>Ga0075430_100000226_pt1 | contig 39069 bp, 55 predicted proteins | sample RhiMetdeltSRZDD4_FD_75294 | JGI IMG/M metagenome (GOLD analysis project Ga0075430, IMG submission 75294) | Populus rhizosphere microbial communities from Tennessee, USA - Rhizosphere MetaG P. deltoides SRZDD4 | ecosystem: Host-associated > Plants > Roots > Rhizosphere > Soil | place: USA... | reverse complement strand
CCACACAGCCCGGCGCGGTAGAGCGGGAGCACGACGTCCTCCGCGATGTTGCGGAGCCACTCGTCGGGCCAGTCCGGTGTCTCGGCGGCGAAGCCTTCGAGCTCGACCTGGATGCAGCCGTCGCGGGTCTCGATGCCACCAGGAGCGTCGCCGATCGCCTTCGACATGAAGTCGGTGTCGACACCCTGGTACTTCTTGCGGCCATCGGGCGCGTAGCAGAGGTGCGGGTGGTTTCCGTTGCGCGTGAGGATCGACTTGCTGCCCTCGAACCAGCCCTCCATCGTGTGGAACAGCAGCCGCGACAGCACGGCGCCGGACATGGGCGGTCCGTGCGACTCGTCGCCCTGCACCCAGCCATCGAGACGCATCAGCAGGTCCTCCACTCGTGGCCCTCGTCGAGGTAGCCGTGCCAGTACTCGCCCTCGGGATCACGCCGCCCGCACGCGATGGACTCACGGATCTCGATCGACCCATCCGGGCACTCGCGGAAGTCCCAGATGCGGTCGCTCACCCGGTGGAGGCCGTTCCTGCGCGTCGCGAGCCACGCTGCGCGCGACGAGGCGTCGCGTCGCATCGGATCGTCGGGATCCGCGACGGGGAGGAGGAACCAGACGGCGCGACCGACGACGGCACCTGACGCGTCGATCTCGTCGATCGGCCCGTAGTAGTCACCCGGCCGCTCGATGTCGTCGAAGGTCGCGACGCGACGACCCCGCATCAGACCGGCGTGACCTTGCGACGCACGAACACCACACCGACCAGCGCGGCGCCGGTGATGATCACCCCGTCGATCAACGCAGCGTCGCCCTTGGTGAGACCGAACACGGTGAACACGACGAGGAGACCGAGGATGGCTTGTAGTTCCGCGAGGAGCGCGGCGCCCAACGCGACGGGTTCCTTCGCGGTCTCGGGTCGTACGTGCGCAACGACGGCGACGACCAGGCCCACGCTCGTCGACGCGACGAGGTAGATCGCGCCCGACTCTGCGACGGTGAGGGCGATGCCGCCGAGGCCGATGACCATCGCGACGAGCGCGTTCACGAGGACGAGCGCGGCCGCGCCCACCTTGAGGATGTCCATGGGTGTTGCTCCCTTCGGGCAGTAGGGGTGATGCCGCCGGCATCGCGATCTGCATGCAATGGCCGCGGCGGGGTGGCACACTGGAGCGATGCAACTCACGAACTCACGAGCAGGGCGGCTACTCGCCGGGAGCTTGATCGTCGGTGTCGGTCTCGCCGGCGGCGCGGTCGCAGTGATGGCCATCGAGGACGCCACGAGCTCGGACCCCGAGCCGGGTCCCACGACGACGGAGGTCACCGTGACCGACAGCACCGACGCGCCGACGAGTAGCACGTTGGCGCTCGCTCCCGGGTTCGAGGACTACAAGCCCGGCGACCCGCTGCCGACGCCGCCGCCAGCGCCCGCATCACCCGACGAGACGGTGCAGACGGTGCCGGGCCCTTACGGGCCGATCTATCCCGACGGGTACGTGCTGCCCGAGTTCCGCACGCCGGAGCAGGGCGGCACACACGAGCCGCCGGAGCGCCCGACGATCGAGACGCGTCCCATCGTCGACGGTGAGAACAGCTAGACCGTCCAGCCGCCGTTCGCTGCGCACACGATCGGGTTCTGCCAGTAGCCCGGTGACGGAAACACGTAGACGTTGCCGCCGCCGCCGGTTTTGCGCGCTCGCGTGCGGAGGTCCATGGGGCCGCTGCTGAGGAACCCGCCGTGCAGCCAACGGGCGAAGAAGACTCCCGATGATCCCGCTGGGAGCACCTGTGGATCCGTGGTCGTCGGCACGTTGGACGCGATCTGGAGTTCGCCCGTGGTGCCAGGATCAGTCGCCCACGGGACGACGACCTCAACGCCACGCGAGTCGAACGTGGCCGTGTAATTGATCCAGCAGTCAACGAACGATCCGCTCGAGACGACCTTGTAGGCGGCCGGATCGGTCAAGGCGAACGTGAGCCTCGGCATGATGAGGCCTTCAGTGCCGATCTCGAAGCGACGCGTTCCGGTCCCGTCGAAGATCGCGATGCCGTACGTGTCGGCAGGGCGGGTGCCGTCGTTGGGGAGGCGGCCTTGACGGATCACCACGTGTCCGTCGTCGTCGAGCTCGGTGATGCCATCCTTGTCGAGCACCGCGAGCACGTTGCCATCCTCGTCCTGAAGCTCGAGGAACCCATCACGGATCGAAGACCGCGACAGCCGCGACGTCGATTCGAGGATGCCGAGACGACGCACGATGTCGCGGAGCATGGAACCGAGGTCGTCGGAGCCGATGTACTCGCCCATCAGTCGACACTCGCGTCCGCCGACACGAACGTCGGCACCAGCTGCTCGTCACCCTCGTCACTGACGGTGACCTCGATCGCCTGGATTCGCTGGAAGCCATTCACCGACACCCACCCGTCCTCGACAACCAAACGTCCTTCGTCGCCGACGTCGAACGACCCCAAGTCCGGCCAGATGTCCGCACGCTTCGCCAGGCTCGCGGTCTCGACCGGCAACTTCCTGCGCTCCACTGACGCCGCCGCGTGCCCCTGCAACGTGTCGGCCACATTGACGTCCTTGTGGGAGATGACGTCCTCGAGGAGTGGATACCGCGCCCACTGGGCCGGGTCGGCGGCCGTCGCGACGAGCATCGCGTCACCGTCGCCTTGCCCGAGAGCGTCGACGAGATTGGCGATCTTGGTGGCGTCGACGTCGGCCGAGTAGCGCGCGACGCCCGCGACGTTGTGGTTGAACACGAGCCCGTCAATTCGGGTGCCCTTGCGCGGGTAGAACAACCGGAACGTCCGCACCGGTGTCGTGCCGGCGGCGTCCCATGTGACGTCGATGTCGAAGTCGAATCCGCCGATCACCGCGGCGAGCTCCTCGATTGCCTCGCCGAGCCACTTGCGTTCGTACGCGTAGTAGATGCGGTCACGCGGTACGCCGCTGGTCTCGGCACCGACCGTGATGCCCGGTAGCGCGCCCGGTTGCGCGTTCGCGTATTGGATGAGGTCGCGTGCGATGGCGAGCTGGTCGATGCCGGTGAAGGTCTTCGTGGTGCGGATCCGGCGACGGCGGAAGTAGGACCAGAAACCTTCGGCGCCGAGCTGGAGCTTGCGCCCCTCGGTGTCGGGTCGTGCGGTCCAGAGGATGCCGCCCCACACGAGCACGCCGCCGCGTTCGATGTAGATGAGCGTGGCACCCGGATCAAGGTTCGCGCGGGTCGCCTTCCGGTGGTCGAGATTGATCCAGCCGGACATCGCACCTTGCGCATCGAGAACCTTGCTCCACCGGAGGTCTTGGATGGGGAGCTCTTCGCGGATCGTGTTCGTGAGCCAGTCGGCCGACAGGATGCGATAGGGCGCCACGGTCACGCAGGCGCGCCGTTCGGGCCGAGGTCTTCGACCATCAGGTGCGACGGGTTCTTCACGTCACCAGCGTCTGAGGTGAAGACGTACTGCGTCGAGCCGTTGGCGCCGATGTCGATGCCCGCGCAGAATGCCGCGGTCTGCGCTCCGAAGCCTCCATCGGGGACAACCATGAGTTCACGGCCGATGAGGGTGCCGCCGATCGTGGTCCCACGTCGGATACGTACCGTGGTGTAGAAGGCGTTCGATCCCTCTAGGCGGACGTATCCGGTGACCCGGATGATGCGATTCGCCGGAATGGTCACGGCGGCGCTGGTCATGCGGACGCCCTCCCCGGATGGACCCAGAGCAATGTTGCCGGTACCGGTATCGATCTGGTGAGTGAGTCGCCCCCACGGGAGTGCCCACGGCAACTGCCAACCCGTTGTCGGGGTCGTGTACTGCCGCAACGCCCAGGTGTCGAGGTCGACGGCAAGCTGTGCGGGGTTCGGCAGCGACTTGAACGCCGGCTCCTGCGACAACGGGCCGTACAGCACCCCAGGGCGGCGGGCGCTGTTGACCGGGAGAATCCCGAGCGGAGCGAAGGGACGCAGGTCCGCGATGTTGCCCGTCACGATCGATGACACCGCCGCGCCCACCGTGACGCGCGCGAGACAGATTGCGTTGTTCGGCATCGCCGGATCCGACGGCGACGCGGCCGGCGTGCCCTGCACGACCTCGAGCGCCCACGCGTTCGTCGCACCCGAGTAGAAGGCGTCGCGCACTCGAGCGACGATGAGGTCGCGACGGGGATTCGTTGCGTCGGCCGCCGCGATGACGACATTCTTGGTCGCGTCGTTGGCGCAGCCGTAGAGGCCCTGCACGTTGTTCTCGTCGCCGAAGACGACGCAGATGCCGGCGGCGACATCGACGCTCATGTTGGCGCCGGCGGCGCGTTGGGTCACGGCCATCGTCCCGATGCCTGACGTCGCGAGGACTCCTTCAGCGCCGCCGGCGAGCAGCGCGAGGAAGGCGCGGTTGACGTTGGCGTTGTGGGTCGCGAGGTTCTGCAACGTCCACGGTGGGTTCAGCTCGGCCATGTCACTCCTTCCTCACAGTCGAGCGCCGCGGGCTTCGACGAGCCCGCTACCGGAACCGGCGCTTGCGGCGATGCGCAGCTGGTTGTCGCCAGCGACGAGCTCCCACCAGACGGATGCTGCGGTGACGAACGAATACCGGGAAGCGGTGCCGTTGAGGAGCACGGTGCGGGCGTCGAAGTCGACGACGAGCGTGTCGCCGGACTGCAGATCGAACGTGCACGCCCACTTCAAGCCGGTCGTCACGTTCTCGATCGACGGTGCCGTCAGCGGACCGATGAACGTGACAGTCGGCCGAGTTGCGAACGTGCCGCCATTGGTGACGGTGAACAGGCCCGACGATGCAGACCCCCACCCGAGCGGCCATCCGAGGGGCCATCCGAGACCGCCGGAGGTTGCCGGCAGGGAGAGCGGCACCGACGTGATCTCGTTCTCGTAGATGCGCGGGTCGGTCGCGACGAACTGCAGGCGCACATCGGCGGTGCGCATGCCGTACGCGACGTTGATCGGGAAGTACCGCCGCCGCGGCCGCACATTGATGCGTTCCTTCGCTCGACCAGGCAGCCGGAACACCAGAGGGCTCTCCGCCGCGCCCACGCCGCTGATCGACGCGAGCGCGTCGAGCTTCTCCTCGAGGTCGGTGTTCGAGATTCCGCGCACGATGAAGCTGAGCTCGACGACGCGCCCAGCGAGGAAGTCCGTGCCGCCGATGAGGCCGTGGTCACGGGGCCGCACCTGGTCGGAGATGCGAATCTCGGGGAGATCGAGGCCGACAGCCTCCTGGAGGAGGTAGCCCGTGCCCGTACCCAGGAGGACGCCGTCGAGCTCGAACTGGAAGTCCGTCGTGATCAGGTCGCCTGCGGCCATGCGGTCACCTGCCGGAGGTCTTCATCGCCCACACGACCTCGTCGACGACGTCACGTGGGCGCGTGGGGGTCGCCCCGTTGAAGTTCACGACGAGCGAGCGCTCACCCGAGGGTGAGGGTGATGCCGTCGGCATCGCCGCCGGCGCAGTCCCGCCGCCGAGCAGGCGACTGAGTCCCGCCTGACGCAGCAGATCCATCGCGCGGTCGTCGTCATTGGTCGGGAGGATCACCTCTGGCGCGCCAGCCTCACCGACGCGGATGAGCGTGCCGCCCGGACGCGCGGGGACCACCATGCCGGTTGCTGCCGCGGCGCCGGGGATGTCCCAGCCCGACCAAGTGATGCCGATGTTCGCGGCCTTGGCGATCAGCTGATCGAGAGAGAACTGCGGCTGCGACGTGTCCAACTCGGCTCTGGTGGAGAGGACGCGCCCGTCGAGCTGGTCGTACTTGATCTTCAACTGGTCGGCCACGTACGCCGCGAGGTCTGCCGTGTTGTGGATGAGCGTGCGAGCCTCGGGCGGAATGCCGAGCAGGTCCTCGATGTAGATGAGGACTTGCTCGTCGTTGTATCCCATCTGGCGCGCGTTGTCGGCGAGGATGCCGATCTGGGCGCTGATCGCGCCGCTCGCCGCGTTGACGTCGCCCGTGGCGCGGAACTGCGCTTCCGCGTACGCGATCGCGTCCCGCGTCGAACCGGCCAAGGCCTCACGGTTGTTGCGACCCTGCTCGGTGTTGATGTCGAGCGTCGCGCCGTTCTTCAGCAAGCTCTCGTTGATCGCGTCGATCGAGTCACGCCAGCGCAGGTTCGCGGATTCCAGGTCGAGCCCGATGCCGAGCAGCGCGTCGATGCTCGTCTTGAAATTCTTGGCCTTGGTGTCGGCCTCGGCGAGGGAGTCCGCGAGCTCGGACGTGGCCCCACCGGCGTCGAGCGCGGCGTCGGTGTACGCCTGGTTCCCCGCCTTCGCGTCGTTCGCGTTCTTCGCATGCCGCTGGTAGGCGTCGGTGCCGCGATCGAGGTCCGCCTTGAGTCGATCGACAACGTTCGGGGCCAGGAACGGCTTACCGCCCGCGGCCTGCAGGTCCTGGAGCGCCGCGAGCATGACGCGGGCTTCCATGGGGCTCTCGGTGGCGAGGAGCTTGAAGGTGTCGCGGAACTCGTCGACGCGTCGTTTCGAGCGAGGGATGGTGTTCTCCGTGTTCGCGCCGAGCAGCTTGATGCTCTCGGTCGTGGACATGCCCGCCTGGCGCATCGCGTACGAAAGGTCGTCGGCGGAGAACCCCAGCTCATCGAAGAAGGCCTTCGTGGCCTCCTGGCCGCGGAGCTTCCCGAGCGATCCGACCAGGCCCTCGACGTTGCCCTTGGCCTCGTCGGCCTTCTCGCCGAGCAGACCCAGCGCACCCGCAACGATGCCGATCCCGGCGCCTGCCACCGTGCCGAGCCCGGGCGAGACCATGGTCCCGGCGAGCGCGCCGGCGGCGGCGCCGGCGGAGACGAAGTCGCCCGTGATGCCCTCGAGCGCGGGTGCGACGGCGAAGAAGGTCCCGAGCCCGGCGGCGCTGCGCGCGACGGTGCCGAGGTTCGCGCCCAGGAACTGCGACGCCCGGCCACCCTTCATGAGGGCGTCCTGGGTCTCTCGGAAGGCTGGTGCGATCTTGGCGTACGCGCCGAACGCGAGCAGCCCAGCGCCCGCGACGCTCGTCAGCCCGAACGCCGCGGCTTGCGTCCCTGCCGGCATCTCGCTGAAGGCGTTCACCGCGTCGGTCGCGCCCTGCGCCATGAAACGCAGCACCGTGGTCGCGCCGCTGCCGCTCTTGATCAGCTGGGTCTCGATCGACCCCGACAGGGCTTCGATGTCGCCGCCGAGGTTGTCGAGCTTCTTCCCGGCCATGTCGGACGCGGCGCCCTGGTCGTTCACGGCGCGCACGTACTCGCGGATCTTCTTCGGTCCGGCCTCATAGACGAGGTTCGCGGCGCGCACGGCGTCGGAGCCGAAGATGGTGGCCATCGCCATGTTCCGCTGCTCGGGCGTCAACGCGCGCAGTGAGTCCTGCAGGTTCTTCGCGAACGCGGTCAGCCCGACGAACTGGCCGTTCGCGTCGTACGCCGAGATGCCCAGCCGTTCCATTTCGTCGCGGGCCTCGTTCGAGGTCGGCGTGAGCCGCTGCAACATCGTCTTCAACGACGTGCCCGCGTCGGACCCGATGAGCGCGTTGTCGGCGAACAGGGCCAGCGTGCCGACTGTGTCCTCGAGCGAGAGTCCGGTCTGCTTCGCGAGCAGACCGCCCTGGCGGAGCGCGTCGCCAAGCTGACCGACGTCGGCCGCGCTCTTGTTCGCGCCCGCCGCGAGCACGTCCGCGACGTGGCTCGCCTGGGTGCCGTCCAGGCCGAAGATGTTGAGCGCCTGCGCGGTGATGATCGCCGCGTCCGTGAGCTCGAGCTGCCCCGCCGACGCCAGGTCGAGCGCGCCGCGCAGCCCGCCCTTCAAGATGTCGGCAGTCGACAGGCCCGCCTTGGCGAGCTCCGCTTCAGCCTGCGCGGCCTCCGACGCCGAGAACACGGTCGCTTGACCGGCCTCGATCGCGGCGTCGCGCATGAGGCCCATCTGGCGTTCGTTGACGTTCGCGACCGCGTTGACCTCGGAGATCGCCGAGTCGAACCGCATCGTCGCCGCGGTGGCGAGCCCGACGCCGGCGACGATCGCCCCACCGGCTACGAGCGAGGTGGTGCCGAGCTTGCGGAGCGCGTCGTCGTGCGCCATCGACCGCTTCGCTGCGCTCTCGGTCTGCGCCGCCGTGGTGTCGACCTTGCGACCGAACGCGTCCAACTGCGCAGACGCGGTGACAGCGCCTTCGACTTCGATCGAGGCGGCGAGCTCAGCAACGGTTGCCGACATCGCGCACCCCCGATCGGACGACTAGAAGGTGCGCTTGCGCCTCACCTCGGCAGCGCGCGTCTCGGCCACTTCCGCTCCGAGCGCAAGGTCGCGCAGGAGGCGACCGTCGGGGTGTTCGAGCAGCTCCGGCATCGGGATCTGCAGGCGGTCAGCGGCCCGCAGCCACGAGTACCAGGACGGCATCTCTCCCGAGAGGCCGTCGAACGCTAGGAAGCGCCGGAGCTGCTCGAGACTTCCCCCAGGCCGTCGTCCGAGAGAATCCTGTTGTAGATCCGACGGGCCACGGGGAGCGGAAGACGACGCACGTCTTCGGCGGTGATCGGCACGGGCAGCCCATCGTCGCCGAGCAACGTCCACGACTCGACGAAGCGAACGAGCTCATCGGCGATGGGCGTGTCCATCGACTCGGTCTCGATCTTCGCGACGGTGCGTTCACTGAGGCGGTACGTGACGTCGATCGACACGCCGAGGACCGAGACCTCGATCGTGCGCGTACCGAGCAGATCACTCAACTTCACGGTCATGGATGTTCCCTTCCGGGGTTCGGGTGGCGGTGCGTGTGCGCCGGTTAGAGCGCGGTCTGCTTGTTGATCAGCTCCCAGTGCAGGGCCTTCCCCCAGCCGGCGTCGTGCACGACGTCGAACGTGAACTCCGTCGTGTACACGCCGTCGGTGTCGTCCAACTGGGTCGGCTCCGCGCCCACCTGCAGTGCGAGGTCGAGCTGCGACGAGTAGGGGATCGCGGTGCCTGCGAGCTGCGACGACGCCGCACCGATCCGCGCGAACCGTGTGGTGCCGTCACGCATCGGCGTCAGCAACGCCATGCCCGCGGCGTCGGCCTCGACGAGGAGCTTGAGCTTCGCGTCGACGGGCAGCTCGACCGCTTCGACGAATGACGTCTGTGCGGCGTCGACCACCCAGAGCGGGCCGAAGCGGCTCGCGATCTGCAGCGACCACTTGAGGACTCGGGTGAGCTTCGTGCTGCCGAGGCTGCCGCTCGCGGTGTCGAGGTAGACCGACACTTCCTTCGGCAAGATCGGGATCTGCTCAATCGACGTCGGTGAGCTCGTAAGCGAGATCCCCGTCGACAGGGCCCGGCCGAGCATCTTGCCGGAGAGCTCGACCTTGTCGCGATCACCGGTGAGGGTGAGCTCGGTGAACTGCCCGTAGGCCATCTTCTCGGCCTGCACCGCGGACCCACGCTCGACCGTGTAGGTCTTCACGGTGTCCTCGCTGGTGGACGCGATCTCGGCGGTCTGCTTGTACGCGGTCGTCGACGACTGCTGCACCGGCGCCGCGTACGCGAGCAGCGACGCGAGGACGTAGCCGAGCTCGGAGTACGTCGGGGATCCGGTGACGGGCGCCTCGGCCCACTCCTTGCCCTGCGCGTGGATCGTGGGGAACTTGTTCCCCAGCGGCGCGAACTTGTCGATGTTCGTCTTCACCGACGGACCGATCGACAGCGACGGCAGCTTCTTGTTCGCGGCGACGGCGGTGCCCTTCGTGGACTCGACGCCGATCTGGACGACCTGGGTGACAGTGGTGCGCTCGGTCACGAGCAGACTCCTTCGCAAGGCGCGATGCCGACGGCATCACGCAGGGACTTGGGCCCAGATCCGATAGGTGCCGCCGAGATAGCGGTACGACACGCCGCCGTCGTCCTCGGCGAACCGGAACGGCGACTCCCGCACGCTCGTGAACACCGCGCCATCGCTGCCGGCGGGACCGCCGTTCGACTCCTCGAGCAGCGCGTCGAGGCGGTCGGCCGCGGCGACGAGCTCGCCGTAGTTGGCGGTCTCACCGACGACCTTCACGATCCAGAGGCCGGTGACCATGATGCGGCCGCTGCCGGTCGCCGTGCGGACGTCGACACTGCCCTGGTGCTGGTACACCACGACCGGGAACACGGTGCCGGTAGGTGCGACGTCCGCGACGACGGACTCGAGCCCGGGGCGTGTCTGCGTCGCGAGCGCGGCGAGGAGGTCGGTGTCGTCGTGGAGGAGCTCGTAGAGCCAGGCGTCGACGCGGGTGGTCTCGTCAGCCATCGAAGATGCTGCGCAGTCGTGCGAGAAACCGTGGGCGGGCGTGCTCGATCGCCGGCGTCACCATCGGCTGCGCAGCCATCTTGTGGGTGCCGAACTCGTGATGCGGCGCGTACGGCACCGGGTTCGCGACACGCGACCGGAACAGTCCTTGGTGGCGCGTGTACCAGCCGCGGCGCATCGTGCCCGTCTTCACCCGCGAGTTGACCTTCGCCTCGGCGCTCACTTCGAGGCTGGTCTCGACGACCGCCGCGTTCGCGCGCACGGGAACCTGCTGTGCGACACGCGAGAACTCGTTCTTCGTGACCCGCACCCGGATCACTGGTTGCGCTCCGTCGCCATCACGTACCGCTCCACCTCGTACGAGACCGGTCCGATCACTTCGAGCACGTCGAACGTGCGCGTGCCGTTCACGATCACCAAGTCGTTGGCCTGCACGTCGTGTCCGGAGGGAAACGCGATGACGACCTGCTTCGACGCGGCAAGCCGATCAGCAACGACACGCTCGAGCGCGGTGGTGAGCGCGGTTGCCGGCACGATCCGCACCCCAACTGGGGGGCCGTGATCGACGGGTGTCGCCGAGGTACCGGACGGGCCGTTGACGATCGTCTTGCGCTGCACCTGCGCGACGTCCGGACGCGCCGTGCCCACCACAGTCTCGATTGACGCGAGCAGGTCGGGATGTATGACGCCGCTTCCGGGGCGGGGCATCAGATGCCCTCGCGCAGCGCCTCATTGGCGAGGTGCTGACGTGCGCTCGCCGGGTTGAGGATCATCTCGGCGATGTCGAACCCGGCGTCGTCCGGGTCGAACGCGTCATCGATGACGTCGGCCTGACTGCGGAGATCCTTCGCCCGGGCCCGCAGCTCGACGGAGACCTTGGCGCCGTCGGTCTGCAGGTCCTGGGTGCGGATGACCTTGAGGACCTGCACCTCGTTCGACGCGATGGTCTCGAGCGCGAGTGCGGCGCCGCGGCGCAGGTTGCCGTCCTCGAGGGCGAGGAAGGTGGAGATCTCGGCGTCGTTGAAGATCTGCGCTGGTGGTTCCGCGGTGTCGGAGATGAGGAGCCGGACCTTGCCGACGTCGGTCGTCGGGTTGTACGGCATCGCTCACCTCCGACTCCACGACGCTGCCTAGCGAGGACGCAGACGGCCCGGAGCCCCAGGAGGGACGCTCCGGGCCGTCTCGCACCGGCCACCCGTGCCGGACCGTGCAGCTCCTACGAACCGGAGCCGTTCGACGCCACCGCCGCCTTCGGGTCCATGAGCGACCCGCCGAGCACGTGACGCACCTTGTACTCCACGCTGTCGACGTCGAAGTCGCCGTCGAGTGCTCCAGCGTCGCCGCCACCGACGCGCACGGCGTTCGGCGACTTCATGAACACCTCGGGCTCCTCGTGGCCACGCAGGAAGCCGATCTCCATCGCGGGGCGTCCCTCGTTCGGGTTGGCGAAGAGGAACCACGACGTGTTGCCGTTCCCCGACGTGGCGAGCACCGGGATGTACGGGTTCACCGACAGGTTCACGATGCCCTTCATCCAGTTCGCCACCTCGAGCTCACGGCCCGACGCACCGCCGCCGGCGGCGCTCGAGTCGCGGATCGTGGTCGCGTTGAGGATGGTCATCGCGGGCACGGTCAGCGCCGGGGGCACCACGAGCTCCATCGACGTGATGGTGATGGGCTCACCGTCGGCGTCGACCTGCCGGGAGAGGACCTTCATGGCGTCCTGGATGCCGGTCACCGACAGCGCCGGGTTGTCGCTCGCCGCGCCGTTGGTCGTGTTCACGACGTTCTTGTTGCCGTTGGCGAAGAACGTGCCGTTGGGTCCGGACACGCCGACGAACAGGCCGGTGGCGAAGCGCTCCTCGGTGCGACGCGCGGCGCGGCCGAAGCGTTCGGGGACGTCACGCAGCATCCCGAGGTCGTCGTTGATCATCGACTCCCACGAGAACGGCATGCGCCGCCCGTACTTCTTCACCGAGTACTGGTACTTCCCGTCGGTGAGCGCTGCCTCGGGGTACGCGGTCTGCTCGGCCACCTCGGCGAGGACGCCTTCGCCACCGTCGACCTTGAAGCGGCTGACGGTGCGGAAGTCGCGGACCTGCGAGACCTTCGCGTACGACCGGTAGGTCTGCGGGGTCTCGCGGTAGCCGGCGAGGACCTGGCGGTCGATGACGTCGCCGAACAGGTTCGGGAAGTCGCTGGTCGTCATCGCCTCCTGCAGGTGCGAGATCGGCCGGCGGCCGTCGAGGACGTCGGCGAGGAACGTCGCGGCTTCGGCGAGCTCGGACATGTAGCGGGGGTTGCGGTGGCGGCCACCGGTGCGGACACCGGTCCCGTCGCTCCGGTCGAAGAGTCGACGCACCGAGGCTTCCTCGGCGCGGATCGACTCGATGGTGTCGAGGAACTCGGCCATGCGGTGTACTCCTTCGTGAGCGCGCGGCGCGACGGCCGAGCTCTTCTGCGGGGTCGTGCTGAACGAACGCGACGCGTGCGCGTCACGCTGAAGGGGCGACGCGCGTTCGCGCGTCGAGCTCAGTTGGCGAGCTTGACCTTGATGGTCGCGGTGGCACCCGAGCCAATCGCCTCGAGCGCGTACCCGACCTTCTTGCCGGTCGCCTTCTTCGAGACCTTCGGCGTGTCGCCGTCGACGTAGTACAGGGAGTCGCCGACCGCGACGGCGGAGTTGCCGCTGCCGTCGACACCCTTGACCGACAGGCTGAACACGGGGCCCTGGGGAAACTCGACGGACGTGGTGCCGTCGGCCCGCTCGGCGGTGAGCGCGATGCCAACCATGTCGCCGACGCGCACCGGATCACCGGACGCGGGAGTGGTCGGGTCGGTGCAGACGACGCTGAGCTTGATGCCGTCCGCGTGGATTCGGTTCTTGGCCACGAGGGCCTCCTTCGTGTGTGCTGGGCCGCTCAGGCCCGACGGATGGTGCAGGTCGGGCCGGGGTTACCGGCCGGCGGCCGCTTCCTTGGCCTGCGCCTCGTTGAGGCCCATGCGCTTGAACGACTCGACGAGCACGTCGTGCGCGCCGTCGGCGCCCTCGCCACCGGCCGCCTCGTCGAACGGGTCGCCGCCACCCAGGCCACGGACCGAGCCGGAACCAGTGATCGCGGCGAGCTCCTCACGCGCGACCTTCACGGCCTCGGTGAACCGGGTCGCGAGCGCCGGCTTGTCGAGCTCACCCGCTTCGGTGAACGGCGGGTTGTCGGCGATCTCGCGCGCGAGGCGCTGCTTCGTGACGTCGGGGATGTCGCGCTCCCGGCCGAGCGCCTCGGTGACGACGCGGGTCGCCTCGGTGAGGAGGTTGCCCTCCTGGAGCTTGGCGTTGGCGATGCGGAGCCGGTCGCGTTCGGCGGCCGCGAGCGTGCCAAGCGCGGTCGCTTCCTCGAGCTTGCGCTCGGCCTCGGTGAGGTCGCGCTGAACTTCGATGAGGGTCTTGTCGGCCACGGTGGGCTCCTTCTTCGGTCGAGGGCCGGTGGCCCGGACTGACTCGAACAGTGAGACGATCTCGCCGCCGGCGGCAGGCGTCGTGACGAAGTCGGCGGACTTCCCGACGGTGATGCGCTCCACGAGCTCACCCGAGCGGCCGTCCGCTTCGCCGTAGCTCGTGGTCCCGCCAGCGCGGATGCTCACGCCGATGTACGGGGCGAGCTCCTCGAGCGTGGGCTGGTACTCGGCCATGACCTTCGCGTCGGCGTACAAGCCGGCGCCGGTGGGCCCGTCCTCTTCCCAGCGGGCATCACCGACCGTGACGGCGGAGAGGTCGCGCAGGGAACGTTCGGGGCGGTCGATGGCTTCGCTCGCGCTGGGGTGGTCCCAGAACATGTGGGTGCCGGCGGGGAACGCGGCGGGTCCGTCGGACTCGAGCACGCTGGCCGAGTAGTACCGGTTGTTCTTCGACCAGCCCGGCGCGATGAGCTTGACGGGGATGGTGCCGTCGCGCCGCACGGTCGCTTCGACCAGGTCGACGACGTCGCCGAGCAGCTCGTGCGCGGCTTCGTCGACGTCGACCCACTCGACCCGGCGGATCTTCTCGACTGGTTCTCCGACGAGTGCGACTGCGCCGGTTGCTTCGTCGGTGATCGTGTAGCCGATGCGGAAGTAGTGCGCGTCGAGGCAGTAGATCAGCCACGGTTCGTCGAGGGCGATGTCGTCGACCCACACGTACGAGTCGGAGCCGTCGGGCACGAAGCGTTCCTGGAGCGCGGTGCGGAGACGGTCGCGGAGCGTCTCGGTCGTGATCGCTTCGCTGATGGGCGGCATGGCACCTCCGAGCGCGCGCGACGACCTGAGGGGTCGTGCGGTGGTGAACGGGGACCTGCCGCGTCGCGGCGGTCAGCTACGCGTGAGCGTTGAGCGAGAGGAGCTCGTCGAGGAGCTCAGGCGCGCCGGTGAACGGGTACCAGCCGCCGTGGCCGAGCGCCATCGTGCCGTTGAACACCGTCTGGCGCTCGGGTGTCCGTCTCGAGATGATGAACGCCTTCGAGATGGTGTCATCGCGTTCGAGGTCGTAGTCGTCGTCTTCAACGACGAAGAAGCGGACGCGATCGTCGGGCGGGTCGAGGGTCTCGGCGTCCTGGGCGACGATCTTCATGCGTACCGCCAGCTGATTCCGTGAGCATCGAGGAAGGCCTCGAGCGTCGGGTTGTCGACTTCGAGGACGACTTCGGCGATGTCGTCGACGGTGAGGCCTCCATGGTACTGGGCTTCGACGTAGGGCCAGATCTCGTCGAGGTCATCGACGTCGAACACGTCCTGGAGCTGGAACACGGGCGCACCGCCGTTGACGAAGGCGGGTGCGTCGTGTGGGACAGCGCCGCGTCGCGGGTTCGCCGGCGTGCTGGGAGCCATGCGGGGCCCGCCGGTCGCGGCTGGCGGTGGGTCGATGATGTCGAGGCTGTCCCAGAACGTGAAAGTGGTGCGGTCGAGGACGTCGTCCTTGAAACGCACTGCGATCTGACCTCTCGCGTCCGAGTAGTGGTTGAGGTCGGTGTTGCCGAGGGGTTCGTCGCCCAGGTAGCCGTAGAGCGGCCGGTCTTGGGGGGCGAGTCCGTGGGGCAGGTCGAAGAGGTCGTGTTCGAGTGCAGCGCGGCGGCTGGGAGTGAGGGCGCCGGAGCTCGTACCGGTCTCGAACTGGCTCTTGAAGCGGCCGTCGTTGACGATCTTCTCGAGGGACCGTTCACTCACCCGCATGTACGGCTTCGCGTCGGCGAGCAGGTCGCGCATCTTCGCCTCGAGCGCCTCGTCGTACTCAGCGACCGTCATCCCGCGCGTACGAGCGGCCGCTTCCACGTACGGCTGCTGGTGAGCAGCGACATCGCGGCGCCACCGCTCCGGCACGGGATCCCAGCCCGACGTGCCACCCGAACCGCCACCTGACCCTCGCCCGCGGCCGCCGCCGCTCGCCCCTGTGCCGCCCGTGCCAGCGGGGCGAGCTGGTGTCGGCGTGTGCCGGCCGACTGGCGTCGGTGGCTGCGTCGCGCCGCTCGAAGCTTGCGGCTTCTTCGCGGTGCGTCGCATCGTGGCGCACCGACAGGCCGGGTGCCCGAGCGGCCCTTCGTGACCCGACGGGAAGCTCGTACCGGCAGCGATCCAGCCGGCGCCGGCGTTGCCGGAGCAGATCGCGCAGAGACGCTCGTCGCCGGCGACGAGCCACGCCTTCTCGAGCACGTGCCCAGCGGCGACGAGCTCACCTTCGATCATGCGACCGCCGGCTTCGTACGCCTCGCCGAGCTCGGTGACCGCGATGAGCTCCGCCCGGTTGCGGATGTGTGCCTGCGGCACCGGCGCCGCGAAGCCGATGAACCGGTTCGTGATCGCCTTCGCCGTCTGCTGGTAGCTCCAGTTCTCACGGCCCGCGGTGACGAGGACGGTGCGGAGGTAGCGGCGGGTGACTTCGTCGAAGAGTGCGACCTGGTTGGCGGCGCGTCCCTCGAGGTAGGCGATCGCTTCGGGGAAGTCGCCACCGAAGACGCCTTCGATGCCGACGTCGGCGTAGGTGTGCCGAACCCCGATGGTCAGGGCCTCTTCGAGGGTGGCTTCGAGCACGGCGACGACGCGGCCGTCGGTGTCGATGGCCTGGTCGAGGGAGTCGGAGGCGATCGCTTCGGTGAAGTCCCGTCGGTACGCGGCGAGGGTGCGGAGCGCGGCGCGTCGTTGGGCTGCCCAGGTGAGGCTCAGCGCGCGACGGACGCGTCGTTCGAGGGGGATGAGCGCGCGGTTCTTGCGGTCGGCTCGGTCGGCTTCGAGGAGCTGGTCGATCGCGGCGAGAACTTCAGCCGCGTGGTTCACGGGATTCCGTGAGCTCGGCGAGCACGGCGCGGAGGTCCCGCATGGCTTCGGTGAACGCCTCGCGCTGCTCGCCCGTGTCGTCGTCCGTGCCTGGCGCGAGTTGGCGTTGCATCTGCTCGGCGCGCGCGGCCTGCTCGTCGGCGTCGGCTTCCATCTCGGCGACGATCTCGGTCACGAGCTCGTCGACGTTGTCGACACCCAGCGCAGAGAGCAGCAGCCGAACGAGCGTCTCGTCGTTGAGCGTGTGCGCGTTCGTCTTGCCGTCGAGGGTCGCCGCGGTGGTGATCGCCGTAATCGTCTCGACCAAGTCGTGCTCGAGGATGGGCGGGAACGTGATGTCGACCGTCAGGTCCACCTCGTCGCCGCCGTCGCGCACGGTGATGGTTTCGATGCCGTCGGCATCAACCGTGACGGTGCCCTGGAGGAGGCCGCGGGTGGCGAGGACGTGGGAGCGGATGACGTAGCCGCTGATGTCGCGCAGCACGTCACCCCAGAACGTCTGGCGAGAGAGGAAGCCGAGCTCGGTGGGCCGGTCGAGGGTCTTCGCGGTGGCGAGGTTGCCTTGGTCGACGTCGCCGGAGAGGATCGTGTCGGGGACGTCCATGGCGCTCGCGACCATGAGCCGGATCTGCTTGCCGTCCTCGGCGCTCGTCGTCGCGCCGGTCTTCGGGATCGGCGCGAGGTCGAAGTCGTCGGTCATCGTCGCGGTCGCACCCGCGGTCGGCGGCGGGTTCGTCTCCGCACTGTCCAAGTCGAGGTTCGTGTTGAGGCGACGCTTCGCAGCTGACGCCTTCTGGCGCTTGTTGGCACCCTTCGTCGTGAGCCGCCACGCGAAACGCGACAGGGAGCGGACGAGCGTTGCCCAGTCCTCCAGGAAGTCCTTGTACGCCCGAGCCCAATCGAGCGAGCTGTACGTCTCCGGCACCCCGAACCGCATGCCACCGAGACCGCCGACGCGTACGTGGTAGACGGGCGACTCCCAGAGGATCGCCAGCCCGCCGTACGACGCCGGTCGGTTCGCAGGCCGGTACCGCCAGTCGGGGTAGAGCGCCTTGAGCTGCTTCGTCTCGTAGCGCCCAACCGAGTTCACCGTGCGCTCGGTCCAGTGCCGCACGTAGAACCACCGCTCGCGCGCGTCCTGGGGGTTGGTCCAGATGTCGACGATCTCGTCGGGGACGATGGAACGCACCCGGACGTGGCCGGTGACCTTGTTCGGGAACAGGACGAGGAACTGGTTGCCCTCGACTTGGAGGTCGACGTCCTTCAGCATGCGGGCCTGGTGGCCGGTGAGCTCGTCGCGGTTGCCGTGGTCGTCGAGGAACCGCTGCAGGATCTCGTTCACCGTCGCGTCGCGCCCAACGACGTTCACGCCTTGCGCCCACACGTAGTACGTCTTGACGTTCACGGCCCGCTGGATCAGCGGGTTCTTCAGGTACATGAGCCGTGACATCGCGGCGATGCGGGTGAGCCCCGCTCGGGTGAACTCGCGTTGGCCTTCGAGGCCGAGGCGCTGCCAGCCTTCGTCGTCGAGGGCGAGCTCGAGCTCGGCGAAGCGTTCGTTGAGGAACTCGATGGTGTCGACGTGCTGGCCGAGTGATTCGGTGAGCGCTGCGACCTTCGGGTCGACGGCGGGCTCCTTGCGTGCGAAGAGCCGCATCGTCACCCCCTCGGGTCAGTAGGCCGAGATGCGAGCACCGCCGTCGTCGAACTCGACGACCTCGTCGACGTCGGGGAGTGGCTGGTACAGGGCGAGGAGGTAGGCGTCGGCGTCGTCGGGTGAGCGGCCGATGCGCTTGCGGGTCTCGTCCTTCTTCTCGACCTTGATCCGACCGTGCGCGTCGAGCGCGTAGTGCGGAGCGATCAGCTGTGCGACGAGGTCGTCGGCGTCTTCGGCGTCACTCAGGTCGATCGCCCGGTCGTCGGAGAGCTCACGGCCGATGTCCCACCACAGCTGGTCGCGCAGGAGCGGGAACCGTTCGGGGTCGAGCGCCGCGGAACCGAAGTTGACCGCGTGCACTGCCGCGTGGTGTTTGCCTTCGTCGCGGGCGAGGTTGAGGTAGCCGACGACACCCCAACCGATGCCGCCGACGTCGACCTTGATCGACGTCGCGCCCGTCTCGCGGATCGCGTGGAGTGCGAGCTTGAAGACGTCGCGTGCGTCGTTCGAGTGGTCGTGCCAGGTGCGTCCGATGATGCGGCCGCGGCGTTCGCGGATGGCGGTGAAGTCGCCGCCGGCGCCGACGTCGAGGCCGAGCTCGACGGGGAGCAGCTGCGTGGGTCGTGGTGGCGTGTCGCGTGGCTGCTGGCACTTCACGAGCGACGAGAGCCGCACGACACCATCGGCTGAGTCGTCGGGGAACAGTCCGCGGACCTTGGCGGTCCAGAGGGGGGAGCCTTCGCCCCAGCGTTGCCGGCGTTCCTCGACCCACGTCTGCGACAGCAGCCGGCGGGCGACGTCGTCGGGGACCTGCTCGTCGGTGAAGTTCGGCGATTGGAGCCCGTCGATGTGGATGACGTTCCACCCGGAGCTGGGCTTGCAGATGTCCCGGAAGTGCGAGGCGGGGTCGTCGGGGTTCCCGATGGCGAGGACTCGGCAGTCGTCGTTGGTCACGAGGCTGTCGACGGCGTCGAAGATCGCCTTCGGGACGCCGCACGCCTCGTCGATGACGACGAGGAGGTAGCGGGCGTGGATGCCTTGGAACGCGGCGGGGTCGTAGTCGGCGGGCTTGCGGCCGAATCCGACGATTTCGTCGTCCATCCACCATTCGGTCTGGTTGACCTTGCCGCGCAACTTCGCGTCGCGGTGGGCTCGACCGATCTCTTTCCACAGGATCGCTCGTACCTGCGAGAAGGTCGGCGCGGTGGACACGACGAACGCTTCGCCGGGCGGGTGGGTGTCCATCCACCAGGGGACGATGATGCCGCCGGCGTCGAAGCTCTTGCCCATCTCGTGCGCCGAGTGCACCGCGGTGTACCGGTGGTCGCGGACGGATTCGGCGACTGCACGTTGCTTCGACCAGAGGAACGCTTGGCGCTTGTCGCGTGCCCATCCGACGGGATCGGTGGCGTACGGGTCGGCGCGTCGTTCGATGCGATCGGCGACTGCCCCGTACAGGGACGTCACCGATCAGGCGGGCTGGGCGATGCCGGTGAGCCGCTCGATGAGCGTGCTGCGTGCGTCGTCGCCCTTGGCGAGCTCCACCTCGAGCGCCGCGCTCGCCTTGTCTGCGTCGCCGGCGACCCAAGCGAGGACTCCGTCGATGGTGGCGTCGGGCACGGAGTAGTACACGTCGTCGGTCGCGTCGGAGGTCCAGACGCCGTCGTCTTCGGTGAAGACGTTGTCGTCCTCATCGACGACGTCGTCGCCGTCGAGGTGCAGACCGTCGGGGAGATCGTCGTCCTCGTCGGCCGGCGGGACGACGACCTGGCCCTCGGTCTCGACGAGCTCCACCTCGACGTCGACGTCCGGGTCGCTCACATCGATGAGCTCCAGGAACGCACCGTCCTTGATCCGCGACACCGCGACGCCACGCTCGAGCACGTCGCCGTTCGCCTTGAACGAGAACGCGCAGGTCTCGCCGTCGCTGCCGCCGACGGAGTTCGCCGTCGCGATCGCGTCGGCCCACGCACCGACCGTCGCGTACTCGGCAGGTTGGAGCTCGGCGGGGAGGGCGGGGGTGTCGTACTGACGGTTGCCGTCGACGTGCACGGTGTAGGCGCGCTCGCTCATCGGGTGGTCCTTTCGGGGTCAGGCGGCCTTGCCGCCATCGATCGATCGAAGATGGGACGCGACGGTCGTGCGCACGCGCACGTCCTCGACGTCGACGCCGAGCTCGGCGAGCGCGGCGGTGATCGCGTCCGCGACGAACACGGCTTGGCGTTCCTGGATGCGCACGAGGCGTTCGTCCATGTCGAGGCGGATCCACGCCTCGAGGAACTTCGCAACACGGTCGAGTGCGCGTTCGTAGAGGGCGACGCGTGCGTCGAGGTGCTCGGCGCCCTTGTCGTCGGTGAAGCGCAGCTGGTCGTTGAGGTCGGCGACGCGTTCGGCGAAGTAGTCCTTCAGGGCGAGCGCTTCGGCGGTGATTGCTTGGAACGCGACGACGGGGTCGGTGATGTCGATGACGTCGACCTGGTCGATCGCCTTGCGGAGTTCGCGGTCGGCTTCGGCGGCGGCGAGGCGTCGGGTGGCGGCGGCGCGGACGTGGCCGGCGGCGCCGCCGTGGGTGCGACAGACGTCACCGCCGCGGATGGGGTGCTTGCCGCAGGGCTTGCCGGCGCGGTTGTGTCCGACGCAGCGTTCGTGGTGGTGTCCGCAGCGTTCGCAGTTGCCGTTGGCGTCGACGTTGGCGCGGGGTTGGTTCGGCATGCCGGACCCCCCGCGCTGGGCGTGATGCCGCTGGCATCACCGGGTGCGCTGCCGGGGTTCGGGCGCGAGTCGTCCAGTGGATGCGGCTGCACGAGTCATACCACGAGCCGTGCAGCGGGGTTGCGCGAAACCGCCTACAGCCCTTACAGCACTAAGAAAGCTCGTGCTCGCTCGGCGGCAGGAAGTGCCGGTGCCGCTCGAGCACATACATACCATCCGGCGGGAACAATGGGATGCCGGATCCAGGCGCGTCGCGCTCATCGTCCCACGGGTCGAACGGGTTCTCGGAGACCGAGGTGCCCCACACGCCGAAGAACGGCACCTCGGGGCTCCCCCGCAGCAAGCCCACCATCGCCGGCACGTGATTCACGTGTCCATCGGGAGCGGGGAGCCGACGGTCGAACTCGACGAGTTGCTCGGCAGCCCATGCGAACGCCTGGAACGGAACCACGCCTGTGTCGAACGTCAGGACGAGTGGCGCCTGCTGCCACTCGGGCAGCTCTTCGATCGACTCCCACAGCCACCTCAGGCCAGCGTCGTTCCAGTGCCAGTTCTCCGGGCGACCGTGGTGAACGAGCAGGCGACCCCAGATCGACGGAGACCAGCCATACGCATTGCGGAACTCGCGCAGGGCAATCGGGCGCTGCTGCGGGGTCACGCCGAGCGCGGTCGTCGAGCTCATCGGCGTCGCTTCTTCGACCGGTTCCGCACACGCTGCGCCGCACGCGCCGCCTCCACCTGCGCCTGCTCCACGAGCTTCGTCGTCACACGACGACCCTCAGCCAACGCCTGCGACACCGGACCCGACGCGTCGACACCGTTGTGCGTGAGCGCCCAGTCGTAGTGCCGACGACACCGTGGCCGAACCTGACCTGCACCACCCGCGCTCGAATCGCGGTACACCGCCGAGGTCTTCACCCCAACGTCGCGACACGGCCAACAGATGTCACGGTCCTCCGGATCCATCACCACCGGCGGCCGCGTCTGCGCAAGCGCCGACGACGCGGCTTCGAGCTCACGCATCGCCGCACACGCATGCCGGTACGCGCGCCGTCGCGCGGCGCCGAGGTCGTCGGTGTGCGCGTCGGCGACGACGGCTTCACCGACGGGGTCGGCGTGTTGGGGGATGAGCTCGGCATGGTCGCTCGCGCCGTCTTCACCGGTCGCGAAGTCGTGCATGCGGTTCGTCGCACCACCGGCAGTCGGCGTGCCTGACGCTCGGGGCGGGAACCCGGAGAGCACGACATCGCGTCGCCGACGCGCTTCGACGTCAGCATCATCATCGACGAGCTGCTGGGCGAGGTCGACGATGCGGTCGCAGACGGTGTCGAGGGTGCGGTCGTCGCCGGCGGTTGTGTAGGTGTCCGATTCCGCCGGCATCAGGCTCCGTCCTCGAGAGGGGTGGCAATGGTTCGTCGGGTAGCCGTCCAGGTGGCTGCGCTGATGGCGCGGATGGCGCGACGTTCCCGGTCGTCGAGCGCGCCCACAGGAACCGAGCCCACCCGATAACTATCGGCGAACACCGCACGGCGAACCTCGGAATATGACGCCGGGCCCAGCACGCCCGCGTCATCGCGCTCGAGCACCACACGGCCCTCGCCGTCAAGTCGTTGCCGCACGAGCTCGACCATCGGCCAGTCCCTTGCGCTCACCGTCATCACGCAACGCACGACGTCAAGCATCGGCTCGCGGGTCGAGACATCCACGAACCGCCAATCGTGCGGCGACGTCGCCGGCGTCACCAACACCGGCGGCAACATCTGCTCCGGCTCCAATCGATCCTCGACCATCAGGCCACCTTCCGATCACCAGAGGTCCCCACCAGATCAGGCCGCTCATGGGTCAACAGCTGCACTCCTCGTCGTTGAGCGTCGGGTCGACACCAGGGGATTCCGGTGCCGTGTTCGTGGATCCACGGTGGTGCTCCGCAGGCGGCGCAGGGTCCGGCCAGGAGGGTGTGGATGTCGTCGCGTCGGGCGCGGAGTTGGTCGACGACGGTGGGGTCGTGGGGGTGGCCGGTGACGATGACGCGGGTGGTGTCGTGGGTGAAGGTGAGGCCGGTTCGGTGGGCGGTGGTGAGGAGTCGGATGAGCTGGGTGTCCATGGTCAGAGCTCCCAGGTGTCGTCGTTGGGGAAGGCGGGGGGTAGTGGTTGGTCGGGTGGCCGTCCAGGTGGATGCGCGGATTGCGCGACGTTCCCGGTCTGTTCGTCATGCGCACGCGCACGCGTGGGGAACTGGGAACTCGGCACAATGCGCGCATCGCCGGGTTCCAAAAGGCGCAGACCGACGCGATAGCGACGGTCGTTGGTGAGCGTGTAGCCCCGGTCCTGCAGCGCCCGACCCAGCGCGTTCTTCGTCAGCCCCTCTTCACCGGTGCTCTCGCACCACCGCTCGTAGGCCTCGACGATCTCCTTGACCGGCGCGCGGTGCCCGTCGAGGGGCTGGATGCACTCCTCGAGGAAGCCGGCGAGGACGTCCTGGCCGGCGCGGTAGCCGGCGGTGGCGTCGGCAACGGAGGCGGGCTCGGTGAAGCCGTGGGCGCGGTGGGTGGCGGTGCCGGCGAGGATCCAGTTGAGGATGCCGGGCGCTTCGGCGGCGAGCTTGTCGGCGAGGTGCTCGTCGCGTTCTTCGAGGGGGATGGTGACGTTCCAGGGGATGAGTCGGATGCGTCGCCAGACGCCTTCGTCGACGCCGTGGATCCGGGGCCGGTGGTTCGTGTGCATGATGAGCGTGTGAGTCTGGCGGAACTGCCAGGGGTCCTCGCGCATGCGGCGGGCTTCGATGAGGTCGCCGCCGGTGAGCTCCTTGAGCTTCGCTTCGTCGATGCGGTCGTTGGCGTCGGTCTCGGACGCGATGGCGAGCCGGGCCCCGAAGAGGCGGGCCTTGATGGTGTCGTGCTGCTCGTGACGCTGCACCGTGATCAGGCTCTTGTGGGGGATGACGACGTAGGCGCCGAGGACGGAGCTGACGGCGCCGTAGAACTTCGACTTGCCGTTGCCGCCGGGGCCGAGGTTGACGAAGAGGTGCTCGATCGCTTGGCCGGTCGCGCCGGTGCCGATGACCTGCTGGAGGTAGGCGCGCATCGCAGGGTCGGGCTGCCAGCGTTCGAGGCACGCATCCCAGAGCGGCGCGAGGGCATCGGGGTCGTAACGGGTGGGTGCTTGGACGGTGAGGAGGTCGTCGGGGTCGTGGGGCCGCAGCTCGCCGGTCTGGAGGTCGATGGTGCCGTTGAGGACGTTGAGGAGCCATGGTTTGGCGTCGAGCTCGGCGTGGTTGACGAGGACGCCGGGGGTGCCGCGTGCGAGGCGGACCATGTTGGCGATCGCGGTGGCGGACTCGGACCGCTTCGCCCACTTCCACAGGGTGTCGCGTGCGTCGCCGGAGAGGCGTGCGGCGCGGGTGAACATGGCGCGGGCGACGGTCTTGGCTTGTTCGACGACGAGGGCGTCGTTGAGGTCGATGCGCCAGACGCCGGCGGTGGTGTCGTAGACGATCCAGCGGCCCCAGGCGTGGACGTAGCGGGCGTGGCCGTCGACGGCGGCGACGAACCGGTCGGCGTTGCCGGCGTCGGTGCCACGGAACCCGTCAGCGAGGGCGTCGTGCACCGTGGTGGCCACGATGACGGGTTCCTCGTCGACGTCACCACCGCCCGACGTCGACGAGGCCGATGAGGTCGGGGTGGTGGTGCGGGTGCGTGTCGGGTCGGGGTGTTGGGGTTCGCGTCGGCCGGCGTCGAGCCCGGAGCGGATGGTGCGTTCCGTCTCGGTTTCGCCGAGGCCGCACACGGCGGCGGCACGGGTGAGTGTCGAGGTGGCGTCGGCTTCGGGGAGTTGTCCGCCGGCGACGAGTTGGCCGAGGCGGAACGCCGCGGCGTTGAGCGTGTGGTTCCGTTCGCCTTCGCCGGCTCGGGCGACCTCCGCGGCACGCTCCTCGAGGACCTTGCGCGCGTACGCCGTCGTCGAGCTCGCCGGCGGTGCCGGCATGCTCGTGACCGCGGGTGGGTCGACGGGTCGGGCGAGGTCGTCGAGGATCCAGGTGGGGAGTGCGGCGAGGGGATCGGTGGGTTCGGTCACCCACTCGTAGCGTTGCCCCGATGCGTGCAGTGAGGGGGCGGCGATGATGTAGCCGCCGTCGCCGCGGGTGTCGACGCCGCGGCCGAGGCGCCCGGCCGTGTTGCGGATCTCGCCGCCAGGGTGCGCGAAGAGGTAGTGCCAGCCGTCGCCGCCGGTGATGGCACGCACCGTCTCGGGGAGCTGCCCGTGGAGGGCTTCGAGGAGCTCGAGGGTGGCTTCGCCGTCCTTGTCGGCGTCGACGTCGATGACGACGAGGCCGGAGATCGCGCCGGTGACGATCGCGACGTTCGCGTCGGGCCAGTGCGCCCACCAGGCGCGCAGCTGCTCGGGGTCGGTGGTGGCGTCTTTCAGCCCGTGGTCGGTGAGGGGTCGCTTCCCGGCCGGTTCGCAGGGGAAGACGTGCCAGCCGAGCGACGCGTAGGCGAGCGCACCGGAGAGCTCCTCGGGGGTTGTGTTGGTCACGCGGCGAGGCCCTGGAGGCGTCGCCGGTTGCGTCGGATCTGTCGCCGCTCGGCCTCGGTGCGTCCGCCCCACACGCCGTGGTCCTCACGGTGGGTGAGGGCGTGGTCGAGGCATTCGTCACGGACGGGGCAGCCGTTGCAGACGAGCTTCGCCTTGCGCTGGTCGACCCGGTCGTCCGAGTGGAAGCAGCGGACGAGCTGTGGGCTGACGGTGGCGCAGCGGGCGCGCGCGACCCAGGTGTCGAGTTCGGGGTGGCGTTTCCTCGGTTGGGGCATCAGCGGGCGGCCTCGTCGAGCATGCGCTTCGCTTCGCCGAGCTGCTTGAAGAGCTCGGGGTCGCCACCGACGTCAGGGTGGAGGAGCTTGGCCGCTTCGCGGTAGGCGCCGGCGATCTCGTCGGGGTGATCGAGGAGGATGTCGCCGCTCGTGTACTCGTCACCGAAGCAGTTGTTGGCGTGCTCGGCGACGAACGCGGCCGCCGCTTCGAGGGTGGTGAAGCCGGCTGATGCCGACGGCATCGCGATGCCGGCGCCGAGGGCCTTCCAGCCGGTGTACTGCTCGCCGCGCGTCGTGATGCCGTACCGGTCGACCTTGCGCAGCGCTTCGAGGCCGAGCGCGACGGCACGCAGGTTTGCCTTCCAGCCGGCGCCGTGATCCGCCCAGGTGCTCGCGGTGTACGTGTCGGTCGCGTACTTGAGGGGGCCGTGGAGGGAGTCGAACGCGAGGATCACGCCCGGGTGACGCGCCTTGGCGTTCGCGCGCGGCATGCCGTCGTTGCGGATCTCTCCTTCGACGAGCGCGATCTGCAGCACGACGTGCGCGGCACGCAGGTGCTCGAGCTCTCGGTCGAGGAGCTCGAGCGTGCTTCCGTAGCTGGCCCGGAAGGGTGAGAACGTGCGGTCCTCGTCGGCGTGCAGTGTGCCGGGCCAGATGTCGATGGGGCGGAAGACGATCGGAATCACGCGGCAGCCTCGTGCTCGGCGCGTTGCGCGGCCGCGTACGCGAACACCGCGGCCGATGACCACTCGCCGAGTCCGACGCCGGCACGCTTCGCTTCGGCGACGGCGAGCTCGTACGCCTCGAGCGTTACGTTGAGCACTCGGACGCCTTTGCGGACGATCTTCGTGGTGCCCGAGCTCTGTCGGCGGTCGGCTTCGTTGCGGACCCAGCTGCGTAGCGCGTCGTCGCCGTGCATGATCACCTTCGAGAGGCGCTTGATCGCGTCGCTGTCCGTGCAGAGCGGTGTCGGGATCTCGAACGCGACGGTGGGGGTGATCCAGCCGACGTCGACGGCGACGCGGACGGGTTCCGGGTAGTTGAGGAGCCGGATGCGTTGGCCGACGTCGCTCTCGGACCGGCCGACGGCGTTGGCGATCGCCCGTCGCGAGAGACCGAGCTCGACGAGCTCCTGGAACGCGAGCGCTTCGTCGATCGGTGACATCTCGGCGCGCTGCAGGTTCTCCGACAACTGCATCAGCACCCGGTCACGCTGCTCAGGTCGCGGCCGCAGGATGCACGGGATGGTCTCGAGGCCGGCTTCTCGCGCGGCGGTGAAGCGACGCTGGCCCATGAGGACCTCGAACGCCGTGCCGTCGGCGGTGGGGCACACGCTGATGGCCTGGAGGACGCCGTGCTGGCGGATGTCGGCGACGAGGCCGTCGAGGTCGCCGAGCTGGTGGCGGACGTTGTTGCCGACGGTGATCCGCTCGAGCGGGATGTCGGCTTGTCGGGTGGCGGTGCTCATGTCACTGGTCTCCTGTTCTCACGAAGGACGCGGCGAGCGCGACGCTCCCAACCGGAAGCCGGGGGGGGTAGCCGGCGAGGGTGCGCTCGAGCTCCGTCTCGCCTCCCCACACGCCGTACTGGCGGGTGCGACGTGCGAACTCGCGGCAGTCCTCGATCACGGGGCACTGCCGGCAGTACTCCTCGATCGCGAAGAACTCGCGTGCCTGCGCCGCTTCGGGTCGTTCGCCGGCGGGGCCGAAGAACAGGCCGTTGTTGTCGTCGCCTCGGCAGCGGGCCCGCCGACGCCACGGCTGCTCCTCGAACTCGAACGCCTCGACGAGGTCGTTCCAGTCCGCCCACAACGTGGACGGCGCGACACCGAGCACGACGCACACACGCTGCGCCTGGTCGACGCTGAGCCGGTCTCGCCGGTACAGCATCTGGCGCAGCGTCGAACGTTCGATGCCGAGCCGCTCCGCGAGCGCGTCGTGTTCGACCTGTTCCGCCGAGATGTACTCGCGCAGGGGCTGCGGCGGCACGCGCGCGAGTTCCGGGCGGCTCACGTCGAGCCACGCGGGTGGTTCGGGGGGGGGGCATCAGGCATCGACGTCGTCGGCGCGGGTGATCGAGCCGTCGTCCTCGACGACGTCGCCGGGCTGCAGGTCGTTGGCATCGACGAACTCGACCTCGGTGACCTTCGGCTTCCACCCGGCCGTCGCCGCCACCAGGATCTCGTCATCTTCGGTGAGCGGGATCCCCTCGTCTCGGAGGACGAGGGCGGTATCGGCGCGGCCGCCGAGCGCGTCGTCGTCCCACCAACACCAGGTGGCCGTCGTCTCGACCAGGTGGGTGGCGTAGGCCGCGCGCACGGCGTGGATCGGGCTGATGCGCGCGTACGTGAAGAGCCGGTCGACGTCACCCTGCTCCACGTACCGGCCGTCGCCGCAGGGTGGGACCTCGACGAGCGCAGCGACGGCGTCGAAGTCGTCGGCAGAGATGTCCTCGAGAGCTCGGCCGAGTGCCGCGAGCGCGAGGGAGTAGCTGATCCGGTCGGTCTTCGTGATCTGGTCGACGAGTCGCTTGCACGCGCCGAGCTGCTCGAGCTGTGCCGTCGCGCGCGCGGCGACGGCCGCCTCGTGTGCTTCGCGTGCGCGCTTCTCCTTGGCGGTCTCCTTGCGCGGCTTCGCCGGCGACTCTGCCGGCGTGGCGGTCGTCTGCTTCTCGCACACGAACGTGACCTTGTCGTCCCACCTGATGTAGAACGCGGTCGCGACGCGCTCGGTGCACTCCTCGTACTTCATCCAGTTCATCTGGCCGAGCTGCTTGAGGCCCTTCTCGCGGTACGGCTTGCCGATGCGGTCGTGCTGGCGCTTCTGCGCCGCGGCGCGCGCGGCGTCCTCGATCGCGTAGCTCGAGATCGTCCCGCCCTTGCCGAGCAACTTCTCCTGGGTCTTCACGTCGAGCTTGGTGAGCTCGACCGCGGCGTCGACGGTGAGCCGGCCGGCGTCGAGCGCCTCGACGGCCGTGTCGGGGAGCTTGGTGAGGGTGAGCCGCTTCGAGATGTGGGACTGGTTGCGGCCGACCCGTGTGGCGATCTGACGTTGGGACCAGCCGAGGTCGACGAGGGCCTGGAACGCGCCGGCTTCTTCGATCGCGGTGAGGTCGGTGCGTTGCAGGTTCTCGATGACCATGAGCTCGGTGCGTGCCGCGTCGTCGAGTTGGGGGCGCACGACGCAGGGGACGTACTCGAGGCCGGCCTTCTTCGCGGCGGCGAGGCGGCGGTGTCCGGCGACGAGGGTCCAGGTGGCGTCATCCGCGTTGCCGGTGACGACGAGGGGTTGCACGATGCCGACGGCCTTGATGCTGGCGGCGAGTTCGGTGAGGTCACCGAGGTGTCGGCGTGGGTTATCGGCGGCGGGGGTGATGTCGGTGATGGCGACGTCGACGAGCTGGTTGTCGACGTCGATGGGGTCGAGGACTTCGGTCATGGGGTGGCTCCTGGGGTTGGGTCGGGTGGCGGTGGGGGGTCTTCGCAGCGGGCGGCGGCGGTGAGGTAGCCGAGGACGAGGCCGAGCTCGTTGAAGACGAGGTCCCAGCGGCGTTGCTGCCAGAAGCGGCCGATCCAGTTGTACGAAGCGGCCGCCCGGGCACGCAGGTGTGCGGCTTGTTGGGCGGGGTGGAGGTGGTCGACGTGGTGGACGATGTCGACGACGACGGGTGGGAGGTCGCGGGTGTCGATCGTCACGACGGTGTCTCACCGTGGCGCGACACTCCACGGGTGGAGATCCCCGACGACGACACCGCGATGCTCGAGCTCGCCGCCACGTACGGCCTGACCCTCGTCGAAGAGACACGCGACGGTGTGCCCGTGTGGTCGTGTCGGGATGAGCGACGGTCGTGGCAGCCGTACGCGTTGGAGCGTCGGATCACGGTGGGCTTGATCCGTGAGCGGGTGCGCCAGCTCGGGCATGACCCGCGGCCGATGGACCAGCGTCTCGACTGACGGCCGCTCATGCGAGCCGTTCCGGGAACCCGTAGCGCTCGCTCGTGCGATTGAATTTCGAGCGCACCGCTTCCGGGATGTCGATGTCGTAGTGCGCGGCGAGGATGTCGAGGTAGATCACGATGTCGGCGATCTCGTCCGCGAGCGCCGCGATCAACTCGTCGCGCGATGGGTCGCCGTCGTTCACGGCTCCCGTCTCTGCGCGGCGGAGCTTCTTGACGACGTTTCCCGCCTCGCCGGCTTCGCCCTGCATCGCGTTCGACCAGTCGGCGCCGGTCCACGGCTCCGACGTTGGTCCGTGCCAGCGCTGCACGCGTGTGGCGTTCGCTGCACGGAGGCGCGCGAAGTCGACGGGAGCTATGGGCGCGACCGCGAGGATCGACCAGTGGCCGTCCTGCCACCCCGTGAAAGCGCCGTCGATCGGGTGCTCCTCGGCGTAGAAGGCGCCGTGTGGTCCGTCATGGCGACCGCGCTGCACGACTCGAACGAGTACGGGCGCGTCTGCTGGACAGCGAGGGTCGCTCAGCCTGGTGATGAGCTCGCGCTTGGTGATGGTCCGCTCGTCGGCCATCAGTACGCCGGTCCGATCGTGTTGATGCACGACCACACGCGCGCCACGAACCCCTCGATCGCACCCAGCCGACGCACCGCTTCCATCTGCTGCGCGAGCGACGCCTGCGACATCCGCGCCGGCCACTCCGGGTCCTTCACTCGGTCGTACGCTCCGGGGAGGAACCCGAACCCGCCGGGGTAGGTGCCTTCGGAGGTGATCCAGATGCCGTGCGGCCCGTCGCCGGGCTGCTCGCAGCGGCCGAGCGCGATGATCCACTCGTCCGACGGGAACACACCACCGCTCGGCGCGGCCGGCGCCCCAGACGCGTACGGCTCGGGGACGATCGACGCGCGCGCCTGTGCTTCTTCCTCGGCGCGTGCGGCGGCGAGGAGGTCGTTGACGTACGCGACTTCGGCAGCGCGTTGGCGTTCGAGGCGGTCGACCATGGCGTGGAGTTCCTCGAGCTCGTCGGGAGCGGGGGTGCCGGTGTCGGGTGATGCCGGTGGCATCACGACCGTGCCGGTCGGAACGGGGGTGGTGGCGACGTGGCGGGGGTCAGGTCGGGAGGAGAGCCCGACGCCGATGGCCACGACGACGACCACCGCGGTGCACGCGGTGGCCACTCGCATTCGGACGTTCACGCATCGCTGCTCCTGTTCGGCTGCTGGGACGACGGGTCACTGCGTGAGCCCGTACTTCCAGTCGGTGAGCGCCACCGGGGACCCGCCGTCGACCTGGTCGACCAGGTCCTCGTCGGCGGGGGTGGCGCGTCGTACCGAGATCTCGTCGTCGTCGATCCACGTCACGGTCCGCTCGCGGACGCGGGCGCGGACCGCCGTTGCGTCGGGTGCGCAGATGAGGGCCATGCGGGTGCCCCAGGTGGCGACCCAGGCGGGGTGTCCGGCGCTCATGCGGCGCGCTCGAGGTTCGGGGGGGGCAGCTGAACAGCTGCTCGCCGGTCATCCTTGGCCCCTGTGAAGGTGCGCCTGGCAGAGATCAGCTGCCTGCCCGACTTCCGGTGTCGGGTCCTCGATGCGGCGCCCACGTCGCCCGGATTTGAACCGGGTGCTCTTGGCCGCGCTCACGCGGCGTCCTGCAGGTCGGGCCACTCGACCTTGTCGAGCGCCATCACGTGAGTGCCGGGCACCGGCACGTGCGACTGCACGTAGTGGTTCAGCGCCATCTCGCGCAGCCACAGCGCGTCGGCTTCGTCGTCGGAGCTGCCGACGTACCCGAGGCGCTTCACGGCTTCGACGAGCACGAGCGCCTTCGACGCGTTGCCCTTCCCGGTCGCGTACTTCTTGAGCTGGGACGGCTGCACGAGGACGAGCTCGTAGTGGCGGCGCACCGCGAGTTCGTGGCGGACGACGCCGTGGAGTTGGCCGAGGGTGAGCGCGGCCTTGCCGAGGCTGGGCCCGGTGAGCACCAGGTCCTCGATGACGACGAGGTCGGCTTGCCAGGCGTCAGCGACGTCGACGAGCGAGCACGCGAGCGCGTTGATGCGGCGGTGGAGTTCGCCTGTCGCGGGTGCCTTGTGGATCGAGGGGCCGTCGGGGGTGGCGACGCCGGTCGAGGACAGGGAGAGGTCGAACGCGACGACGATCACTGTGGGCCTGCCACGAGGCGCGCTTCGGCCCATCTCGAGACGTCGGCGATTGCGGTGTCGAGTCCGATGAAGTTGAAGCCGCCCGGGGGCTCGACGAGGAACACCGGGATGCCGCGGCGCTGCGCTCGCTCGACTTCGCGGTCGGCGCCCGGGCTCTTCCCAGGGAGTCGGAGGAGCGCGTCGCAGCGGTCGACGATCTCGAGGTCGAGCTCCAGCCAGTCCGCGTAGGGGCGTGGGTGGAGGAAGTGCCAGAACATCGACATGTGGGGCACGTAGGCGACGACGAGCGCCGTGTCGAGGAGCCGGCTGCCGGCGTCGAACGCGGCACGGGTGTTCTCGACCGGGTCGGGCTCCGTGTACGGGCCGGCGACGTAGACCAAGGGCTTCATCACGCGGCGCTCCGTTCGTCGTACTCGGTCCGGGCCAGCTGGGCGGGTTCGTCGGTCGTGCCACGCAGCCACGCCCGGCACTTGACCCACGGACACCGCCACGCGTCCTCGTGCGCCAGCAGGCCACCGCACGCACCACAGACACGACCGACGGCGCGTGCCTCGGCGATGTCGGGGGCTTCGTCGCGCTTCATGCCGCGACCTCGGTCACGAGGTCCGCGACGAGACGTGCGACGTCGACGGTGACCCCAGGGATCAGCTCGAACGTGCCGACGGGACCGTGGGCCTGGACGTGTGCGGCGATCGCCATGTAGACGTCACGGACGGGACGCTTGGCGCCCGTCGGACTCTGCGGCGTCAGAGCCATGAGCTTGCCGACGACACGCAGCGCGTCGATGTCCGCATCGGCGAGCTCGCGTTGAGTTCCACAGCCTCGGGCCTCGCGGCCAACGGGGACGACGAGACCGGTGCGCAGGTAGTAGTCCAGCTGCCGGTACGTGATGCCCGCGCGCTCGGCCGCATCGACACCGCTGCCGCGCTGGGCGGTCATGACGCCACCGGGAACGTCGAGCGCAACAGTTGACGCTCGACGCGATCGGCTTCACGGTGCAGCCGCGACGCACGCTCGTCGCCGTGCGTGGCGGCGTATGAGTAGGCGTCGTTGCGGAGCGCCTGGATGTGGTCGCGTGCGGTCTGTTCGTCGAGGAGTAACACGACGACTGGGCGGATCATGCGGCCGCCTTGGGGAGCGCGACGACGGTGCCGTCGCCACGTTCGAGGACACGCACCCACGCGCCGCACGTGCAGGTCCAGCGGTCGTCGCCGGCGTGGGCCTCGAAGCGGTGCGCGTGCGACATCAGTGACGGCGTGACGTCGACGACGAGCGCGACGGTCATGCTCGGACCATCCGCTTCATCGATGCGATCATCTGCGTGAGACACCGGTTGCAGAACGGGTGCACGAACCGGATCGAGATCCGGTTGCCACATCCGCCCGAGCACAGTTCGTCGCGTGCGACGGTCATGCTGCGCTCGCTCGTTCGGCCGACTGCGCGACGATCCACTCGGCCAGCCGGTCCGCGAACACACCCTCGGACGGCAGCCGCTCGATCGTCGCCGGCACCTTGATGTCGAGCTCCGCCGCGATCGCCTTCGCCTGACGCTGCACCGACGCCTTCGTGAGACCGTGCTCCGCGACGAGCGCCGGGAAGTCGTGCACGACAGGCTCCGGCATTGCCGAGGCCTGGCCCAGCAGGTCACGGAACATCGCGCCGCGCTCGAAGGTCCAGAAGTGCTGGTGCGCCAGACTCGGCAGCCCAGCCTCCTTGCAGGCGTCGACGAGCCACGCCTGCTGGTGTGCGGGCAGCCCGTTGGCCTCGACGCGCCACGCCTCGAGCTGCTCGACGCTGACGCGCAGCTCAGGCGGTAGCTGCCCGCGCTCGACCCGGTCCGCCCGCTCGGCGGGGTCGAGCGCGCCCCACTGGTCGGCCGACAGGAACGGCGACGCCGTGGTCGTGTCGCCCGGTGTCACCGTCTCGGCGACTTCGACGACGGGGGCGCCACCGGAGGCGACGGCACCGATGAAGCGGGTGGCATCGACGAGTAGCGCCGGCGTCCAGTGCGCCGCGTTCTTGAGCGGCGGCAATGTCGCCGGCCACGAGTCGCGCAGCACCGCGCGTCGTTCCTCGGGGAAGGTGCCGATGAGCTCGAGGAGGGTGAGTCGAGTCGCGTCCATCGCGGACACCGCACCGTCGACCGCGACCTCGGCGACCGTCGCGTCCGCGGCGATGGGTTCGAGGGTGAGGGGGACGAGGAGGTCCTTGCGCTTGCGCCACTCGCGTGCCCAGATCGACGACTTGAACGCCTCCCAGCCGGCCGCGATGTCGACCATGTGCAGCTCGCAGCGTGCTTCGCCGGCGGGCAGGTGGATCACGACCGCGACGTCGGTGCGGACCTTCGGCGCGGGAAGCCGCACGTCGTCGGACCCGTCACCGTTGGGGCCTTGGCGGTAGTGGGCATCGCCGTGGCCGTAGATCGCGAGTTGCACGGCGATCGCCTGGCCGGAGTAGTCGAGCCGCGTGCCGGTCTTGAGATCGGCGACGACGTCGTCGAGGTCGGAGCCGTTCCCGATGCCACGCTCCCGCAGGTACTTGGCGAGACCGGGGATGTGCACGGCGCCGCCGTCCGCGGTGCCGGCGACCTGGTACTCGTCGAGGACGACCGTCGCCTCGATGTGCTCGGCGTGGAACGTGATGCCGTACTCGGCGAGCTTCGCCCGGTAGGCGTCGACGTCCGCGCGGGTGGAGTCCTGGGAGATCGTGGCGGGTTCACCGCGGTTGATCTGCTCGACGATCGCGTGGAGCGCGGTGCCGATGTCGGCCCGGTCGGCGGAGCCGCCGGCTTCGGCGCACTCTTCGACGAGGGCCTTGATCGCCTTCTTCGACTCGTCGCTGCCGTACCAGGGGCCGGCTTCAGGGTGTGCGGAGACGAGTGCTTCGACGCGGCCGCGGAGACCGGGGCGGCGCATCATGCCGGTGAGGGCCATGGCGGCCTTCCAGGGCATGAGTCCGCCTTGGTCGTCGAGGACCTTGGCGACGGTGGTGGCGCGGGTGTAGCCGACGGGCCTGGTGCCGCCGGGGGGGACGACGAGGTATCGGCCCCAGCGGTCGCGGCGCGCTTCGGACGGAGCCATCAGAACGGCTCCTCGTCTGCCCAATCGGAGCTCGCGGCGCTGGCTGCGGGCTGGGGCTCGACCGCGGCGGCCATCGCGTCGAACTCGTCGACCTGCGACGGCGGCTGGAAGATCGCCTGGTAGATCTTCGGCGGGTTGAACCCAGCCGCCGGGGCCTGTCCCTCGTCGGCGAACTTGACTGCGAGGACGCCGCCGGTGACGTCACCGCGGTGACCCGACTTGCGGATCGCATCGCGGATCGCGTTGAGCATGTTCGCCTTGGCGAAGATGCGACGCACACCGTCGTCGCCGTCGATCTCGGGGTCGCGCTCGTCGGTCTCGATGGTGAAGACGAGCTGCCACATCGGCTCGCCGTTGTCCCACGTCTTGAGGGCACCGGTCTTGATGTCGCGCTGCTGGGTCTTCTCGAATGACTGGATGCGCCCTCGGTGGATGGTCCCCTTGGTCAGGAACTTCGCTGTGGGTGCACCGCCGTGCAGGAAGTCGAGTGCGTCGTTGCTCACGGGTTCTCCTTGGTTCGGGTGGTGGTGCGGGTGGATCAGTGGCCTCGCCAGTCGCGCAGCACGTGCTCGACGTGCAAGCGCTCGGCGCGCGACAGGTGGAGCGGGTTGCGGCGGCGCGCCCGGGAGGAGAGCGGGCGCGCCGCCGACGTCGCGCGCTGCGGGGACGGCTCCCGCTGCGCAGCACGCGACGACTCGTGCTCGTCGTGGGTGACCGCGAGGAACGCGAACCACACGACGATGCCGAGCAAGAGGATGGCGACGTAGACGGCGATCGGGACGCGGGTTGCCGCGTCGAGCAGCGCGTCGAGCAGGTCGACGGCGGCGTTCACGATGCGACCTGAGTGCAGCGGGCGAGCGCGGCGTCGACCTGCGCGTCGAGCCAACGCATCGGGATGACCTGGCGGCCGCCGAGGGGGATGACGGGGATCTCGCCGGCGTGCACGAGGTTCCGCACGTGGGTCTCCGACACGGCGAGCATCCGGGCGGCTTCGGCGATCGACACCGCGATGGGCCGGAGCTCGGCGGTGGCAGTCATGCCGCGGCTCCCGCCTGGAAGAGCACGGCCCACTCGACGCGGAGGACCTGAGCGATCGCGACCTGCAGGTGTGGCCGGGGGGCGGACTCGCCGCGTTCCCACGTGCCGACGGCTTGGGGGGTGACGCCGACGGCATCGGCGAGCTGGCGCTGGGTCATGCCCATCGCGGTGCGCTGTCGGGCGATGGCCTTGCCCCAGCGAACCCGGAGCGTTTCGGCGTCCGGCAAGAGTGCCTTGGTGTTCACAAGCGACACTTTACGAGTACCGCTTGCGGATTGCAAGGACTACTTGGGACTCACAAGCGTGGAACTACAGGGACAAGTAACTTTTGTGCGGGCAACTGGCGGCGATGCCGTGGGTATCGCACGATGGGACGGTGATGGCGACAGACCAACAGCGAGCCCAGTTCGCCGCCGCGCTCCGAGAAGAGCGCGGCGCGCTCAGCCAGGCCGAGCTCGGACGACGCGTCGGCCTCACCGGCGCCCGCATCGGCCAGTTCGAGGCAGGGGAGAACGTCGACCCCGACCAGGTCTTCCTCCTCGAGCGCCAGCTCGGCCTCCCACCCGGGCGACTCTCACGTCACCTCGGCTTCGTGCCCGTCGACGCCGATGCCGCCGCCGACGTCGTCGCCGCGATCGAGCAGGACCCGCGGCTCGCGCTCGATGTGTCAGCGCGCAACGCGCTGGTCAGCCTCTACCGGCACTACACCGGCCAGACCAAGTAGATGCGCAGCCCCGCTGAGGATGGTGCGGAGATGGGCGAGCTCGGCTTCGGCGACCGCAAGTCGCTTCTCGAGTTCCGCTCTGCTCGCCACTTCGTCGTTCGTCATGTGGTGTCCCCACTTCGTCGACACGAACATACGACCGGGGTGCACCGGTTACATCGGTGTGATTCGCCCCAGCGACGCGTCCAGCCGCCTTGCCCACCGCTCGCGCGCCGTGACGTCCTGGGACCTATCGGCACGGCGGGGGCGAAGTCGTGAGCAATTGGATGCAACGGAAAAGGGCGGGGTCGTGAGGAAATGGATTCGACAGGCGGCGAGCGGAGTGCTCGTCGCGGTGTGCGTGGTCGCGATGGTGGCGCCGGCGTCGGCCGCCGAGCAGCAACAGCCGAAGCGCAAGGCGACCGTCCGCCAGGTCGCGAGCGTTGTCGCTGCCCGTCACGGGGAGCTCGTGGCCAACATCGACAAGGCGACGTCCGGCTGTCTGACGACCTGCACCTTCAACGGTGAGCTCACAGCGAGGACGGTGATGCTGCAGGCCTCGACGCTGGGCCTCGAGCTCGACGCGATCAACGACCGTTCGCCGAAGAATCGGCTGTACCTCGGCACGGTCCCGAAGGAGCTCCGCCGACTGGTCTCATCAACGATCGGCGCCGTGGAAGACGTGCAGGACGCGGACACTGAGCTCAGCGCGTGTACGACGAACTGTGCCGCCGCGGCGTCGGGCGCGCGGCTGGCGTGGGCCGGACTCAAGTCGAAGCTCAACGCGTGGGGGCCGTACCTCTAGAACCTAGAGACCGGCGACGAGCTGCTCGGCGGTCAGCTGCGCGATCTGCTCGGCGACGAGCTCCTCGATCACCTCAGCCGCGCGCCGCTCTGCTGCGGTCATCGGGTGGCTGTAGATGTTGGCCGTCGTCGACTCGTCGCGGTGCCCGAGCCGTCCGGACACGACCGACATCGGCGTGCCCGCGTCGAGCAGCAACGACGCGTTCGCGTGCCGAAGGTCGTGGAGGCGGATCGGGATCTTGAGCCGGCGCACGAGTCGGCCGAACCGTTGCGTCATCGTTGCCGGCCGGAGCGGGACGTTGCCGTCGATCGAGCCCGGGCACACGTACGCATCGCGGGCGAACGACACGCCGCCGGCGAGCGCCCGCTCGAGCAGGACCTGGCGGTACTCGCGCAGCAGCGTGATCGTCACGGGCCCGAGCGCTTCGGTGCGGGGCTCGTCGGTCTTCGTGCTCTTCGTGACGAGCTCGTCATCGAGCTCGAGGACGCTGTCCTCGATGCGCGCGTGTTGCTGCGTCCAGTCGATGTGCGACCACCGCAACGCGCACAGCTCGCCGCGTCGCGCGCCGGTGACGAACGCCAACCAGACGTAGGTCGCGAACACGGGGTCCGTGAGCCGGCGGCCGGGGGCGGGGGAGCGCGTGGCGACGATGATGCGGGCGGCATCATCCGCGGTCACCGCGGCCCGCTTGCGCTTCGGCACCGACGGCGCGGTGCCTTCGACGGCGGCGACGTTCGTGGCGGTCCAACCCCAGCGGACAGCGCGGCTCAGGGCGCGGCGGATGATGGCGTGCATCTGGCGCACCGACGCGGGTGCGGCGCCGGCGGCGAGCTTGTCGGCGTAGAACCGATCGAGGCGCGCCGTCGTGAGCTTCGACAGTCGGATGTTCCCGAGCTCGGGGCGGATGTGTTTGTCGACCTTGCGGCGGTACTCGCGCTCGGTGGTGGGGGAGAGTTGCGGGCCAGCGAGCTCGAGCCACGCGTCGATCGTCGCACCGAGCGTCGCGCTGGTCGACTGCGCCTGGCCGTCGGCGACCTGCAGCGCGAGTCGACGCTCGATCTCCTCGGCCGCCTTGCGCGTCGCGGCCTTGGTCGTGCCGCGGACGGTGCGACGGAGATACCGCTCCTTGCCGGTCGCGCCGTCGATGCCGGCGTAGACGATGACTTGGAGACGGAGGCCGTCCGGGGAGCGGTCCCGGATCACGTGGGCGGATCGTCGTAGCGGTTCACGATCTCCATGAAGTCGGCTTCCTCGCCGCGTTGCCACGTCGCCGCGAACTCACGCATGGCGACAGCCGCCCGGTTGGTCGTGATGGTGAGGATCCGCATCGACTCGGGGAGATTGCCGACGAGCTGTCGCTTCACTTCTTCGAGGGCGAGGTGGTCTTCGCCCTGCGTGGCAAGCAGCGCCTCTTCGACCTCGCGTTCGATGGCGGACCAGTCCGGGTTCGGTTCGCCCATGCCCGAGACCATGCCACGGGGGTGCGACACCGTCAACCGGTGCCCTGCATCTGTTGGGGTGGTTGGCGCGCCCGGGAGGATTCGAACCTCCGACCGTCGGATTAGAAGTCCGGTGCTCTGTCCAGCTGAGCTACGGGCGCCGGAACG
>Ga0075430_100000224_pt1 | contig 39153 bp, 34 predicted proteins | sample RhiMetdeltSRZDD4_FD_75294 | JGI IMG/M metagenome (GOLD analysis project Ga0075430, IMG submission 75294) | Populus rhizosphere microbial communities from Tennessee, USA - Rhizosphere MetaG P. deltoides SRZDD4 | ecosystem: Host-associated > Plants > Roots > Rhizosphere > Soil | place: USA... | reverse complement strand
ACGCTCACGAACTGACCGAAGAACGAGCGCTGCGCGCGACGAACTTCGCCGGATCCGTTGCACGTGGTGCAGCGCTGGGCCTTCGTGCCCTGTTCGGCACCGCTGCCCTCACAACGATCGCACGGATCGAGCAGCTTCGCCGTGAACGTCTTCTGAACGCCGGTCGCGACTTCCTGGAGCGTGAGCTCGACGTTGAGCTTGACATCGCTGCCGGTGCGCGAGTTTCCGCCGCGCCGCCCGCCGGCGCCGCCGGCCGCGCCGAACAGGTCGCCCAACCCGCTGAACGCCCCGAAGTCGCGCATGAAGATACTGAGCGCCTCGGAGAGGTCGACGTGGTGGTAGCCGGCGCCACCCGCGCCGCGGAGCCCGGCCTCACCGTAACGGTCGAACGCGGCGCGCTTCTGCGGGTCGCGCAGCACGTCGTACGCCTCGGTGATCTCCTTGAACTTCTCCTCAGCCTCGCGCGACCCGTTGTTGCGGTCGGGGTGGTACTGCATCGCGAGCTTGCGGTATGCCTTCTTGATCTCGTCGTCGGTGGCGCTTCGGGAGACGCCAAGCGTGTTGTAGAAATCGGCCATGCGCCAGTCGTTGGTCGGGAGTCGTCAGTCGTTAGGTGCCGCCAGCTGATGGCTACTGGCCTAACGGCTCTGGAAATCTAATCGAGCAAGTCGGAAACAAGTCTCGAAGTATGCGTCACGATCGCGATCACCTTCTCGTACGGCATGCGCGTCGGTCCGATCACGCCGATGACGCCGGCGAGCGAGCCGGCGCGATACTCCGCCGTCACGATGGTGAAGTTCTCGAACCGCGGGTCGCCGTGCTCGTTGCCAATCGTGATGGAGATGCCCGGCGTCGACGGGCGTCTCCGAAGCACTTCCGCCAGGTGCTCATTCGATTCCGTGAGCGCGATCAATCGCCGCATCTTGTCGCTCGACGAGAACTCCGGCTGCTCCGCCAGCACGGACGTCTGGCCGAGCACGAGGCTCTCGTCACGCTTGAGTGGATCGTCGAAGATCGACTCGCGCTCCTGCACGAAGATGTTCAGCAGCTCGCGCGCACCATGGCTCGACGCGTCGCGCAGACGATCCGCGAGCGATGAACGGATCTCGCGAAGCGTCAGCCCCGCGAGGCGTTCGTTGAGCACCATCGACACTTCCGCGAGCGCGTTGTCCGCAATGTGCTCGGTCACTTCGACGAAGATCGTGCGCGCCGCGCCGCCCTGGAGTGTAAGCACCAGGACAAGTCGCTCGCTCGAGAGCCGAACCAGCTCGAGGCGGCTGAGTACGGTTTGATCGAGGCGCGGGCCGACGGCCATGCCGAGCTCCTGCGTGAGCACCGATAGCGTCTGCGCCGCTCGGCGAAGAATCGCCTCGATCGTCGATCCCCCGCTCGCCACCAGCTGCTCGGCCAACCGGTCGCGGTCGGAGCTCGCGATCGGTGCGACACGCGTAAGCGAATCGACATACAGCCGGTACGCGATGTCGGTAGGAACTCGGCCCGCGGAGGTGTGGGGATGATACAGGTACCCCTTCTCCTCGAGGTCGCTCATGGTGTTCCGGATGGTCGCCGGCGACACGCCCAGACCAAACCGTCGCGCGATGGTACGCGACCCGGCGGGCTCCGCCGTTTCGACGTAGCTCTGTATGACCGCCTCGAGTACGCGGCGCTCGCGCTCGTTGAGATCCGGAAAACCCATAAGTATAACTATACTAACGACTTCTGAGCATCGTCAAGGACGTGGCGAGGGCGTCGAGCCGCAGCCACCCGTGCGGCGTCAGCCGCAATCGTCCGGCGTGAAGATCTGCCCAGCCGGTCTCGATCCATCGCCTCACGTGCCCCTCTTCGGCGTTGTCGATTGCCAACCCGTTCGAGGTACGCAGGCCGAGGTACACCTGCTCAGAAATCTGGTTCTCGGGCGTCAGCGTCTCGGTTCCGGCGACAGGGTCTTCGCCGGCACACAGCCGTCGCACCCAGGCCGCGTACTCACGCTCATTCCATCGGCGTTCCGCCCCGTCGAAGCCGTGCGCCGCCGGACCGAGACCGACGTACGAAGCGCCCGCCCAGTAACTACCGTTGTGCCGCGACCGGTGGTTGGGCCTGCCGAAGTTCGAGACCTCGTAGTGCTCGAAGCCTGCGGCACTCAACGCACGGTGTGCGTGGAGATATTCGAGCTCGTACGACTCCTCGGGCGCTTCGACCGGAGTACCGCGCTCTCGCCAGCGCGCTACCGGCGTATGTGGCTCGATCGTGAGCCCGTAGAGCGAGATGTGCGACGGGTCGAGCGCGATCGCCTCGGCAACGTCTCGTTCCCAGCTGCGCTGAAGCTCCGGCGGCAGCGAGAAGATGAGATCGAGGGACCAGTTCGAGATCCCACCATCGCGGATCGTTCGCGCGGCTCGCGTGGCAGTATCGGCGTTATGCGTCCGGTGCATCCACGCGAGCGCGCGATCGTCGAATGACTGAACGCCGAGCGAAACGCGGTTCACGCCGGCGGAGCGCCAGGCTGCCACGGCCGCTTCGCTCACGTCATCCGGGTTCACCTCGACCGTCACCTCTGCCCCGCTGCGCGTCGGGAAGCGATCGGACACGAGGTCGATGACTTGCGTTACCCCTTCCGGTCCGAGCAACGACGGCGTACCGCCACCGAGGTAGATCGACTCCACCTCGCGCGAGGACCGCTCGGGGACTCGGATTGCGAGCTCGCGCGCGAGCGCCTCGACGTACTCGCCGGTCGGAACGCGGCGGCGCACGGCAATCGCGAAATCGCAGTACGAACAGCGACGAGCGCAGAACGGAACGTGAACGTAGACGTGACCGGGCAGCACGTCGAAACATACGGTGCCGTACCGTACGCCTGATGGCGCAGACCGAGCGCGCGTCAGCCGCGCCGGCGGCGGAGCTCTCCCAGTGGTCCTGTCTCCACGAGTCCCGAGAGCTCGAGTGACGTCACGGCGGCAAGGGCGCGCTTCGGCTCCAAGGCGGCGTGCTCGACGATCCAGTCGAGCGGAGCCGCGCCGTTCTCGAGCGCCTTCCACACGACGAGCTCATCGCCGTGGAGGGACGGGTCGACCGGGAACGGTCGGACGCCCTTGTCCGTCAGTCCGATGAGCGCGAGGGCGTCGTCGGCGCAGAGTATCGGATTGGCGCCGGTTCGGATCATCTGGTTCGTGTATGCGCTCTGCGGCGAATCGACCGGACCCGGTACTGCACCGACGTCGCGCCCGAGATCGCTCGCATGGTCCGACGTGATACGCGCACCACTCTTCTCGCCGGCCTCGACGACAATCGTGAGCTGGGCAAGCGCAGCGATCACCCGGTTCCGGCGTGGAAACGATCCTGGCGCCGGACGCGTGCCACAGGGAAACTCCGATACCAGTAACCCGCGTTGCGCGATCGTCCGGTGAAGCGATCTATTTCCCACCGGGTAGGCGATGTCGACGCCGGTGCCTAACACGGCGATCGTCGCGCCGCGTCGAGCGAGGGCCGCGCGATGCGCCGCCGAGTCGATGCCGCGGGCCATGCCGCTCACGACGCAGACGCCGGCATCGACCAGACCGTTCACGAGTGACGCCGTCACGCGTTCACCGTACGGGGTCGCCTGACGAGTGCCAACGATCGCGACGCACGGGCGGTCGACGAGCGCGAGGTCGCCCAGCACGAACAGGAACGGCGGCGGGTCGTGGAGGTGACGCAGCGTCCGCGGATAGTCGGCGTCGTCGACGAGCAGGAGACGGACGCCGAGCCGCTCCCCTTCGGCGAGGATGTCCGTGGCCTCGGCTCGCAGGCGTGTCGCGTCGCCGGCCGGAACGGTCGCGCGAAATGCCTGCGCCGGCGATGCAAATCCCGTCAGCCGCTCGTGGTACCGTCGCGGTCCGACGCCCGGGACGAGCGTCAGCGCGACGGCGTCGACGCGGTCCTCACGGGAGCTGGACGCTACTCTCCCGCCGCTCGGCGGCTTTGCGGATGCCGAGGAGTTGGCGCCACCATCCGGCGAGGAGGGGCTCGAGTCCGGTGCGCGCGGCGGCGCTGATGGCGAATGAGCCGAACGCATCGGGCGCCTCGATCGGGGGGACGAAGTCCTCGCCTAACAAGTCCATCTTGGTGAACACGACGCAGTGGGGCGTCCGGGCGAGCTCCGGCGAATACGCCGAGACTTCGTGGCGGAGCTCGTCGTACTCCTGTTGCCAGTCCATGGCGTCGATCGGGATGAGAAAGGCGAGCACTCTCGTGCGCTCGACGTGCCGCAGGAACTGGAGTCCGAGGCCCTTGCCTTCGTGCGCACCTTCGATGATGCCGGGGATATCGGCGACGACGAACGTGCGCGAGTCGGACAGCTGCACGACACCGAGGTTGGGAGACAGTGTGGTGAACGGGTAGTCGGCGATCTTGGGGCGAGCCGCGGAGATCACGGAGAGCAGCGTCGACTTGCCAGCGTTAGGCTTGCCGACAAGCCCGACATCGGCGATGAGCTTGAGCTCGAGCTGCAGGACGCGCTGCTCGCCTTCCTCCCCCGGCTGCCACTCGCGCGGTGACTGATGCGTCGCGGTCGCAAAGAACGCGTTGCCTTTCCCCCCACGCCCCCCGCGAGCGACGACAATCTCGTCGCCGTGCTCGAGCACTTCGCCGAGCAGCGCGCCGTCAACCTCGCGTATCACGGTGCCGGGCGGCACCGGCAGCACGACGTTCGCTCCGGACCGGCCTGTCTTGTTCGAGCCCATGCCGTGCTCGCCGCGCTCAGCGGTCCAGCTGTCGCGGTACGTGTAGTCGAGCAGCGTCGCGAGGTTCGCGTCGCCACGAACGATGATGTCGCCGCCGCGCCCCCCATCGCCGCCATCGGGCCCCCCCATGGGAACGAACTTCTCGCGGCGGAACGAGCTCGCGCCCGAGCCCCCGGTCCCGGCCTCCACGCGAACGACGACACGGTCGATGAACATGCTCACGAGATGGTCACCCTCATCGCCCGAGAACTCGCGCGAACAGCTGGTGGTAGCGCCGAGTGTCCCCGGAGCCAAGCAGGTCGGCGACGGCGTCGATGCTGGCGCGGACTTCGGCAGGGGTCGCTCCCGCGTGCAGGGCGCCATACAGGTGCGAGTGCAGCTGCCTGTCCTGTCTGGCCAATGCGCACGCGCTCACGACGCAGAGCTCCCGTCGCCTGAGATCGAGCGCGGGTCGCGAGAGCACCTTGCCGTAGCCGTCTACGATCATCCATGCGTCGAGCGCGGGATGGAGTTGCCTGATGTTGTGTCGCAGCCGCTCATAGAACGGACCGTACACCGTGGCGCACGTGGCCTCGCCGGACTGCCGCCAGTCGGTCGAGCTCGTGAAGTCCTCGCCCGGATCGGAGTCGGGTGCGGGGACACCGGACACCTTGCGCCATTCGCGGGCGGCATTGAGTGCGCGCGGAAATCCGGCGAACAGATATGACTGCAGGACGATTTCCTCGACCCATTCCGGCCGGCACGTCGCCGCCGCGCGCGCGAGCGCGTCGCGCAGCTGCGGTTCGGTGCCAGCAGCAATGATACCGGCCAGACGAACGAGGGCGAATGTCTCGGTATCGAGGGCATCGTCTGCCGATAGTGTATCGACATCGGATTGAAGGCGCGTCATCGCTATGTTGAGGTTCGTATCGCGGTGTTGCGTGAGCGGTAAAGCGGACGACGAAAGAAAACCGGTGAGATGGCGTCAGGCATCCACCGGTGCCACTTCACCGACGACTTCGCCACGCGTATTTCGAACGCGGGTGCGCGCGTATTCGGCGAGTCGCGGCGAGAGGCGCTCGGGGAGCGCGCCGAGCAGCTGCAGAAGCCGGAGCACCGCCGGATACTGCGCCCGCGCGGCGCCGTCCTCGACTTTGAGCGCGAAGCCAAGTCCCTCGTCGAGGATGGCGACCGAGTGGACGCCTTCGGCGCCGATCTTCGGCATCACGCGACCGTCGCTTTCCTCGACGACGAGCGAATCGAACCGCTCGGTGCCGCCGAAGAGGAACGGTCTCGTGACGATCGCCCGTGTCACCCGCTCCGGGATCTCCTCGCCTCGACGCGCGGCGGCGGCGAGGCCGGCGTAGGCGCGCGCCATGGCGTCGAGCGGCAATCCGAAGACCGTGACGCCGCAGCCGTCGATGCCACGGAGGATCGACTCGGGGGGCACCGAGCACCAGCGCGAGACTTCCGCGAGCGCGCCGGCCTGGACCGGATGGTCTTCACGCTCGTATCCCGCGAGCGACCATCCGCCGAAGTGTGCGCGACCGAGCATCGCGGCGTGCTTGCCCGAGCAGTTGTTGTGGAGTCGCGAGGGCCGTTCGCCGGAGTCGCGGATGATGCGTGCGCCGCGAGGAGAGAGCGGTTCGTGGGGGCCGCACGCCAGATCGCCCTCCTCCAACCCCAGGTCCCTCAACATCGACTCGGCCAACGCGACATGTTCGGGCTCACCGCCGTGCGACGCGCAGGCGAGAGCGAGCTCGTCGTCACCCCATCCGATCTCGTCGAAACCGCCGGAGGAGATCAGCGGGATGACCTGGAAGGGCTTCGCGCACGAGCGCCACATCGTGACGGTGCTCGCATCGCGGGCGCGGCCGACGAGCCGTCCGGTCCCGTCGACGACGGCGGCGTGAACGCGGTGGCGGGATTCGACACCGGTGCCCCGGGTGACGATGACGTCGACGTCGAATTCGCGCATCGGTAGCGGGGTGGTGGCAGGCGGGGACGGCGAACGGTTCGCCGTTGAACATAACCAGGCCGTGACCGCAACCGAGAGTTGACTCGCTCCCCTCTCGCCGAGCCTGGAACAGCCTCAAAACCGCCGAGGCTGCAGAGGGAACCAGACACCCTCCGGAGCCGGCTCCCGCCGGCCTCGAAGCCACGTCAACGGAACCGCCGTCCCCGGATGGCACTGCGCTCGAGATCGCCTCCTCTTCGGCGAGCTCCTTTTCTCTGCGTTGCTCTGCGACCTCGGCGGTCGAGGCTTTCAAACACACGTCCCGGCGAGAGCCAGCTCTTCACCGGGACGACGCGAATCCTCACTTCATCAGGAATGGCGCCTAGAAGACCTTGATCATCCCTCTCGTATAGCGAGTCGGGTTCTTCCGCACGTCGGCAAGAATCGCGTTCAGGTCGGTGATCGTCTTCGTCAGCTGCTCGTAGAGCTGGCCGTCCTTGATCATCTTCGACGCGAAGCCGTCGCCGCGGTTCAGCGCCTTCACGAGCGAATCGGCGCCACTCGTTATGCCGACCAGGTGCGTGTAGAGCGAGTCATCCGCCAGCAGCTTGCCGAGCGTCCCGTTCTGCGCGCGCATCTGGCGGACGAGCGAGTCCACCGACGAGATCATCCCGTTCAGGTTCTGGTACAGCGCGGGATCGTCGAGCAGCTTGCCAAGGCTCCCGTTAGGTGCCTGGAGTCGCGTGACGAGCGCGTTCGTGCGCGCCAGCGTCCCGTTCAGCTCATCATACAGCGATCGATTCGTGAGCAGTTGGCCAACGGTGCCCTCCCCTCGCGCCAGGCCGCCGGTGATGCCGCGCAGATCGTGCGTCAGCGCCACCATGTCGGTGACCGCGCCGCTCGCCTGGAGCAGCACCGCTTCGTAGTCCAGTGCCGACTCGACCTGCAGCGTGTCGTTCGCTGGCAGCACGGCAAACCGCGGCGTGCCGGGCGAGATGTCGAGGATCTTATCGCCGAGGAGGCCTAACGTGCGCAGCCGCGCCTTCGAATCCTCGCGCACCTGTTGCTGGAGCGCCTGGTCGATCTCGACGGTCACCTTGAGATTGCGTGACGTGTCCGCGTCAGGCGCCAGGAAGTCGATGGAGGAGACGGTCCCGGCGAGCTGGCCGGCCACCGTCACCGAGCCGCCCACACGCAAGCCATTTGCGCTCGGCAACAGCGCCACGAGCGTGTAGCGCTTCGTGAACAGGTTCGCTGCTTCGCCGAGCTTGAACACGGCGACCGTGAGGATCGCGAGGGCGACGAGAATCATCCCGCCAACCTTGAGCTGCTCCCACGTGATGAAGGTGGCGCGCTTCATGGGTCAGAACCCTCCGAGAAAGTCACGGATGTAGCGGTCATCGGACGCCGCCATCTCCTCAGGCGTGCCGAAGAAGCGAATGGTGCGGTCCCCGAGCAGCGCGATGTGCGTCGCCATGCGGAACGAGGAGCGTATATCGTGCGAGACGACGATGCTCGTCACGTTGAGCTCGCGCTGCAGCTTCATGATCAGCCGTGTGATCGTCGCCGTCGTGAGCGGATCGAGCCCCGACGTCGGCTCGTCGTACAGCATGATCTCGGCGTTGTTGGCCATGCCGCGCGCGATCCCGACCCGCTTCTTCATTCCACCCGAGAGCTCGGCGGGAAGCTTCTCCATCACGTCCTCGGGGTCGAGATCGACGAACTGCAGCTTCTCGCGCACGCGCGCCTCGATCTCGTCGTCGGTCAGGTCGGTGTGCTCGCGCAGCGGGTACGCGACGTTCTCGAACACCGTCATCGAGTCGAACAACGCGGCGCTCTGGAATACCATCCCCATCTTCTGGCGCACGGCGAGCGCTTCGGTGAACGAGAGGCCGGCGATGTCCTGGCCACATACATAGACGTGCCCCTTGTCCGGCTGCAGGAGTCGCAGAATGAGCTTGAGCGCCGTGGACTTTCCCGTGCCGGACTCTCCGACGATCACGAGCGTCTCTCCGGGAAACGCCGCGAACGAGACGTCCTCGAGAATCGGGCGGTCGAACGCGAGGTGTACGCGCTCGAGCTCAATGACGGCGTCCTTGAGCGGCCCCGGGTCCTCGGGGCGAGGACGGTCTTCGATGTCCTCACTCGCGAGTTCCGACTGGATTGCGGAGCGCGCACGCTGTTGCTGTTTGCGCCGGATGACGTCGCCGGCGCGGCGGTCGCGCTCATCACCCGCCTCGGCGAGCAGGTCGGACGCGTTGTCGGCACGCGTGAGGCGATCGCGCTCGTCTTCCGTCGCTCCGGCGGCCGCACCGCCGCGCGCGTTTTCGTCGCGGTCACTCACGGCGCCACCAGGACCGACAGGAGAATCTGCGTGATGAAGTAGTCGAGCACGAGGATCAGGATGCTCGACGTCACGACCGTACGGGTCGTGCTCACGCCGACGCCTTCCGTGCCGCCTGACGTGTTGAGCCCGAAGTAGCAGGCGGTGATGGCGATGACGCCACCGAAGACGAACGGCTTTGAGAGTCCCTGGATGAAGTCGTTCGGGATGAAACGCAACGTAAAGCCATCGGACGCGATCTGCTCCCACACGGTGCGCCAGTACAGTGTGGTCGGCAGGTCGAGGTAGAGCGAGGCAATGAGGTTGCCGCCCACGATGCCGACGAAGTCGTTGATGATCGTCAGCACGGGAAGCATGATGAGCGCGGCGAGCACACGCGGCGTCACGAGCTTCTTGATCGGATCGGTGCCGAGCGTGTTGAGGGCATCGATCTGCTCGGTGACCTTCATGGATCCGAGCTGCGCGGCGATCCCCGAGCCTACGCGTCCCGCGACCATGAGTCCCGCCAGCACCGGCCCGAGCTCACGGATCATCGACGCCGACACGAGGCGCCCAATGTACATCGACGCGCCAAACGTCTGCAGCTGCACCGCCGATTGAAGAGCCAGCACCATGCCGGTGAAGAAGCCGGTGAGTAGGACGATCCCGAGCGATTGTACTCCTATCGCGTCCATCTGCTGCACGAGATCGCCGCCGTAGAACGGGCGGGCGAAGATGAAACGCAAAGCGTTCCAGGCCAGGATGAAGTACTCCTGAAGCGCTTGAACCTTTCGTTTCGCTGCGTCGTTGAGCCGGTCGAGGAATGCAGGCAAGAAGTGAATGCGTGGACGGTCTGAAGGCCGTGCCGCGTTTTGCGCCCCAAAGGGCAAGGGCTGTGCCGGTTGCCGTTGGGCCCGTTGACCGTGAGCCGTCGGGGCGCCTAGCTTGCCGCCCATGTCGAGCTCTCCTCCGATGGCCACGCGCCCCCATCACGGGGAGCGGGAGTCGCCGCTCATCTCGCGAACGCGCCTCGATGAGCTGCTCGAGGCGGCGCGCGGCCGCCGTGTCGTCATCGTCGGCGACGCGATGCTCGACGTGTATCTCCGTGGCGACGTCGAGCGCATCTCGCCGGAAGCGCCCGTCCCGGTGGTGCGCGTTCGCGAGACGAAGCACGCGCTGGGCGGCGCGGCGAACGTCGCGCAGAACGTCGCCGCCGCAGGCGCGGGCTGTACGCTCGTGGCCGCTGTGGGCGACGACGCCGCGGGACGAACGCTGCGAGCCATGCTCGGCGCGGTGCACCACGATGGAGCGTCACTCGTGCAGGTGGATCGCCCGACGACGCGAAAGACACGCGTCCTCGCGCGCGCGCAGCAGGTCGTGCGATTCGACGAGGAGGACGATCGCGACCTGAGCGGGGCGGACGCGGCGCGAATGCTCGCCGCCGTGACGGCGGCCGTGCACTCGGCTGATGCCCTCGTCTTCGAGGACTACAACAAGGGTGTCCTCGTGCCGTCGGTGATCGAGGGCGCTATTTCAGTCGCGCGCGCGCGCGGCATTCCGATCATCGTCGATCCGAAGTACCGGAACTTCTTCTCGTACCGCGGGGCGACGGTGTTCAAACCGAATCGTCGCGAGCTCGAGGCGGCGATGGGTGCGGCGGTGGACCTCGAGCATCCCGAGGCGCTCCCCGCAACGTTCGAACGGTTAGGCGTCGAGCACCTGCTCCTCACCCTCGGCGAGCGCGGCATGGCCCTCATCTCGGCCGACGGCGTCGTGGAGCGCATACCGACCACGGCGCGGGACGTGTACGACGTCGTCGGTGCAGGTGACACGGTGACGGCGTATCTCGCGACGTCGCTCTCGGCTGGCGCGAGCGTGTACGAGGCTGCGGTGGTGGCGAACTTCGCGGCGGGCGTGGAGGTCGGGAAGCTCGGCGCGGCGACGGTGACGCCTGACGAGATTCGCGAGGCGTACGAGGCGCATTCCGCGTGATGTCATCCTGAGACGTCAAGGCGAAGGACCCTCACGCCCCCCAGCGAGGTCGGGACGACGAAGATCCTTCGGCTGCCGCCTCAGGATGACACACCTCGCTTGCCGCGTGAAGCGAGCGCAGTATCTTGCGGTACAGCGGGCCCTTAGCTCAGCCGGTTAGAGCAGTGGACTCATAATCCAACGGTCGCAGGTTCGAGCCCTGCAGGGCCCATGAGTACGGGGAACAACGTTCGAGATGGGGTGGTTTGCCGCCCATGCGCCCATTAGACTTCGCCCCTCGTTCCGGTCGCGTAGCTCAGCTGGTTAGAGCGCTGGTCTCACATACCAGAGGTCCGGGGTTCGAGTCCCTGCGCGACCATCCAACCGCCTCGCGCGGCCGCCTCTCCAGGCGGCCGCGTTTGCTTTCGCGGCGCGCCGAACGGCCCCGGCGGCACAAAACTTGGATGCTCATCGGCGTGATGCGTCCAAGTCAGCTCCTCCGGCCGCGCTACGTCGCTGACCGCGTCCGGCTCGCTGTCCATCAGCGCCTGCACCCCGACGCGCCCTGGCTCACCGCCGAGGCGACCGAGCTGCTCGACCGGTGGCTCTTGCCCATACACGTCGGGATCGAGTGGGGATCCGGCCGCAGCACGCGTTGGTTCGCGCGCCGCGTAAAGCGTCTCGTGAGCATCGAGCATGACGCCGGGTGGCACGCCACAGTCTCCACGCAGCTCGACGAGGACGGCCTCACGAACGTCGACTACCGGCTACTCCCCTGCGAGCCCGAACGCGTCGAGACGCCGGAGTGGATCGCCGCGATGTTCGCGTCCGACTACGTGCGGGCCGTGGATGGCTTCGCCCCGAAGTCCATCGACTTCGCGCTCGTCGACGGCATGTACCGCAGCGCCTGTGCGCTCGCCGTGTTGCCCAAGCTGCGCTCGGGCGCGTTGCTCATCGTCGACAACGTCAACTGGTTTCTCCCATCCGCGAGCCGAGCGCCGAGCTCCCGTTCGCTGACCGACGAACCGCTGTCGCCAACGTGGGCAGAGTTCGTCGACGCGATCCGCGGCTGGGAGCTGCGCTGGACGCAGAACGGCGTCGCCGACACGGCGATCTGGGTCGCCCCCTAACGCGAGGGCGCAGTCATGGGCTGGAAACACACCGTCGCCACTCGACTCTTCTCACGGCAGTTCGTTCAGGCGGTTCGGAGCGAGCTGGCCGTGCAAACCGCGCGTGCGCGGTGTTTCCTCCCCGAGAATCGGCGTCGCGTCAGCGCGCTTCGGACCGCCCGCGCGCTCTCGGTGAACCTCGGCGCGGGCTTTCACCGCGAAGAAGGGTGGACGCCGATCGACCTCATGGTGGACCCGCCCGGCGGAATTCGCTGGGACGTTCGCTGGGGGCTTCCACTCGAGACGGGAAGCGTCCGCCGGATTCATTGCGAACACTTCTTCGAGCACCTGCGATTCCCGGACGAAGTGATGCCCGCGCTCACCGAGTGTTTTCGCGTGCTCGAGCCGGGCGGAGAGCTCCGAATCATCGTGCCCGACGCGGCGCGCTACATCCGCGCGTATGCCGACCGCGACACGGCGTTCTTCGACGCGATGCGCGACCTCGGCGGCGCGGCGCAGCCGTTCGAGACCGAGATAGAGATCGTGAACCAGGCGTTTCGCATGGGCGGCGACCACCAGTTTGCCTGGGATTTTCCGGTGATGCGGCGGCGGCTCGAGCAGGTCGGCTTCGCGGAGGTCGAGCAGACGGGCTACGACCCCGGGCGATTCATCGATCAGGGCGACGAGTGGCGTCGCCGCGAGTCGCTGTACGTCGTGGCCTACAAGCCGCGCGTGCCCGCCGCCTCCCCGGCACCGGTTCGCGCCGAGCCGGTCGGGGCGCTGTGAGCGCCTAACGCCGACGCCTGCAGCGCCTCGCGCTGGGCGATCGCCATGTCGCCCTCGATCATGATCCGCACGAGCTGGCGGAACGACGTCCTCGGCTCCCACCCCAGTACGCGGCGCGCCTTCGACGCGTCGCCGAGCAACAGGTCGACTTCGGCGGGACGGAAGTAGCGCGGGTCGATCTCGACGAACTCGCGCCAGTCGAGGTCGAGATACGCGGCAGCCTCGTCGAGGAACTCGCCCACGGACCGCGTCTCGCCGGTCGCGATCACGTAATCGTCAGCGGCGTCCTGCTGGAGCATGAGCCACATCGCTTCGACGTAGTCGCCGGCGAAGCCCCAGTCGCGGCGCGCGTCGAGGTTCCCGAGGTACAGCCTGTCCTGCAGTCCGAGCTTCACCCGCGTTAGGCCCCGCGTGATCTTGCGCGTCACGAACGTCTCGCCGCGACGCGGGCTCTCGTGGTTGAACAGGATGCCGCACGACGCGTGCAGGCCGTAGCTCTCCCGGTAGTTCACCGTCGCGTAGTGCGCGAACACCTTGGCGCAGGCGTACGGCGACCGCGGATAGAACGGCGTGAGCTCGGTCTGCGGCGTCTCGACCACCTTGCCGTACATCTCGCTCGACGACGCCTGATAGAACCGCGGCGTCATGCCGAGGTTCCGCATGGCCTCGAGGAGGCGGAGCGTCCCCACCGCCGTCACCTCGACCGTGTATTCCGGCACCTCGAAGCTCACGCGCACGTGGCTCTGCGCGCCCAGGTTGTACACCTCGTCGGGCTGCACATGCGCCAGCACCCGCTGCAGCGACGACGCGTCGTTCAGGTCGCCGTAATGGAGGCGCAGGCGCACGTCCGGCTCGTGCGTGTCCTCGTAGATGTGCTCGATGCGCGCGGTACTGAATGAGCTCGTACGCCGGATGATTCCGTGGACCTCGTACCCCTTCGCGAGGAGGAGCTCCGCGAGGTACGAGCCGTCCTGCCCGGTCACTCCGGTAATCAGTGCTTTCGGCATTCAGGGAGATCGTGAAGGACTCGGCGGCGCCGGCCACTCGGCCGTGCGCTGCTCGGCCAGGGCGAGATCTGCGGGCCGACGATGCGCGTTGTTGCTGGTGCCCGCATCACCGTGGCGCTCGAACCACTCGATGGTACGCCGCAGGCCGTCCCGAAACGACGTCGTCGCGCGAAAGCCGAATGCGCTCTCGGCGCGCGACACGTCGAGCGAACGTCGTGGCTGACCGTCGGGCAGCGAGGTGTTGAATGTGAGCTCACCCCGATAGCCGGACAAGCTCGCGATGAGCGTGGCGAGCTCGCCGATCGTGATCTCGGCGCCGGCACCGATGTTCACCGGGTCGGGCGAGTCGTAGCGCTCGGCGGCGAGCAGGACCGCCCGCGCGCAGTCCTCGACGTACAGGAACTCGCGCGACGCCTTCCCGGTCCCCCACACCTCGACGCTGGGCGCGTTCGAGCGGCGCGCTTCGACCATCTTGCGAACGAGCGCGGGAATGACGTGCGAGCGCGTCGGGTCGAACGTGTCGCGCGGGCCGTAGAGGTTCACCGGGATGAGAAAAATTCCGTTCAGCCCGTACTGTTGGCGATACGCCTGCAGCTGGACGAGGAGCGCTTTCTTCGCGATGCCGTACGGCGCGTTGGTGTCTTCGGGATAGCCGTTCCACAGATCCGATTCGTGAAACGGGACAGGCGTGTGCTTCGGATAGCCGCACACGGTTCCGGCCACGATGATCTTCTCGACGCCGTGGTGGCGCGCGGCTTCGATGAGCTGCACGCCCATGATCGCGTTCTCGTAGAAGAACCGGCCCGGCTCCCGCTGGTTCGCGCCGATACCGCCGACCGTCGCCGCGAGGTGAACGATCATCTGCGGCCGATGCGTCGCGAGCGCGCGATCGATCGCGCGTGCGTCGAGCAGGTCGCATTCGGCTCGAGTCGGTGCAATGACGCTGGCGCCCGAGGTGCGCAGGCGATCCACGACGTAGCCGCCGAGGAATCCGCTTCCTCCGGTGACGAGAACGCGCCGTTGCGTCCAGAATGTCCCTGAAGGCTTCATCGAGGGCCGTCGGGGTGGTGAACGTTGGTCTCCGCGCGACGGACGGGCGTGTCCTTCGCGCGGGGACGGATCTCGCTGCCCTCGCGCAGAGGGCGCGGCCGATCATGGAACGCCGCTTCGCTCGGAGCGATCTGCGTGTCCCACGCGGACCGCACCACCTGCTCGAACGCGGCGCACGAGAGGCGGTGCTCGTAGCGCTCGAGATACGCGCAGCGTCCACGTGCGCCGAGCTCCTCGCGCACTGAGGGGACGTCGGCCCAGCCGCGAATGACGCTGGCGATGCGACGGCCGGCGGCGGCGTCATCATCTTCGCCGGGATCGATCACGACGCCGCAGCGCGCGTCGCGAATCGCGTCCGCGGTCTCGCACGACGTCGGCCCGACGAAGAGAATCGGGCGTGCCGACGCCATCGCGCCATAGAGCTTGCTCGGCACGGACACGCCGACGAACTGTCGTCGCAGCGAGATCAGGTGCACATCGGCGACGGACAGTGAGTACCGCAACAGCTCGCGCGGCAGGTAGTCGTGATACTCGAAGTTCGGCAGGCGTTCCTTATCGGCGAACGCCTCGACCTCGGCGCGACGCGGTCCGCCTCCGACGAAGAGGAAGAACACGCGCGGGTCGTCGCGAAGCTCGCACATCGCCTGGAGGATCGCGCCGAAGTCGTGCACGATGCCGGCGTTGCCGGAGTACATCACGACGAACCGCTGCTGGAGACCGAGCCGGCGCGTGAGCGGGTTCGAGCCGACGGTCGGGCCGACGTCGCCGCGTCCGCCCCAGATGTTGACCGTGTGTGAGCGCGACTCCCGGACGCCTTTGCGGCGAATGCGCTCGCGCATGTGGGCGCCGAGGTCGACGACAAAGTCGGCGTTGCGGTACGCGGTGGCATCGAGCCACGTGAGCAGGCGCCCCAGCAACGAACGTTCGCTCACCATCCCGGCCGCGATCTCGGCCTCGGGATGGAGGTCCATCGACCAGATCCCGTAGCGCTGTCCGCGAAGCACCCGAGCGATGCGTCCGGCGAGCGAGATGAGCGGCGGCGTGGTGAGAAACACGACGCCGTCATAGCGGCGTCCGACGAGCAGCTTCGCCACGACGGCGATGTAGAACGACGCGTAGTCGATCACGCGCCCGAGATGCGTGCGACGACCGAACCTCGTCGTGGCGACGCGTTGGACGCGCACGCCGTCGAGCAGCTCGCGCGCGGGCGCAGCCGCGGAGCCGTCGCCGTAGCGCGCCTGGCTCGCGAGCACCTCGACATCGTACCCTGCCTGAGCGAGATGCTCGGCGAGGTCCGCGAGGCACTGGCCCGTGGCCGCCACGTCCGGTGCGTAATGCTGATTGACGAACAGAACGGATGGTTTCGCCGGGCGATCCATCATCGGCTCGACTCGAATTTCATGCCGACGACGGTGCACGTCCTGCGCCACCCCGCCCGGTCATATTGTCGCGCCAACTGCAACCCCGCGCTCGGCGGGTTGGCGTCGGACCACGGTTCGATGCAGCACGATTGCGTCCATGCGCGTGCGCATGAAGCAGTCGACGGCCTGCGCGGGCGTGTCCACGATCGGTTCGTTCTCGTTGAAGCTCGTGTTCAGGACCACCGGGACGCCGGTGATCCGCTCGAACTCCTTGATCAGGAAGTAGTAGGTCGGGTTCGTGCGCCTGCTGACGGTCTGTAACCGACCGCTCCCATCGACATGCGTGACGGCCGGAATGATCGCCCGCTTGTCGGCGCGAACCGGATAGACCTGCTGCATGAACGGGTCGGGGGCGGCGTCCTCGAAGTACTCGTGCAGTGCCTCCTCCGCGACCGACGGCGCGAACGGCCGGAACCGCTCGCGGAATTTTATCTTCGTGTTGATGAGCTCACGCACGTCGGCACGCCGTGGGTCGGCGAGAATGCTCCGATTCCCGAGTGCCCGCGCGCCCCACTCCATGCGCCCCTGATACCAGCCGACCACGTTGCCTGACGCGATGAGGGCTGCCGCCACGCGTGCCGCGTCGCGCTCCGTGGCGTAGACCTCGATCGTATACCGCCACTCGCCGTCCGATCTGGGAACCATCCCCACCGCTTCCTCGACGTCGTGCGCGGTCCCCCAGTACCCGTGCTCCATGCGGAACTCGCGGCGGTGATCGAGTACCTGGTGCCACACGTAACAGGCGGCGCCGAGCGCGGTGCCATTGTCTCCGGCGGCGGGCTGGATGTACACCGACTTGAACGGCGTACGCTTGCGGATCTTCCCGTTCGCGACGCTGTTCATGGCGCATCCGCCCGCGAGGCAGAGCGCGCCCAACGGCCGGCGCTCCCAGAGTGCGTTGAGCAGGTTCATCGCGCAGTCCTCGTACACGATCTGCAACGAGTGCGCGATGTCCTCCTCTCGCTCGGTCAGCGGGTCGGCCGGTTTTCTCTCCGGGCCGAGCAGCTCCCGCATGCGGTCGCTGTACACGAGGCCGAGCGTCGGGTAGCCCTCGTCCCATTCCATCTGGACGCCGTCGGACCAGTGTCGGAAGTATTCGAGCGTCAGCTCGAACTTCCCGCCCTCGCCCATCGTCACGAGCTGGCGGATCGCATCGACGTGTCGCGGCCGGCCGTACGGCGCGAGTCCCATCACCTTGAACTCGTCGCCGTAGCCGTGGAACCCGATGAACTGGGTGATCGCGGTGTACAGCATCCCGAGCGAATGCGGGAAGTACACCTTGTCGAGTATCTCGAGACGGTTGCCCTCGCCGGTCGCGAACGACGTGCTCACGAAATCGCCGAAGCCGTCGATCGCGCAGCACGCCGCCTTGTGGAACGGCGACACGAAGAAGGCGCTCGCGAGATGGGCGGGGTGATGCTCGACGTAATGGATCTTCGGCAGGTCGTCCTGCGGCAGGTGGAGCGCGGCGGCGAGCGGGCCGTGAATGTCGCGGATCTTGCTCGCGTTCTTCATCCGGTCGAGCACGAGCTTCAGGTCGGGCCGGTGCGTGACGGTGAAGATGCCCTTCCGAACGAGGTTCGCCTTCGGGTCTCGACTGATCGCCACGTGCTTGACGTCCTTGCCACGAATGCCGGCGACGTCGAGGACCGATTGAATCGCCATCGTCGGGAAGCCCGCCCAGTGCTTGACGCGGCGGAACCGTTCTTCCTCGACGGCGGCAACGAGCTGGCCATCGCGCAGCAGGGCTGCGGAGACGTCTCCGTGATACGCGTTGATGCCAAGGACGTACGTCTGCGCCATTCCCTCAGTCCCTCACTCGCCGAAGTCGCCGCTCGAGAATCAACGCGTCGACGAGAAACCGAAACCAGAAGCCCTGCAGTACGTGAAACACCAGCCCGGCGCGCCCGTCGAGGAAGCCGAGCCTAACGAGATAGCGGTAGAGAAAGTAGAGCGTCGGCCGGACGAACAGCGGAAGCCTCGCGTACCAGTCCCGCAGCCACCGCCGTCGCTCGATCGCGTTCGACGTGTCCAGCCGTCCGCGAATGCGACCCGCGGCGTCCGGCGGCGATTCGTGCTCCGCCGCCTCGAGCGCCGCCCACCGCAGATGCCTGGCGGTGAAGGTAGCGACGTCGGGCGTCAGCGTATCGATCAGATCGCCTTGCAGCTTTTGGACCGGCCCGGACACGTAGAAGTGCTGGTCGTAGAGGCGGTCCTCGCAGCGCCCCGCTCCCGTCCGAACGAGGCGAAGATGCCATGCCGGGTAGTGTCCGCCGTGTCGGATCCAGCGCCCCATGAACATGGTTCGGCGCGAGACGAGATAGCCCGCTACATCGCCCGCATTGCCACTGAGCGCGGCGATGACCGCGTCTCTCAACTCGGGGGTCACCCGCTCGTCCGCGTCGACGTGGAGCGTCCACGGCGCCGTAATCGGGAGGCTGTCGATCGCCCAGTTCCGCTGAGCGCCGTAATGCTCGAACGGGTGCTGGACCACGACGGCCATCCCGTCCCGCGCGATCTCCAGCGTGCGATCGGTGCTCCCCGAGTCGACGACGAAGAGCTCATCGACCCACCCCGCGAGACTCGCGAGGCAGTCCGGGAGGTTGCGCTCCTCGTTATAGGTGAGAACGACGGCAGCGACCGGCGCGCGCGCCGCCGGCCGCCTCTCCGGCGCAACGTCCTGACCGGGCACCGTCGTCGGGCCTGACGTGGCGAGGGCAGGTGCGCTCACGCCGGGCGTCCCGCGCGTCGTGGCTCGGCCGCGAGCTCTTCGTAGAGCGCGACCAGACGCGAGCAGCTCGTGTCCCAGGACAGGTCGCGTCGCGCCAGCTGCCATGCGCGCCCACGCATCTCGCCGAGCACGGCCGGGTGCTCTGCGGCCCACGTCAGTGCGGCCGCGAGGGCGGTGTCGGTCGCGTCGACGACGATGCCTGCGCCAGCAACCGCCACGGCGCCCGCCAGCGCGACGCCCGGCGTGAGGATGACCGGCATCCCGGCCGCCAGTGCTTCCGCGACGGCGAGCCCGAAGTTCTCGTGGGCGGACGGGAGCACGAAACAGCCGCATGTGGCAAACAGGGCCTCCTTCGCGTCGCCATCGACGTGCCCGACGAACCGGACGCGGTCGCCCAGTCTCAATTCGCCCGTTAGGCGCTCGAGCTCTGCGCGATAACGTGGGTCGCCATCGCCGGCGATCGTCAGCTGCACACCGCGCCGAGTCGGACCGTCGCTGGCGAGCGCCCGGAGCAGCAACGGGATGTTCTTCTTCTCGTGGAGCCGTGACAGAAACAGAAGGCGGAGCGGCCCGCCGATGGCGGGTGCGCGCGTGTTTCGGCGCTCCGGGACCTCGACGCCGAGCGGAATGACGCGGGTGCGATCGCCGAACCCGAGTCGCGCCAGATCGACGGCTTCGGTGTCGGACGTGACGTGGATGGCCGACGCCCGCTCGAGATGCGACCGCTCGAGCAACGAGTAGTATGGCCGCTTCTTCCACCCCCGATGCCGCAGGCTCCATTCGCTCAGCGTCCCGAGCGGGCGCAACACGTACGGCACCGGTGCGTGCGAAGCCGCGCGGCACGCCGGGATCGTGGCATAGGAGAAGAGGGCGTGGACGTGAACGACATCGTAGCGGCCCGCGTTCGCCCACAACCACCGCGTGAGAGGCCACGAGAACTTCCAGGAGCCCGGTACGGTGCGCGCGAAGAATCGATACACCACTCCACCGTCGATGACGGGCGCGTCGAGCGGCACGTCGAGCGTTCCGTCGCCGGCAGCGTTCGTCGTCGCGATGGTCACGTGGACGCCGCGGTCGATGAGACCGCGTGCCATCGCGCGCACGGCCAGGTTCGGCCCTCCGTCTACCGGCGCCGCCGACGGAATGACGTGAAGGATCTTCACGGCGCCGCTCCGGCGAGCGTGGGCTCTCGAGGCGTCAGCCCTTCGATGTCATTGACGGTCGCCCAACGTACCAGCGAGTAGAGCGCCCACGGCCGCGACCACGTCATGCCCGGCTCGCCTCGCACGAACGACGTCCAGACGTCCCGCGCGCGCGCGGGCTCGATGCCGAGCGCCGCGAGACGGTCGGCGTCGCCTAACGCCGATTCCACTTCGGTCGCGAGCGGCCCGCGCATCCAGTCGGCGAACGGGAGGACGAAGCCCTGCTTCGGGCGATCCCACGCCTCGCGCGGGAGGAGGTCGCCGAGTGCGGCGACGAGGAGGGGCTTCGAGACGCCGCGCGACGCCTTGAGCGCGTCGGCGACCGAAAAGGCGGCCGATGCCACCTCCCGGTCGACGAACGGCACGCGCAGCTCGAGTCCGTGCGCCATGCTGAACACGTCGGAGTCGCGCAGCAGCGTGTTCCGCATGTAGCCCGTCAGCTCGCGCCACGACACGCGCTGCATCAGCGTGAGCGAGCTGGGCGCATGGTCGAGTGCCACCGCGTGGTCTCGGCACAGGTCAGCCACCTGGCGGTCGCCGAACAGCGTCCGCGACGCGAGATACGCCGCGTCGGCGGGCGACCCGCGCCTCAACCCGAGGGCGACCTTCGCTCCCCGCACGCCGCCCATGCGCGATGCCAGGTGGGCTGCGGTGGCCTTCACCGGAGCCGGGAGCCGAGCGTAGCGTGACAGCGCCCGGGCGCGACGGAAGCTCGGGTATCCGCCAAACAGCTCGTCGCCGCCGAGTCCGGACAGGACGACCTTCGTGCCGTGGGCGCGCACGGCGCGACTCACGACGTACGTGTTGATGCCGTCGAGCGTCGGCTGATCCATCGCGGCGAACGCGTCGGGCAGCGCGGCGAGCAGGTCCGCGCCGCCTAACGGGATCTCGTGGTGTCGGATGCCGAACCGCGCGGCCACCTGTCGGGCAACTGCGCTTTCGTCGAATCGACGCTCGGTGAACGTGACGGTGAACCCGTCGATGGGCCCGGACGCGCGCTGCGACGCGAGCGCGGCCACGGCGGACGAATCGAGCCCGCCGGAGAGAAAGACGGCGACGGGAACATCGCTCACGAGATGACGGTCGATCGACCGCTCGAGGGCAGCGCGGACCAATCGTGCCGCTTCCCCCCGGTCGGAAACGAGCGCCGTCGGCAACGCGACCGGCCTGACCGACGCAACGTCCTCCGCGCGAAGTGACGGTCCATCGAACCGGAATCGCATGGCGGTCCCCGCCGGCACCGCACGAACGCCATCGATGATGGTGGCAGGCTCGGGGACCGAGCCAAACGCCAGGTAACTCGCGACCGCATGACGGTCGACGCGAGCCGGAATCAGCTCCGACGCGAGAATCGAGCGGATCTCGCTCGCAGCAAGCACGCCGTTCCCGACCTGCGCGAGATACAACGGCTTGATACCGAATGGGTCACGGGCGAGGTAGAGCGCGGCCTCACCCGCGTCCCAGAGCGCAAAGGCGAACATCCCTTCGACGCGCTGCAGGAAGGCGGCCCCATACCGCGCCCATCCCTCGAGCAGCACCGACGTGTCGCCCGCCCCCGGGACCTGAATGCCCTCGGCCTCCAGTTCGGCGCGGAGCGTTCGGTAGTTGTAGATCTCGCCGTTGTAGACGATGGTGAACTGGCCGTTCGCGGACGTCATCGGCTGATGCCCGGCGGGCGACAGGTCGATGATCGCGAGCCGGCGATGGCCCATCGCACCGACGCTGACGCCATCGCGTCCGGCGAGCGTGCACACGCCGTCGTCGTCGGGACCTCGGTGCGCGAGCGACCCGGCCATCGCGTGGACGACAGCGCGCGCGTGCGCGACACGAATGGCAACCGCGATCCCGCACATCTCAGCGCTCCTGCGTGGGAGCCGGGAACGCGCGCGCCAGGACGCTGGCGAGTCGCGCACGGAACCGCGGATACGTGAATGTCGAGTCGAACCGACGCTTCCCTGCTTCGCCCATGCGGCGACGCATCGCGTCGTCCGTCAGGAGCCGCGTGACGACGCCCGCAATGGCGTCGGGATCCTGGCGCGGCACGAGCAGCCCGGTCTCTCCGTCGGCGATGACGTCGACCGCGGCGTCGTCTCGCGAACCCACGCACGCGACGCCGGCCTGCATCGCCTGCAGGTACACGAGCCCGAAACCTTCGCCGCGGCTCGGCATCGCGAACACGGCCGCGTGACGCAGCAATGCGCGAAGGGCCGTGTCGGGAACGAACCCGGTAAAGTGAACGCTTCGGCCGAGGCCCAGCACGGCGGCTTTCGCTCGCAGTCGGTCGACGTCATCACCGCGCCCCACCATGACGAGCATCGCGTCGGGGACCTCGGCGAGGATGCGCGGCCACGCGAGCAGCAGCTGATCGTGTCCCTTGTATTGCTCGGTGGCGCTCATGCGGCCCACGATGACGACGGCGTGCGGACCGAACTCGACGCGAACGTCGGCCGGGATGCGACTCGGGTGTTCGACGTCCGGCAAGAGCGCGAGCATGCAGGTGTCGATGAACGGCAACTCCGGATGGGCGGCTGCGACGCGCCGCGCCGTGTGCGGGGATATCGCGACCCGGACGCGTGCCTGCTGCAGCGCCGCCTTCCGTTCGGCGTCGAGGGTCGAGGTCCACGCCTCGATGCCGTGCACCATCACGCCGTAGGGCCGTCGTATCTGCCTCGGCACGCGCAGCTGGGCCCGGGCGATGCCGACGTGCGTGAACCAGAGCCAGTCGACCCGGCGCAAGCTCTGCAAACGCGCCAGTCGCGCGAGAAACTGAACGCGCGCCCGAAAGGCGACTGGCTGCGCCTCGGTCGCCCCGAGCTCCACGACCGCGGGGTCGTGGCCGAGGATATCGGCCATCGCCGTCTGAACGAGTCGCGCCGCGTAGGCGATGCCGTCGCCCGACGGGGCAAGCGTGGCCGTGGCGAGCGCCCCCCTCGACGCAACCGCCTGCTCGGTCGTTTCGCCGACGGCGACGACTGGTGGGTGCGTGGCGACGACTTTCATCGCGCGCTCCCGACCATGGTGCCTAACGACGCTCCACCGGGCGGCCAGGCCCGTCGCGTGCTCCGGCGAGGCAACTGCGCCAGCGCAACGAGCAAACCCCAGAGCGCGACGCCGTTCATGAACAGCCCGCCGAACACGAGGGAGAAATCAGACTCGATGTTCAGCAACGGCACGAGCAGAACCAGACCGCAGATCGTGACCTGCAGCGGTTGCCGAGGGCGATTCAGGTCGTTGTCGAGCAGCCGATACAGCACGCCGACGATCACCATGCCGATCAGCACCCCGATCTCGCCGAAGTTCGCGTAGAACTCGATGAGGTACGGCAGATTGATCGACGTCCAGGTGTCCCAGGAGTCGAGGTACCCGTAGCGATGGCCGAAGTCCTGGCCAAGCGTCTTCGTCGGCTTGCTCGGCCAGATGAACCGCGGTACCGCGAATCCGACGAGTGAGAGATACGTCTCGCCTTCCCAGAAGGGAACGGTGGTGCCGGTCTGCCGCACGACATCGGCTAAAAGGTCGAGGTTGGCTGACCGGCCGGCGACAATGGTCCATCCGTCGCCGACCGTCGCCGACACCCCCTGCGCTTCGACCTTCGTGTACAGCAGCTGGCCCATGAGCGCGGCGCGGCCGACGATCGAGAGTTGTGTTTCAGCGAACCAGGAGCGCGCGCGGTACTCCATCGCCACGCTTCGCATCCCAATGAGAGCCGCCATGCTGATCGCCGCGATGAGGAGCCAGCGAACGCCGAGGCGGCCACCACCAGCCCAGACCGCGAGGAAGATCGTGATCGCCAGAATGACGACGTTGGAAACGAGCCCCGACCCCGCGCGGAGCATCGCCGTGAAGATGATCGCCGCGTAGAGCAGCCACCGCTCCCGCTGCGTCAGCCGGCGCTGCACGGCAAGAATGGTCAACAGCGCGATCCCGAGCAGCGAGAACATCGACGTGAAGTGGAGCAGTCCTCGAAGCACGACCGGGATCGGAACGACCTGTCGCGCGGCGTCGATGATGAGACCGCCCCACACCAGCAATTTCCCCCAGGATCTCAGCGTGAGGAGGTCGGTCGGACGAACGGCTCGGAACGGCGTCCCCATCCGAAGCCCCGCGCCACCGTAATACCCGATGAGGAGCGCGATCCAGCCCGCCAGCGCGTACTGCACCGCCGGGTGGTAGTCGAACGCAGGGTCGAGATGGAACAGGTAGTTGACGCTGCTCTGGCCGAAGACGATGTGCAGCGGGTAGTAGAACAGATAGACGCCGCCGATGAGCGGCAAGAACGGAATGGGCGGCCGTCGCCTCTCGGGCATCTGCAGGTAGAGCCACGACGGCACGAGACACAGCACCCACAGGATCGATGCGAGCACCCGCGCCTCGAACGGGATCTCGGACGGCCGCCCGAGCGCCACGATGGGCACCGCGGCCATCGCCATCGTGAGCAGGCGAAGTCCGGTCAGCGACGACGGCTTTGCCGCCTGGAGGACGCTCGTCGTCATGCGCGCCCTCGTCGCGAACCGGACGTGACTGCCTCGGTCGCAGCCACCGTCGCCGACGCGGCGACGTCGATCCCGAACCGAGCCACGATCGCGCGTGAGCGTTGGCCGAATGCGGTTCGGCCATCGGAACCCAACGCGGCCAGTCGAGCCAGTCGGTCCACGAGGGCCGCGACATCACCGCAGGCATACGTCCAGCCGTTCGCGCCTTCCTCGACGAGATCCGGGGCGCACCCCGCGGCGTCGCTCACGACCACCGGAAGCCCTGCGGCCATGGCCTCGTTCACGACGAGCCCCCACGTCTCGCGCGCATCGGACGGGAGGACGAGCGCGTCTGCCGCCGCGTACCACGCCGGCAGCTCGGCCTGGTTGATGAATCCCGAGATCGTCACGGCGTCTCGAATGCCCTGCTCCGCCGCCCGGCGCTCGAGCGATGCCCGCAGGTCGCCGTCCCCGATGAACAGGGCGTGAGCCGGCACTCCGTGCTGGCGCGCCCTGCCGACGGCGTCGAGGAGATCCATGGGGCGTTTGCGTTCGATCAGCTTCGCCGAGCTCGCGAAGACGACGCTGTGCGCGCCGACACCGATTGCGTCGCGCACGCGCGCGCGCGCAAACGTGCGCGCCGGCTCCGAGAGCGCGAACCACGCGTTGTCCACGCCGTACGGCGCCCGGAACATCTTCTCGTCAGGCACGCCGAACGATCGATAATAGTCTCGATTGCGCGTCCCGATGACGAGAAACGCCGCGATCCGCTCGAACGCGGCGGCATATAGCCGCTTCCGTGCGGGGAGCCACAGCAGCCGCCGTGCTGCCCCGCGCGCGCCCCGAACGGGAGCGCGCTGGAGCGTCGATTCGCCCCGAACGATGACCGGAATGCCGAGCGACCACGCGGACTGCACCGCTTGCACGTGCGCCATCGTCTGCCAGCCGAGGACCAGCAGCGCATCGAATTGTCCGCGGGCAAGCGCGCCGCGAAAGTTCGACGTACGAACGCCGGTGAAACGCGACACGTCGGGATGGCGCGCCACGTTCTCGACGAACGTGTGCTCGTAGCCCTCCACGAGAGGCACGTCCCACTGAAACGCCGTGCCGAACCCGCTGTCGAGTGAAACGTCGAGTCCGTGACGCGAGCCAAAAAAAGTCGTCGGGGAGACGCGCCCCGACGATGCCAGCGCACGAAAGTACGGCGCCTGATACTGGATCGGATGCGACGTGAAGATCGCCAGCCGACGAGCGAGCAGCTCGCCTGAGGAGGTCGCGGTCACCCGCGGAGTCTCGACGATTCCAGTCACGGCATGCTCCCGACGCCGATACCAGCCCGCTCGAGAATCGTCGTCGCCCGACGCACGTACGTATCGTCGCGCACGCGCTCGAAGCCTGCTCGCGCCACGCGATCGCGCCCCTGCCTATCATCGAGCCACCGGCGAGCCTGGTCGCACAGCTCGGTCACGCTTCCGAAGCACGCGACCTCCTCCCCCTCAGCGAACAGCTCGGTGAGCTCGCCGGTGCGCTGGCTCAGCGTGAACGCGCCGCACGCGGGACTCTCGAACGATCGCATGTTGTGACTCTGGGCGTTCTGCGTCCGCATGACGTTGAGGGAGATCGCGCCGCGGGCCAGCGTCATGGACAGCGACTGGCCGTACGCGGGCGGGCCGAACGTCGCCCGCGACAGCGCACTGCCCTTCGAAACGACGGCGGCCGTTCGTTCGCCGAAAACGCCGATCCTGAACTGCTGGCTGGCGAGCGCGTCGAGACAACCGACACGCTCGTCATCGAGGTTTCCGACGAAAACGACGTCGAACTCGTGCGCCAGACTCGTCGTCACCGGACCGTGCTGCCACGGATCGCGGGCGAACGGGAGATAGTGCGCAGCGCGCACGCCAGCGCGCTCGTACGCCGGGAGCAGGTGGCGAGCGAACGTGAAGCAGAGGTCGTACGCGGCCAGAACTGCAGTTCCAAAGGCCAGTCGATTCGACCGCTCGGTCGAGAACGGGTCGTCCGGGAAAAAATTGACCACCGGCGCGTCGGTGCGCTCGCGCAGCGCATCAACCGTCGCCGGGCGAAGCCGGTGTCCCTTGAGCACGAGCACGAGGTCGTCTTCCGCGTCCGCGAGATCGGCGATCACACGGTCGTTGAACGCCGACAGAAGCACGCGCTCGGCGACACGGCGTAGCGCGCGCGTGCGAATCGCCGGCATCACGGATTGGTACGCGCGCGCGAGGCAATAGGTGCGGACAGTCGCGCCGAGCTCCGCGAACGCACGCGCGTACGACCCCATGAGGCCGCCCGGTGCATCTTCGCCGAGGATCAGGACGCGCACAGCTCCTCCTCGCGACCTAACGCGGCGCCAGGTGAGCCACGCGATCCCATCTCGCGCATGACCGGAGCAAACTGTGTCTCGTAGTTCCAGTCTTGCCTCAGTCGTTCGAAGCCGCGCGCCGTCATGGCGCGAAGCTCGGTCGGGTGGCTCGCGGCCCAGACGAGCGTGCCAGCAAGGGACTCCGCGTTCTCCGGCCGGCACGACAGCGCGTACCCTGGTTCCACGAACGCCTTGCGCCAATCCGGGAGATCGGTAACGAGAGGCGCGATACCGTAGGCGAGATATTCGAAGAGCTTGTTCGAGGCCCCGGCCATGTGCTGCATGTTGACGTCGCGCGACTCGCTCGGCATGAGCGCCAGGCCGACGTCGAAGCGCGCACACATTCGAGCGAGATCCGCGTCCGGCACCGTGCCCAGAGCGCGCACCCGTTGGTCGATGCCCGCGGCCGACGCCAGCCGCAGGAGCTCATCCACATAGCCCCGCGAGCCCGCGGTCTCGTAGCCGACGATGTCCAGCGCGACGCCATCGCCCGCCCGAGCAACGGCGTCGATCACCGTTCGCGGCAGCCGTTGGGCGTTGATCGAGCCGCGGAACAGCACGTTCAGTGTTCCGGGCGCCCGACCGGCCGCGTCCCGCACGGGAGCCGCGACGGGGCGCCGAGGACAATTCCAGACGGTATGAACCGCCCGCCCGCCCCCGACGTCACGGGAGAGCCGCGCGGCGCGTTCGGCGTTCGGCGCGATGACGATCGCGGCTTGCCGCACGAGATGGCTGCGAGCGGCGAGGCACTGCCGCATCGTCCAGCTGTCATGCTCGAGTGACGGCGCGTCGTGCTCGTGATACACGGTTCGCGCCTTCGCCATCGAGCCGAGAGCCAGGGCGACTGGCGCCGCGAGCACGTCGGATGCGTACACCCAGTCGGGCTTCCACGCACTCCCCTGCCGAGCGACCCACGCTGCATAACGCGCGTAGTTCGCCTTGAGTCTCCACCCGCGCCAGCCCTCCGACGAGGACGGCAGGAGGCGCACCTCGAGCCCCGCGGCATCGTCGGCCGAAAGGGCGTCGAGGCCGGGCACGTGCGTGCCAAGCATCAGCACCTCGGCGCCGGCCTCGGCGAGAAGTTGGGCACCACGAACGAGCGGCGGGTACGCGCCCGGGTTCGTGTACTGCACGTACAGGACACGCATCACACCGCCCCAGCCGCGACGGCGCCCGACTCTGGCGAGGCATGAGCACGGTCACCGTTGTTGCGGCGCGGAACGATCGACTCGTACACCGACGCCATGTCGCGCGCCACGTCGTCGGTCGAACGCGGGCGCTCGACACCGGCCGTCAGTCTCGCGAGGAGCGACCGGTCCGCGGCAAGCCGCTCGATGGCTGTCGCCCACGCTGACGGGTCCGAGTGTGACACGAGCCAGCCGTCGCGATCGTGCGACACGAGCTCGGCGACGCCACCCAGATGCGATCCAACCACCGGCAAGCCGGCAGCGAACGACTCGAGCACCGTCAGAGGGCCGGTCTCGAGCCACTGTGACGGGACGACGGTTGCGTCGTACGCGGCGAGCGTCGGGACGACCGCTGCCCGTGGCACGGCGTTCAGAAACCGAATGCGCGAGTCGTTCGCCGCGAGCGCCCGGAGCTCCGCAGCGTATCGCATCGCCGACGCGTCCTGCGCTACCCCGTACACATCGAGCGTCGCGCGAAGCTCCGGCCGCGACGCGAGCGCCTTCACCACGATGTCGACGCCTTTCGTCGGGTGGAGTCGGCCCACGAACGCGAGGCGGAGGGGTACCGTCGGATCCACGGACGGCGTGTGGACGCGCGGCCGAGCGGCCGTCCCCTGTCGGGACAGCATCAGGCGCGACGGCGTCGCGCCCGCCCGCAGGAGCAGCGACCGGACCCATTCGCACACCGCGATGACGGCATCCACGTTCTGCAGCAGCTGACGAAAGCCGGCGTGTCGCGACCGTGTGAGCTCGCGCGCGCGAAGCGCCGTCACCCACGGGCCGGACGCCCCGGTCGCGGCAACGGCGCTGCCGACCGTCGGCGGCAGGCGCGACAGCAGTTCCCGAACCGCTTCCCCGGCGCCGCGGCTCTCGAGCAGACACGAGGCGCACCGCTGCTCGATCAGCTCGCCGTCACACGCCTCACGCCCGTCGCGCAGCAGCGTCCCGCGGACGCAACTCGCCGTCGGCGTATGGTACGTGAAGGCGACGGCGACGCCACGTCGCCGCGCTACCTGCACCGCCTTCAGGGACGCCGCCGTGGTGAACGCGTGGAGGTGCAGCACGTCCGCCCCGGTATCAGCGAGGATCCGCTCGATCGCCGCGGCGGACGCGGGGTCCCCCTCGCCATAGAGATCGGACACGTTCTTCGTCGCCCCCACCACGAACCGGTGGACGAGCGCGCCGCCGTACTCGTACGTGCGGCTCTCGACACCTAACGACGGAGCCGCGATGACGCTGTCGATGCCGCGCCGTCTCAGCGACTCGACGAGCTCGGCGACATACACCTCGGTCCCGCCCACCGGGTCGGGATAGTAGCCGAACGGGACGTGCACGACCTTCATGGCTTCCCCGCGTCAGCGTTCAGCTCGGCCCCTTTGAGCTTCCGCCAGCCCGACGCGATCATCTCCGCGCGCGGGTAGCCAACGAGACGCGAGAGGAATCGTACGCGCCCGGGCAATCGGTTCGTGAACTCGTCGCCCACCGCGAGCCCGCGCATCGCGACGTCTTCGAACGCGATGATGTCGAGGGCGGCGAGTTGGCGCGCGGCGAAGGCGTACGCCTCGCCGAGGGCGGCGCGCCGCGCGCTCGTCAACCCGCCGTTACGCTGCCAGTAGTCCTGGGCCCAGATGGCGTTGTCGGCGCAGCCCTGCGCGAACAAGGCGAGCGGCCGGGTTCGCGATTGCCTCGGCCCGCTGTGCTGACGGAACAGCAACCCGAGCTCGCCGACGTCGCTCGAGACGAATCGCGCCCCCGCGAACGCGAGCGCCATCTCGTACCGGACGTCCTCGACAGCCCCCCGTGCCGGCGTGAACCAGATGGCGTCGGTGCGGCGATTTCGCCTCACGAGCAGCGCGCCGATCTGAATGAAGCCGCGTGTGGTGAGGAGCGATGCACCGAGGTCTTCGGCGATTTCCGGGCGTACCGGTGCGCTGATCCGAAAATCACCGTTAGGCTCGCTGTCGGACACGAGGTGATGAAACGGCTCCCACGCGACGTCGGCGCGCGTCTTTTCGAGCAACCTCACCTGGCGCTCGACCTTCGTCGGCGCCAGCAGATCGTCGGCGTCGAGAAACTGCAGGAACTCGCCGCGCGCCACCGCCGCGCCGGCGTTCCGCGCGGCGCCGGGCCCCACTCCGGGTCCCTCGATCACGAGCGCGCCATGGTCGGCGGCGATCGACCCGGTTCGGTCCGTGGACCTATCGTCCACGACCACGATCTCGACGTGACGATACGTTTGCGCCTTCACGCACCCGATCGTCTCGGCGATCCACGCGTCGGCGTCACGAGCGGGGATGATGACCGAGACGAGTCCGCGGACGGCATCGAGGCGACGCAGTCCAACGCCGTTTGGGTCACGCGTCATGGTACGGGCCGAGGGCTCAGGAAAGCGGCGCTGATCTCAGGCGGAAGCTGCCTGACGGGGTCCGGGCGCCACGATCACGCCCGTCGCCCCGCGTGCCATTCGCCCGATCGCGTTCGATGCCGATCGCGGGGCGCTCGATCGCGCGCGGAATCGGTACCGGCCGATCCGAGGTGACGGGTCGATCACCCGCCATCGCCACCGCTTCGTCGCCCTCGTCAGCCCACGGCTGCCAGAGCGCCAGCAGCTTCTGCTCGACCACGCTCCGGAGGTCGTGCGCGATGGCGTGCATGTCGGCGAGACTCACGTCGTCGCCGCGCCCATCCTGCCAGAGAACGAGGGACCCTATACGCTCGCCGGATGGCGCGAGGAACGGCAGCCGAATCTCCCAGCACGCGGCCAGAGTCACGTTCGCCCGGTGCCACGCCCACACCGGCACATCGTCGTCCAGGCGCCGATACGCCTCGGTGCTGTTCCCGGCGCCGACGAACGACCGCCGCAAGCGAACTTCGGCGCACTCGAATTCGTCCTGCGCGAAGGTGGACTCGAGGGTCGCGAAAACGGTGTCGAGATCAGTGAGGTCGGAAACGCGCAAGCTGGCTTCGCGAATGCGCACGTTCCGGCCGATCACTTTACGCTGGTGCACTCCACGGCGCAGGAGGCGCGCGAGCTCCTCGAACTCGTAGTAGCGAAGGCGCTGCACGGCGAGCCCGACGCCGAGACCGATCACGAGGAGCAGGACGGCGACGTACGCGGAGTCGTTGACGAGCAGCATGCCGCTGAGCCCGAGCAGCGCGCACGCGCAATAAAGCAGGAGCGCGACGCGACGCGGCGAGTGCCCTAACGAGAGCAACCGGTGATGAATATGCGCCCGGTCCGCCGTGAAGATCGGCTGACCGCGGAGGAATCGTCGCGCCACCGCCAGCGTGGTGTCGAGCACCGGCAGTCCGAGCGAGACGATCGGGATGGCGACAGCAATGACCGTCGGTGACTTCTGTGAGCCGAGTAGCCCGATGCCCGCGAGCATGAACCCGAGGAAGAGGCTTCCCGAGTCGCCCAGAAAGATCGACGCCGGGTGGAAGTTGAAGAACAGAAACCCCGCGGTCGCCCCGGCGAGGATGATCGTGACGGTCGCCGCGCCGACGAGCCCGTTGAGGCTCGCGACCACGAACATGGTCGTGAGGGCGAAGAGCGCGGCGCCGGCCGCGAGACCATCGAGCCCGTCGATGAGATTGAACGCGTTCGTGATCCCCACGAACCACACGACGGTGAACAGCATGCCGATCACGCCGCCGAGTTCGACGACGCCGACGAACGGGAGTGAAAGCGTCGAGACGCGCACGCCGGCGACGAAGACGCCGCACGAGATGACGACCTGCGCGAGGAACTTCCACCGCGCACGCATTGGCCGAACGTCGTCGATGAGTCCGACGATGTGCACGGCGAGCGCACCACCGATCACCGTCGCGAGGCCGCGCCCCGTCTCCGCGATCGGCCGTTGGCCGTACAGCGCCATGATGGCGGTCATCGTGACCGCAACGGCGAGGACGATCGCTACCCCGCCGATTCGCGGCACGGGGTTCACGTGCACCTTGCGCTCGTTGCACGGGTCGACGAGTCCCGCACGACGCGCGAACTCGCGCACTACGAACGTCAGCGCGGCCGACGAGCACGCAGCGACTACGAGGCCCAGCAGATAAAGCGGAATCTCTGGCTTATCTGACAACAAGAGTCCGGGTGCTCCCGGCGCGATCGACCACTCACGCCCGCGCAGATTTGGCGGCGCAGACCATCGGTCGGACCTCGTGACCGATATCCGGCAACGACAACCTCAGCCGCTTTCGTGGACTGTGGAAAAGCAAGACTGGTGCCGACTACAGTCGGCGTCGCGTGCTTTTCGCGGGCGGGCTCTGCTATGAGTGGTCGACGGCCTCGTCGCCCGGGCGATCGGCCGCGGCGGGGTCACTGCCGCGAGACTGCGCGCCGTTCGACGAGGCGAGATCCGTCACGCGCGCGCCCGAGCGTTTCAACCTGCCGGCCAGTGCTTCATCCACACGCGCGCGAATGACGAGCTCGTCACCATCCGTGCCCTGCTCGACCACTTCGCCGAGCCGATGGATCTCCGCCAGCAGCCGGCCTTCGCTGGCGCCGAGTCGGATTTCCGCAAGCGGCTTGGACGCTCGCGCTCGCGCGAGAAGCGTGCGCCGCAGCGGCTCGAGCCCGTCCTCGGCGACCGCGGACACGAATACGGAGTTGGGCAGCAGGTTCATGATCCGCTGTTCGAGCGGGATGAGCGTCTCGCCCGGAAGAGCGTCGATCTTGTTGAAGACGTGGAGCGTTGCCTTCCCGTGCACGCCGAGCTCTTCCAGAACGCCGTTCACGACGTGGCGCTGATCCTCCCACGTCGGATGACTCGAGTCGATGACGTGCAGCAGAACGTCGGCCTCGCGCACCTCTTCGAGGGTCGCTCGGAACGACGCCACGAGGTGGTGCGGCAGCTTGCGAATGAACCCGACGGTGTCGGTGACGAGGACGTGATTGTTGTCGCCGAGGTCGACTTCGCGCGTGAGCGGGTCGAGCGTCGCGAACAGGCGGTCCTCGACGAAAACATCACGCGCGCCGGACAAACCTCGTAGAATAGAGGACTTACCGGCGTTGGTGTAACCAACGAGTGAGGCCCGGAACGTCCCCTTCCGCCCCTGGCGCTGTACTTCCCGCCCGCGCGTGACATCGCTCAGCCGATCCTTGAGCTGACGAATGCGGTGGTTGATCAACCGGCGGTCCGTCTCGAGCTGCGTTTCGCCGGGCCCACGCATGCCAATGCCGCCGCGAAACTTCTCGAGGTGCGTCCACATGCGCGTGAGGCGCGGCAGCATGTACTCCAGCTGCGCGAGCTCCACTTGCATCTTCGCCTCGGCCGTGCGCGCGCGCGTGGCGAAGATGTCGAGAATCAGCTCGGCGCGATCCATCACGCGCTTCCCCGTCGCGTCCTCGACGTTTTTTCCCTGCGCTGGCGTCAGCTCGTCGTCGAAGATGATGAGCGAGGCGCTCGTCTCTTCGATGAGCGTGCCGAGCTCGTCGATCTTCCCCTTGCCGAGATACGTCGCCGGGTTCGGCCGATCGATCTGCTGCGTAATGCTGCCGACGACAACGGCGCCCGCCGTGTCGGCAAGCTGCTCGAGCTCCTCGAGATGTTGATCGACGTGATGGCGCGCCGACGTGCCCTTGCGCGGTGCGCCGACGAGCAGCGCTCGCTCGATCGGCGGTGTCAGGGTAATGAGGTCGCGCGTAATCGGTGGTTCCTCGTGAAGCTCGGGACGCCGAAAGCTAACGCGTCTCGATTATTTCGTTCGGCTCAGCGCCGAGAAGCGGCGCGTCTGATCATAGCCTCGCTTGAAGCTGCCGATCGGCGTGCCGACGGTGAAGTCGCCAAACACGCGGTAGTTCACCGAGCCGGTGTTGAGGAGCTGACGTCCAGCCGCGCCAACGCCCGCGTACGAGAAGTCGAGCGGCAGCGTGACGACCGTCGAATCGCCTTCCTGAACCGTGAACCGCTCCTTGAGCTCTCCCGAGCCGAACCGCACGGAGTCCACGACGAGGTTGTACGTGAGACCCGTTCCGTCGAGCCGGAAGCCATTCGGGTTGTAGACGCTGAGCTTCACGACGAGCGACCCGCCGGTGATTCCCAGGCTGCTGATCTCCGCGCCCTGGAAATTGACGATCGGCTCCTTGAACGTCGCGCGGCCTAACGTGGCACACGCCGCCGCGCCGAGCAACGTCGGCAGCGCGAGGGCGGTGAGCATGAGCGAGCGTGTACGCATGTCGATTCCTCTGTCCGTTCACGAGCCGCGGCGGTGCCGCGTTCGCCCGTTGATTAGTGTGATACCGAGTTGGGTTCAAGGGGTCAGGTTTCTTGAAAAGAGCGGTTCAAGAAACCTGACCCCTTGAACCCTTCGGATCATCCTACCCCTGGTCCTGCTCCGGTTCCCGCTCAGCCCCGCGATCGGCAGGACGCGCGCCAGAACGATCCCTCAGTGACCGCCACCACGCCAGTCGCTTCGCGATCTCCTTCTCGAAGCCGAAGGGCCCGGGGGTGTAGTACTCCGCGCCCCGGAGCTCGTCGGGCAAATATTCCTGCGGTATGAACGCGTCAGGCGAGTCATGCGCATACTGATAGCCGCGATTGTAGCCGAGCTCCTTCATCAGGGCCGTCGGCGCGTTCCGGATGTGCATCGGGACTGCGGCGGCTGGCGATTCGCGCGCCGCCTCGAGGGCGGCGCCAAGCGCTGCCTTCGAGCTATTCGACTTCGGCGCCGTCGCGAGGTAAATCGTCATCTGCGCGAGCGGCAGATACCCCTCGGGCGGCCCCAACATGTGATATGCATCACGTGCCGCCACGGCCAGCTTGAGCGCTTCGGGGTCGGCGAGTCCGACGTCTTCCGCGGCCATCGCGATCGCGCGCCGGAAGATCGTCATCGGGTCCTCGCCGCCTTCGATCATCCGCGCCATCCAGTACAGCGCGCCCTGTGGGTCGCTCCCGCGCAGCGATTTGTGGTAGGCGCTGAGCAGGTTGAAATGCTCTTCACCGCTCTTGTCGTGACGCGCGAAGCGCAACTGCATCGCCTCACGCGCGACGGCGGTCGTGACGTGACCACCTTCGCCGACGTAGTCCGATGACGCCTCCAGCACCGTGAGCGCGCGGCGCGCGTCGCCGTCGGCCTCGGTCGCGATCACGTCGAGCGCGTCATCGTCCACCGCGAGGCCGCGCGACGCGAGCCCGCGCTCTGTGTCCGAAAGCGCGCGCACCAGCAACCCTCGAACATCCTCGACGGGCAACGCACGCAGCACGAACACCCGGCTCCGCGACAACAGCGCGCCGTTGATCTCGAAGCTCGGGTTCTCCGTCGTGGCGCCGATGAGCGTGACGATGCCTTCTTCGACCGCCGGCAAGAGGGTGTCCTGCTGCGCCTTGTTCAGACGATGGATCTCATCGATGAACAGGATCGTGCGGGCACCACCCTGGTCGAGTCGATCGCGCGCTTCACCGATGATCTGGCGAATGCGAGGTACGCCTTCGCTCACTGCGCTGAACGGAACGAACACGCGATTCGTCGCCGTCGCGATAAGTCGGCCGAGCGTGGTTTTTCCTGATCCGGGTGGTCCCCAGAAGATGACCGAGCCGACCGACCCGTTCTCGATCGCCTGACGAAGTGCCTTGCCCGGAGCGAGGATATGGTCCTGACCGACGTACTCGTCGAGCGTACGCGGTCGCACGCGGGCAGCGAGCGGCTGGGCCTCGCTGGCCGTCGAGAAGAGCGACGCCTCCGAGCTTCCCCCGCGATTGCGTGGAGTCATCTGCCTACCAGCGCGCGCGCCGCGAAATAGAGCCCGCATCCGGCGAAGAAGCTGACGGGCATCCGCCATCCGAGCTTCGCCTGGAACTCAGGCACGAGGTTCGATGCGGCGACGTACAGCGTCACGCCGGCGGACACCGCGAGACCTATCTCGCGAAGCGCCGTGACGTACTCGGTGACAAGCACGCCCAGCACAGTGGCGCCGCCAAGCGCGGCGGCAGCGCCGAGTGCGGCGCTGCGTTTCGCGCCGGCAGCCAGAAAGAGACTCGATATCGCGAGCCCTTCAGGGAGCTTGTGCAGCAGAATCGCCATGAACACCAGGAAACCGAGCGATGGGCTGACCTCGAACCCGCTCGCGATCGCCACGCCATCGAAGAACGTGTGCAGCAACAACCCGACCAGCGCCGACGCGCTGACCGCGGCCGTCACTACGTGCGTCTCTTCACCGAAATGGAAATGTTTCGCGAACGTGTGCTGTGTCAGATGGACGAGCAGATACCCGGCGAGGGCCGCGAGCGCGGCCGCGCGGCCGCCACGCTCGATGGACTCCGGCAACAGCTCCCCGACGGACACCGCGATCATGAAGCCCGCCGACAGCGCGACCATCGTGTCGAGGGCACGGACACTCCACCGTGCGCGCGATGTGACCGCGGCGGCACCGAGCACGTTCGCGAGCGCGGCCGCGAGCGCGTAGCCTAACGGGGTGAGGCTCACGCCGCAGTCAGTGCGAGACGCTCCGCTGCGGCTGCAACTGCCTGCACGAGATCCGGCGCCGCCGCGAACTCGGAACGGCGGAGCTTCCAGCTCCGGGTTCGCAGCATGCGTCGTTCCTCGAGTCCCTTCCCCTGCAGGATGTAGAACCACTGATCCGTGCGCGCGTAGATGAACAGCTCGAGATGCGGGTTCAGCGTGAGCTGGTCCTCGCTCGTGTACACCGCGAACTCCACTCCTCCGAACGTCGCGAGCGGCGACTTCATGCGCGCGATCACCTCGCGCACGTCAGGCAACGCGACGTTCTCGCCCTTCCAGGCCAGCCCCGACCGGACGTCCTCGATGGCCACGTCTACCGCGGGCGGCAGATGCTCCGTGAGTGCATGGAACAGATCGACCACGCGCTCGGCGTTCGCCGCGAGATGCGCCGAGTAGTAGTCGTCTTCGCGGATGAACGAGAAGCCATCGTTTCCGGCGCGAAACCGGCGCCAGATCGATCCCTCGGGTTGTCTGCCTCGAAAGAACATGCGCGTTCAGGAGATGTCGCCGCCCGTGGGTCCCGCCGCGGACTCGTCGTTGCGAGCGAGGTCGCGGGCGTGGGCGAGCAGGCGGTCGGGCACGTTGCGCGCCGGATCTTCCACAACCCAGGCCAGCAGGCTTCGTAGAATCTTACCGAGCAACGGCCCGTGCGCGATTCCCTCCCGCTGCAGATCCTCGCCGTCCACGCCCAGATCGGCGAGCTCGATCGGGTCTCGATACGCGATGCGCAGCGCGCGCCGGTATGCCGAATCCGCGCGCTCGCGTGTCGGCGCGTCTCCGCCGTTTGCGCGTACCGCCGCCCAACGCGCTGCCGCGAGTCGGAGGAACGGTGCGAGCAGTGTTCGCCCGGTCTGCGCAGCCCATCCGCGAATTACGGCATCCTCGAGCGGAGCCGGCGATCGCAGCGCGGTATCGATCGGCGCGAACGCGTGCTCCCACAGTTCGGCGAGCCGCGTCATCATTCGCACGTGGGCGTTCGAGAAGCGCAGGTCGTGCAGCGCCTCGCGCACCGACCGCGATGCGACATCGAGAAAGATCGAGACAATCCGAAGCATCCGCCGCGCGTCTGCCCGCTCCGCGCGCAGGGTCGTGCCCGGCATGGGAACGTGGTCGGCGGATTCGAACGCCACCCGGCTTTGCGTCGCAAGCACGGGCACGAGCGATGCGAGCGCGCCGCCGTCGCGCCAGAGATCGAAGGCAATGCTCGGACAGCGGACCTGCTCCATCGTCTTCTCGATCTCCTGCTTCACGCGCTCGCGCGAGAGCCGAGGCAGGAACGGAGCGCTTCGTGTGATGCCGTCCCACGTCGCGGCGTCGATCTGAAATCGCAGGCGCGCCGCGAATCTGATCGCGCGAAGCGCGCGCAGTCGGTCCTCGCGGAACCGTTCGTCGGGGTCGCCCACCGCTCGAACGAGCTGGCGTGCGATATCGCCCCGCCCGTCGAACGGATCGCGAATCTCGCCTGTGGATGGCGACACCGCGATCGCGTTGATCGTGAAGTCACGACGGGCGAGGTCGTCATCGAGTGACGCGCCGAATTCGACCACGGCATGACGCCCGTCCGTCCGCACGTCGCGACGAAACGTCGTGACCTCGTGCATGACGCCGAGCTCATCGAGAACGCCGATGGTGCCGAAGTCGATGCCGACTGGAACGGTGCGACGGAAGAGCTGCCGGACCTCGGCCGGCCGTGCCGCCGTGGCGAGATCCCAATCGAGGTGCGAATGGCCGAGGAAGGCGTCTCGCACCGCGCCGCCGACGCACCACGTCTCGAACCCAGCCTTCTCCAGGCGCTCGGCGATCCGTCGAACGGTCTCCGGCGGATTTACCACTGGCTGCGTCGGCGCCGACGAGCCTGTGCCGACTCCGCGGTCAGTTTCGTCCAGGTGGTGGGACCCGCGGAGCCTGCGCGGGGAGTAGCCATTTGTATATTCCGCCCGTGCCCATCGATACCCAATTGCTGGCGCGTTCGTGCGCGTCTGCCCGGTTCAAGTCCGACGTCGTCGCGTTCGCTTCTCGCGCTGAGGTCGCCACGATCACCCTCTCCCGCAACGTGCCGCGGATCAAGGTGATCAGGCTGATCAACCAGCTGCTCCATGCGCATCCGGAGTTCGCGATCGAGCGGCTTCACGTCGACGCGCGATCCGGATGCTCGGACTTCGTGGGAACCGTCGTCGTCGAGGGCGCCGGTGACTCCCGTTCCTTCGAGTTCGCATGGGACTGCCGCTGGCGGGCCGAGCAGCAGGGGTGGCTCGACGCGTACGGCTTCCCCGACCAGATCCGGGCGGCGGACGAGTTCGGCTGGAACTGCTTCCAGCGCTGGCACGAGCGCCCGCACGCGACGCGGAGCTAGGGTCCGGCTCAGCCGCACAGCACGCTCCCGCCGTTCACGTTCAG
>Ga0075430_100000223_pt1 | contig 39224 bp, 33 predicted proteins | sample RhiMetdeltSRZDD4_FD_75294 | JGI IMG/M metagenome (GOLD analysis project Ga0075430, IMG submission 75294) | Populus rhizosphere microbial communities from Tennessee, USA - Rhizosphere MetaG P. deltoides SRZDD4 | ecosystem: Host-associated > Plants > Roots > Rhizosphere > Soil | place: USA... | reverse complement strand
TCGCCGTCGGCGAACCAGAGCTGGTGCACGCCGCGCGAGAACGGGCCGGAGCAGTCGACGAACGCGATCGACTTCGGATTCTCCGGCTTCGAAATGTCGAACAGCTCGAAGCCGGCCGGCTTCTGCGCGACCTTCTGGCATTGGTAGGCGACCGCCATCACGTTGCCGGTGATCTCGAGCGAGTTCGAGCGCATGTAGGCCTGCGGCAGGTCGGTCTGGCAGACCACCTTGGGCTTGCGCGGGTCGGAGACATCCACTGCGGTGAAATTCTTCGGCGCGCTCTCATGCGCGAGCCAGATGATACGGCGCCCATCCGGCGCGATTTGCATGGCCATGCCTTCGCCCATGCCGCCGAAGCCATCCAGCGTGTGCTGTGCAAGCAGCTTGAAATTCCAGGCGACCGGATCGTAGGCGGACTTCTGCAGCGGGCTGTCGGTGACGGACATGGACTTGCTTCCTCCAAATTTGTGCGGGGAGGGTTTACCGCGTTTCGACCGGGCGTGAAAAGGCCGGCGCCGCCGCGCCGGCCCGCTGCTCAGTCATGTCGGAACCTGGGGTCTAGCTGCCGGCCTTGGCCCAAAAATCGGGCCGCAGCGCCTTCTTCCAGTCCGGCATGGCGTTGATTTTCTTCTCCCGCAGCAGGGTCTCGGCTTCCGCCTGAAGATAGGGCTGCAGATCGGACGGGAATCCAGGGCTGACCTCGACCCGCGCCAGCGCCTTCGCGAAGGTATCCTTGCTCAGCGTGTAGCCCTTGCCGGTGAAGAACGAGTAGATCACGTCCGACACCTTGTCCGGGTTGTTCTTGAAGTCGGCCGCGACCTCCTGCCACGCCTTGAGATAGGCGACGACGGTGTCGGGATGCTTGTCGACGAAGTCCGGCGTCGCCGCCATCAGCACCGGCATGCGGTCGAAGCTGGAGAAATCCAGGAGCGAAACGCCGATGCCGTCGGCGACGGCGATCTCGTTGTAGGGCTCGACATTGACCATGGCGTCGACGGTCTTGGCTGCCATCGCGGCGACCATGTCGTTGACGTTCATCCGGATCTCCTGGAAGTCGGCTTTGCGCACGCCGTACTTCGGCCCGATGGTGTCGACGAACACGTTGGCGACCGACGATCCGACCTGATTGGCGACCTTCTTGCCTTTGAGGTCGGCGACGGACTTGAGGTTCAGGTCCTTGCGGGTCACGACCTGCGCGGTCTTGCCGACATATTCGATCAGCGCGATCGCGACCAGGCCGCCGCGGTCATGGCCGATCAGGAACGACTGCCCGGCATAGGTGCCGAGGTCGACCTGGCGACCGACCATCTGCTGCATGGTGAGATTGCCGGAGGCGACGCCGAATTCCTGGAACTTGAGGCCGCGCTTCTCGAGCAAGCCCGACTTCATGAGGTAGTAGGTCGGCATGCCCCAGATGTTGGTCTGGTAGCCCTGACGGATGGTCGCCATCTGGGCGGACGCCTGATCGGAGCCGAGGCCGAGCACCAGAGTGCTTGCTCCGGTCGCGGCGAGATAGTGCCGGCGCGTCATCTGCCTGTTGGTCATGTTTCCTCCGGTTCGTTCCTTCCGGTTCTTTGCTTCTCATGGCGACACCGGATTTTTGATTCCGGTCTTGTTGTTGTCGTTCGTGTCGTCGGTCCGCCGCTAGGCGGCGGGAATTTCTTGTCCGAGATGCCGCAGCAGCAATTTCTGGTAGTCCAAAAATTCGACGCTCAGCGGATTGCGCGGCCGCGTCAGCGGGATCGCCACTTCGGTCTTCACCGTGCCGGGATGCGCGCTCATCACGATCACGCGGTCCGCGAGATACACCGCTTCGGCGACGTTGTGGGTCACGTAGATCACCGTCTTGCGCGTCTCCCGCCAGACTTCGGCGAGCAGCTGCTGCATAGCGTCGCGGGTCAACGCATCGAGCGCCGCGAACGGCTCGTCCATCAGCAGCACCGCGGGATTGTAGGCCAGCGCACGGGCGATGGCGACCCGCTGCTGCATCCCGCCGGAGAGGTGATGCGGATAGGATTGCGCAAACTTCTCGAGCTTCACCAGCTTGAGCTGCTCGAGCGCGATCGCATCGCGCTCGGCTTTCGCGATGCCCTTCATCTCGAGCCCGAACGCGACATTGCCCAGCGCCGTGCGCCACGGAAACAACTGCGCGAAATCCTGGAACACCACGCCGCGGTCGGTGCCCTGACCGGTGACCGGCTTGCCGTCGATGCGGATCTCGCCGCCGGTCGGCGTCAGGAACCCAGCGATCATGTTGAGCAGCGTCGTCTTGCCGCACCCGGACGGGCCAACGAGACAGAGGAATTGCGACTGCTCGATGTCGAAGCTCGCGCGCTCGACGCCGGCCACCCGGCCGGCCGGCGTGTCGTAGGTGAGCGAGACGTCGCGGACTTCGATGTGCGCCATCGGATTGCGTCGTCAGGCGTTTGCGTGCGACGGCGCGAGCGCCTGTCGCAGGATGTCGAGCGCGGGGTCGGAGCCGTCGAGCGTGCGATAGACACGCCGCTCGATCTTCCAGCCTTGCGGCGTGCGCAGGAGCTCCCAGCGATTGGCGCCGACACGATGAATGCGATAGCCGCGTGACGCGCCGTGACCCGGCACCTCGATCACGTCGGCGGTCGGATGCGGCGCCAAGATCTGCAGGTAGGACGTGACCACGGCGCGGTCGCCGTCGATGGTCACGTGCGGCAGCCCGGCGAAATGCGCGAGCCCGGCCTTGATCGCTTCCTGGTGCGACGGCCGTTTCACGATGTCGGAGATCGGTCCCTTGCCGGTCGCGGACTTGTCGCCGCCCAGATCGAGCTTGGCGTCGTCGACGAACATCGTCTGGATGTGGGACTGCGCGCCGGTGTCGGAGCTCGGCGGATGGCTGGCAATCAGATTGTAGATTTCCAGACGATCCTCGATCGCGCGCAGCCGATCCTCGATCGTCGTTGCCACGTCGGTCGGCATGGCGTCTCTCCCGTTTGTTGGCAGGGATGCTGCCATGGCGGTCTGGTCGCGCCAAGGTGTCGGCGAGCAACGATTTCACGCAGCGATGCCACATCCCACCACGATCACTTGGTCGAGATGTGACGGGTCTCTCGCTCCCTCCCTCCCATTCGCGTCAGCGAATGGCGGGGGTGGGGGCATCTAGCTCTATCGAACCACTAGCTCTATCGAACCACCCCCACCCCTGACCCCTCCCCGCCGCTTCGCGGGGGGAGGGGCTACTCGCGGCGCGATCACTTTCAAATCCGAGAATGGAGCGAGCGGAGATACCGAGCTACCTCGGAGAGGACGAGCTATCGCCGCCACGGCAGCCGCCAGCGCCGGTCGGCGAGGATCGCGTGCGCGGCATTGTGACCGGGTGCGCCGGTGACGCCGCCGCCGGGATGCGCGCCGGCGCCGCAATGATAGAGACCGGGCATTGGTCCGCGATAGTCGGCGTAGCCGAGCATGGGCCGCGCCCAGAACAACTGATCGAGCGACATCGATCCGTGCGAGATGTCGCCGCCGACAAGGCCGAAGGTCTGCTCGAGGTCGAGCGGGCTCAGCGCCTGGCGGCCGATCACGCTCGCCTTGAAGCCCGGCGCGTAGCGCTCGACGGTGTCGATCATCAGGTCGGCGACGGCGTCCTTGTGGTCGTTCCACGAGCGGCCATCGGGCAACTGCGGCGCCACATGCTGGCAGAACAGCGACGCGACATGCGCGCCATCAGGCGCCAGCGTGTCGTCGAGCGTCGAAGGAATGAGCATCTCGACGATCGGCTCCTGGCTCCAGCCGTGCGCGCGGGCGTCGTTGTAGGCGCGGTCCATGTAGCCGAGGCTCGGCCCGATCACGATGCCGGCGGTGTGATGATCTGCGGGCGTACGTCCCGGCAATGCGGTGAAGCTCGGCAGTTCCGACAGCGCGAGATTCATCCGGAAGGTGCCGGAGCCGCAGCGGAACTCCTGCATGCGGCGCAGGAATTCGGCATCAAGCGCGTCGTCAGGGACCATCGACGTGTAGAACAGCTTGAGATTGGCGTTGACCGCGACCGCGTTGGCGCGGATCACCCGGCCATCGTTGAGCACCACGCCGCGCGCCTGGCCGCGCTCGATCAGCAGCTCGCGCACCGGCGCGCCGGTCTCGATCTCGACGCCGTGGCTCGCCGCCGCCTTGGCCATCGCCGCGCTGATCGCGCCCATGCCGCCGACCGCATGGCCCCAGACGCGGCGCTTGCCGTTCACCTCGCCGAACGCATGATGCAGCAGGACGTAGCCGGTTCCCGGCGTGTACGGACTGCCGTAGAAGCCGACCACCGCATCGAAGCCGTAGAGCGCCTTGACCAGATCGTCCTCGAACCAGCTGTCGAGATGCTCGCCGGCCGAGCGGGTGAACAGGCCATAGAGCGTGCGCAGGTCAGCGTCGCTCAAATGCCGGAGCTTGCGGCCGAGCTTGCCGGCCTTGATCAGCTCGCCGAGGCCGGCGACGCCCGACGTCAGGTTCGGCGGTGCCTGCAGAACCAGCTCGCGCAGGACGTCGGCCGCCATGTCGATCTCGCGGTCGAAGGCGGCATAGCGCTCGGCGTCGCGCGGGCTGAGCTTGGCGATCTCGCGGCCGGTGCGACCTTCGCCCGAGAGGATAAAGCGCCCGTCCATCGCCGGCAGAAAGTTCTGGGCGCGCCGCTCGACGATCCGCAAGCCGTGCTCACGCAGGCGCAGGTCGCTGATAACCTTGGGATTGAGCAGGCTGACGGTATAGGCCGCGATCGAGTTGCGGAATCCAGGGTAGAACTCCTCCGTAACCGCGGCGCCGCCGACGATCGCCCGCCGTTCGACCACCTTCACCTTCAGGCCGGCCATGCCGAGATAGGCGGCACAGGTCAGCCCGTTGTGGCCGCCGCCGATCACCACGACATCATACTGTTGCATGCCGGTGCTCATGGCTTGGGCAGGCTCTTGCCAAAGGCTTTGCTACGAAAGACCTGCATAAGCGATGTTGAAATCATCTCGTCCGCTCTTGCGAATCCAGCCTGCTGCCTTATTGAGACGCTCAGTTCTCTGTCCCATCGCGTGAGGGAACCGCCACGCCGCATGCTCGTTGAACCCGGCGCCTTCACGCTGACCTGAAGATACACATAGTCTCGTGCCCAAACGACTGATCCTGCCCAAACGAAATCCGCCTTGGCGTAGCCGTTTCCGTGTCGGTCGCTCCAGGACCGGCCTTGGCCTTTTCGCCTTGAAGCCGATCAAGCGGGGCGAGTTCATCTCCTATTATTTCGGCCCGCTGATCACGAACAAAAGAGCCGACGAGCTCTGGACCAAGTATCTGTTCGAGGTCAACAATCGCTGGACCATCGACGGTTCCGGCCGCAACAACGTCGCCCGCTATATCAACCACTCCTGCAAGCCGAACGCCGAGTCCGACGTCAAGAAGCACAAGGTCTTCATCGCGGCGATCAGGACCATCAATCCCGGCGACGAGATCACCTACAACTACGGCAAGGACTACTTCGACACCTTCATCAAGCCGAACGGCTGCCTTTGCCTCGGCTGCAAGAAGAAGGCGGCGGAGAAGCGCGCCGAAGCCAGGCTTAAGGCCGAGCGGCGTGCGAAGCGGCTGGCGAAGGCCAAGAAGCTCGCCCGTGCCGAATCCCGGAAGAAAGCCAAGCGGGCCGCCTCCCGCACGCAGCGCGCGCGCGCCTAACTCCTCGAATCCAGAAACGCAGCGATCGTGGGATCGGCCTTGAGCCGCGCCAGGTCATCGGCGCTCGGCAATTGCGGCTTGTCGCGCTCGGCATTCACCATGCACAGGAAGCCCAGCGGCTCGCCCTTGGTGGCGCGGAACTGGTGCCAGGTCATCGGCGGCACGGTGATGAGATCGCGGGTCTCGATCGCTCGGACCTCGCCGCCGACCAGGCAGTGGCCGCGGCCGCGCAGGATCAGCACCGCATGCATGTGCTCGTGCCGCTCCAGCGTCGAGAAGCCGTCGGCCGCCATCTCGAAATAGCGCAACTCGCCGTTCATGCCGGGATCGGAGAACAGCGTCTGCCGGGTGATCGCCTTGAACAGCGCGCGATCGTCCTCCTTGTAGGGCAGGAGGTCGACCTCGTTCCAACGGTAGTCGTCGGTCGCCTTGCGGTGGATCGGGCGGTCGTTGCTCATGGCTTTCAAGCTTTCAAGCTTTCCAGGCTTGGACGTCGGCGACGAAGGCGGCGGTCGCGGCGGTCAGGCGCTCGCGCGCCTCCAACAGGTTGCCGCCAATCAGCAACATGATGTCCGCGCCGTAGAATTCAAGCATCTCGGTGACGCGTTCGCGGCTCATGCCGCCGGCCGGAACCGGCACGCAGGGACGCAAGCGGGCGCGATTTTCGAGGGACCGCTTCGCGATCGCCCGGCAGGTCTCCGCCGAATAGCCGAAGCGCCCGCCGTGATTGGGGAACACGACGGCGTCGGCGCCGAGCATCCGGAACAGTCCGCCGAAATGAAACGGCGGCGCAATCCGCGAAGCGCCCGCCAGTGCCGGATGCGTGAGGAACGCCACATCGGGATTGTCGGCAACCAAGCGGTGGAAGTTGGAGACGCCCGCGATCATCGGCGCGACCATGACGGTATCGATGCCGGCGTCGCGCGCCACGGAAACTTGCGCGTGCATGGCATCGAGATCGCCGGTGATGCTCGGTACGTAATGCGCGTTGGTGCCGCGCAGCGCGGCCGCCACCGCCGCGACGCGATCGTTGAACGGTGAATAGGCCTGATCGGCGAGGCCGTGATCGTCCTTGATATAGTCGATACCGCCGTCCGCAAAACGGCGCGCGATGTCAGCAAGCCTCGCGGGCGGCAAGCCCTGCGGCTTGAGCGCCGAGCAGGTCAGCGCGCGCTTCTGCGCGCCGACGCGCCGCCGCATGCCGTCAAGTCCGTGACGCGGTCCGCCGAAACTTGCCGCGACATCGGCGGGGATCTCGGCATCGTGCAGCACGACGTCGTCGTGGATCGAGGTGTTGCCGAACAGCATGTTGACGAGTTGACCGGCGTCGCGGCCGATCGTTGCCGCCGACAATGAGACGCGCGCTTCAAACAGCCCGGCGCCGATTTCGCGCACGCTCTCGACGCGCCCAACGATCTCCGACAGCACGTGCTCATCGTCGATCGCGGCGAGCGGCATCTCCACGCTTTGCTCGACGGCGATCGCCTGCGCGCGCGCGTCGGCCGCGTTCGCATCGCAGCGGATGTGATAGATCGCCTGCAGCCGGGCCACGGACCGTGCTCTTCGCTGACCGTTGTTGGTCAGTGACCCTGGAAGCCGATCGCCCGGCGGTCAAGGGCGCGCAGCATGCCGCCGCGCCAGAGGATCGCCCGCGTCGCATCACTGATCAGGTTGACGGTGACCAGAAAGCCGACCGCCGCCAGCCAGCAGACGAACCAGCCGAGCAGCAACAGCAGCACGACCACGGTCAGCGGGACCAGGATCGGTGAGAGCAGCACCGCCTCGATCGGCCGGATCGTTCGTGTCCCAGTTCGGAACAGCACCGCCGCCTCGGCCGAGCGCAGGGTCGCCTGGCTGATCAGTCGCAATGGAATAATTCGCGCTTCGGGGCGTGGTGTGGGGCGTTCAGTCATGTCGCGATCATTCATGGCGCGATCGGAGCTCCGGCTGACGATTGCTGATGCGCGTCACACACGACATTCATACGACACGGGATTGAACGACACTACGACACTTGCATCGGGCCGGCCATTTGTACACCGGCCGCCACGCTTTGAAATGCAAAATGAGAGCCGCGAATGATGTTCCTGCACTCATATTTTATGCCGAAGCTAAGCGATTCGTTCCCGGCTGGCGATGAATTGCGTTTATTCCGATCCGGCAATGCCGGCCTGATGTACGAGCTTGCCCCAGCGCGCGATCTCGCGCGGAAGGAACCCGCTCAATTGCGCGCGTGACGGTGACGTGACGGGAACCATGCCGAGCTTGATCGCCTGCTCGCGCATGGCCGGCGTCGCCGCCAGCGCGGTCAGTTCCGCGTGCAGCCGGTCGGCGATGGCGTCCGGCGTCTTGGCGGGCGCCATGAACACCGTCCACGACACTGCCTCAAAACCAGGCACGCCGGCCTCGGCGATCGGGGGAATCTCCGGCGCGCTCGGCAGCCGTACCGCCGAGGTGATGCCAAGCGCGCGCACGCGGCCGGCCTTGATTTGCTGCATCGCCGAAGACGGGTCGGCAAACACCAATTGCACGTGGCCGGCGACCACGTCGTTCAGCGCCGGCGGCCCTCCCTTGTAGGGCACGTGGGTCATCGCGATGCCGGTCATGCTTTTCAGCATCTCGCCGGAGAGATGCAGCGTCGTGCCGGTTCCGCTCGATGCATAGGAGAGCTTGCCCGGATTGTCCTTGGCGTACCTGATCAAGTCGGCGATCGAGTGCACCGGCAGTGACGGATGCACCACCAATACCAGCGGAATGTCGGCGACATAGGCGACCGGGATGAAATCATTGGCGGTGTCGTAAGGCAGTTTCTTGTAGAGCGTGGCGTTGATCGCGAGCGGGCTCGGCGACACCAAGATGGTATGGCCGTCCGCCGTTGCGCGCGCGACCGAATTGGCGGCGACCACGGTGCCGGCGCCCGGCCGGTTCTCGACCACGAACGGCTTGCCGAGCTTGTCGGAGAGCTGCTGCGCGAACGCGCGCGCGAAGATGTCGATGGCGCCGCCGGGCGCGAACGGCAGCACCAGCGTGACTTGGCGGTTGGGCCAGTCTTGTGCGGCGGCGGGTGATGCCGCGTGCGCGATGAGCGCAGCGAGGATGCTGGCGAAGAGTGGCGCAGGTTTCACAGACGTTCCTCCGGATTGTTCTCGTTACTGCAGCCTCGGTCGTATTCGATGCTCTCTCCGCGTCATTGCCCGCGCATGACGGCATCCAAAGTCACGCCTTCGCCGCGCGCACCATGCCCCAGCGCTGTACCGTCGCGCGCTCGATCGAGCCGAATACCAGCCGCTCGAACGTGAAGCCGATGGCGCCGATCACCACCAGCGAAGCGATCATTACGTCGGCGTTGAGGAATTCCTTGGCGTCGTAGATCACCCAGCCGAGCCCCCAGTCCGACGACGCGAGCATCTCGGCGCCGACCACCGCGATCCAGGCGCGCAGGAACGCCTGCCGCAGCCCGGTGATGATGAACGGCGATGCGCCAGGCAGGATCACCTTCCAGAACATCGCGTTCTCGTTCGCGCCCATGGCGCCGGCGGCGCGCAGCCACAGTTGGTTGACCGAGCGCACGCCCGACCACGCATTGAGCATCATCGGGAACAGCGCGGCGTAGAACACGATCAGGATCGACACCGTGTTGCCGAGCCCGAACCAGAGGATGAACACCGGCACCCAGGCCAGCGACGGGATCGGCATCAGCGCGCTCGCGAGCGGCATGAAGAATCGCTCGATCGGCCGGAACCGCCCCATCATGATGCCGAGCGGCAGCCCGACCACGATCGCGAGCGCGAAGCCGCACAGCATGCGGTAGAGCGTCATCGCGGCGTGGTGCAGCATGGTGCCGTCGAGGATCATCACCCACAGCGTGGCCGTGACCTTCTGCAGCGTCGGCAGCAGCGCGGGCGCGAACCATCCGGAACGCGCGGTCGCCTCGTAGCAGGCGGCGACGGCGAGCACCGCGATCGAGCCGCGCAGGATCGAACGGGTGCGGTCGGAAACCGGGAGCGAGCCGATCATGACTGCATCATCCCCCAGCGCACCACGGTGTAGTGCTCGAGCCGCTCGAACACGAGCTTCTCGAGCGCAAGCCCGATCATGCCGATGACGGCGACGCCGGCGAGCATCACGTCGGTGTTGAGGAATTCGCGCGCGCCGAAGATCAGCCAGCCGAGCCCCCACGGCACCGCGGCGAGTAGCTCCACGACCACGAGAATGCGCCACGCCTGCGCAAGGCCGAGCCGCAGGCCGGTGAAGATGTAGGGCAGCGCGCCCGGCAGGATGACGTGGCGGAACAGTCGGTGCTGGTCGGCGCCCATCACCAGCGCCGAGCGTACCCAGATTTCCTTGACCGCCTTCACGCCGGTCCAGGTGTTGAAGATCACCGGAAACGCCGAGACGAAGCCGACGATCAGGATCGCGGAGAAATTGCCGAGCCCGAACCACAGCATGATCAGCGGCGCATAGGCGATGCCGGGGATCGGCGCGCCGATCGACACCAGCGGCAGGAGATAATCCTCGGCGCGCTTCGAGCGGCCCATGGCGATGCCGACGGTGACGCCGATCACGCCCGCGAGCACGAAGCCCGCGAACAGCCGCAGCAGCGTTTCGGCGACGTGACGCGGCAGGATGCCGGCGACGGTGAGACGCCAGAACGCCGCGGCGATGTCCTCCAGTGGCGGAAACAGCCGCGCTGGAAACACGCCGGCATGCGCGGTGATCTCCCACATTGCGCCGACCACCAGGAACGGGAATGCCAAATGCGCGGCCGCGCGCAGACGGCTCTCGCCGCGCACCGGTGCGGCGCGGGGAACGTCAACGGTGGAAACGGCGTCGGTCATTTGGCGTCGCTCCTGGCGAACCCGGTCGCGCCTTGGCCTTGGCAGGTACGGCGAGGGTAGGAGGGTTATGGAGATGCGGCAAGCGCGGGGAGGTGACGCATTTTCCACCTGTCATTTTCCAGCAACCTCTCCCCGTCATTGCCGGGCCGACGCGAAGCGGCGAGACTTGGCAATCCATCCTCTCGCGAAGACGGTGGATGCGCGGGTCAAGCCCGCGCATGACGACTGAGCAAGTCGCGGTGCAGCAGGTAGCTTGTAGCCCGGATGAGCGAAGCGAAATCCGGGACGGACCGCGATGCCTGTCCCCGCATGTCGCTTCGCTCATGCGGGCTACAAGATTCGCACGCACCATTGTTCTCGCGAGTCATAAGATCTCCGAGGTTTGTTCATTGTCCCCTCGCACCTGCGAGGGAGCGGAGCGCCGACAGGCGCTCGGGTGCTTGCGAGGCACCCTTCGCGGGCCAGTGACGCAGGCCCGCAGGACATAGCGCGTCGAAGACGCGCGTGAACGCGCTTTCGATCGCTCGTCCTCGCGTCCCCTCGCAAACCAGCTCACGCAGTTTGCGCATCCGGGGGACGCTCGCCTCTCGGCGCTCCACGTCGGCGGTTTTTTGGCTCCGGGCCCGCCGCGGTGATTCCTTTGAGCGTTGCACAGCGGGGCAGTGCTCTCGAGTTTCACGTAGCGCGCATTCGCGCGTCCCGCTCGTAGTGGCGGGAGGGCGGTGTTGCCCGGGCGCCTCCCGGGTGTTGGTGACGAGCCAACGCGCGGGACGCCGGTCCCGCCCTGCTCGATGCCGTCGCGAACGAACACCCTGCGTGGGCGGGACGACAGGAGGATAAACCTAGACGCGCGTTGCTCCAACGAATTTCGTCGCTATGAACAGTTTGCCTGTTTGCAGCCTGTTGATGCGAAGCAAGAGCATCCGGTGATGCGAATGCATTTCCGAACCGGTGCGCCCTTTGTCGGGCGCACTGCATCAGGCCGCGTTAGCGTTCCGGCAACCCGGCCGCGACCATGAGCTTGACGATCCGTCCGGTGGCTTCAACAAAAATCGGGCTGGCATTCTTCATCGGGGGCGCGACATTGCGCGCCGTCGTGCCGGGCCGCAGTTTCAGTCCCTCTTTCATGGCCGCCGTTGCTTCGTCGGTCCGGCCCAATTGCTGGTAGGCCGCGGCCAGTATCATCTGCGGGCGGCCTGACGCCGGCGTGATGGCGATCGAGCGCTGCAGCCACGGCAACGCGTCGTCGGCACGGCCCATGAGCATGTTCGCCCATCCGACGCCGAGAAGCCATGTCCAGCGTGACACCTGCGGCGTGTCGAAACGGTCGGCTTGCCGGAATGTGGCGAGCGCGTCTTCGAAACGGCCCAGGTTGTTCTGCCCGAGGCCGATGAGATAGAGCGCGCCGCCGTTCCATGGGTCGACGCTTAATATCCTGGCGCAGGCGACGAGGCTTTCGACGAAACGGTTGGTCGCGCTGAGAAAGCGGCAATAGGTTTCAAGCACTGGAATGGAGTTGGGCTTTGTCCGCAGCGCGCGCTCCAGTGTCGCGCCGGCACGGGCTTCGGCCACGATCGCGTCCTCCGGGCTGAACCAGACCAGTTGGATGCCGCGGAGTTGAAGCGAGGCAAGTGCGACTGCGATGTCGACATTGTCGGGCTGGGCGGCGAGTGCCTTCTGCAACATCGTCTCCGCCATGCCAAAACGCTCGCGCGTCGTTTGGTTGATCGACGCGACAGCCTGCTCGATCGCGACTTTGGCGCCGCCATTGTTCCCGGCGGGAGACTCGCCGGCCAATAGAAGCTCGTTAAGGCGGCGTGCCAGCGGATGACCCGCGCCCGCGGCCAGCCGGGATTGCTGGAGTTGCACATCGGGTTCGTTGATGTCGACCGAAACCGTGGCGACCGATTGCACCTCGCCGGTGGCCGTCTTGATCATGCGCGCCTGCAAGGTCCACGATTGCTGGCTGCGCTGCAATTCGCCACGCACGACAAAGTCCGATTGCGCGGAGGGCGCGGACGCCTGTTGAGGACGCGTGGCCTCCGCGTCTGACCGCGGCGCGACCACGCGGATGTTGTCGATCTTGGCGAGACCGTCGATCAGGCGGTCGGTCACGCCTCCCGCCATGCCCGCGCCTTTCGGGTCATTGCTTGCGTCGGCGATCGGCATCACGGCAATCGTGGGCGGCGGTCGCCTGAAGATGAGGTCGGGCGCGGCGACCGCAAGCCCGATGATCGCGCAGAGGCCCGCCACGGCGGCAACGGCTGCACGCCCGCGCAAGCCGAACGGAAGCTGCCGCGTTTTTGCAAACGCGGACACAACCTCCGCGTTTCCCGGTTCAACGGGCTCGGCCTGCGCGGGCAACGACGCTCCGTCGACAGGGGTGAGACCGTCCTGCGCGATCGACACCTCGACGTCGAACAGGTAGCCGCGGCCCGACACGAGCTTGATCATTTTCCGCTGGTCGTCGCCCAGCGCCGTCCGGATCTCGCGGACACACTGGAAAAGGCTGTCCTCGCCGACGTGGACGTTCGGCCAGACCGCCTCCATCAGTTCCTGCTTGCTGAGGACCCGGCCGGCATTGGCGGCGAACAGCCGCAGCATCTCGAGGGTCTTGGGCCGTAGCCGGATCGCCGCGCCGCCGGCCGCGCGCAGTTCGGCCCGCTGCGGATCCAGCTCAAATCCGGAAAATCGGAACACCGTTCCCCCCGCCGCTCCCAAGCGTCTGATGCGGCGCCACATATCGGCATTGACCGTAAACGGCGAAGCTCAAATAGCAGATTTCAGAAAAATTTCAGAACGTTTCCCCGGCCTTATCAGGACGCTACCGCCCTCCCAATGGGATGAAGCCGTTGCAGCCGTTTCCGGATGCGGGGACGGCCGTGCCTGCCTGGCTGGAGGGGCCGGGGCAGGCCGCCGCGCCGAGGGGAGGTCGTGACGTTGGGGAGCGTAGAGCACCGGTCCAGGACAGTTCGCCCGTTGCGGGCCGCCTTGCTGGCGTCCACGGCTTTTGTGCTGGTCTCGGCGCTGCCGGCCGCCCAGCCGGCGCATGCGCAGGACGCCACCTGGCTCGCCAATCCGGGCACCGCCGACCTCAACACCGGCAGCAACTGGGACACCGGCAGCGTGCCGACCGGCACCGCGACATTCGGCACGTCGGCAACGACGGCGCTGACCCTCAACACCAACGTAACCTTCGGCGGCTGGACGTTCAATGCGGGGGCATCGAACTACACGTTCACCGCCACCTACCCAGCATGGTTGCAATTTGTCGGCGCCGGCATCGTCGTCAACGGCGGCAGCGCCGCCATCACCAACAGCCACGTCTTGCTTTTCTACAACGCCAGCACAGCAGGCAGCGCCACCATCACCAACCACGGCAACGCGTACTTCTACGACAGCAGCACAGCAGGCAGCGCCGCCATTACAAACACCTACAGCCTGGTTTTCGGGAGCAGCAGCACGGCGGGCAGCGCCACCATCATCAACAACTATGGGCTGAGTTTCCTCGACACCGCCACGGCCGGCAGCGCCACCATCACAAGCAGCTCCAGCGGAGTGACAAGTTTCGGTGGCACCAGTACGGCCGGCAGCGCTGACATCACCAACAACGGGAGCATGTATTTCGACGGCTCCAGCACGGCGGGCAGCGCCACCATCACGAACAACAGCGGCGGCTTGCTGACTTTCTACGCTACCAGCACCGCCGACAGCGCCACCATCGCCAACAACCACGGTGGTACGCTGAATTTCAACAACAACAGTACGGCCGGCAACGCAGGCATTACCAACGCCGGCACCCTGAATTTCAACAACACCAGCACGGCCGGCAGCGCCGTCATCGCCAACAGCGGCATCCTGAATTTCAACAACAACAGCACGGCCGGCGGCGCCGCCATCACCAACAACAGCGGCGGCGGTATGTATTTCTACAACGCCAGCACGGCGGGCAGCGCCACCATCACCAACAACTACGGCCTGGGCTTCTACGGCACCAGCACGGCGGGCAGCGCTACCATCACCAGCATCGGCACCCTTGGCTTCAACAACGCCAGCTCGGCCGGCAGCGCTGACATTACCAACAACGGCGTGATGGGATTTGGCAGCACCAGCACGGCGGGCAACGCCACCATCATCAACAACGACAACCTCAGCTTCTGGGAGACCAGCACGGCGGACAACGCCACCATCACCAATAACGGGGCCCTACAGTTTTTTGAGACCAGCACAGGCGGCGCTGCGCGCATTATCAATGGCGCGGGCGCCACGATCGACTTATCCGTTCTGTCGGCCACCGGCGCGACGGCGGGTTCGATCGAGGGCGCTGGCACGATTGCGCTGGGATCGAAGAATCTGCAGGTGGGCGGCAATGATCTGTCGACGACGTTCTCCGGCGTGCTGCAGGATGGCGGTAGTTTCGGTAGCACCGGTGGATCGCTGACCAAGACCGGCGCCGGCACGCTGACGCTGTCCGGCACCAACATCTATACCGGCGCCACCACCGTGAACGGCGGCACGCTGGCGGTGAACAGCACTCTCACCGCGACGAGCGGCATCACCGTCAACAACGGCGGCGTTCTCGGCGGCATCGGCACCGTGGGCAACACGACCATCGCGAGCGGCGGCACGCTCGCGCCCGGCAATTCCATCGGCACGCTCACGGTCAACGGCAATCTGACCTTCAACGCCGGCGGCTTCTACACGGTGGAAGTCTCACCGACCGCCGCCGACCGCACCAACGTCACCGGCACCGCGACCTTGACTGGCGCCACCGTGCAGGCGGTCGCGCTGCCCGGCCGCTTTCGGCAGCAGACCTACACCATTCTCAATGCCACCGGGGGCTTTGGCGGCACGCAATTCGCCGGCCTCACCAGCAGCAGCTTCGCACCCGGCGCGCGCAATCCGCATCTGACCTACGACGCCAACAACGTTTATCTCGTGCTCGATCCGGGCACGATCCAGCTTCCCTCCGGCGCAAGCGGCCACCAGGTCAATGTCGCGGGCGGCATCAACAAGGCCGTCGAGAGCGGCGCAACGCCGCCGGCTGCGTTTGATGTGCTGCTCAATATGACGGGCGCGCAGCTCGGCAACGCGCTCAACCAGGTGTCCGGCCAGCCCGCCACCGGTGGTGCGACCAGCGGCATGCAGATGATGAACTCGTTCCTGACGCTGCTGCTCAATCCGTTCGGCGGTGCGCCAGACAGCAATCCCGGCACGCTCGGCTTCGCCCGCGGCTTCGGCGCCGGCGAACAGCCGCTGTCGCCGCAAGCCGCCGCGGCCTATGCCGCGGTGACGCCGAGAGACGCCGGCGCCAATCTGCTCGACCGGCGCTGGGGCCTGTGGGGCCAAGGTTACGGCGGCTACAACCGCACCAGCGGCGACGCGGCGCTCGGCACCAGCGACACCACGGCGCGTAGCTTCGGCTTCGCCGGCGGCGCGGATTATCGCGTGGCGGCCAATACGCTCATTGGCTTTGCGCTCGCCGGCGGCAGCATGAACTGGGGGCTCGCGCAGGGCCTTGGTGGCGGCAAGAGCGACGTATTCCAGATCGGCGGCTACGGCTCGCATTCGTTCGGCGCCGCCTATGTCTCCGGCGCGCTGTCCTATGCCTGGCACGGCATGAGCACCGACCGCACCGTCACCATCGCGGACACCGACAAGCTCGCGGCGAGCTTCAACGCGCAGAGCTTCGGCGGCCGGGTCGAGGCCGGCTATCGCGTCGTGACGCCATGGCTGGGAATTACGCCGTATGCCGCGTTGCAGGTGCAGAACTTCCGCACCCCCTCATACAGCGAGAGTGCGGCGTCCGGGTCCAACGCCTTCGCGCTGGCCTATGACGCGCGCTCGACCACGGCGACCCGGACCGAGCTCGGCGCGTGGTTCGACAAGCTGATCGCGCTCGATCGCGGCAACGCCATCGCGCTGCGCACCCGCGCCGCCTGGGCGAACGATCACTCCAGCAATCCGGCGCTGGGCGCCGTGTTCCAGACGCTGCCCGGCTCAACCTTCACGGTCGGCGGCGCGCAGGCTGCGGCGAATTCCGCGCTGCTGTCGGGCGGCGCCGAGCTGCGTTTGGCCAATCGCTGGTCGATCGGCGCCAGGTTCGACGGCGAGTTTGCGCGCGGCTCGCAAACCTATGCCGGGAACGGAGCGGTTCGCTACGCGTGGTAGCCGGGGGAATTATCGCCGAACGCCTGTCGACAGCGATCAAGCGCCAGACGCAGCGAGCAGACCAGCCATCGCCGTGGTGCGCTGGTCTCGCCCGGCAAAGTCAGGGATAAAGCTGCCTCCGATAAATTCCTGAGCGGCAATGTCTCAGCCTTCCCTCGACGAAATCCCGAACAAGACCGGCGAAGCTCCGCCACAATTGGCCGTTGCGCCGGCAACGGCCACGCCGCCAGTCGTTGCGCGCGCAACGCTAAAGGACATCGCCACCACCACCGCCATCCTCCTCGTCACCTTCGCCATCGGGCTGGTCGGCGGCTATGTCGGGAAACTGCTGAACTTCCCGCTACCGTGGATGACCGGCTCGCTGTTGCTCACGGCCGCGCTGTGTCTCGCGGGCGTGCCGTTGCGTTCGCTGTGGCAGGTGCGCGCGGGCGGGCAGTTCGTCACCGGCGCGGCGGTCGGCACGACGTTCACGCCGGCGATCTTGGTGACGATCGTCACGCTGTTGCCGGCGATGATGCTCGGCGCGCTGCTCTCGGTCGGCGTTGCCGTCATCGGTTCGCTGATCCTGATCCGGCTCGCCGCGGTCGACGCCAAGACCGCGGCGCTCGCGACCATGCCCGGCGGCGTTATCGAGATGGGGAACGTCGCGCAGCGCGTGGGCGCCGATCCGCTGCCGATCATGGTGTTGCAGACCATGCGCGTTGGTTTGACGGTCTGCGCTGCGCCGTTCCTGGTGACGTGGCTGGCGGAAGCGGGCGCGCGCAACGTCCTGACGCAGGGCGAGGTGATGTCATGGCTGACGGTGCTTGCGCTGATGGCCGCGTCGCTGGCCGGCGGGCTCTTTCTCAATCAGTTCAAGCTGCCAAATTCCTGGTTCCTCGGCTCGCTGTTCGTGATGGCGGCGCTCGGCGCCATGGAGCTGATCCCGGGGCGCGTGCCGGAGCCGATCCTGGTGGTCGCGCAGGTGACCATCGGCATGTCGATCGGTACGCAATACAAGCATGAGTTCCTCACGCGTTTGTTGCGGCTGCTGCTGGCGTCGCTGGTGACGGTGCCGTTTGCGCTGATCATGATGGCGCTGATTGGCGCGCTCTATGCGGTCGTGCTCGGATTGCCGGTCACCACGTTGGTGCTGGCACTCGCGCCCGCCGGCATAGCGGAGATGGCGCTGACCGGCAAGGTGCTCGGTCTCGACGCGGCGCTGATCACCGGCTTCCAGATGGTGCGCATCATCATGACGCTGGCGGTGGCGGCGTGGACGGCGCGGCGGTTGGAGCGGCTAATGGCGCGATGGGACAAGCGTTAGCGGCCGTCAGGCAACAACGGCAGCGCCAGGGTGGCGAGTTCCTCGCCCCAGATCGCATGCGCCCGCCGGTTCGGATGGAATCCGTCGCTTGCAAACAGCTCAGGCACGAACGGGACTGTAAACCGCTCGACGACGACGCGGGGCAGGCGCCCACTCAAATGATCGGCTGCCGCTTGCAGCGCGGCTGAACGCCATCCCAGGACGCTACGAAGCGGCCAAGGCAGGGCGGGAAAGCGGTTAAGCGGCGCGACGCCCCCGATCACCACGGCCGCATCGCCGACACGACTTCGCAGTGCGATGACGAGCTCCGCAAGCTCTGCGACGAAAGTCGCGGGCGAACGATATGCCGTTGCGTCGTTGACGCCGAAGGCGACGATGAGAAGGTCGGCTGGTTCTGGCGCGACGCGCGGCAGCAACTGCTTCCTTGCGTCCCTGACGGTGGCCCCTGAAAGCCCCTCAGCGCGCCATCGGGTCGGGCGACCGGTGATGCGCGTGAGCGCGCGCGCCGTTGTGGCAGCGACCGACTCGTCGCCACTCGCGAGCCCGACGCCGCATACCGTCGATTCGCCGAAGGCCAAGAGCCGGATTGGTTTCCCCACGCCGGGCACTGACCCATGATAGGGCGGCGTTGCCGGCGGCAGACACGGCACGCGGCGGCGCGTCCTGTTGCCCTGTGCGATCACGAGCGGCAACAGCGCCAGCGAGCCGAAGAGGCGGACGCCAATGGCGGCCCGCGCTAGAATTTCGCCAGGGAAGGCGACTTGACGGTCGAACGCGCGTGCAGAACGTTTGGAATCGCCCGGCGTCTCGTTCGCGAACTGACGGGAGGTGGCGAACATGGCTTACCTCTTCGACAGGGCAAAGGACTCGCAGAGCGTGCGTCCCAACATTGCGGTCCTCGTTCATCCCAACAAGCCGCTGGAATCTTCCTCTCAAAAGATTCATCGCAGCCTGCGCCGATTGCGCAGCCGTCGTGTTCGGACTGCTGAAACAAACGCTTCGCCTTGTGCTGAGTTCCATCGAGGATGTTCCGGGATTTCCCGCGCGTCAGGGGAGCAAAGCTTACGTGCGAGACCCGGGATCCAGCTTTCTTCGAAATAAGTAGCTAGGTCCCGGCTCGGCGCTCACGCATATGCGCTCGTTTGGCCGGGACACGAGCGATTTCTACGCCGTTGATGCGCCGGCCCGGGTGGCATTAATGACAATGCCGCGTTAAGACTTGGCCGCGTTTTGTGGGGACAGCAGGAGACGTTCAATGGCGGATAACAAGCAGAAAATCGGTTGGATCGGCATGGGCCGCATGGGTTCGGCCATGGCGGAGCGGCTGCTCAAGGCCGGCTACGACGTGTCGATCTGGAACCGGACCCGGTCGAAGGCCGAGCCGCTGGCGGCGAAGGGCGGCAAGATCGTCGACAAGGTCTCCGACCTCGCGGCGATGGACATCGTGTTCTCGATCGTCTCGACCGGCCCGGACCTCAAGGAGGTCTATTTCGGCAAGGACGGTCTCATCACCGGCCGCAACGGCAAGCTGCCGAAGATCTTCGTCGACTGCTCGACCATCGCGGTCGAGGACTCGGCCGACATCCGCGGCCAGCTCAAGGCGCTGGGCGCCGAGTTCGTGGCGGCGCCGATCTCGGGCAACGCCAAGGTGATCAAGGCGGGCAAGCTGTCGGCGGTGCTCTCGGGCGCGGACGCCGCCGCCAAGGCCGTCACGCCGATGATGGAAGCGATCGCCCCGCAAGGCGTCTCATATGTGGGCGAGGGCGAGCTCGCGCGCGTCTGCAAGATCGCGCACAACGTGATGCTCGGCGTGGTGATCGAGAACCTGATCGAGATCACGCTGCTGGCCAACAAGATGGGCGTGCCACGGCATGCGTTCCTCGCCTTCATGAACAACAGCGTGATGGGCTCGATGTTCACGGCCTACAAGTCGCCGGCGCTGGTCAATCTCGACTGGACCACGACGTTCACGCCGGAGCTGTTGCGCAAGGACATGGACCTCGGCCTCGAGCTCGGCCGCGACTGGGACGTGCCGATGCCGGTGACGGCGGCGGCGCGCGAAGTGCTGCAGGCCCATTTCGGCGCCGCGATGCTGCAGAAGAACCCGGACGAGTATCTGCAGAAGGACTTCGCCGCCATGATGGAGACGATGGCGCTGGCATCCGGCATGAAGCTCGAGAGCGAGAACAAGAACGTTCCGACGGGGCTGGAGAGTTAGAGTAGTTCACTCGGTTGTCATCGCCGGGCTTGACCCGGCGATTCTTTTTTTTCGAAATGTGATGGATGCGGGGGTCACTAGGGCGTTTACGCCCGTCTGCGACGGGCTATGCCCGCGCATGACGCATCTAGCGTCGGTGCCTCGGCAAGCTCGGTGCGTTCCCTCTCCAGTCGAAGTCGGATGTTTCCGACTTCGACCACGTATTTAAGTGCCGAACTCGGGTAAACCCGAGTTCGGTTGGGGAGAGGGAGCCGGTCGGAGTTCGCCGCACGACGACCCGCTACGCTGCGACGATAACGTCTCGACGGAGCTGGAGAGCTAAGGCTCCGCGCACAGTTCTCTCGGTCGTCATTCCGGAAGCCGCGTCAGCGGCTGTCCGGAATCCATAACCACGGTTGCTAGAAGGCGGAGGAACCGGGAGTATGGATTCCGGGCTCCGGCCTGTCGGCCGGCCCCGGAATGACGACGAGAGAATGGTGCGCGATGGAGCAGATCACCACCACATGCTGCATCGCCGGCGGCGGGCCCGCCGGCATGATGCTCGGGCTGCTGCTGGCGCGCGCCGGAGTCGACGTCGTGGTGCTGGAGAAGCACGCCGACTTCCTGCGCGACTTCCGCGGTGACACGGTTCATCCGTCGACGCTCGAAATCATCTACGAGCTCGGGCTGCTGGATGAATTCCTGAAGCTACCGCACCGCCGGGTGGAGCGCCTCGGCGGCATCGTCGGCGACACGCCGGTGCAGTTCGCCGACTTCTCCCATTTGCCGACGCACTGCAAGTTCGTCGCGCTGATGCCGCAGTGGGATCTTCTGAATTTCCTCGCCGAGCACGGCCGCCGCTATCCAAACTATCACCTGCACATGCGTGCCGAGGTCACCGACCTGGTCGAGGAGGGCGGCCGCGTCGTCGGCGTGCGCGCGACGACGCCCGACGGGCCGCTCGAGGTGCGCAGCACGCTGGTGGTCGGCGCCGACGGCCGCGGCTCGGTGGTGCGCGAGCGCGCCGGGCTCAAGGTCGAGGACATCGGCGCGCCGATGGACGTGCTGTGGATGCGGATGTCGCGGCGCGACAGCGACGGCGCCGAGGCGCTCGGGCGCATCGCCGCCGGGCGGATGTTCGTGATGATCGACCGCGGCGACTATTGGCAATGCGCCTATGTGATCCGCAAGGGTGCCGCCGACGAGATCAAGGCCAAGGGGCTCGACGCGTTTCGGGATGCGGTCGTCGGGGTCGCGCCGCTGTTGCGCGATCGCGTGCAGGAGCTGAAGTCGTGGGACGACATCAAGCTCCTCACCGTCAAGATCGACCGCCTGACGCAATGGCATCGGCCGGGCCTGCTGTGCATCGGCGATGCGGCGCATGCCATGTCGCCGGTCGGCGGCGTCGGCATCAACCTCGCAGTGCAGGATGCGGTGGCGGCGGCGAACGCGCTGGCCGCGCCGCTGCGTGCGGGAACCCTGAGCGAGGATGACCTCGCGGCGGTGCAGCGCCGCCGCGCGTTCCCGACGCGGATGACGCAGCGCGTCCAAGTGTTCATCCAGAACAACGTGTTGAGCCGCGTGCTTGCGAGCACGCAGGCGCTGGCGCCGCCGTGGCCGGTGCGGCTGCTGGGCCGCTGCCCGATGCTGCAGCGCATTCCCGCGCGATTGATGGGGCTCGGCATCCGCCGCGAACATGTCGAGACGACAGAAGCAGCGCCCCCGCGTCCTTGACAGTCCCCCGGCGGATTTGCGCAATTCCTGCGCATGACGACGGAACCGCTGCCAAGCGCGGCCGAGCCCACGCATCTTACCGAGGCGCTTCGGCGCGCGGGCGCGCTCGGCGACGCCCGTGTGCGCGCGGTCGAGGTGATCAGCACGCGCCCGACGATCCTGTCACACATCGTGCGCCTGCGGCTCGACTATGATGGGGCGCCCGGCGCCGCGCCGGCAACGCTGATCCTCAAGACCGCGCATCCGGCGCGCCGCATGCCCGGCTGGAACGCCGGTCGGCAGGAGGTCGCCTTCTACAATCAGGTCGCCGGCGCCATGCAGCGCCGCGTGGTGCCGCGCTGTTTCGAGGGGCATTGGGAAAAGCAGGGAGAAGACGTCACTTGGCATCTCCTGCTCGAAGACCTCACCGAAAGCCACGCCGCTGCCACCGCATGGCCGGTGCCGCCCGCGACCGCGCAGCGCGAGCGCATCCTTGCCGCCTGGGCGCAATTCCATGCCGCATGGTGGGATGATCCCCGGCTCGGATCGTCGGTCGGAACCTGGAGCGACCGCGATGGCATGACCCGCTACCTGGAGCGCTTCAGCGAGGAGCTCAAGCGCTTCAGCGATCGTCTTGGCGATCGCCTATCGCGCGAGCGCCGCGATCTCTATGAGCAATTGATCGCGGCCGGGGCGCGGCTCAACGAGCGCACGCTCGGCCGCCGCCACATGACGATCGTGCATGGTGATGCGCATTTCTGGAACTGCTTCGTACCCAAGGATGGCGCCGACGGCGAGGTCCTGCTGTTCGATTGGGATAGCTGGCGGCTCGACCCTGCCACCGACGACCTTGCCTACATGATGGCGATGCACTGGTATCCGGAATTTCGGCAGCGTGTCGAGAAGCCGGCGCTCGATTGCTATCACGCCGAACTCTTGGCGGGCGGCGTCCGCGGCTATGACCGCGCCGCGCTTGGCAACGACTATCGCCTGTCTGTGCTGTGGCACATAGCAACCCCGATGTGGCAGGCGTCGATCAATGTTCCGCCGGTGATCTGGTGGAACAACCTCGAACGCATCTTTATGGCGGTCGACGATCTTGACTGCCGCGACCTTCTCTCCTGAGTGGCGCCGGCCCGGGGCGGGAAAAGGGCAACAAAACACCGCTAAAATCACATTGCCGGGCATCGCGATTCCACTATGAATCGGGCTGGGAGCAAACATCTCAAAGAGGCGAAGCGTGCTGAGCGCCGAGAAAAACAAAATCCTCACCCAGGTCGGCCCCGGTACGCCGATGGGCGATTACCTGCGGCGCTACTGGCAGCCGATCGGCGGCGCGAGCGAACTCGACAACAATCCGATCAAGCCGATGCGGCTCTTGGGCGAGGACCTCGTCCTCTACAAGGATCTCGGCGGTAACTACGGGCTGATCGACCGCAACTGTCCGCACCGGCGCGCCGACCTTTCGTATGGTTTCGTCGAGCAGACCGGCATTCGTTGCAACTATCACGGCTGGCTGATGGACCAGCGCGGCAACGTCATCGAGCAGCCGTACGACGACACGATCAATCCGCGCGGCAAGGCGCGCGAGCGCTGCCTCGCGAAAGCCTATCCGGTGAAGGAATGCGCGGGGTTGCTGTTCGCCTATATGGGCCCGCAGCCGGCTCCCGAATTGCCGGTGTGGGAGCCGTTCACCTGGGAGAACGGTTTCCGCGAGGTGGTGGTCTCCGACATTCCCTGCAACTGGTTCCAATGCCAGGAAAACTCCTGCGACCCCGTGCACTTCGAATGGATGCATGAGAACTGGAACGTGCGGCTCAACGGCGAGACCGCGCCCTACGCCGCCAAGCATCTCAAGCTGGTGTTCGAGGAGTTCGACTACGGCTTCATCTACAAGCGCGTGCGCGAAGGCCAGAAGGACGGCGACCCGGTTTGGACCGTCGGCCGCGTGACGCTGTGGCCGAACGGCTTCTATCTCGGCAACCATTTCGAATGGCGGGTGCCGATCGATGACGAGAACACGCTGTCGGTGTGCTGGTTCTTCCTCCGCGTGCCGAAGGGCCGCGAGCCCTACGTGCAAGACAAGGTCCCGACCTGGGTCTCGCCGATCAAGGACGAGAACGGCCGCTGGATCTCGAGCCACGTCATCAACCAGGACATCATCGCCTGGGTCGGGCAGGGCGTGATCGCCGACCGCACCAAGGAGCATCTCGGCGCCTCCGACCTCGGCATCGCGATGATGCGCAAGCGCCTGTTCGAGGAGATGGACGCGGTGGCGAAGGGCGCGGAGGCGAAAGGCACCGTGCGCAATGCCAACGTGGCAAGCTGCATCGAATTGCCGAACATCGCCAAGAAGACCTCGACCGAAGGCATCACGCTGGCGGAATTCCCGAACTATCCGCTGCTCAACGCGCGGCTGAAGGGCTTCCGCCACTGCTACGGCCAGCCGCCGGAAGTGCGCAAGGCGTTCGCCGACGCGATGGGGATTGCGCCGTAGCTAGATTGTCCCGTTCGCGCTCTTTCTGCTGTCATTCCGGGGCCCGCCGAAGGCGGGAGCCCGGAATCCATAACCACAAATGTTGCTCACATGTACTACGTGGACATCCTTGCAAGCGGCAAACACGGCACGCTGTACATCGGAGTCACCCGAGATTTGGTGCGTCGCGTGTACGAACACAGGAACGATCTTATTCGCGGCTTCACGTCACGATATGGCGTCCATCGGTTGGTGTGGTTCGAAGCCTACGACGATCCGACGAGCGCCATCACGCGCGAAAAAGAGCTGAAGAAGTGGCGGCGTGACTGGAAAATCAATTTGATCGAAAGTGACAACCCGAACTGGGTGGATCTGTACGATTCGATCACTCGATAGATTCGTGGTTATGGATTCCGGGCTCGCGCCTACGGCGCGCCCCGGAATGACCGAGTTGGGGTGCCGATTTTCCTGATGTCATCCCGGGGCGCCGCGAAGCGGCGAACCCGGAATCCATATATTCCAAGTTCGCTGATCGAAGCCGTGCAGTTACTTCACGAATTCGGCCACCTTGTCGACCACGGCGCGCGGCGTCGCGTAGATGTCGCGGACGATTCCCTGCACACGCTCGCCCGACACCGGCGTGATCTCGAGCTTGAGCTTGTCGGCGTCGGCCAGGAACTCCGGATCGCTCAGCACGTCGAGGAACGCCTTGCGCAGCGCGGCGGTGCGGTCGGCCGGCACGTCGGGCGTGGTGAAGAACGGGCGGCCCATCACCTGCCGGGCCGCGAGCAAATTGATCATCTGCTTCTCCTCCTCGGTCTTCGCGAGGTCGCCGGCCAACGGCACGTCCGGGAGCTCCGGGTGCTTCTGGTAGGAGAGCTGCACCAGGATGTTGAGCTTTTTCTCGCCGAGCCACTGGCGATGCACGCTCTTCATGCTGGCCCAGGAGAACGCGCAGCGTCCCTGGGTCTCGTTGCGCTCGATCGAGATCGTCATCTCGTTCGAGCCGGGATAGCCGCCGATCACCTTGAACTTCGAGCCGAGCACGGCGTTGAGCAGCTTCGGCACGGTCTGGCTCTCGTCGCCGGGGCCGGTCGCGGCGATGATGAGCTCGCGCTGGCGCAGGTCGTCGAATGTCTTGACGGGGGAAAGATGCCACGACGCGCACAGGCTCACTTCGTCGTTGGCGCTGCCGAGCCAGACGAACCGCTGCGCGTCGAATTGCGCGCCCTTCATGCCGAACAGCGGGCCGAAGGCGCCGCCGCGTCCCATGGTCGCGAGCGCGGTGCCGTCCTTCGGCGCCTGCGCGTACATGAAATTGGTGAGGCGGATCGATCCGGCGCCTTCCAGGTTCTTTGGCACGACGCTCGGATTGCCGGGGATGTGCTTGCCGATGTGGCGCGCCACCACGCGGCCGTAGAGATCGTAGGTGCCGCCGGCCGAGAAGCCGATATAGAGCGAGACCTGCTTGCCCTTGAAGAATTCGGCCGGGGTCTCCGCATGGGCGTGCGATCCGGTCCAGAGCATTGAAAGGCCGATGGCGGCGGCGCCGGCAATTGGCTTGAACATTCCCGTTCCCTTACGATTTTGTTGTTTTGGTATTGGTACGATGATGGCAGAGGCGGCGCGACCTGCGGCTGCAACAAATCGCCTCACGGCTGGATCGTCGTCTGCTGGCTGACCGCCATCTGCCAGCGGCCGTCGCGCTTCACCCAGAGGCGGGTGGCGCGGTAGGGCGGCCGGCGGTTGCCGGGCATGGCGTGGTCGGCGCGCATGATGGCGGCGTCGCCCAGCACCCAGAACTTCAGGGCGACGACCTCGGCGACGAAGGTCTCGGCATTGATCGCGCGTTGCGTTTCCATGAACGCCATCCGCGCGGCCTTGTCGGTCGGATGCTGGCGCGTGCGGGTCACGACGAACTCGTCGGCGACGTGGCCGGTCCATGCGGCCGGGTCGTTGCGCGTGACCGCCAGCTCCAGCGCCTGGAACGCCGCGATGATGTCGCGCTCGGCTTGCGACTTCGGCTTGTACGGCAAGGCCTCGAGCGGATTCATGCAGCGCGGCGGCGGCGCGTCCATCGGCCTTGGCGCCGCCGATGCGTGGGCGGCCGGCGTGTCCGGTCGCGCCAGCACGTTGTTGTGATGGATCAGCGCCTGCCACGTACCGGCGTCGTTGACCCAGACGTCGAGCGCGAACAGGTCGCTGCGCTCGCCCGCCTGCGCCGACTTGTAGCTGCCGGTGATGAGCGCGATGCGGCCGTAGTCGCGCACCTTGATCTGCACGCCGGCGCTGCGCGGGCTGGCCTTGAGCGCATCGAGCACGCTGCGGCGCGAGTGCACATGACCGGCGGCGTCGATGAAGCTGAAATCGCGCGCGAGGAGTTTCGAAGCGGCCGCCGCGTCGCCGCCGCGGATCGCGGCTTGCAGCGCCTTCGCCGCGGCCAAGACCGATTGCTTGGCGACGTTCTTTTTTGCGGCCGGCGTTTTTGCAGCCGTCTTTTTTAACACAGGCTTTTTGGCCGGCGTCTTTTTGGCTGACGTCTTGCCGGATGTCTTCTTGGTGCGTCGCGGCCTTGCGACTTTAGTCGATGATGATCGCGGCAAACGGTCCTCCCCAGGACTTGTTCACCAAAACTAGCCGCTTCGGCGCGCCCCGAAAAGCGCGACGCGCGCACATTTTCACGCTGCGCGCCGACTATGTTTCTTGCGCGTTTCGTCGTCCGGGAAAGTGGTTACGTCGCCGCCGCGCGTTGAACGCTTCGGCCGCCACGCGCGTCTCACAAACATAACGTCCTGTTGTGAGGCGTTAACCGACGCGCGGCTCCGGTTCCTTAGCGCTCGTCGTCCGATCGGCTCGCCTGGCGCTCCCCCCGGGCGGGCCGATCGTGTGTTTTCGCAGCCTCGCGAAAACTCACCAGCCGACGCTGCGCTTCGCACCACAGCGACAGCTTTACGCAACGGAAGCTCTCCATGAACGTCAGCCGGCTGATGCCGTGCAGTTCCGGATGGTCGCGCAGCGCGCGCGGCAAGCGGTAGTAGGGAATGCCGCTGGCCAGGTGGTGAACATGGTGCATGCCGATGTTCGCCGTGAACCAGCGCAGCGGCGCCGGCAGATCGTAGTGCGAGCTGCCATGCAGCGCGGCCTCGTGGCGGTCCCAGCGGCCGTCGCGGTCCCACACCGTCTCTTCGAACTGGTGCTGCACGTAGAACAGCCACACGCCGATCGAGCCTGCCAGCAGCGTGATCGGCAGATGCACCAGCAGAAACGCCTTGAGGCCGATGAACCAGATCAACGTCGCGGCGATCGCCGCGATCGCGAGATTGGTCGCCATGGTGCTGATCCACGGCGTCCAGCCGTTGCCGCGCATCAGGCCGACCGGCAGCCGGTGTTGCAGCATGAACAGATAGGCCGGGCCGATCCCGAACATCACCACCGGATGCCGGTAGATGCGATAGCGCAGCCGTCCCCAGCGGGACAGCGCCTGATATTCGCGCACCGTCAGGGTGTCGATGTCGCCCATGCCGCGCCGCTCGAGATGGCCGGAGCTGGCGTGATGAATGGCGTGGGTGCGGCGCCAGAAGTCGTAGGGCGTGAGCGTCAGCACCCCGATCACGCGGCCGACCCAGTCGTTCGCGAGCCGGTGGCGGAAGAAGGCGCCGTGACCGCAGTCGTGTTGGATCATGAACGCCCGTACCATGAAGCCGGCGGCCGGTACCGCCAGCAGCAGCGACACCCACCAGTATCCAAAATAGTAGGCGGCCCAGGCCAGTGCCCACAGCGCCGTGAACGGCGCGAGCGTGATCGCGATCTCGACGACGCTGCGGACGTGACTTGGCTCGCGATAGTGAGCGAGGACTTGCGTCCAGCTCCGTGCAGCCGATGCGGCAGGAGGACGAGCGGCATCAAGTTCGTTTTGCAAGTTCGATTCCGTGGTTCTGGATGAGGTGCGGCTCTTTTGTCGCTACGACGGGTTGTGGGATGCAACCGTCAATGTCGTCGCCCTGGCCGGATCGGCGCGATGGCCGCGCTCGATTCTCTGCACGACACCTAGCACGGTCTGCGTCCTCGGTGTGTGTCATTTCGCTCATCCTGCCGATCTGCCGCAGATTGGAGGAGTTCGAAAAACAAGGCGCACCGAATGCTGCCGTATCCGTGGGATTCCGGTCGTCGGATGAGACGCAGGCTCGACCGGTCCCGATACGTTCCCGCGACCCACGCGCTATCCGCGGGCCCGCGGCGGAGTTTCATTCAGGCCCGCGCTGGAGTTTCATCGCGCCTCGTCAAGGACACAAGTCTGAACGCCAGCCGCGAGCGATCTCGTTCCCGCCCCAGCATGGCGGACAAACTCAAGTCAATTTCCCTGGAATTCCAGCCCTTCGGACAAGGATCAGTTGTCGGCTTTGCGGCAACCTTTTGCCGCGTCTGTCGTTGTTCCATTCAGTGGGACGGATTTCAGCGTCGCGCCCGCCGCGGCCGGTGATGGAGATTTCCATGCATTTCATTGCACGCATCGCATGTTTGGCGCTTGCGCTTGCGCTCCCGGCGCAAGGTTGGGCGCAGGATCGGACGCCACAGGACGTCCCTGCGAAACAGGACGGGCAGAAGCGAGACGGTCAAGATCGCGTCGAGATCGACACCAATCTGTTCTGCGACACACAACAGCAGGTCGAGCGGTTCGTGTCGTTGCTCGATCAGAACGGTGGCAGCGCCGAGGCCGCGATCGCGGCCGTGAACGACGAGAGCAAGACGGAGGATGCGTGCGTCATTGCCACCGTCGCCTATCGGCGCGCGGGCGTCGCTGGGACTGCCAAGAACAACGAGGCGACGTTCGACGTGACGCGGATCGAAGTGATCGGCGTCTACACCGTCAACGGTCTCGAGCGGTCGTTGCCGACGGAGTTCTTCACCCTGATGCCGCGCGCTGCCGAGGACGGTACGGTCGGGCAGGGGGCGCGATAGCGGATCCCAAAGACTACCGGCCGAGCGGCTCCATGCCCTTGGCCTTGATCGCCGCGATTGCGCCGGGCGCGGTGAGGAAACGGACCAGCGCCTGCGCGGCGACCGCATCCGTCGATGCGGTGGCGATCCCGGCCGTGAACGTCGTCCAGTGCTGCAGCTCGTTCGGGATCGGCCCGACCAGTGCGACGCCTTCCTCCATGATCGCCGACGCGGTGCCGACCACCATCTCGGCTTCGCCCTTCAAGACCGGCGACACCAGCCCGCCGGGGCCCGCCGGCGCGCCGATCAGCTTCGGCTTCACCTCCGCGGCGATGCCGAGGCGATCGAGCAGGCCCATGAAATAGACGCCGCTCGCGCCTTCCTTGGAATGCGCGATCGACTTCGCCTTCAGCAGCGTCTGCCGGAAGGCGTCGACCGAGCTGATGTCGGGCTTCGGCGCGCCCGCGCGCACCGAAAGGCCGACGCCGGTGCGGGCGATGTCGGCACGCGAGCCAGCCGCGACCTTGCCGGACTTGATCAGGCTCTCGATCACCTCGGGCTGGGAGATGGCGACGTCGAAGGGCGTGCCTTTTTCTATTTCGCGCTGCACCACGGGCCCCGAAACGAACGTGAAGACCAGCTTGTGGCCGCTGGTCCGTTCGAATTCGGCGGTCAGCGCGGTCACGACCGGCGTGATGCCACCGGCGACGATCGCCTTGATCTCGGCCGCCGAGGCGACGCCAGGAGCAGCGCTGTATGTGAGCAAGGCCGCGGTCGCGGCGGCGGCAAAGGCTTTCAGGGTCATGCGAATTCCTCCCGGGCCGGGTCAGCCTAGCAGCATCCGCGGGGGCCGGAAGGCGGATTTCCGGCGTGGCGGCGGCGACACACCGGCGCCGCGGTCGAGGCCGTGGCGGCAAGCTAATCCTTGCGCTGCCTGACTCCGGTTGATTCACTCCGGGGAACTGATTCGGTGTGCGCGTTGGAGAGCACGATGCTTGCGGAGGGCCACGCATGCTGGACGGGCAGCGATATTTCTCGGAGTTTCCGGACGAAGAGCCGGAGCAGCCGAAGCGGCTCCTGTTGAGCGACGAGCTCCTGGTGACGCTCGCCGCGATCGAGCGCGAGATCAGCGAATTCATCGGCGATGCGTCGGACGACAAGAGCAACGCCATCGGCGCGATTGCGAGCGGCAGCCAGGCGAAGGACTGATCCCGTTCGGGAAGCTGCGGCTAGGACGGTCCGGCGCGCAGCGCGGATTGCTATTTCCTCTCGAAAGGACCGGCGTTGAAGCCGTTGACCGCCGGGACGCCAGCGATGAAGGCGTCGCATGCGCCGCCGCGGCACCAGACGTGGCGCTCGAACTCGAACTGCTGCCCCTTCTTGATCCGGCGAACACACGCCACCGATGGGAACGAGGGATGGGCTTCCCGGGTGAACAGCCACGTCGTGCCCTGGCTGTCGATGAACATGGCATCGTTGGGGCCGCCGCCGCGCATTTGATGCGTTCGCTCTTGCGCAAGCTCGACGTGGAGCTTTTGAAACGTGTCGAACGGACGACCGCAGAGTTCCTCCGTGCTGGCCTCGGTGCTAACGAGCGCTGCTACACCGATCGCAATCAGGCGGAGGGGGACGCCCATCAATACCGGTTCGCGATCGGCAATTCCTCGGCCGGGAACAGCGTGATCACGCGGGCGCCCTTGTCGGTGACCACCACCTCTTCCTCGATGCGCGCGGCGGAGTAGCCGTCGGTCGCCGGGCAATAGGTCTCGATCGCGAACACCATGCCTTCCTTGATCTCGGTCGGGTGATCCATCGACACCACGCGCGAGATGATCGGCCGCTCGTGCAGCGCCAGGCCGAGGCCGTGCGCGAACTGCAAGCCGAACGCCGACATCTCGTCCGGGAAGCCGAACTTGTCGCAGGTCGGGAACGCGGCGCAGATATCGGCGGTCGACGCGCCCGGCTTGATCCGCGCCATCGCGTTGTCGAGCCACTCGCGCGCCAGCTTGTAGGCGTCGTGCTGCGCCGGCGTGGCGCGGCCGACGTTGAAGGTGCGGTAGTAGCAGGTGCGGTAACCCATGAACGACTGCAGGATGTCGAAGAACGCCTGGTCGCCCGGCCGGATCATGCGGTCGGTGAAGTTGTGCGGATGCGGATTGCAGCGCTCGCCGGAGATCGCGTTGATCGCTTCGACGTCGTCGGAGCCGTGGGTGTAGAGGAACTTGTTGACCTCGGCGACGATGTCGTTCTCGCGCACGCCGGGTTTCAGTTGCTCATGGATCAGCTGGTAGGCGCCGTCGACCATCGCGGCGGCGCGGTTGAGCAGCGCGATCTCGTCGGCGCATTTGATCTCGCGCGCTTCGAGCATCACCTGCTGGCCGTCCCGGACCTTCAGCCCGGCCTTCTCCAGTTCGAACATCATCGGCGGCTCGATGATGTCGACGCCGATCGGCATGTCGGCGACGCCGGCTTCGCGCAGCAGCGACGCGATCTCCTCGGCGTGCCGCTTCATCAGCCCGAACGCCGGATCCACGGTGCCGCGCAGGCCGACGAGCCCGGCGCGGCAGTTCTCCGGCGCCAGCCACGGCGTGTAGAGCTTGTGATGCACCGCGGCGGAGCCGAAGTCCCACAGGATCGGCTCACCGGTGCGCGACAGCAGCACCCAGCGCGAAAGCTTGTCGCGCTCCCACTCGCCAATCTTGGTCGACGTGATGTAGCGGATGTTGTTGACGTCGAAGCACAGCAGCGCGCCGAGCTCGGACTTGTCGAGCGCCATCTTCACCCGCGACAGGCGGTATTTGTGCAGCCGGCGGTAGTCGACGCGCTCCTCGAAGTCGACGCCCATGGTGCCCAGCGCCGGGAGCGCGCGGCCCCAGTTGAAGCGCGGGTTGATGTCCTCGGCGGTGATCCTGCGAACGGTGTCGTCCATGGCGTTCTCCTGCGCGCAGCTTCGTGCGCTTGTTGGTCGTCTCGATTATAGGCGAGGTCTCAAGTGAAATCCGAATCTTCCTCGCTGCGTCATTCTGCGGCGCGCTCCAGTGCCGGGCCCGCCAGTTTCATTGCATGATCGCGAATATCGTCCGGCCATGCCGCGGTCAATGCGCGCAGCCGCTGGAGGTCCTTCGCAAACAGCGCGCGGGTCGCTTCTTCGAAGCCCGGCTCGTTGCCGGCCATCGCCGACATGAACCGGTAGGCCGCCTCCTGTGCCTGACGCACGCGATCACGGTCCTGGTGGCTGTTGCGCGCTTCGTCGATCAGCTTGCGCAGCGCCACCGAGGCGCCACCCGGCTGACGGTTGAGCCATTCCCAGTGCCGCGGCAGGAGCGTGATCTCACGCGCCACGACGCCGAGTTTGGGCCGGCCCGGTCCACGCGGCGCTGCGGCAGCGGTTTCCTTGCCCGAGAGCGCCGCAAGCCGCGCGGCAACATCCTCCGCGCTGCCGCGAAAGTCGACCTCGATCTGCTCGCTGGTGCTGTCGTCGAAAATGAGCACGGGTGCACGGCCGTTGCGGTCGACTACGTCCTTGGTCTTGCGCGCGACCTGGCCCAATTCACCCGAAGCGATGCGGCGGGTGCCTTCGAAGGCCGTGCAGAAGGTCTGATTGAGGTCAGGCATTGGAATATGTCTCCGCGTTGCGGGAGCTTTTACCCGGGTAAAATAGCCTCGTCAATATCATCCGGGTAAAAATATCCTGTCGGGGTGATCTGCTGGCGCGGGAGATGACCGTCACCTAGTCTTTCCGAGGGAGGGAGGCCGATGACAATGCCGGCAGCTGGGGGAGCAGCGATCCCGCGCGACTACAATTTCGCGGACGACCTGTTCGCGCACTTCGGCGCAAAAGGCTGGCTCGGCCGGACCGCTTTCATCGATCCGCACGGATCGTGGACCTACGCGCAGCTTGTCGAGCGCGCGCAGAAGTTTGGCTTGGTGCTGCAAGAGAAAGGCATCCAGCCGGGCGAGCGCGTGCTGATGTGCCTGCTCGACACGATCGACTGGCCTGGTGTCTTCCTTGGCACGCTGCATGCCGGCCGCGTCGCGGTGCCGGTCAACACGTTGATGACCGAAGACGACTATCGTTTCATGCTGGCTCACTCGGGCGCGCGGATGCTCGTGGTCTCGCAGGCGCTGCTGCCGAAATTCGAGAAGTTGGTGACGGCGCTGCCCGACTTCCACCTGATCGTCGCCGACAGCCACGAGGAGTTGCCGCACCAGGATCTCGACCTGTTGATCGAGAGCGCGTCGGGCCCGGATCGTCCCGCGCCGACGACATGCGACGACATCGCGTTCTGGCTCTACACCTCGGGCTCGACCGGCAAGCCGAAGGCGGCGGTGCATGTCCATGCCGACCTCACGCTGACCAACGATCTCTACGCCGCGCCGATCCTCGGCATCACCGCGAACGATGTCTGCTTCTCGGTTGCGAAGCTGTTCTTCGCCTACGGGCTCGGCAACGCCATGACCTTCCCGCTGTCGGCCGGCGCGACCACCGTGCTATTGCCGGATCGGCCGACACCCGATGCCGTGGCCGATATCCTGAAGAAGCATCGGGTCACGGTGTTCTACGCAGTGCCGACCTTCTATGCCGCGTTCCTGGCGAGCCCGGCGGCGCCAAAGCGCGAGGAACTCGCGCTGCGCTGTTGCGTCTCCGCCGGCGAAGCGCTGCCGCCGGAGATCGGCCGGCGCTGGCGCGAGCGCTACGGCGTCGACATCCTCGACGGGCTCGGCTCGACCGAGATGCTGCACATCTTCCTCTCCAACCGTCCCGGCGACGTGAAGTACGGCACCTCAGGCAAGCCGGTGACCGGCTATGACATCCGTCTGGTTGGCGACGACGGGGATGTGATCACGGCGCCAGGCGCGATGGGCGAATTGCAGGTGCGCGGTCCGACCAGCGCGATCATGTATTGGAACAACCGCGAGCAGTCGCGCACGACCTTCCTCGGCGAATGGACGCGTTCCGGCGACAAATACGTGCAGGATGAGCAGGGCTATTACGTCTACTGCGGCCGGCGCGACGATATGCTGAAGGTCGGCGGCGTCTATGTTTCGCCGTTCGAGGTGGAGGGAGCGTTGCAGGGTCATCAGGATGTACTCGAAGCCGCGGTCGTCGGTTGGCCGGACGAGGACGACCTGATCAAGCCCAAGGCATTCGTGGTGCTGAAGTCCGCGGGCGCCGCCTGCGACACGCTGGCGCTGGCGTTGCAGGAGCACTGCAAGCAGAAACTCGCGCCGTACAAATATCCGCGCTGGATCGAATTCCGCAGCGACCTGCCGAAAACCGCGACGGGAAAAATCCAGCGCTTCAAGCTGCGGGCGGAGATCGGTCGTTGATTTTGGTCAACATAAGCTGATTCAATCGACCATAAGCGAATCGCGGTCGACGGGCGGCTGGGAGGTGGGGGGCTCGACGGCAATGATGCGGAAGAACCTGCTCGGCCGCACCGGTTTCCTGGTGTCCGAGATCGCATTCGGCGCCGGGGTGACCGGTGGCATCCTGATCAAGGGCGACGAGGCCGGCGCGGTGCGCGCGCTCAACCGTGCGCTCGCCATCGGCATCAACTGGATCGATACCGCGGCGCTCTATGGCGACGGCGCGTCGGAAGCCGCGATCGGGCGCCACATCAATTCGATCAAGCCGCAGCCTTATGTCTCGACCAAGGTGCGCATCGAGCGCGACCAGATGAACGACATCCCGGGCGCGATCGAGCGCAGCCTGACGGAGAGCCTCAAACGTCTGGACCTCGAGCGCGTCGCGCTGTTCCAACTGCACAATCAACTCGGCGAGGCGGTGGGCGACCGGCCGGTGCTGTCGCCCGAGCAGGTGCTGGGTCCTGACGGCGTCGCCGACACCTTCGACAAGCTCAAGGAGCAGAAGCTGTTCTATGCCTCCGGCATGACCGCCGCCGGTGAGACCGCCGCGATCCTCGAAGTGATCGAGAGCGCCCGCTTCGACTGTGCGCAAGTCTACTACAACGCCATCAATCCGAGCGCGGGCTGGTCGCGCGCGCACAAGAACTGGCGCGCGCAGGATTTCTCCGGGATCATGGCGGCCTGCTTCCGACAGAACATGGGCATGCTCAACATCCGGATCTTCGCGGGCGGTCCGCTGGCCAAAGCCGCGCGGCCGCAGCGGCTGACCGTGCTCACCTCCGGCACCGACGTCGACAACGAGGTGCGCTGCGCCGCCGCGGTGCGCGCGGCGCTGGGCACCGAATACGGCTCGCCGGCGCAGGTCGCGCTCCGGTTCGTGCTCGGCAATCACGATGTCTCCAGCCGCATCATCGGCGTCGGCGATGTGCGCGACCTCGACGAGGCCTTGCAGGCGGTCGAAGCTGGGCCGTTGCCGTCCGAGGCGGTCGACAAGCTCGAACGGCTCTGGGCGACGGATTTCAAGGTCTCGTAGGACGCCCCGCCGGGTCGGCTCTTTCCTCCGCTCATTCCCGCGCACGCGGGAATCCAGAATCTTCGCTCGTTATTCCTGGGTCCCCGCTTTCGCGGGGACGAGCGGAGACTCGGCTTGCGGCAGGTAGTCGGCCTGCATTATAGTGCATGTACTATAATGCAGGTAGGAAAACGCCTTGCCGGGGCCCAAAACCCAGCCAAAACCACGCGACAAGGCCGCGCCGGAAGCGGAAGCGGCCGGGGCCGACGCCTTTGCCGCGGCCGTGGGCGGTCTCGTGCGCGCGGCCCGGGCCAAGCGCGGCATCACCCGTCGTCAACTCGCCGAGCAGTCCGGCGCCTCCGAGCGTTACCTCGCGCAGATCGAGGGTGGGCAGGGCAATCCGTCGGTCACCATCCTCAAGGCGATCGCCGACGCGCTCGACCTGCCGGTGGTTGAACTCATGCCGAGTACGACCCGGCGCAGCCAAGCGCTCGGCCGCATCCACGATCTGCTCGCCAGCGCGCCGCCATCGGAGCTTCCCGCGATCGCCGATCTCATCGAGAGGCGGACCACCGCCGATCGCGCCGCCGACCGCGCGCAGCGGATTGCGCTCATCGGGTTGCGCGGCGCCGGCAAGTCGACGCTCGGGACCATGCTTGCGCAACGCCTTGGCGTGCCCTTCATCGAGCTCGACCGGCTGATCGAGCAAGAATACGGCGCGCGCATTTCCGATCTGGTCGAGATCGCCGGGTTGGCGACCTTCCGCCGCTACGAGCGCGGCTGTCTCGAACGGGTGATCGCGGAGCATGAGGCTGCCGTCATCGCCACCGCCGGCGGCATCGTCTCGAGTCCGGAAACCTACGGGCTGCTGCTGCGCCGCACGCATACGATCTGGATCAAGGCGCAGCCGCAGGAGCACATGCGCCGTGTCATGGCGCAGGGCGACTTCCGCCCGATGGCGCAGAACCGCGAGGCGATGTCCGATCTCCTGGCGATCCTCGACGCCCGCAGCGCCGACTATGCGCGCGCCGAGGCCGCGCTCGATACCTCGGGCGACGCGGAACCGGAAAGCTTCGCGAAACTGATCGCGATCGCGAAGCGTTATTCCGGCAACGCCAGGTGACGCCCATGACGGACACCATGACGCTTGCGGACCAGGGCTTTCTCGAACTCGGCGGCATGCGGCTCGAATACCGCATGATCGGCCCGCGCCCGGATCAAGCGCCGACCATCGTGATGCTGCACGAAGGGCTCGGCTGCGTCGGGCTGTGGGGCGATTTCCCGGAGAAGCTTGCCGCAGCCACCGGTGCCGGCGTGTTCGTCTATTCGCGGGCCGGCTACGGCAAGTCGTCGCCCTCGGCGTTGCCGCGTCCCGCGAGCTTCATGCACGACGAGGCGAAGCTCTTGCCGGTGCTGCTCGATGCCATCGGCTTTCGCCGCGGTCTGCTGCTCGGCCACAGCGACGGCGCTTCGATCGCGGCGATCTACGCTGGCTCGGTGCAGGACCATCGCGTGCGCGGGCTGGTTCTCATCGCGCCGCATTTCTTCACCGAGGACTCCGGCGTCGCCGCGATCGCGCGCGTGCGCGACGACTATGTCAGCACCGACCTGCGCGCGAAGCTCGCGCGCTGGCACGCCGATCCCGATAACGCGTTCCGGAACTGGAACGATACCTGGCTCGCGCCTTCGTTCCGCACGTGGGACATCACCACCGAGCTGGCCTACATCCGGGTGCCGATCCTGATCGTGCAGGGCGCGAACGATCAATACGGCACCGTCGCGCAGATCGAGGCCGCCGAGCGCGAGTGCTACTGCCCGGTCGAGGTCGCGCTGCTGCCCGGCGTCGGCCACGCGCCGCACCGCGAAGCGCCGGATCTGCTGCTCAAGACCACATCCGATTTCGCCAACCGGCTCCTGCGCGACCACAAGGAAGGAGCGATGGATGCGGCGTGAGGCTCCCCATGGCTGGCGGTACAATGGCTGACACCGAACGCAAGCTCGCCAACGGCAGGACGCGGATCGACTTCCAGACCGATCCCGCGCGATACCGCCACTGGAAGCTCGCCGTCGACGGCGACGTCGCGACGCTGACCATGGATGTCGACGAGAAGGGTGGGCTCTACGAGGGCTACGACCTCAAGCTCAACTCCTACGACCTCGGCGTCGACATCGAGCTGGCCGATGCAATCGAGCGGCTGCGGTTCGAGTATCCGCAGGCGAAGGTGGTGCTGCTGCGGTCCGCCAAGCCGAAAGTGTTCTGCGCCGGCGCCAATATCCGCATGCTCGCGGGCGCGACCCACGCCCACAAGGTCAATTTCTGCAAGTTCACCAACGAGACCCGCAACGGCATCGAGGACGCGAGCGAGGCCTCCGGGCTCAAGACCATCTGCGTGATCAACGGCACCGCCGCGGGCGGCGGCTATGAGCTGGCGCTCGCCGCCGACCACATCATCCTGATCGACGACGGTTCGTCGGCGGTGTCGCTGCCGGAGCTGCCGCTCTTGGCGGTGCTGCCCGGCACCGGCGGGCTCACGCGGGTCACCGACAAGCGCAAAGTCCGGCGCGACCATGCCGACTTCTTCTGCACCACCGAGGAGGGCATCAAAGGCAAGCGCGCGGTGGAATGGCGGCTGGTCGACGAGGTCGTGCCTGGCTCGAAGTTCGACGATGCGGTAAGACAGCGGGCGCAGGATTTTGTGTCGAAGTCGCAGCGCGGCAATGGTGCCAAGGGTATCGCGCTGACACCGTTGCAGCGCGCGCGCACTGCGGATGCGGTCGACTACAGCGCGGTGTCGGTGGCCTTCGAGCGTGCGGGGCGGCTCGCCACCATCACGCTGCGCGGCCCGGATAACGCGCCGCCGCAATCCGCCGATGAGATGGTCGCGCTCGGCGCCGCGTTCTGGCCGCTGCGCGTCGCACGCGAACTCGACGACGCCATCCTCGACATCCGTATCAACGAGTTCGACGTCGCGGCGATCGTGTTCAAGTCCGTGGGGGATGCGGAGCGGGTGCTCGCCTACGACGCCTTCCTTGAAGCGAACAAAGGCCATTGGCTGGCGAACGAGATCGCGCATTACTGGAAGCGCGTGCTCAAGCGCGTCGACCTGACCTCGCGCTCGCTGGTCTCGCTGGTCGAGCCCGGCTCCTGCTTCGCCGGCACGCTGGCCGAGCTCGTGTTGGCGGCCGACCGCTCTTACATGTTGATCGGGCAGCGCGACGGCGACAACAATCCGCCCGCAATGATGGCGCTGTCGGAGCTCAACTTCGGCGCCTGTCCGATGGCGAACGGCCTGACGCGGTTGGCGAGCCGTTTCCTGGCCAATCCGGCGGTGGTCGAGGTCGCCCGCGCAGAAGTCGGCCGCATGCTGGACGCCGAGACCGCCGAGGATATGGGCCTCGTCACGTTTGCGCGCGACGACATCGATTGGGAGGACGAGGTGCGGGTGTTCCTGGAGGAACGCGCCAGCTTCTCACCCGACGGGCTCACCGGGCTCGAAGCGAATTTGCGGTTCGGCGGCCCCGAGACGATGGAA
>Ga0075430_100000222_pt1 | contig 39248 bp, 28 predicted proteins | sample RhiMetdeltSRZDD4_FD_75294 | JGI IMG/M metagenome (GOLD analysis project Ga0075430, IMG submission 75294) | Populus rhizosphere microbial communities from Tennessee, USA - Rhizosphere MetaG P. deltoides SRZDD4 | ecosystem: Host-associated > Plants > Roots > Rhizosphere > Soil | place: USA... | reverse complement strand
TCGCTGACGGCGAAGCCGATGAAGGCGATGCTGACCGGCCCGGTCACCATCCTCAACTGGTCGTTCGTGCGCGACGATCTCCCGCGCAGCGCCGCCTGCCGCCAGATCGCGCTCGCGATCCGCGACGAGGTCGCCGACCTGGAGCAGGCCGGCGCCACCATGATCCAGATCGACGAGGCCGCGTTGCGCGAAGGACTGCCGCTGCGTAAAGCGGGATGGCACGCTTATCTCGAATGGGCGGTGGCGTGTTTCCGGCTGTGCTCGTCGGGGGTTCGCGACGAAACCCAGATCCACACCCACATGTGCTATTCGGAATTCAACGATATCATCGAGGCGATCGGCGCGATGGATGCCGACGTCATCTCGATCGAGACCTCGCGCTCCAAGATGGAGCTGCTCGATGCGTTCGAAGCCTACCGCTATCCCAACGAGATCGGGCCGGGCGTCTATGACATCCATTCGCCGCGCGTGCCCGGCGTCGCCGAGATGGCGGACCTGCTGACGCTCGCCCGCGGGCGGCTGTCGGACGGTCAGCTCTGGGTCAATCCGGATTGCGGGCTGAAGACGCGTTCCTGGGCGGAGGTGCGGCCGGCGCTCATGAACATGGTAGCGGCCGCGCGTCAGCTTCGCTCAGCGGGCTAGCGGAGCCTCTGCACCAGCCTTGTTGTACTGGAAATAGTTGTCCCAGACGGTGTCCAGCCGCGCGAGCGCATCCTCGGGCGGCGGCACCGTGATGCGCTCGCCGTCGCGCCGCAAGAGGCCGAGGCGGTCGAGCTTGGCGAGCGCATCGTCCACCTCGAAATCGGTATCGAGGTCGAACGTGTCCTTCAGCCACGTCTCGATACGGCGGTCGAGCTCAGGTTGGGTGAGGGGGCCTTGCTGGAGGAAGTAGTAGGCGAGGAACGCTTCCTTGCACTCCTGCTCCTCCGCCGCGCCGATGATGTAGTCGAAGATGCCGGCGTTGTTGTTGACGTTGCGGAAGTAGATGTTGTCGGTGAGCTGCTTCTCGTACATCAGCGACTGGCGCTGATACTTCATCCATTGCCGCATGATGAAGCCGCCGAGCGCGACCAGCCCGCTCATCGCCGCGAACGCGGCCTTCATCTGGTCCTCCTCGACCGCGGCCGAGACGCCGAGATAGAATCCCGCCACCAGGAACAGCACCGTCACGGTCGACGCCAGGTTCAACAGGATCGGAATGCCGCCGGCGATCGCGGGCACGCCGAGGAACAGCTTGTCGAACGTGCTCATGACCACCTGCACATTCGGGAACAGGGCGTTGAGATCGGAGCTGGCGATGTTGCGGAAATACTTGATCAGCACCGATCCTGGGCGGGTACGCCGCTGCAACGTCCGCCGATGCTGCTTGTGGGCCTCGTGCGCGTCGGGCTTGAGAGCGACGAACAGCACCACGTCGTCGTAGACCGCCGCCTCGATCGTGTCGGTGCCGAAGCCATACCAGCGCGGAATCTCGAAACTCTCGCGGTGCTGGCCGCGGCGGAAGAAACGCACGTCGCGGAAATCCTCGAGCGGCGCCCGGGTCTCGACCCGCACCGCGACGTCCTCGCGGTGCGCGCGCTCGATCTCCTCGTGCGACACCTCGACGAAGTTCGCGCCCTTGAGCACCGCGGTGAGCTGTTCGACCAGTTCCGCATAGGCGCGATCGATGGCGTCAGGGCTGAACCGCGCGTGCGGCGAAAGCTCCGGGCTGAAATAGTAGTAGGCGTGCCGCAGCGTCTCGAGCCGGTCGAAATATTCGTAGTGGTAGACCGCGGCCAGCACCTTGCAGATCTGCCGGAAACGGTCGCGCTGGCTTTCATCCGCAAATGCGCCATGCTCGACCAGCGCGTCGAGGATGTCGGTCTTGCGAACCGGAATGAAGTTGCCACGATCGGCGGCGGGCGCGGGTGCGCCGCCGTTCAGCGCGTGCTGCATCAGGGCTCGGCCGCGTAGAACGAACGGGCATCGTTGGTGAAGCCGACCCGTGACGTGTCGTCGATGTAGAACATGTGGCCGCCGCGGTAGATCTTGAGCTGGGCCCGCGACGGGTTCGGGAAGTCGGGCAGGTGGTCGAGCACGTAACGGCTCACCGCATACGGCGTGATCATGTCCGCATAGCCGTGGACCACCAGCAGCCGGAACGACGAGTCGAGTGACAGCAGGTTGCGCAGATCCTCGTCGACGCTGGCGCTATCGCGGCCGCTGCCGTGGCCCCAGTCCCAGCGGTTGTTGGCCTCGCGCGACAATAGCACGTAAGTCATGTCGGTCTTGTAACCGAGTTCCTCGCGCACATAGACCGCCATAGCGCCGCTATAGGCCCGCGACACCGTCGAGAGCAGGGGATCGCCTCCGCGCGGCGTGGCGCTTTCCGGGTGCGGATCGGGGCCGGTGAAGTTGACGTCGTAGCGGCTGACGATCAGCTTTTCGTCCGCGCGCAGGTGCTTCACGTAATTGTCGCGGATGAAGCCGCGCGTCCTGGTCACCACGTCGAGCGGCATGCCGGTCATGTCGGCGATCCGCGCATAAAAGGCGCGGGCGGCGTCGCCTTGCGGCGGGGCACCGGCCAGCGTGGTCAGGTATTCGCCGAGCGCAAAGCGTTCGGCTTCCGCCAGCCGCTCCGGCGTGAGCGCGCCCTTGCGTTCGAGCGCCGCCGCCGCGAGCGTCGGGATCTGCATCGCCGCACCGAGCGCGAAGCGGCTACCACCGAATGTGAAGGAGCCTTCCATCAGCGGCGACACCATCATGATGCCGTTGACCGCGATCCCGTGGGTGCGGCGCAGTTCGCTCGCCACCTTGGCGGCGCGGAAGCCGCCGTAGCTTTCGCCCAGGATGAACTTCGGCGCGTCGGTCCGGCGGTTGTCCGCGGTCCACAGCGCGATCACCTTCGCCAGCGACTCGGCGTCGCGCGCCACGCCCCAGAACGCGTTGCCGCCGTCGGCCCGCACCGGCCGGCTGAAGCCAGTTCCGACCGGATCGATCATCACCAGGTCGGTGAACTGCAGCCAGGTCTGCGGATTGTCGTGCAGTTGTGGCGGGCCCTCGCGTCCGGCGCGGAATTCGGCGAGGCGCGGGCCGACCAGCCCGAGATGCAGATAGGCCGACGCCGCGCCCGGCCCGCCGTTGAACACGAAGGTCACCGGCCGTTTGATCGACGCCGGTTTGTCCACGACATAGGAGACGTAGAACACCGCCGCGACCCGTTCGCCGGATTGGTCGTGCAGCGCCAGCGTGCCGGCGGTCGCGGTGTAGCCGATCGGTCCGCTGTCGGTTGCGATCTCGTGGCGCGTCACCGAGCGGGCCGGCAACAGCCGCAGCGCGCCCTTGTCGGCAACCTGGCCAAGCTCAACGAACGGTACCGCCTGCTGCGGCTGGCTGGGCGCGACGAAGGGCACGGCCGGATGCGGCTGGCTCGCTTCCTGGCTACGCGCGGCGTCGATGTGCGGCGTCGCGATTGCGATGGCAGCGAGCAGCGCGGCGGCGAGGGCGTTTCGGGGCATGCGGGGGAAATGCATGATCGTAAAGCGCATGGTGGGCGATCCTAAAGCTCCGTCTCGCCCCCATGGCGCCGCGAGCCTAGCCGATCCGGCGCGCGCGTTCAAACGAAGCGGCCGACCTCTCGATCTTGTGAGGTTAGGCGTGTACGAACGTATGGACGAATGATGAAGAGACGAGGAAGGAGACGAAACAATGTCCGAGGCGCTCAGAAGGAAACTCACCAATGCCGGGCGCGTCCTGGCGATGCAGGACCAGGGCGATTTCGTCGCCGGGCACGTGACCGTGCGCCTTGAGGACGACAAGAGCCGTTTCCTGATGAAGCCCGCCACCATCGGGCTCGAAGAGATGACGCCGCAGAACATCATCACCGTCGATCTCGACGGCCAGCGCGTCGGCGGCTCGATGCCGCGCCACAACGAGGTCTACATCCATTCCGAGGTGCTGCGCGCGCGGCCCGATCTCAACGCCGTGATCCATACCCATGCGCCGCACGCGGTCGCATTCTCGTCGCTTGGCAAGGAGCTTGTGCCGGTCAACAACGAAGCCGGCTACTTCCACAAGCGGCTGCCGGTGTTCTCGGAGACCACCGACCTGATCGTGACGGCCGAACGCGGCAAGGCGGTCGCGAAGTGCCTCGCCGACCGCAACGCGCTGCTCTTGCGCAATCACGGCATCGTCGCGGCCGGCCGCACGATCGAAGAAGCGGTGTGGGTCGCGATCAAGCTCGAACGCGCCTGCCGCGTGCAGTTGATGGCGGAGTGGGCGGGCGGGCCGAAGCTCATCGCCGAAGGCGAGGATATCGACAAGAAGAACTCGCGCGGCATGCGCCAGGACCTCTTCACCAACGTGTTCAACTATCTGGTGCGCTCATGGTGCCGCGTGCACGGCAAGCACGACGATCCCTGCTGCGCCGATCACTACGAGACGGATTTGAGCGGGTACAAGGGCTGATACGCGTGTCCTGACGCTAATTTTTTCCCGACGCTAAATTTTTGCGGAGACCGTACCGCGGATTCGCTCTGTTCCCTCTCCCCAATGGGGAGAGGGAGCAGACCGAGTACGCAGCTCGATTAGCGTCCTCTTCGAAATTACCGCGGCTTCAGCACGATGTTGGTCCACAGCTCGTCCCACTTCTTCCGGTTATCGAGCATCTCGGCCGGATCGATCATGGTGAGATCGACGCCTTCCGGCAGCGGGCGAATCTTCGGATTGGTCGGCGTCATGTCGCGCTTGGCCATGATCTCCTGGCCCTCGCGGATCATGAAGTCGTGGAACAGCAGCGCCGCGTGCGGACGCGGTGCGCAGCGCGACACCGCGGGGCCGTAGGCGAGCGCGACCACCGGATTGAGATAGAGCGGTTCGACCGGCGCGCCGTCGCGCTTCTGCTGCTCGGGCTTGTAGCTGTAGACCGTCAGCGCGAGCGGCACCTCGCCGGCCTGCACCAGATTGGCGAGCAGCGTGTGGCCGCGGCGCACCGACATGCCATTGATCTTCACGATGTCGCGGAAGAGTTGAAGCCCCTTCTCCTCGCCCATCTTCATCACGATGGTGCCGAACCAGTCGAAATCCGCCGCTTCGACCGCAAGCCGTCCCTTCCAGCGCGGATCGAGCAGGTCTTCGTAGCGCCGCGGTGCTTCTTCGCGCTTCACCAGGTTGGTGTTGAAGGAAGCCGAGAAAATATTGAGGCGCGTCGCCACCCATTCGCCGTGCGGGCGGAACGCCAGCGGCGCGAGGTCGGCGGCGGCCGGCGTCTTGACCGCGATCAGGAGCTTCTCGCGGTGCAGGGTCTCGAGCTCGGCGGCGACGGTGGCGAAGGCGTCGACCGCGCAGCGGCCCGCGCGGTGCTCGTTGACGGAGCGCTGCACGAGCTGTTCGGAGCTCGCGCGCCAGTATTGGAAATCGATCCCATAGCGCTTGCGGAAGGCGTCGCTCACCGGCCGCATGTCTTCGGCCACGGTGGAGCCGTAGACCGTCAACGATTTTTCTTTCTTCGCGCCGGCGATCAGCCGCTGCGTACGGTCGGGCCCCTGATAGGCAGCGACCTCGGCAATGTCCGGCGTCTGCGCCGCCGCGGGAGCCGCACCAAGTGTCAGCGCGGCAAGCAAGCCCAGCGCGAAGGCAAGTCTCAGTGCAAAGGTCTGAGCGGAACTCCCGACGGTCACCACGGTCTCCTGCCGACGTGACGGGGCGTCTGAAGCGCGCGCGATTCAGCATGACCCGACAAAATATCGCTCTAAAGGACGACGTGATGCGCTGCAACGGGGCCCAATGCCGCGCTTGATCAGAACCCCGTTCAAGAAAGTTGGGTCATCGATTTCGGGATCGCGCTCCGGGTTCCGCGGTAGACAAGGGTCGCAATATCGGCAAAGTTCACCCCTCCCGGCGAGGTCCTCGGCCGGGAGAAAAAAATTCCTTGCAGGTCCAGAAAAATGCCGGCTCCCAAGGCTTCGCGTGCGCTCAACCGTTTCACTGTTCTCGACTTGACCCAGGTCCGGTCCGGGCCGACCTGCGTGCGACAACTCGCCGACTGGGGCGCCAACGTCATCAAGATCGAGCAGCCTCCCGAACTCACCACGGGCGAGCCGCCCGGCGGTCCGCGCGAGGGGCCGGATTTCCAGAACCTGCATCGCAACAAGCGCGCCATCACGATGAACCTGAAGGCGCCGGAAGGGCTCGCCGCGTTCAAGCGGATGGTGAAGAAAGCCGACGTGGTGGTCGAGAATTTCCGGCCCGACGTGAAGAAGCGCCTGAAGATCGACTACAAGGACCTCAAGAAGGTCAACCCGAAGATCATCCTCGGTAGTATTTCGGGGTTCGGCCAGGACGGCCCCTATGCCGGACGTCCGGGCTTCGACCAGATCGCGCAGGGCATGGGCGGCCTGATGTCGGTCACCGGCTTGCCGGGGCAAGGGCCGGTGCGCGTCGGTATCCCGATCGCCGACCTCTGCGCCGGGCTGTTTTGCGCCATGGGCATCATGGTCGCGCTGCTTGAACGCGACAAATCCGGCCAAGGCCAGCACGTCGCGACGTCGCTGCTGCAGGCGCAGATCTTCATGCTCGACTTCCAGGCGTCGCGCTGGCTGGTGAAGGGCGAGGTCGCCGGTCAGGCCGGCAACAACCATCCGACCTCGATGCCGACCGGCGTCTACAAGACCGCCGACGGCCACATCAATATCGCGTCGACTGGCCAGAAGATCTGGGAGCGCCTGGTCAAGGCCCTGGGCGCGCCGGAGATGCAGTCGAACCCCGATTACGCCACCGCCGCGACGCGATCGAAGCATCGCGACAAGCTCAACGAGGAGATCGACAGCCACACCGTCAAGCGCACCAGCGCGGATTGGATCGAGCTGCTCAACGAAGCCGGCGTGCCGTCCGGGCCGATCTATTCCATCGACCAGATGTTCGCGGACCCGCAGGTCAAGCATCTCAAGATGGACCCTGCGGTGAAGCGCAAGGACAAGTCGATGATGAAGCTGGTCGGCCAGCCGTTCACGCTGTCGCGCACCCCCACCAAGCTCGTCGCGCGGCCGCCGGAGATCGGCGAACACACCGATGCGGTGCTCAAGGAATTCGGCTTCAAGCCGAAGGACATCGCCGCCCTACGCAAAGCCAAAGCCATTTAACGCGCACGAAGGCGCGGGAGACCAGCCATGGATGACAAGACCCGGACCGACAAGATGCTCTCGCGCAAGGAGGGCGGCGTCGGCTACGTGATCTTCAATAACCCCGAGCGTCACAACGCGGTGTCGCTGGAGATGTGGGCGGCCACCACCGACATCCTCGAGAGCTTCCGTAACGACGCGGACGTGCGCGTCGTCGTCGTGACCGGCGCGGGCGGCAAGGCGTTCGTGTCCGGCGCCGACATCTCCAAGTTCGAGAGCGAGCGCTCCTCGGCCGATGCGGTGGCGCACTACAATGTGACGGTGGCCAAGGCCAACCAGACGGTCGCCGAATTTCCGAAGCCGACCATCGCGATGATCAAGGGCTACTGCATCGGCGGTGGGCTCGGCCTGGCGCTGTGCTGCGACATGCGGATCGTCTCCGACAACTCGAAGTTCGGCGTGCCGGCGGCGAAGCTCGGCCTGGGCTACGCCTATCCAGGCTTGAAGCGCCTGGTCGACGTGGTCGGTCCGGCCTTCGCCAAGGAGATTTTCTACACCGGCCGGCAGTTCGACGTTGCCGAGGCGCTCGCCATGGGCCTGATCAACCGCGCGGTGCCGGCGGATGACCTTGAGAACTACGTCAAGAACTACGCCGACACGATCGCCGGCAACGCGCCGCTTACGCTCAAGGCGGTGAAATTCATCGTCGGCGAGACCATCAAGGACGAGAGCAAGCGCGATCTCGTGCTCGCCGACAAGATGGTCCAGGATTGCTTCGCCAGCCAGGACTACATCGAAGGCCGGACTGCCTTCATGGAGAAGCGCAAGCCCGTTTTCACGGGTAAGTGACGGCGCGGGGTCGCTTGCTAAGCCTGCGCTTCCTGCCGGAAGCGCCAAAAAGGCGGCAAGCTGTCGCGGATGCGACCACAGGTTTCGCTCAATAAATCGCGACGGGGGCGGTACTATCGCCTCGTTATCTGGGAGGATACGGCGTGGCGTCGGTCGAACTGCGCAATTTAACCAAGCACTACGGACCGCTGGCGGTGGTCAACGACGTGTCGTTGATGATCGAGCATGGGCGGCTGGTCTGCCTGTTGGGCCCGTCCGGGTGCGGCAAAACCACGACGTTGCGGCTGATCGCGGGGTTCGCCGAGCCGTCGGGCGGCGAAATCCGGGTCGGCGACAAGGTGCTGTCGTCGCCGTCGCGCACCGTGCCACCCGAGCGGCGCAACATGTCGATGATCTTCCAGAGCTACGCGTTATGGCCGCACATGACGGTGGCGCAGAACGTCCTCTACGGTCTCGAGCTTCGCAAGATCGATAAGGACACCATGGGCCGCAAGCTCAAGTCGATCCTCGACACCACGCAACTCACGAATTTCGCCGACCGCTATCCGGGTGAGCTCTCCGGCGGACAGCAGCAGCGCGTGGCGCTGGCGCGCGCGCTGATCGTCGAACCGGAGACGCTGCTGCTCGACGAGCCGCTCTCCAACCTCGACGCCAATCTGCGCGAGGAGATGCGCTTCGAGGTGCGCCGTTTACACGACGAATACCGCTACACCACGGTCTACGTCACCCACGACCAGTCCGAGGCGATGACCACCGCCGACATCATCGCGGTGATGAATCTCGGCAAGATCGAGCAGGCCGGTTCGCCGGAGGAGATCTACGAGCGTCCGCGCTCGGAGTTCGTGGCGCGCTTCATCGGCATGAGCAATGTCGTGCGCGGCAAGGCGCTCGACCACAACCACATCTCGGTCGCGGGCGAGACGCTGCGCTGCATCGGCGACAATCTCGCCGCCGGCGCCGACGCGGCCATCTCCGTGCGCCAGCACGTCATCCGGCTGTGGGCGCGCAAGCCGGAATCAACCGAAAACGTCATTCCGGCCACGGTGACGCGGCAGGTGTTCCTGGGTTCGAGCCGTGACTACATGGTCGAGATCGGCGACGGCACGCAGATCCGCGTGGTCGCGTCGCCGGCCGAGAGCGTCGCGCCGGGGTCGTCGGTGTGGCTGCATATGCCGCCGGAACGCTGCCGCGTGCTTGCCGGTTGAATGATTGAGTCGCGGTCCGGCCTAGAGACCGGATTTGCAAAGGGAGTAGCGACGATGAGGCTGCCGCAGATTTCAAGACGCGACGTCCTGAAGGGATCGGCCGCTGTGGCGGCAGGCACGTTCGCCCCGTCGGCCAAGGTGCTGGCGCAGGCGCCGCCGTCCGCCGCGATCACGCCGGAGCTGATCAAGGCGGCGCAGAAGGAAGGCAAGGTGGTCTGGTACACCTCGCTCGACCTGCCGGCGGCGGAGGCCGTCGCCAAGCAGTTCGCCACGCGCTACCAGGGCATCACGCCGCGCGTCGAGCGCACCGGCGCCGAGCGCGTCTATCAGCGCATTGGGCAGGAATACGCGAGCAAGATCCACGCGGTCGATGTCGTGCAGTCGTCCGACGCCGCGCACTTTATCGTCTGGAAGCGCAACGGCATCCTCCTGCCTTACGTGCCCGAGGACGTCGCCAAGTTCTGGCCGGAGGATCATCGCGATCCCGACGGCCAGTTCGCGACGTTCCGCGCCTGGCTCTGCTGTCTCGGCTACAACACCAACATGCTGAAGGCGCCGGAGGCGCCCAAGAGCTTCGCCGATCTGCTCGACCCGAAATGGGCTGGCAAGATGGTCAAGGCGCATCCCGGCTACAGCGGCACCATCATGACCGCGACATTCCAGATCACCCGCGAGCTCGGCTGGGAGTATCTGGAGAAGCTCGCCAAGCAGAAGGTGATGCAGGTGCAGTCCTCGGCCGATCCGCCCAAGAAGCTCGCGCTCGGCGAGCGCGCGGTGATGGCCGACGGCAACGAATACAACATGTTCCAGGAAAAAGAGGGCGGCCGTCCGGTCGAGATCATCTACCCGACCGAGGGCACGCCGCTGATCATCGGTCCCAACGGATTGATGAAGGCGGCGCCGAACCCGAACGCGGCGAAGCTGTTCCAGAGCTATTGCTACACGGCCGAGTGTCAGCAGCTCCTGATCGATGTCGGCGGGCTGCGCTCGCTGCATCCGAGCACTAAGGAGAAGCCGGGCCGCACGCCGTTCGCGAGCATCAAGAAATGGAAGGACGACCCGGCCGGCGTCGACAAGTCGGCCGACATGATCAAGAAGCGCTACAGCCAGATATTTGGAGTGTGAACAGTAACGGCTCTTAATCGGCCTCATGCTGAGGAGCGCCCGAAGGGCGCGTCTCGAAGCATCGAGGCCGCCCCATCCTTCGAGACGGCGCTTCGCGCCTCCTCAGGATGAGGGCGGATCAGACAGCGGAGGAGCATCATGACCAAGCATCCCGTCTCCCGTCGTGCGGTGCTCAAGGGCTCCGCCGCGGCTGCTGCGGCCGCGACCGTCTTCGCTGCGCCCGCGCGCGCGCAATTGCCGGCCGCAGCGCCGCTCAACGATGCGCTGATCGCCGCGGCCAAGAAGGAAGGCAAGGTGTCCTTCTATACCGCGATGGATCTCGATTTCGCGCAGCGCCTCGGCAAGGCTTTTGAGGATAAGTACGGCATCGCCACCAAGGTGGAGCGCTCCGGCGCCGAGCGCGTGTTCCAGCGCATCGGCCAGGAACTTTCGTCCAAGATCGCGGCCGTCGACGTGGCGAACACCTCGGACGCCGCGCATATCATCATCTGGAAGCGCAATGGCTGGCTGCTTCCCTATCTTCCGGAAGAAGTCGCCAAGCACTACGACAAGGCCTACTACGACGATGACGGGCTCAGCATCGTGACCCGCATCCTGGTCTCGCCGATCGCCTACAACACCGAATTGGTGAAAAAGGAAGACGCGCCGAAGAGCTTCAAGGACCTGCTCGATCCGAAATGGGCGGGCAAGATGGTCAAGGGGCACCCGGCCTATAGCGGCACCATCATGAACGCCACCCACCAGATCGCCCGCGATCTCGGCTGGGAGTATTTTGAAAAACTCGCCCGCCAGAAGGTGATGCAGGTCCAGTCGGCGACCGACACGCCGAAGAAGATCCAGCTCGGCGAGCGCGCCGTGATGGTCGACGGCGCCGGCTATCTCGTCATCCGCTACAAGGAAGAGGGCAGCCCGCTCGAGATCGTCTATCCGGAAGAGGGTACGCCGCTCGCGACCGGACCGAGCGTGGTGTTCAAGTCGGCGCCGAATCCGAACGCCGCCAAGCTGTTCCAGAATTGGATGCACTCACGCGAGGCCCAGCAATACCTCGTCGACTGGGCGCGGCAATATTCGGCGCACGGTCAGACCGTCGAGAAGCCGAGCGTCCGGGCGCTGCGCGACATCAAGCTGATGAAGGAAGACCCGGCCGCGGTCGAGAAGGAAGCCGACGCGATCAAGAAGCGCTACGCCCTGATCTTCAAGGTGTAGCGTTCTTGAACGTGTAAACGTCTGTCTCTGGAGGGCGGGCATGACCGGACACAAGCTCTCGCGCCGGCACGTAGTGGCCGGCGGCGCCGTCGCGGCGGGTCTGCTGGCGACGCCGGCGAAGGTGCTGTCGCAGGCGCCGGCGGCCGACGTAGTCACGCCGGCGTTGATCGCGGCGGCCAGGAAGGAAGGCCGCGTGGTCTGGTACGCGGCCATGGACCTGCCGGTCTCGCAACAGGTCGCCAAGGGTTTCGAGGCGAAGTATCCGGGCATCTCGGTGCGGATCGAGCGCACCGGCTCGGAACGTCAGTTTCAGCGCCTGGCGCAAGAAGTCGGTTCGAAAATCTACGCCTGCGACATTATCAATGCGTCGGACGCGGCGCACTTCGTGGCCTGGAAGCGCAATGGCTGGCTCGCGCCTTATGTGCCGGAGGATGTCGCGAAATTCTTTCCGGGTGAGCACCGCGACGGCGACGGCTTGTTTGCATCGTCGCGCATCTATGTGGTCGCGGTCGCCTACAACACCAGCATGGTGAAGCCGGAGGACGCGCCGAAAGGCTTCATGGACCTGCTGCATCCGAAATGGATGAGCCGGCTGGTCAAGGCGCATCCGTCCTACAGCGGCACCATCATGACCTCGACCTACCAGGTCGCGCGCGATCTCGGCTGGGACTATTTCGAGAAGCTCGCCAAGCTGAAGGTGATGCAGGTGCAGTCCTCGGTCGATCCGCCAAACAAGATCGCGCTCGGCGAGCGCGCCGCGATGGCCGACGGCAACGACTTCAACGTCATCCTGCACAAGGAGCAGGGCCGGCCGGTCGAGATCGTCTATCCGGTCGAGGGCGCGCCGCTGATCGTGTGCCCGAACGCCGTGCTGAAGGCGGCGCCCAATCCCAACGCGGCGCGGCTGTTCCAGAGCTTCCTGTTCTCGCAGGAGGGCCAGCAGACGCTGTGCGATTTCGCGGCCCAGCATTCCGCGCATCCGCAGGTGAAGCCGAAGCCCGGACGGCCGGCGCTCAGCGACATCAAGGTGATGAAGGACGATCCGGTCGCGGTCGAATCCCAGGCGGTCGAGATCAAGGCGCGCTACCAGAAGATATTCGGCGTGTGATGATGTTGTTTCAAAAAAATAATGCCTCTCTCGGCCTCATGGTGAGGAGGCGCCATAAGCGTGTTCACGCGCGTCTTCGACGCGCTATGGCGCCGTCTCGAACCATGGTGCCGCCCCCATCCTTCGAGACACTCGCCATAGCGCGTCGAAGACGCGCGTACACACGCTTATGGCTCGCTCCTCAGGATGAGGGCGGAGCATCGGACGGAGTTCGTAAGTGACAATCGCATTGCCTGCCGATTCCGCACTCCAGCGCCGGGCGTTCAAGTTCGATTTCTCGTGGCCGGTGCTGTTCGCATTCGCTGCGATGCTGTGCGTGCTGATCGTCCTGCCGATGTCGTGGCTGGTCTACTACGCCTTCGTCGACAACACTGGCGCGCCCACGCTCGCCAATTTCGCGACTCTCCTCACCGAGCCTGAATTCCGCGCGCCGATGGTGACGACGCTGACCCTCGCGGTCAGCGCCGCGATCTTCTGCTGCCTGGCCGCCGCGCCGATGGGCTGGCTGGTGGCGCGCACCGATCTGCCGTGCGCCAAAGCGGTGCGCGCGCTGGTGACGGCGTCGTTCGTCACGCCGCCGTTCCTCGGCGCGATCGCCTGGGAGCTCTTGGCGGCGCCGAACTCCGGTCTGCTCAACAAGCTCTACCGCCACCTCACCGGCGCGGAGATGGGCGACCACATCTTCAACATCTATACGATGACGGGGCTGATCTTCGTCGTCTCCTGCTACACCTTCCCCTACATCTTCGTGCTGGTCGCGAACGCGCTCGACCGCATCCCGGGCGACCTCGAGGACGCCTCCTCGATGCTCGGCGGCGGCACCTGGACCACCGCGCGCCGCATCACCATCCCGCTTGCCTTGCCGGCCCTTCTGGCCGGCATGCTGATCGCGTTCCTGCAGGCGATGACGCTGTTCGGCTCGCCGGCGATCCTCGCGCTGCCGGCGGGCTTCCACACCATGACGACCAAGATCTGGAGCCTGTTCCAGTTTCCGCCCAAGCCGGAGCTCGCGGCGGCGGCCTCGCTGCCGCTCCTCGTGCTCACCGTGATGCTGCTGCGCGCCCAGCACATGATCCTCGGCCGCAAGGGCTATTCGGTGGTCGGCGGCAAGACCGGCGACCCGCGCCTCATTCGCCTCGGCATCTGGAAATGGCCGGCGCTCGCTTTCGTGTTCGGCGTGCTGATGCTGCCGGTGTTCCTGCCGTATTTCGCGCTGATCAACGCCGCGCTGTCGCCGATCGCGACCACGCTGGTGACGCCGGAGAACGCCACTCTGAAGAACGTCTGGTTCACCTTCGGCCTGTCGTCGACCAGGACCGCCCTGCAAAACACCTTCATCCTCGGCGCCCTGACCGCGACGCTCGGCACCACGATGGCGCTGGTGATCGGCTACATCGTCGTGCGCCGCGCCGTGGTCGGGCATCAGGCGCTGGGCTTCCTCGCCACCGCGCCGATCGCGATCCCGGGCATCGTGCTCGGCGTCGGCTTGTTCCTGGCCTATACGCAGCCGCCGTTCGTGCTCTACGGGACGCTGTGGATCCTGCTGCTCGCCTATCTCACCATCGAATTGCCGGCGGCGTTTCAGCAGCTTTCGTCGGCGTACAAGGCGGTAGGCAACGACCTCGAGGACGCCAGCAGAATCCTGGGCGCGACGCGTTTGCAGGCGCTGCGCCACATCACCGCGCCGCTGCTGCGGACCAGTGTGCTCGCGACCTGGTGCTTCATCTTCGTCGCCACCATCCGCGAGCTGTCCGCCGCGATCATCCTGTTCACCTCGGACACCAAGGTGGTCTCGGTCCTGATCTTCGACCTCAAGGAAAGCGGTGATCTCGGCGCCATCGCGGTGCTCGGCATCATGATGCTGGTGCTGACCTTCGCGGTCGTGATCGTCATCAACCGCATCCCCGGATTCGGCGCCGCCCAGCGCCTGCGGAATACGTGAGATTGACAGTGCCGCAAGATTGACAGAGCGGCGCTTACCTCCCTTTATCCGTCATCCTGAGGTGGCCGCGAAGCGGCCCTCGAAGGACGACGGCCCGGCTGTTGCAACATCGTGGCCGTGCATCCTTCGAGGCTCGCTATAGCGCGTTGAAGACGCGCGTCAACGCGCTTATGGCTCGCACCTCAGGATGACGGATCAGATTCAGAATTCTCGGTGACACAATGGACGCTGCCCTGCCAAAAACCTCCGTCGCCGAGCATCTGGCGAACACCGTCGTGTCCCTCGATGCCGGCAAGCTGCCGGCCGGGGTGCGCCGCACCTGCGAGGACCTCCTGGTCGATGTCGCCGGGCTCTGCGTCACCGTGCGCGACGCCGACTACATCAAGGCCTCGCTCGCCGGCTGGGAGGATGACGGGCCCTGCACCGCGATCGGCCACGCCCGCACCATGACGGCGGCCGGCGCCGCCTTCGTCAACGGCACCGCGGCGCATGGCGAGGATTTCGACGACACCTTCGAGGGCGGTCCGGTGCATGCCGGTGCGGTGATCGTACCCGCCGTGCTCGCGGCCTGCGAGCGGCACAATCCGGACGGGCGCGCCGCGCTGCTCGGCATCGCCACCGGCGTCGAGATCATGTGCCGGCTGTCGATGGTGGCGCCGATGAAGGCGCACAAGGCGGGCTTCCACCCGACGGCGATTTACGGCGCCATGGGCGCGGCCGCCGGCGTCGGCGTGGCGCTGGGGCTGAACAAGAAGCAGATCGTCGACGCGCTCGGCGTGGTCGGCTCGATGGCGTCCGGCATCATCGAATATCTCGCCGAGGGCGCCTGGACCAAGCGCATGCACGCCGGCTGGGCGGCGCAATCCGGTATGCGCGCCGCGCTGCTGGCGCGCGCGGGCTTCTACGGCCCGCGCACGGTGTTCGAAGGCGTGCACGGGCTGTTCCACGGCTTCGCCAACACGCTCGACGGCAACTACGACGAGGTGCTCGGCGATTTCGGCAGGCGCTGGGTCACCGAGACGATCGCGTTCAAGCCCTATCCCTGCGGGACCATGACGCATCCCTACATCGATTGCGCGCGACGCTTGGCGGCCAAGGTGAAGGCTTCCGACATCAAGACGATGGTGTGCGACGTGGGCGAGGGGACGGTGCACCGGCTGTGGGAGCCGCTCGCCGCCAAGCAGACGCCGGCCAACGGCTACGCCGGGAAATTCTCCTCGCCGTACTGCATCGCCGCCGGCTTCGTGCGCGGCAATGTCGGTTTGGGCGATTTCACCGACGAGGCGGTGCGCGATGCCGCCGTGGTGGTGCTGGCGCAGAAGGTCTCCTTCCGCATCGACCCGCAAAATCCGTATCCGCGCGCGTTCACCGGGCATATCAAGGCGACGCTCAACGACGGCAGCGTGATCGAGGAGCACCAGCCGCATTTCCGCGGCGGTGCCAAGGAGCCGCTGACGCAGGCCGACATCGAGGAGAAGTTCGTGCTCAACTGCCGCTTCGGCGGTTGGGACGAGGCCCGCGCCAAGTCGGTCATTCCGCTGCTGCGCAAGCTCTACGACGGCAAGATCGATCTCGCGCCGCTGCGGGGGTGAGCCGCTTCGCTGCGCTGTTGCAGCTCGATGACGGCCTCGATTGCGCCCCCAATTCCGGGCCGTCTCCTTCGAGGCCCGGCTTCGCCGGGCACCTCAGGATGACGGAGATAGAGTTAGGCGCGTCTCACTGGGCCTAATTCGTCGTCATACCCGTGCGCTTGAGCACCGGCGTCCAGCGCGCGACTTCCTCCGCCATATATTTCCGGGCGCTCTCGGGGTTTGAATCCGGCACCGGCTCGAACGCCTGCGCGATCAGCTTGGCCTGGAAGTCCTTGTCCGCCATCACCTGCGTGGTGACCGCGGCGAGGCGATCGACCACCGGCTGCGGCGTGCGTGCCGGCGCGAACAGTCCCATGAACAGCTGGGCGATGAAGTCGGGATAGCCGGCCTCGGCGCCGGTCGGGATTTCGGGCGCCGCGGTCACGCGCCGTTCGGACGCCGCCGCAAGCAGGCGGATCTTGCCGGCGCGGTGCAGCTCGATCGCGCTGTCTGAAACATTCGCGGCCATCATCGGGATGTGGCCGGCCACCAGATCGGCGATGCCAGGTGCTGCGCCCTTGTACGGCACGTGCACGATCTCGGGCAGCCCGGCCAGTTCCTTGAACAGCTCGCCCGCGAGGTTCGCCATGGTGCCGGCGCCGGCCGAGCCATAGGACAGCTTGCCGGGATTGGCCTTGGCGTAGGCCACCAGTTCCTTGAGCGAGGTCACCGGCAGCGACGCATTCACCGCGATCGCGGCGACCGACACGGCCATGATCGAGATCGGCGCGAAGTCCTTGACCGGATTGTAGCCGACGTTCGGCCGGATGATCGGGTTGAGCACGAGGTCCGAGGTGCTGCCGATGAGCAGCGTCTGGCCGTCGGCGGTCGCGCGGGCGGCCTGCGCGGTGCCGATGACGCCGCCGCCGCCGCCGATATTGTCGACGACGATGGTGCCGTCGAGGGCGGCCCCGACCTGGTTGCCCCAGACGCGGCCGACGACGTCGACGACGCCGCCCGCGGGGCGCGGCACGATCAGGCGGATCGGCCCGTTGGGATATTTCACGTCGCCGAAGGCGGTGGCGAGCGGCATGGAAGTCGCCGCCAAGGTGGTCAGGCCGAGCTTGAGGGCCTGACGTCGGGTGAGGCTCTTGTTCATTGGGAACTCCGTCGGGGTCCCGGCACGCCGAGACCTACGGGCCCTGCGTCCGGTGGACCAGTCCATTTATTGTGCACTGCGAAGAAAAGCCCGACCAAATTTGTGCATGGCACAATTGTGCCCGGCGCAAGGCGGCGGGTCAGGGCGCTTTTCGTGGAATGGCATGCTCCCGGCGCGGAGCGGTGGGGATGGTTTTTCCGCGGGCCGATCCGCGGGAACGCGTCATGACGCAGCACTGCATTTGGTGCTACGTCACTCGCCGACATCTCAACGTGTAACGAGGCCTTCCGCATGTACACCGATCTTGCGCTCCACATCGACGGCCAGTGGCTCAATGGCGATGGCCGCTCCGGCGAAGACGTGATCAATCCCGCGACCGAGAAGCCGCTGGGCAAGCTGCCGCATGCGAGCGCGGCCGATCTCGACCGCGCGCTCGAAGCCGCGAAGAAAGGCTTCGAGGTCTGGCGCAACACCACCGCCTATGAACGCTCCAAGGTGTTGCGCAAGGCGGCGACCCTGGTGCGGGAACGCGCCGACACCATCGCGCGCATCATGACGCAGGAGCAGGGCAAGGTCCTCGGCGAAGCGAAGATCGAGGTGATGGTCACCGCCGACATCCTCGACTGGTACGCGGAGGAGGGCCGCCGCAGCTACGGCCGCATCGTGCACGGCCGCCAGAAGAACGTGCGGCAGATGGTGCTGCGGGAGCCGGTCGGCGTGGTCGCGGCATTCACGCCGTGGAATTTCCCGACGCTGACGCCGGTGCGCAAGATCGGCGGCGCGCTTGCCGCCGGCTGCTCGCTGATCCTCAAGGCCTCGGAGGAGACGCCCGGCAGCTGCGTCGAGCTGGTGCGCTGCGTGGTCGATGCCGGCGTGCCGGCGGGCGTGCTCAATCTCGTGTTCGGCGTGCCGGCACAGGTCTCCGAGCATCTCATTGCGTCCGACATCGTGCGCAAGGTGTCGTTCACCGGCTCGATCCCGGTTGGCAAGCATCTCGCCGCACTGGCGGCGAAGGGCGTCAAGCGCGCCACGCTTGAGCTCGGCGGCCATTCGCCGGTCATCGTGTTTGGCGACGCCGATCCGGAAAAGTCCGCCGACACCATCGCGGCGTTCAAGTTCCGCAACGCCGGCCAGGTCTGCATCTCGCCGACACGCTTCTACGTGCAGGAGTCGTCCTACGATCGCTTCGTGAAGCGCTTCGCCGACTATGCCAACAACATCAAGCTCGGCGACGGTCTGGAGCAGGGCACCACCATGGGCCCGATGGCGAATTCGCGCCGGCTCGACGCGCTCGAGAGCTTCGTCAACGACGCCAAGAACCGCGGCGGCAAGATCGCCGCCGGCGGCAAGCGCCGCGGCAACCAGGGCTATTATTTCGAGCCGACGGTGGTGACCGACATTCCCGACGACTCGAAGGTGATGACCGAGGAGCCGTTCGGGCCCATCGCGCCGATCGTGCCGTTCAAGACCTTCGACGAAGTCGTAGCGCGCGCGAACTCCCTGGAGTTCGGGCTCGCCGCCTATGCCTTCACCTCGTCGGTCGTGACCGCGACCGCGGTCGGCGACGCGCTGGAGTCCGGCATGATCGGCATCAACAGCGTGGCGATCTCGACGCCGGAGACGCCGTTCGGCGGCGTGAAGGAATCCGGATATGGCAGCGAGGGCGGCATCGAGGGGCTCGAGGCCTACACGGTGACGAAGTTCATCTCGCAGGCTTGATTCTCACCGCGAGCACAGCGGTCATGAATGTGCCCTCTCGCCTTGCGGGAGAGGGCTCAAGAAAGAACCCACGAACGCAAATTGGGTGAGGGGTAATTTCACCCCTCACCCAATTTTTTGTGTTGCTCATTCGGAATTGCCCTCTCCCGCAAGGGGAGAGGGCGCATTCATGCGCATCGCGCTCGCGGCAACCTCGGCTACTCAGTCCAGCGGCTCGACCTTCACGATCGACGCGCCGTGATTGCTGCCGACCCAGAGCACCGGCCGCGGGCCGGTCTCTTCCACGAACACCCGGCGGATGTTGGTGGTACGCGGCAACAGGTACTGCACCATGTCGCCACTCTCCGTGAACAGCCGCGTTACCAGATCGGTGTGCATGGAGCCGGTCCAGGCTTCGCCGCTACGCGTTGGCATCACGGCATAGGGATTGTCCCACTTGGTCGGCGTCATCCACTCCTTGATGGTGTTGGTCTTCGGATCGAACATCGCGATGCCGCCGTGGTATTCGGCGAACCACAGCCGGTTGAGATGATCGACGCCGCCGCGGCGCGGTCGCGAATTCGGGAACGGCGTGCGCCAGATCTCGACATCGAGCGTCTTGGCGTCGCGCCGTCCGATGCTGGTGCCGCCGAACTCGAGCAGATACAGGTTGTTGTCGTGGTCGGTCGGAATGCCGTAGGCGCTGATCTGCCGGCCGTTCTTGTCGATCGCCTTGCCGGTGTTCTCGAACTTCCCGGTGGCGAGATCGAGCCGGTAGTACTCGCGGGTCTCCTGGTTGTTGGTCCAGACCTTGCCGTCGACGTGCGAGAACCGCGGTGCCACCATCGAGGCCTGGGTGGTGAAGCCCAGCCACTCCTTCGGGAACGGATAGACCGTGAGCTTCCGCGTCTGCCGGTCCATCTTGGCGATGGCCGACTGGTACATCATCGCAATCCAGAGATTGCCGTCACGGTCCAACTGGAGATCGAGCGTGCCCTTCGGCTGCTCGGGCCGCACCACCGGGATGTCGTAGTCGATGACCTTGCCGGTCTTGGGATCGAGCACCCCCATGACCTGGGAGCCGAAGTCGGAGTACCAGGCCTGGCCGTCGGCATCGACGACGACGTCGTGCGGATAGGCGTTCTTCCGCGGCAGGTCGTATTCAGTGATGATGACGCGCGTGGCGCGGCCCTTCGGCCGCGGCAGCGATTTGAAATCGTATTCCTTGGCCTCCGGGTTGGTCAGGCTGACGTCGACCAGGAACTGCGCCGCGGCCTGCGCGATCTTGGGATCGACGCGCGGGCGTTCGCTGCGCTCGCCGCCGCTCACCAGCAATTGCGGCTGCGACGGTGTCGAGCCCGGAAAGTAGCGGCCCATGCGGTTGAACACCTGGATCCACTCGTCGACGTCGTGCTGCGCGGAGAATATCCGCTGCAAGGTATGGCAGCCGGTGCAGCCGGTGAGGAACTGCTTGTCGCGGTCGGTGCCGGGGAGGCTTGCCATCCACTCGGCATTGGAGAGCTGGAGATGGATGTTGCGCGCGCGGTTGAGCTTGAGGTCGGCGGTAGCGTTGCCGGCCGCCGGGATCTCGACCGACTTCGGCCCGTCGAGGATGTAGCCGACGGCGCGGATCGAGACCGTGTACTTGCCCGGCTGCACGCGGTCGGCCGGGAAGGCGTAGCGGCCCTGCTCGTTGGTCACCACCGTGGTGGTGATGGTCGAGCCCTCCCGCTTGAGGTTGACCAGGACGCCTTCCATCGTGGCTTCCTGGGCCGAAGTAACTTGTCCGCTGAGTGCTGGTGCGGTCTGCGCTTGTGCCGTTTGCGCGTTGGCGGCGAGCGCGCCGAACAGGATACCGCCGACGATCGCCCACAAGCTGTATCGACTAGATCGCATGGGTCGCCTCCCGAGACGAATATGGCGCGATCCGGTCTTTGCCGCCGGACTCGCGAGAGGCGATCAGTATCCGCCCGGCGACGCAATGCCGCAAGGGCTTCGCATTCGCCTGAAATGAATCAGTGAAAGTGCAGCAAGCTCGGTGCGTTCCCTCTCCCCAGCGGGGAGAGGGTTAGGGTGAGGGGGGGTCGAACCTATCGAGAGAGCTAGGCCCCTCACCCCACCCCTCTCCCTAGAAAGGGCGTTCACGCCCGTCTTCGACGGGCTATGGGGGAGAGGGAGCAGACCGCCGTCGCCGGATCATCGTGGTCAATATCAAACGATCGCTACGCGCCGTGCGCGCGGATCGCCTTCCACAGCTTCTCGGCGGTCGCGGGCATTTCCATCAACGCACCCGGCGCGCCGGCGATCGCGTCGTCGACCGCGCTCATGACGGTGGCGATCGCGCCAGTGGTCGCGGCTTCGCCGACGCCCTTGACGCCGAGCGGGTTGGTGGTCGCCGGCACGATATGCATCTGGTCGCGGATCACCGGCATGTCGACCGCGCGCGGCATCTGGTAGTCCATGAACGAGCCGCTCAGCAGCTGGCCGCCGTCGGGATCGTAGACGACGTGCTCGCCGATCGCCTGTCCGAGGCCTTGCGCCAGTGCGCCGTGGAATTGCCCCTCGACGATCATGTGATCGAGGATGTTGCCGCTGTCGTCGACGGCGGTGTAGCTCGCCACCGTCATCTGACCGGTGTCGCGGTCGATCTCGACCTCGGCGACATGCACGCCGTTGGGGAATGCCTGCGGCGTCTCGGCGGTGGTCTTGGTATCGAGATCGTCCGCGATCTCGCCGCGGCCCTTCATCTCCTTGGCGCGCGACGCCAGGTCAAAAAGCGAGATCCGCCGGTCGGTGCCGACCACTTCGAAGCGGCCGTCCTTGTAGGCGATGTCGGCTTCGGCGGCTTCGAGCACCTGCGCCGCGATGGTCTTGCCCTTGGCGAGCATGGTGTCGATGGTCTTCACCATCGCGCCGCCGGCGGTGATCGCCGAGCGCGACGCCACCGACGCGAAGCCCGGTATCTCGTTGGCGGAATCGCCGTGCTGGTGCACGACCTGCGCGGCCGCGATGCCGAGCCGCTCGGCAACAACGCGCGGGAACACCGTCTGGTGACCCTGGCCGGTCGATTGGACGTTGAGCACCAAGGTGAGGCCGTCGCCGCCCGGAAATTTCAGCGCCGCGCCTTCGAGCGGCGCGCCGCCGGAATGCTCCAGCACGCAGGAAATACCGAGCCCGCGCAGCTTGCCGCGCTTGAGCGCCTCCTTGCGGCGCTTCTTGAAACCGTCGACGTCGGCAAGCGCGAGCGCCTTCTCGAACACGACCGGGAATTCGCCGGAATCGTAGGTCGTTCCGACCGCGGTCTTGTAGGGGATCGCCTTGGCCGGAATCAGGTTCTTCTTGCGCAGCCTGATACGGTCGATGCCGGTGACGCGCGCCGCTTCGTCGATGACGCGCTCCAGCACGTAGTTCGCCTCCGGCCGGCCGGCGCCGCGGTATGGCGAAGTCGGCGCGGTGTTGGTGAACAGGCACTTCACCCCGACGTCGATCGAGCGGATGTCGTACATGCTTGGAAAGCAGCGCGCGAAATTGAGCGTCTGCAGGTTGGCGCCGACCGAGCCGACATAGCCGCCCAGGTTCGCAAAGTGCCGGACACGCAGCGCCAGGAAGCGTCCGTTGTCGTCGAGCGCCAGTTCCGCTTCGGTGATGGTGTCGCGTGCATGGGCGTCGTTGAGGAAGGATTCCGAGCGGGTCGCCATCCAGTGCACCGGCCGTTTCGTGACCTTGGCGCCGACGAGCTGTGCGATGTATTCGGGATAGGCGCCGGTCTTCATGCCGAACGCGCCGCCGACGTCTTCGGTGATGACCCGCAGCTTCTCCTTCGGCAGGTTCATCACCTGGATGACGTTGTCGCGCATCGCACCCGCGCTCTGCGAGCAGACCCGCAGATGATAGCCCCCACTGTTGGAATCGTAGCGCGCGGTGGCGCCGCGCGGCTCCATGGTGGCGTGCGTCAGCCGCTGCTGGGTCACCTTCACGCGCGCCACATGCTTGGCCGTCGCAAAAATGCGTTCGACCGCGGCGGCGTTTGCATCGGAATTGGGATGGGTGCCGGCCCAGTCGAGCGCGACATTGCCGGGCGCTTCGGGCCACAGTTGCTGCGCGTCGGGCGCTCGCGCCGCGTCAATGGTGACGACAGGATCGAGCGGCTCGTAGTCGACCTCGACCAGCTCGGCGGCGTCCTGTGCCGCGAACGCGGTCTCCGCGATCACCATCGCGACAGTCTCGCCGACATACATCACGCGCTCGCGCGCCAGCGCATGCCGGTGCGGCATCACCAGCTTGCCGCCGTTGCGGCCCGGCAGCGGCGGATGGCGCGTCACGCTGCCGACGCCGGCGGCGTCAACATCAGCGGCGGTCACGATCGCGATCACGCCGCGTACTTTCTTCGCCGCATCCACGTTGATGCCGCGGATGCGCGCATGGGCATGCGGCGAGCGCACGAACACGGCGGTCGCCTCGTTAGGCTCGGCGGCGTCGGCGATGAAACGGCCGTTGCCGCGCACGAGATAATCGTCCTCGACGCGCGGATGGTGGGCGTGGCTGTCGGTCTTGGTGTCCATGCGGGCTTCCGGGGTGTTTTGCGGCAGCGTTTATAGCGCAAACGGCATGGCAGGGGAGGGCTTTCGCTATCGCCCGTAATCTGTAACAAACCGGCCGCAATTCCCCCTAAGACGCTGGAAAACAGAGGCGAGGATCGCGTCCATGGATCAGGTCAACACATCGTCGCGGGTGCCGGCCCAAACCATCGCCGCGCTGGTCGCGGATTCGTTCAAGGCGATCGGCCTGCCGCCCACCGACGCTGCGAAAATCGCCGAGCTGATGCTGGAGGCCGACCTCACGGGTGCCGATGCCCACGGCGTGTTCCGGCTGAAGCAATACGTCAACCGCGTGCGCGGCGGCGGCGTCAATCCGAAGCCTGTGATCCGCGTCGAGAAGACCGCGGCCGCGACTGCGCTGGTCGATGGCGACAACGGCATGGGCCATCTGGTGATGGCGCGCGCCACCGAAACGGCGATCGAGCTCGCCCGCGATGCGGGCATTGGCTGGGTCGGCGTGCGCGGTTCGAACCATGCCGGCTCCGCCGGTGTCTACGCCGCGATGACCGTGCCGCATGGCATGGTCGGGATTTACAGCGTGGTGGCGAGCGCCAACCACATGCCGGTGTGGGGCGGCATCGAATCCCTGCTCGGCACCAATCCGGTCGCGATCGCGATCCCCGCGGGCGAGGAAGCACCGATCGTGCTCGACGTCGCGACCTCGGTGGTTTCCTACGGCACGGTGAAGTCGCACCGTCTGCAAGGCAAGCCGATGCCTGAAGGTTGGATGGTGAATACGAAGGACGGTTCGCCGCTGACCGATCCGGCGCGCAGCAGCGAAGGCGTGCTGCTGCCGATCGGCGCCTACAAGGGCTCGGGCCTTGCGTTGGTGCTCGGTCTGCTGGCCGGCCCGCTCAACGGCGCCGCGTTCGGCCGCGACGTGTTCGATTTCAACTACAACGACACCGACGTCGCCAACACCGGGCACTTCATCGTCGCGCTCGACGTCAATCGCTTCACGCCGCTCGATACGTTCAAGGCGGAGATGGACCGCCACCTGCGTGACCTGCGCACATCGCAGCCGCTGCCCGGACAAGGTCCGGTGCGCCTGCCGGGGCAGGAGCGCCGCACGCGCCGCGCCGAGCGGCTCAAGAACGGCGTGCCGCTGCCGCGCGAGCTGATGGCGCAGCTCGATGCGCTCGCGGGTGAGTTGGGCGTGAAGCCGCTCGACGCGCGTTAGACTCGGCTTCAGGTGACTGAACAGTTGCCGCATCGGCAGCCGGACTCCCTCTCCCCAAAGGGGAGAGGGAGCAGATCCAGTACGTCGCTCCAGCACGCGACGAGGAACGATCGAAAATATCAATTCTACCTTGTCGGGTCGATCGCCTTGCGCACGCGATCGGCGACCGGTTGCGGCGTGGCGAGCACCTTGACGATCAGCGCCTGCGCCTGCTCGCCGGTGATCGGATCGATCTCCATGCTGAGCTTCTTGGCGTCGGCGAGGAATTCCGGATCCTTCATGGTGGCGTCGAATGCACGGCGCAACGCCTGCACGCGGTCCTCCGGCGTGCCCGGCGGCACGAAGTAGGGCCTCCCGTATTCAAGGCGTGCAATGAGCAGCTCGAGCGCGGCGCGATCCTCGGGCGTCTTCGCGAGGTCGAGCACCATCGGCACGTCGGGCAGGTCCGCGTGCTTCTTCATCGCCCATTGCGCGATCACGTTGACCTTCTTCTCCTTCACCCAGCTTCCGTTGAGCGACAGCAGCGTCGTCCAGTTGGTCGCGCCGTTGCCGTGCACTTCCTCGCGCTCCATCGCCAGATGGATGGCCTGCGAGCTCTTGTAGCCGGACACGACCTTGAACTTGGTGTTCAGCACGACGTTGGCGAGCAGCGGATAGTCCCACTGCGTGGTGCCGGCGGCCTGCGCTCCGGTCACCACCTGGGTCTGGACGATGTCGGCGAAGGTCTTCACCGGCGCGGTGTGCCAGAGATACGTCACCTGCGTTTCACGATTGGTGCTGCCGAGCCACAGCATCTTCGCCGGGTCGAAACGCACGCCGTCCGGTTGCAGCAAGGGGGCGGTCGGCAATCCGTTGAACGGTGCGCCGATCACGGTGCCGTCGAACGGACCGTTGCCGACAAGCTGGTTCACCATGGTCCGGCTGCCGGCGCCGGGCTGGTTCTGCACGATCACCGTCGGGTTGCCTGGAATGTGCTTGCCCCAGTGGCGCTGCAGCACGCGTGCAGTCACGTCGTAGCCGGAGCCGACGTCGATGCCGACGATGATCCTTATCGTCTTACCTTTGTAGAAATCGGCAACGCTCTGCTGCGCCATCGCGGGAGTGCCGCAGGCGGCTGCAACAGACAGAGCGAGCAACATTCGTTTCATTCGGGCTTCTCCCCTGGTGCGGCCGCTTGTTTGGTCGAAAGGGCGCTTGAGCCCGGGCGGTCGATCGCGGATATACTATCATGCCTTCCGAGGGTAAAACGCCCTTGCGACGTCCCGCCGCGCGACCGCGCATCTTTCATAAAGGACAATGATGACCCGGCCCCGCACCATCGACGCTCACACCCATATCCTCACCGAAGAGATGATCGCGCTCCTGGCCAAGGAGGCGCCCTGGATCGCGCCGAAGCTGACCCCGATCGACGACGATTTTGCGGTGTTGGAGGTCGCGGGCACGCCCTATCGCCCGTTCCCGCGCGGCGGCTGGGAGCTCGAGCGCCGCTTCAAGGACATGGACGCGGCCGAGGTCGATGTGCAGGTGCTCTCGGCGGCGCCGCAGACTTACCTCTACGACCAGGACCCGGCGCTGACGACGGCGACCTCCGCGCTGCAGAACGACCAGATCGCCAAGCTGGTGAAGGAGCATCCGGACCGCTTCATGGGCATCGCGACGCTGCCGATGCAGGCCCCCGAGAACGCCGCCGCGGAGCTCAGGCGCGCCGTGAATGAGCTCGGCATGCACGGCGCGATGATCGGCTCCAACATCGTCGGCAAGAATCTCGACGATCCGGCGCTGGCGCCGGTGTGGGCGGCGGCCGAGGAGCTCGGCGTCCTGATGATCATCCATCCGGCCAACGTCGCCGGCGCCGACCGGCTGCGCTCGTATTATCTGCAGAACCTGATCGGCAATCCGCTCGACACCACGATCGCGGCCGCCTGCCTGGTGTTCGGCGGTGTGATGGAGCGGCACCCCAAGCTCAACGTGCTGCTGGTGCACGGCGGCGGCTTCGTGCCGTACCAGGCCGGACGCTGGGCGCACGGCTGGCACGTGCGGCCAGAGCCGAAGACCAACGTCGACAAGTCACCGGAGCCGTTGATCGACCGGTTCTATTACGACACCATCCTGCATGCGAAGCCGCAGCTCGAATTCCTGGTGGCGTCGGCCGGCGCGCCGCGCGTGCTGCTCGGCAGCGACTATCCTTACGACATGGGCACCGGTGAATGCGTGCGCCAGGTCGATGCACTCTGGATCGACGATTCCGAGAAGAACGCGATCTGGAACGGCAATGTGACGAAGCTTCTGGGTTTGTGACCGCGCCGATCAAGCGCGCGGCACTTGAGGGAGGAATACCATGCGTGTTGCACGCCGCCGTTTCCTGCATCTTGCTGCGAGCGCCGCCGCGCTGCCGATGACGTCGCGGCTCACATGGGCGCAAGCCTATCCCGCGCGGCCGGTGCGCTTCGTCGTCGGCTTCGCGCCGGGTGGACCGAACGACATCCTCGCACGCTTGATCGGCGAATGGCTGTCGGACCGGCTCAGTCAGCCGTTCGCCGTCGAAAATCTGCCGGGCGGCTCCAGCAATCCCGCGACCGAGGTGGTGGTGCGCGCACCGGCCGATGGCTACACCATCCTGCTGATGGGGCCGGCGAACGCGATCAACGCCACGCTGTTTCCCAAGCTCTCATTCGACATCCGCGACGACATCGTGCCGGTGGCGGGCCTCACCCGCGAGGCGCTGGTGCTGGTCGTGCATCCTTCGGTGCCGGCGTCGACGGTTCCCGAGCTGATCGCCTATGCCAAGGCCAATCCGGGCAAGCTCAAGATGGCGATGACCGGCGTCGGCTCGTCGCCGCACGTGTCCGGCAAGCTGTTTCGGCTGATGACCGGCGTCGACGTGGAGGAGCTGCATTTCGACGGCGGCGGACCGGCGCTGCGCGACATGATCGCCGGCAAGGCCGACATGATGTTCGAGCCGATGTCGGCGTCGATCGGGCCGCTGCGGAAGAAAACATTGCGCGCGCTGGCGGTGACGACGGCGGAGCGCTCGACGATATTTCCCGAGCTGCCGCTGATGAACGACACGCTGCCGGGCTACGAGGCGAGCGCAACGACCGGCATCGGCGTTCCGCGCGGCACGCCGGCCGAGGTCATCGATGTGCTCAATAAGGCGATCAACGCCGCCTACGCCGACGCGAAGATGCGCGCCCGCCTGACCGACACTGGCGGCGAACCGCTGCCGGGCTCGCCCGCCGATTTCGGAAAGATCTTCGCGGGCGAGATCGAGAAGTGGGGCAAGGTCGTCAAGGCTTCAGGGATGAAGCCGCAGTGACGCGGCTATTCGCGGCTCTAGCAGGCTGCTGGCAAAATATCCGGCGTCATTCCGGAAGCCGCCACCGGGTCCGCGCAAAGCGCGGCCCGATGACAGGCTCCGCGGCTGTCCGGAATCCATCACTGCGATAGCAACAATACGGAGATGCCGGGTTGTGGATTCCGGGCTCCGGTCTTCGGCCGGCCCCGGAATGACCAAGATTGGATTTTCGACAGGCCGCTAAGCCGCGATCTCGAACTTGTCGCGCTTGATCTTGGTGAGGTCCTGGCCCTCGATGCGGATCAGCCGGGTGTCGTCCTCGCGGCGCGGCGAATGCAGCACGCCTTCGTTGTAGACGTGCGCGGTGCCGGGCCTGAGTTCGTAGGTGCGCACCTTCTCGACCTTGCCGGGCGCGCCGTTCGCCGGCTTCTGCAGCAACCGCCAATCGGTCATCTCAGTGACGCCGGTGGCCTGGCCATAGACGGCCCAGCTCGGTCCGTGATCGTGCGGATTGCTGTTCTTCTGGCCCCGGTAGACGTGCGCGAGGATGCAGAACTTCAGATCGGGATCTTCGTAGAGGATCTTGCGGTCGTCGGTTGCGTCCGGGCCGAGATACCTGGCCACGAAGTCGGGGTCGGAACAGGCGCGCTCGGTGTATTGGCGCACCAGCTCACGGCCAGCGGGGCCGGGGTCCTTCAACAGCGCGGCGCGGCAATCGGACGAAAATTGTTCGAGGGTGTAGGCCATGGCGATCTCTCCTCGTTGTCTCCTTGTTCTGAAGCGTCCCAGGAGTACGGAGTGAAGATTAGCTGCTAGCCCGCATTGAGCAAGGCGAAATGCAGGAAGGCGCGGGAAGGGTGGTCCAGGATTTAACCATAGCGCCGGTCTTCGATAGGCTCGCAGGGCGGCACGGGGCTTGAGGCGGTGCGGGATGGTCATGGTGCTTGCCATGACGCGCGAGGCCAAACTAAAACCGGCCGTTGGCTCCCCCGATAAGGACGACAGATGGCCGAGAAAAAGAAGACAGATGTGAAGGCTGGCGCGCTCAAGGTTGCCGAGCCCAAAGCTGCCGAGCCCAAAGCTGTCGAATCCAAGGGCGAACCAGCGAAGGCCGAAGCGCCGGCGGAAGCCAAGTCGGAAGCCAAGTCGGAAGCCAAGTCCGAAGCCAAGTCCGAAGCCAAGTCGGAAGCGCCCAAGAATTACAGCAGAGGCGAGGGCCAGAAGCCCGTAACCCAAGCCTACAAGGACAACTGGAACGCGATCTACGGGAAAAAGACCAAAAAGAAGAAGTGAGGGCCCGAGCGCAAGACTGCGCCTGTAGCCCGCATTGAGCAAGGCGAAATGCGGTAAGCGGCGCGGAGGATGGTCCCGGATTTAACCATAGCGCCGTAGGGGCGTTCACTCCGTCTTCGGTGTTATGCAAGCGCGCGTATGCGCGCTGACGGCTGAGCCAGGGCGACGCTCTTTGGATCACCACGTGTACTTCATCGTGCCCGTGCCGGCGAGCGTCCGAGAGCCGCCGGAGAACTCGCCGTCGAACTTGCTGATCAACGACCAGCCGTTGGTCATGCGCACCTCGGCAACCGCCGAGGTGAGCGCCGCGTCGCGCGGGGCGGCGGCTCCGTTGACCACGAAGCTGGTGCCCGGCAGCGTCTGGAACGCGGCCTGGATGTGGCTGCCGGGATTGTAGTCGTGTACCCACGCGGCGCGGCCACGCAGCACGACCACTGCGCCGTTGCCGAACGCGTGCCGCGTGTCGGCCCAGAAGCCAAGCTCGCTGCGGATATCGTTGGTCGACCGCGCGCCGTAGCTCAGCGCGAACTGGTTCGCCCCGGCGCTCGCTGCTTCGGCGTAGGCCGGCGTGTGGATGCCGGTCACATGCACCGCGGCATAAGGCGTCAGGCCCAATGTGACGCTGCCGTAGCGATAGCCGCCTTCGAGGCGTCCGCCGAAGCTTGTTGCATTGAAGTCGGCTTCGAGCCGGTCGGTGCCGGCGATGGTGAGCGTGCGGTCGGTCGCGGCACGGTGCCAGCCGACCGACGCCGCGCCGGACACATAGAGCGCGCCCCACCGGCTCGATGCATAGCCGCCGATCTGTGCCACGTCGGCGTTGCCCTTGCCGAGTGCAGACACATTCCATCGCGTCTCGCCGATCGCCACCGCCGCACCGATCACGCTGTCGGGTGACACCCGATAATCGGCACCGGCGGCGAAGCCGCCCGTCGTCGCACGCACATCGTTGCTGCCGACCACCGCATCACCATCGGTGCGGTTGCGTCCGCCATAGGCCGCGCCCCACACGCTCCAGCGCTGCTCGGCGATGTACGGCACTGGCGCCTTCACCGGCATGTCGGCCGCAAATGCGTCGCGTGCGGCGACCGCGATCCGCGACGGTGATGGTTCCTGCGCATAGCCCATCGCCTGCCCGAAGCCGCCGGTGCGTCCGGTCACGAATGGATCGATCATGGCGTTGAGGAACAGGCTGGTCGACAGGTTCGCCGCCGGCTGGATGCCGGTCGCGTGCTCGCCGGATAGCTGCGTCAGCGCGTTCGCTTGTGCGGCGCCGCTCAGTCCGAAAACCGTTACGAAACCCGGCGGCAGCGCGCCGCCATTGTTGAAGAAGGTGTTCAGCGTGTTGGCGACACTCTGCTGATCCTGGTTCAGGCCGCTTCCCAATCCAATCTGTCCGAAGAGACTGAGCCGTACGGTGTTGCCTTGATACGCAAGCTGCGCGCCGAAGCTGGCCGGGAGGTTGGTCGTCGTCAGGCCGCTGAATGTTCCGTTGCGTCCGCCGTTGGCGGTCAGGATGATGTAGCTGTTCGTCACATAGCTGCCGGGGGCGAACCGCGCATCGACGGTCCCGGCGAGAGTTGACAAGCCGGTGACGGTGGCACTCGATGTCGCTGCGGGACTGATCTGCACCAGATAGGTTGCGCCGGACGCAAACGCGAGGCTGCCCTGCACGGTTGTCGACGTGCCCGGTGCTCCCGAACCGGGTGCGAACGTGCCGCCGCTGTTCACCTGCGTGGCGCCGGCCGTGCCGGTGCCCGCAAGTGTGCCGCCATTGTTCACTGTCGTCAGGCTCGAGGTCGCGATCGAGCCGTTCACGATCAGCGTACCGCCGTTGATGGTGGTGGCGCCGGTATAGCTGTTGGTTGCGGAAAAGGTCTGCGTGCCCGTGCTGAGAGCGAATCCGCCACCTCCGGTGATCTCACCGCCGAACGAAGTCGAACCGTTCGCGACCGTGAGCGTGTTGTTGCCGAGTACTACTGTGCCGGCCGTGCCGGACAGCGTCTGCACCGATTGATTGCCACCATTGGCGATCGAGAACGCGGCATTGGCGCCGGAGAGGTTGACGCCTGAGGATGACGCAATCGAGCCACTCGCGCCAAGCGCCAGCGTGCCATCGGCGATGTTCGTCGCGCCGGTATAGGTGTTCACGCCGGATAGCGTCAGCGTGCCGGCGCCGTTCTGGGTGACCGAACCCGCGCCGCTGATGACGTTGCTCAGCTCCTGAGAGCTTGCCTGTGTGAACGCGAGGCTACCGGCTTCGATGGCGATGCCGCCGAACAGTTGCGCGCCGCTCGTGCCCGCAAGGTTCAACGTGTTGGCGCCACCAGTGAAGATGATGGCGTATTGCTGTCCGCTGCTTCCGCCGCCGCTGATCGTCCCGCCGGCATTGTTGTTGATCGTAAGGTCGGCACCGCGCACGCCGGGACCGTTGGCGCCGCCGCCGCCACCGGTCCCTCCGGCTCCGCCCGAAACGGCGCCGCTGTTTGTGAACGTTGCGGCAGTGGTGAAGAGGACGCCATGACCACCAGTACCTCCGACGCCTTCGAAGCCGCTGCTGGCACCGCCGGCACCACCGGTAATGGTGGCGGTGTTGATCAGGGAATTGCCAGTGTGCGTGATGCCGTTGCCACCGCCGCCTCCGTCGCGATCCGCGCCGGGGAAAAACGGACTTGAGCCTCCAACGCCGCTGTTGCCGCCGTTTCCGCCGGCTACGGCGGCTTGGTTGATCAGGGTGGTGCCGTAAAATTCGACGCCGGCACCGCCGCTTCCGCCATAACCGCCGTTTCCAGGGCCGGAGGTCGTGGCGCCGCCGCCGTTTCCGCCGTTGCCACCGTTTCCGCCGGTGGAGACTGCATTGTTGGTCGCGGTTGCGGTGACGCCGCTTATGTAGAGACCGACGCCGCCGGCGCCACCGTCGCCCGCGTTGCTCCCGGACCCGAGCCCAAAGGCGCTGCCGGCATTGCCGCCGCTGCCACCATTGCCGCCCGTGAACGGCCCGGTGAAAACACCCCCGCTGATATTGACGACGGCGCCGTAGCCACCGGCGCCACCGCCACCGCCGCCGCCGCCGCTCAGTGGTCCACCGGAACTGGTGCCTGCCCCGCCAGCCGCGCCCCCAGTGCCAGAGGATGGTGCTGGAGGCACGATCACACCGACAAAGCCGTGGGCGCCGCCGGCCCCGCCGTCGCCACCGGGGGCCTGATTGGCGTCGCCGGGATCGCCGCTCCCTCCGGTTCCCGTCGGTCCGCCGCCACCACCACCGGCGCCGCTGCCGGTCCCAGCATTGCCGCCGTTGGGAGAAGCGAATGTCCCACCGAGCCCGCCGCTGTTGTGGACCACGTCACCGCCATGGCCGCCGTTCGACTGTGCGAGGGCGGGGACGGTCCATCCGAAACCCGTGACGAGAAGGATTGCCGTCGACGCTTGCAATGCGTTGAGGTGGCGGCTCAGAATCCGCGATAACTGATCGCTTACTTTTCGTGACATCATTCCCCCATTACCCGCCTGGCATACTGCGTAGTCCAAACCGCCATGCTTGCTTGGTCCGCGCAGCGCGTCCGAACGCAGCGGTGCGCCGGTCGGACAAGGCCCCACCGTCCCCGCGAATCCGCTGGAGAATGTACCCCCGCGGTCGCGTGCGCGTAGCAGTACATCGAAGATTGGGACGGCAGGTCAAAACATTGAGACGCCTTGCAAACTCAGCGTGGCCAAGGCACGCTGCGGCGCACAATTGGAAGCGGAGATCGGCGTGGAGGGATCGGCAAGCCAAGTGCCCGGGACGGCTCCGGCGCCATTTTGCCTGGAGATAGCGGTTACCCCCGGCAATGGCCGCGAATTCGATCTTTGGCGCAGCGGGATGTCCCCGCTCTTTGCACTGGATGCTGAACATCCATCCGCTCGGCCGTCATTCGGCGCCGAGTTGACGAGTTATCAGTTTGGCGACGTGGCGGTCTCGTCCGGCGTGTCATCGGCAGCTATTTACGAGCGTACCGAGCAGACGATAGCGCGCAGTGGGATCGATAGTATCGGTCTCATCGTCTATTTGGATGGCGGGTGCGCTCTCGATGTCGAAGGCCATGCCGAAGAGGTGCGGACTGGCGACGTTTGCATTCTTGATATGACCCGCGAGAGTACGGTGCGTTCGCCCGCGCACAAGGACGTCTCGATCGTCCTGCCTAGAACATTGGTCGAGCCAAATCTGGCAGATCCCGAAGCACTGCACGGACGTATTCTACGGCGAGCGAGCCCGCTCAACACGATGCTGGTCAATCATTTGCGAACACTCATCGCGCAGGCTCCCGCGCTCGGTCTTTCCGAGGCTGACGCTGCAGCACGCGCAACCGCCGCGTTGGTTGCGGCGTTTGCCGGAGCCTCGACCGATGGTCGAGAGACACTCGTGCGGTTTGCAGCAACGCACGCGCTGCAGACCGCGCGGCGCATCATCGAGGCCAATATCGAGAATCCGGAACTGGGAACGGATTTCATCTGCCGGCAACTCGGAGTGTCGCGCGCCAAGCTCTATCGGTTGTTCGAGCCGATCGGCGGTATCAGCTACTTCATTCAACAGCGCCGGTTGCGGCGCGCGTGTCAGGACATAACCGATACCCGTTTCGTCCAGGAGCGAATCGGTGCGATTGCCGCTCGCTACGGCTTCAGCAGTGTCTCGGTGTTCAGCCGCGCATTCCGTCAAGCTTACGGCACGTCGCCGTCCAGCCTTCGCGAGGAGCATTCGCAGGCGAGGAAGGCTGATGTCTCACACTCGGGCGACCGCGCCTTCGAATTGATGAAGCGATGGCTGCTTGGCGTGGAGGCGACCGCGTGAGACGTCGGCAGGGCGCGCTTGCCTACCCGCCCGTTGGTAGCTTCGCCGAGCTAGGCTTTGCGCTTGGCCTTCTCGATCGTCTCCCAGATCGCGAGATGCGACATCGGCAGCGTGTTCACCTCGACGCCGAGCGGCGCCAGTGCATCGTTGACCGCATTGGCGACGCCGGCGGGCGCGCCGAGATAGCCGGCTTCGCCGGAGCCTTTCTGGCCGAACGTGGTCAGCGGCGAGGGCGTGCAGTGGTCGACGATCTTCACCGGCGGAATTTCGAGCGCGCTCGGGATCAAATAGTCCATGAACGTGCCGCTGGTGAGCTGGCCGTTGTCGTCATAGGTGAAGTGCTCGTAGAACGCCGCGCCGATGCCGTGCGCGATGCCGCCATAGGTCATGCCGTGCACGATGTCGGGATTGATCATCACGCCGCAGTCGTGGCCGCAGACATATTGCTTGATCTCCGGCGCGGCGGTGTCGGGATCGATCTCGACATAGACGATGTGACATTCGAACGCGTAGCAGGGATAGATCTGGATGCGGCCGTCGGCCGTCGGCAGGCCGCCGCCGGTCGGCACCTCCCAGACGAATTTCGCCTGCAGGCCGGGCTCGACGCCGGGCGGCATCGCATGGATCTTGCGGTGCGCGATCTCGACCAGTTGGTCCCAGCTCATCGCCTTTGACGGCACGCCCTTCAGGTTGACATTGCCGTCGCGGTATTCGAGGTCTTCCTTCGCGCACTCGAAATTATGCGCGGCGATCGTGAGCAGCGTCTCCTTGATCTGACGCGCCGCGCCGGCGGCGGCGCCGCCGAGCATGATCGCCATGCGGCTGCCGACCGGGCTGTTCGAGGGCAGGGCCTGAAGCGAGTCGGCGTGGATCACGCGGATGGTCGACGGCTCGCGCTCCAGGATTTCGCCGACGACGGTCGACACCAGCGTCTCGTGGCCCTGGCCCGCCGACGACGTACCCATGATGCCGGTGATCGCGCCGGAGAGATCAATGCGCACCAGGCACGAATCCATCCAGGTGGTGGTTTCGTTCTTCGGATTGAGCAGCGGCTCGAACGCGGAGTTGCCGCCGCTCGGCTCCAGACAGGTCGAGATGCCGATGCCGGCCAGCTTGCCGGCCTTGCGTGCCGCATCGCGGCGGGTGACGAGCGCCGGGTAGTCGATCGCCGCCAGCGCCTTGTCGAGGACGGCGTGATAGTCGCCAGAATCGTAGGTTGATCCGCTCGGGATCGTGTACGGAAATTCATCGTTGCGGATCATGTTCTTCTGCCGCAACGCGATCCTGTCCATGTTCAGGAATTGCGCCACGCGATCCATGGTGCGTTCCAGCGCGAAATTGGTCGGCGCCTGGCCGAAGCCGCGCACCGCCTCCTGCGGCGTCTTGTTGCTCATCACCGACACTGGCTCGTAGCCGACCGCGCCGATGCGGTAGGGACCGCAGATCGCGCTCACCGGCTTGCCGAGCTGGAACGGCGCGCGGCCGGCATAGGCGCCGACATTGTCGATGGCGCGGATCTTCAGCGCGCGGATGGTGCCGTCGCCGTCGAACGCGGCGGTCATGTCGAACGTGCGGTCGGGACCGTGCATGTCGCCGCCGCGCATGTTCTCCAGGCGGTCCTCGATCAGGCGCACCGGAAAGCCGAGGCGTTTCGCCAGATAGCCAACCAATACGGTGTGCTTGATGCCGCGCTTGACGCCGTAGCTGCCGCCGACGTCGACGTCGTAATGCACCCGCACCGCGTTGCCGGGCAGGCGCAACGCCTTCGCGGTCTGATCCGGATATTTCGGCATCTGGATCGACGCCCAGACGTCGAGCATCTCGGTGCCGGGATGCCATTGCGCGGCGACCGCGAAGGTCTCGATCGGCACCGTCGCGTTGCGGTTCCAGGTCGCGCGGAAGCTGAGCTGGTGCTCGGCCTTGGCGAATTGATCCTCGACCGGGCCCCAGACGAAATTGCGATGCAGGATGACGTTCGAACCGTGCGCCGGATGCACCAGCACGGCATCCGTCATCGCCTGCTCGGCTTCGGTCACATGCGGCAGCGGCTCGTATTCGACCTCCACCAGCTCAGCGGCGTCTTCGGCCAGCGCCCGCGAGTCCGCCACCACCGCGGCGACCCATTCGCCGGCATAGCGCACGCGGTCATGCGCCAGGGACCAACGCGTCACCTTCGGCGCATCGACGCCGATCTGCAGCGAGTCGGTGGCGGCGCAGAATTCATCGCCGGTGAGCACGTAGTGCACGCCGGGCATCGCCCGCGCGGCATCGGTGTGGATCGCGAGGATTTTCGCGCTGGCATGCGGCGAGGCGACCAGCGCGACATGCTTGAGGCCGGGCAGCGCGATGTCGGCGGCGTAGCGGCCGCGGCCGGTGACGAAGCGCGGATGCTCCTTGGTGCGGCGCTTGGCGCCGATATAGCGGAAGCCGTACGGGCTGGCCTGCGGTGCACTCATCGTGTCGCTCCGGCGATACGTTCTGCGGCCAGAGCGATCGCCTCGACGATCTGCTGATAGCCGGTGCAGCGGCACAGGTTGCCACCGATCGCGTCGCGGATCTCGTCCTCGGTCGGCCGCGGGTTGGCGTCGAGCAGCGCCTGCGCCGCGATCAGCATTCCCGGCGTGCAATAGCCGCACTGCAAACCATGCGCCTCGCAGAAGCTATCCTGCAGGATGCTCAACTGTCCGTCCGGCTGTGTGAGCCCCTCGACGGTGGTGACGCGATGGCCGTCCGCTTGCACGGCATACATCAGGCAGGATCGCACCGGCGCGCCGTCGAGCATCACCGAGCAGGCGCCGCAGATGCCGTGCTCGCAGCCGATATGCGTGCCGGTGAGATTCTGGTGCTCGCGCAGCCAGTCGACCAGTGACGTGCGCGCGGTGACATGGCCGGTGCGGGTCACGCCGTTGACGTCGATGGCGATGGGATAGAGGGCCTCGCTCATCGGACCGACCTTGCGTCGTCGTAGGCGGATTGCAGCACCCGCGTGATCAGTACACCGGCGAGATGGCGCCGGTAGTCGGCGCTGGCGTGAGTGTCGGTGCCGGGCTCGAGCGTCGCCGCGGCGTCGTGCGCGACCTCGCGCAGTGTTTCCTTCTCCAGGTGCGTGCCGACGAGGCGTTGCGCGAGCGCGGGGAAGGCGGTGGGTATGGGTGCCACGCCGCCCACGCCGAACGCCGCGCGGGTGCATGTGCCGTCGTCGTCGACCGCGACCTGCGCCGCGGCGGCGACGATGGCGAAATCGCCGTGGCGGCGGCTGATCTCGGTGAAGGCCGAGCCGGTCTTGCGATCGCGCCACACCGGCCACGCGATGTCCGTCAGGCATTCGTCGTGCGCGACGCTGGTGGTCATCGCGTCTTCGAAGAAGTCCGCCGCCGCCAGCGTCCGCGTGCCGGATTTCGTGCGCAGCGTCATGCGCGCCTCGAGGATTTGCGCGACCAGCGGCAGCTCGGCCGATGGGTCGGCATGCACCAGGCTGCCCCCGGCGGTGCCGCGGTTGCGGGTCTGCACGTGGCCGACATGCGCCAGCGCCTGCCGCAGCAGCGGCACGCTGGCCGCCAACGCGTCGTCGCGCTGGATGTCGCATTGGCGGGTGCAGGCGCCCATGCGCACGGCGTCGGCTTGGGGCGCGACGAATTTCAGCGCCGCGATCTCGTTGATGTCGATCAGCCAGGCGGGACGCAGCAGCCGGAACGCCATCATCGGCACCAGGCTTTGGCCGCCGGCGATGACCTTGGCGTCGTCGCCGTGTTGCGACAGCAGCGCGCAGGCCTCCTCGACCGAGGCCGCGCGGGCATATTCAAACGGGGGCGATTTCAAACCTGCGACCTCTAGTCACTGCTATTCCGGTCTCACGCCGGCTGGGCTGCGACAGCTTACCCTACAGCCTGAAAATCACACGTCCCCCTTGTGGTGCGCAACGTGGCCTGTCCATTATCGGGCCAACGCAAAGAATGCCTCAGGGAGGGGTTATGCGACGGTCCTGGATGTGGGTTGTGGCGGTTGTGGCGTGCATCGCCCATGGCGAGGCGCTTGCGCAGTCACAGCCTTGGCCCACCAAACGCGTGACCGTGGTCGTGCCGTTCACCGCGGGCAGCGCCACCGACATCATGGCACGCACCGTGGCGCAGCGGCTGTCGGAGCAGCTCGGCCAGCCGTTCATCGTCGAAAACCGGCCGGGCGCGGGCGGCACCATCGGGATGACCGCGGTCGCGCGGGCCGAGCCGGACGGCCACACCATCCTGGTCCATTCGTCGTCCTACACCATCACCCCGACGACCTATCCCAACACGCAATACGACACGGTGCGCGATCTCACCGGCATCACGCCCCTGGCACTGCTGCCGCAGGTGCTGGTGATCTCGCCGGACAAGAACCTCAAGACCGTGCCGGACCTGGTGAAGGCCGCCAAGGCGAAGCCGGGCGCGATGAATTATGCCTCCGCCGGCGTCGGCACCGCGACGCAGCTCAACGCCGAGCGGTTCCGCATGGGCGCCGGCATCGAGGTCGTGCATGTGCCGTTCAAGGGCACCCCGGAAGCGTTGACCGAGATCATCGCCGGCCGCGTCGACTACTATTTCTGCCCGGTCAATGCGGTGCTGCCGCTGATCGCGGGCAAGCAGCTTCTGGCGCTGGCGATGGGCAGCACCAAGCGCTCGCTGGCGCTGCCGGACGTCGCGACCACGCTCGAAGCCGGCATTGCGAACTCGGACTACAATTTCTGGGTCGGCATGGCGGTGCCGTCGAAGACGCCGCGCGATGTCATCAACCGGCTGCATGCGGAGACGGCGAAGGCGATCGAGTCGGCGGAAGTGCGCGCCAGCATGGCCAAGCTCGGCGCCGAGCCGATGCTGATGAAGCTGGAAGAATTCGACAGCTATATCCGCAACGAGATCAAGACCAACGCCGCGCTGGTGAAGGCGGCGGGCATCACCGCGCAGTAGTTGGTATCTCTCCGCTCATTCCCGCGAAAGCGGGAATCCAGAATTGTGCTTGTGGCCCTGGGTCCCCGCCTGCGCGGGGACGAGCGGACCAACCATCACTTCGTCTCCAGCGCCTTGCGGACGCGCGCCACGGTCTCGGGCGGCGTCTTCAGGATTT
>Ga0075430_100000220_pt1 | contig 39349 bp, 29 predicted proteins | sample RhiMetdeltSRZDD4_FD_75294 | JGI IMG/M metagenome (GOLD analysis project Ga0075430, IMG submission 75294) | Populus rhizosphere microbial communities from Tennessee, USA - Rhizosphere MetaG P. deltoides SRZDD4 | ecosystem: Host-associated > Plants > Roots > Rhizosphere > Soil | place: USA... | reverse complement strand
CCGGCCGCACCACGACACACGGCCTCGGCCAATGCGAACGACGTACGCGCGAGCGCTGGCAGCGTTCGCCTGATGGCTGCCTGACTCACGTCGAGGTACTCGTTGTCCGGGCGAAGGGCCAGTTGATGCGCGGCGATGCACGCGCTCATGCAGAGCCGCATCGCGCTCAGCCCGAAGACCGCGCGCAGCTCGACCTCACCGAGTGGCGCGACCGCCGCGTGCCCACTCACGAGCGCAGCGAGACCAGAGAGCGGGTCGTCGGCGTCGAGCATCATGTACGCGGCCGCGATCGCGAGGTCGGCGACCGCATAACCGTGCAGCATGTCGCCGAAGTCCACGATGCCGCTGACGCGCACGCCTTCGCTGCCCGGGCCACCGGAGACGAGGACGTTGTAGTCGTTCAGGTCGTTGTGAATCGTTCGGCGCGGGAGCTCGCGGAGCATGGGCCTAACGTGGGCGTCGAATCGGGCGACGATCACGTCGATGGCGGTCCCGACCTCGGCGTCTTTGACGAGTCCGCGATACTCACCGACGATTCGACTCGCGTTCGCCAGGTCCCAGTGGAAGTCACGGTGGACGGCCGGGTGGTCGAAGTCCGCCAGCGACGCGCCCAGCTCCGCTATCGACCGGCCAAAGCTCTCGAGGAACGAGAGCGGTCGGTGCGGCAGTGTCCCGAGCGGCTTCCCGGCGAGATGCGTGACCGCCCAGACGAGGTGCGTTCGACCACCGTCACCCTCGACCGAGGTGGTGGTCGCGCCGTCCAGCGTTGGCAGAGGACGCGGACACAGCCGCGTCCGACCCGCGACGTGGGCGAGCGCTGCCTGTTGCGCGTCCAACAGATCCCGGCGCTCACGCGCGTTCGCGATCTTGAGAACCTGACGCGCGCCGGTGCCATTCGTGAGCAGGAAGTTCTGATCGCGCTCGCTCGGCAGCGGCTCCGCGGTGGCCTCGATCCCGAACGATTCGCGCGCGATGCGCGCGGCCTCCAGCGCGTCGAACCGGGGAGCGTCATTGACCATGGCGGGCGAATATACGCGCTCCTGCTCAGACGTGGCGGCGTGAGCCTTACCGCGGACCTCCCGGCGGATCCTTTACGAGCTGCGTGTCGCCGCTTCGCGTGCCTCGGCGCATGGACCAGCCCACTGCCATTCTCACCGTCCAGCCGTCACCCGTCGCGGTACGGCCGTCGATTTTCGCCGGCCCCGGGAGGATGAGGCGCGTTCGGTCCGCCGACATGAGAATGAGCTCTGCCTCCGCACTCCCCCATTCGCCGGAAGTGCGGAACGTCGGGTACACCATCCCTGCGTCCGGAATCGGCGTCATTCCGTTCGTGACGAACGAGTTCTGCGTTCCGTTCGGAAGGATCACCACCGGCCCTTCGACGAAACGCCGGCGGAGCTCGGCCACGCGCGCCTTACGCTCTTCGTCGCGGCGCACCTCCGCTGTGCGAAGCGCGGCGGCACCGTACAGCGACGCGGTCGCGTCCGGATCAGACGCTGCCTGCACGCGTGCGGCAGCCGTGAGCATCGTCGCGAGGTCGTCGGTGACCTTCACGCGACGAGTCCAACCGGGGCTGTGCATCTCGAGCAGCACGCCGTACGCAGCACCGGCCGGGTAGGGGAACGTGCGCACGAGCGTCGCGTTGGTCCGCGGGGCTGCGTCGAGCTGCGCGGCCGCGTGAGCGGCAGCATCGGCGAGACCGTCGTTCACGACCATCGTCGCCACGTACTGCGGGATGCCCTCGTTGATCTCGAGGGCGCGCTCTGTCTGTTGCGCGGTAGCGAACAGTTCGTGCCGTTTTCTTCGAAACGCGAGCGCATGACTCAGAGGCGCGCGCATCGCGTCGCCCTTCGCACGGAGCGCTGAAGCAAGTGCACGCCACTCGAGCTGAATCCAGTACCGACCATCGACCGTGTCGAGATGGTCGTTGCTTGCATCAGCGCCGAGAAGGCCAATCTCAGGCTGAACGCGATGCACCAGCTCGTGCATGAGTAGGGTCTTTCGCGCCTTCGCGTCTCCCGCCGGAATGAAGGGCCAGACGAAGACACTCCAGCGCTTGTCGCCCCACCGGAGCGCGGCGTTCGCGAAGCCAAGTGCGGGCGGGCGAGGCGCGGTCGGCAGCTGTTCGTTTCCCACGACCTCGCGGGTCCGAGGGTCGGCGAACACCATCGGCCCGCAGAGCGAGACGCCGAGCAGCTTGCCGGCGTCCTTCGCGCACAGCTCCTCCGCTTCCTTGAAGTACACGTTGGCGCGATCTCGATCGATCTGGGCCGCGAGCGGCGTCGCGAACAGCGACGTGAGCGTCGTGGCGCCGAACGCGAATCGGACGGAGCGTCGCATGAAATCGTGGTCAGCCGTTAGGCAGCGCGAGTGGGCGACTCTCGGCGCTGCGTCGTCCGTCGGGCCGCGCGACGGCCTGTGTCCTGGCCGCCAGCGCATCGATCAGATCTCGCGCTCGCCCGGTGTACCGCGAGGCCGCCTGGCGGAACGCTCGCCGCGCCCACACGTAGCTGGCGCCAGCCACCGCCGAGCCGACTGCGACGCCGAGTGGCCCGAGCCCGGTCGCCATCACAGTGAGAGCCGAAGCAAGGAGTCCCCCACCGACACCCGGGAGTGTGCCCTTCAGCATGAAATGCCCGACCGCAACCTCGTCGAGCTCGACTCGCACGCGAAGCGTCGTCCTGCGATCGTCGGCGGAGACGCTCACTTCCGCCTTCGCCCCATCGAGTCGCCCCTTCCACCCGAACTGTCGTCCGACCGTGCTCACTTCGCCGACTTCGTGCGTAATCGCCCGCGTGACGTCGAGCAGCTGATCGAACGCGGTGGGGTTGATGGACGTCTCGACGACCCGCTCGAGCACGATGTGTGTGGGACCACCGAGGAACACGTTCTGGTTCGACGGCGGCACTGTCGTGTCGAGCTGCGCTGCGGCGCGACGAACGAGCTCCGGGTCGAGCCCCGCTTCAAGCGCGACCTGCTCGAGTTGCGCGAGCGACATCCCTCCCGACACATCGGCGCCGTCATCCCGTCGCTGCTGCAAATCCACAGCGGACTTGAGGATCACTCGGACCTCGCGATCCGTGTACGTACGGGTCGGGTCGGGTGGGAAGGCCATGCGGCGAATATACGCCGCAGCGTTCTCCGCCGCCCCTCGCCGGCCCGAAACGGAGAATCCCACCCGACGCTCGATCCGTAGGGGGGCAATGCCGAAAACGCTGAGCTTCCGCGCTGCCGAATATGGCCCGACGACACGCCAGTCTGCGCATGATCACGAAGGAGTCCAGATCAGCATCGTCCTGCGAGGCTCGGTCGCCGAGACTGTCGGACGCGCGACCGAGTACGCCGGTGCACTGAGCGTGGTCGTCAAGGATCGTGGGCTTCGCCATGCGAACGAGTTCGGGCCGCGCGGAGCGACGATCGCGCAACTCGCGCTTCCGGAAGGTGGGCTGTCCGAGCTGGTGGAAGATCCGAGGCGGGTCGTCGAGTGGACATGGAGTCACAACCTCGCCGCGGTGACACCGTTTCTTCGCCTCGTCGACCGCTACCGCGCGACCGGAACCGACGCGTTCACAGCTGACGACGCGGACGTCGTGGACCTGGTGTCTGCGGTGAGTGCGCGACGTGAGGAACGACGGCACGAGGCGCCGCCGGCGTGGTTGGCCGACTCGGTCGCGTGGCTCAGGGCGGAGTGGCATCCGCGGATGACCGTTTCGGATGTCGCCGCTCGGGCTCGCGTGCATCCGGTCTACCTGGCTCGCTGCGTCCGGCGGTGGTATGGGCACAGTCTCAGTGACGAGCTTCGTCGCCTTCGCCTGAGAGCCGCGGCGCACGGCGTGGCGGTGCATTCGGACGAGCTCTCGCGCGTTGCGTCCGACACCGGATACGCCGACCAGGCGCACCTCTGTCGTGACTTCCGCAGAGCGACCGGGTTCAGCCCCGGTGGCTATCGCGTCGTGGTTCGGGATCTGATCGCCGTCGCGCGCGTGAGCTGACCCGACGGAGGCACCACCAAACCAGGTTTCGCGGATTCAATCGCTCGCACTGTCCTCGTCCGAGCTTTCCGGGAGTGCACGGGAGTGATGAATCATGAAAGGGCTTACGCGCGGCTGGGTCAGCGCCGCCTGCGTCCTCATTCGAGCTGGCACCATGGAAGCGCAGGGACCACATCCGTCCGCAGCCAGCGTTGCGAGCGCCGTGGACTCACTTGCCGCGCGGGTGGTGTCGAGTGGGCTCGCGCCGGCGATTGGCGTCGCCGTCGTGATGGATGGAACGACCATCCTCGCGAGCGCCCACGGATTCGCTGATGCAACGCGCAGCGTGCGCGCGGATGCGCGCACGTTGTGGTACCTCGCGTCGACGAGCAAGTCGTTCACCGGATTCGGCACAGCGCTGCTCGTTGACGAAGGCGTGATCCGGCTGGATGCGCCGATCACCGAGCTGCTGCCGCGTGCGACGTGGCATGCGAACGCGCAGGCGCAGCGGCTCACACTCGCGCATTTCCTCTCTCATACGCACGCACTCGGCGGTGGCGCCGTCGTCATGAACGCGGCGTTCACGGGCGCGGTGCCCGAGGCGCGATGGCCCGAGCTGCTCGTCTGGTCGGCGCCGACGGGCTCGAGCGACCTCGTTTACAGCAACCTCGGCTACAATGTCGCGGCGATGGTGATCGACACGAAGCGGCCCGAAGGCTGGCGACGGTTCATCGAGCAGCGCGTGTTCGCCCCCGCCGGAATGCGCGACACGTACGCGCGCGTGTCCGGCCTCGAGCCGTCGCGGATCGCGCGTCCGCATACGATCGACGTGAATGGCCGGTACGCGACGGCGACGTTCTTCAAGACCGACGCGACGATGAACAGCGCCGGCGGACATCTCGCGACGCTGCACGACCTCGCCCGATGGGTCACCGTGCAGATGGACAGCGGTCGTGTTGACGGACGCCAGGTGCTTCCGCAGAGCGCCGTTGCCCTGTCGCAGCGCCAGCTGGCCGCCCACACGCAGCCTAACGCGCGGCGGTTCGCCTACTTCGATCGACACGGCTGGGGCGCAGGGTGGGACATCGGCGCGTACGAGGGCGAGCCGATGGTAAGCCGGTTCGGCAGCTATCACACGACGCGGTCGCACCTCTCGTTCCTGCCGCGTCGCCGCATCGGCGTCGTCGTCGAGACGACGGGCCGGTCGGCGTGGACGGCTACCGACATCATCGCCGCCTACGCGTATGATCTGGAAGCCGGCAGGCCTAACGCGCGCGCGGTGGCCGAGGAGCGGCTGGCCGCCCAGATGCCAAGGTTGGAGGGCGAGCGACGTCAGGCGATCACCCAGGACTCCGTTCGCCGTGCGACGCAGGCCCAGGTGGCGAGCATCGACCACGCGAAGCTCGTCGGTCGATACGCCCATCCCGGGTACGGCACGATTGCTTTCACGTCGAGGAACGGCGGACTGCATTACGAGTGGGGCGCGCTGTTCGGCACGGTCGAGCCGGTCGACGTCGCGCGAGGGCAGTGGCGTCTCGAGATCGCGGGGTCGGGGACGGCGGTGGAGTTCGGAGATGGAGCGAGCGGGTCGCCTGGTTCAGTCCAGGTTCAGGGTATCACCTTCACCAGGGTTCAGGATCGATGACGTCACCCAAACACGTTCTGCCAATCGGCGCAGCCGCGTTCCTTCTCGTGGCCCCGCCTTTCCTTCATGCGCAGTCGCGGCTGCCTGACGACTCGCTCGCATTAGGCCGACGCTACGCCACGTGGTTCCTGACGAGTCAGATCGACAGTCTCACCGCAAACATGTCACCCGGCACGTTGACCGCACTCGGAGGTCGCGATGGTCTGACGCAACGTATGGCTGAAATCGCCGCACGCGCTGGGCAGGTCACGGGAGTCGTCGAGGAGCGATTCGTCTGGCGCAACGGGCAGCGTCAGTACTGGCGCGTGGTCAACACGACCGGGGTCAGCGAGCCGGTAGCCATCCGGATCGTGATCTCTTCGAAAGGGGAGATGATCGGATTCGGGGCCAACCCGTTGAGCTCGGTGCCGCCGATCGACAGCGGTGGTCCACCGATCCGAAAGCCGGAGTGACCGCCCGCGCCCCAGGTTTGCACAACGCGTTGTCAGGCACGGCGAGGAGCAGCGATGGCAATGCGAGGGAAACGCACAGGCGGACGTAAGGGCAACGGAACCGATCTGGCTGGCGGGCTCGAGCGCCAACGGCTTCCGCTCGGTGATCCCGGCGACCTCGATCCGCTCCTCGAGCGAATCGGCAACGCCCGATATGTGTTGCTCGGCGAAGCGACGCACGGCACGTCTGAGTTCTACACGTGGCGCGCGACGCTCTCCGAGCGGCTCATCCGCGAGAAGGGCTTTTCGTTCATCGCGGTCGAGGGCGACTGGCCTGACTGCTATCAGGTCAATCGCTATGTGAAGTCGTACCTCGAGGCGGGAAGCAGTGCGCGCGATGTGCTGCACGCGTTCGAGCGGTGGCCGACGTGGATGTGGGCGAACCGTGAGGTCGTCGCGCTCGCGGACTGGCTGCACGAGCACAACCGGCGCCTCCCGTCGGCCCGACAGGTCGGATTCTATGGGCTCGACGTCTACTCGTTATGGGACTCGATGCACGCGGTGGTCTCGTACCTCGAGTCGGTCGATCCGTCGCTCGCGCGATCAGCCCGTGCCGCGTACCGCTGCTTCGAGCCGTACGCTGAGGACGTGCAGGAGTATGCGCGCGCGACCGCCATCGTCCCGACGACGTGCGAGCGTGAAGCCGTCGCGGTCCTCAGCGCGCTCAGAGCCAGGGCGTTCGAGTACCGCGAAGACGGCGCGGACGCGTACTTCAACGCCGAGCAGAACGCGCTCGTGGCGCGTAACGCGGAGCTCTACTACCGCACGATGGTGCGCGGCGGCCCGACGTCCTGGAACGTGCGCGACACGCACATGGTGGAGACGCTCGAGCGGCTGATGAAGCATCACGGCCCCGAGGCGAAGGCGATCGTGTGGGAGCACAACACGCACATCGGCGACGCGCGGTTCACGGACATGGCGCGCGCCGGCATGTACAACGTCGGCCAGCTCGTGCGGCAGGCCCATGATGCCGACGACGTCGTGCTCGTGGGCTTCGGCACGCACCGTGGGACGGTCATTGCGGGCGCGGAGTGGGGCGCCCCGATGCAGCGCATGCGGGTGCCTAACGCGCGCGCGGGCAGCTTCGAGGACGCTCTTGCCGAGTCGGGGCGAGGCGACGCGTTGCTCCTGTTCGACGGCACCGACGACGGCGGAGTGCGTGGGCTCGATGAGCCGATTGGCCATCGCGCGATCGGCGTCGTGTACGATCCGCGGCACGAAGGGTGGGGAAACTACGTGCCGACGATCGTGCCGCGGCGGTACGACGCGTTCCTCTACTTCGAGGAGACGACGGGCGTCGATGCGCTGCACATGCCGGTGCTCGTGGATGGAGAGGCGCCGGAGACCTATCCCAGTGGGATGTAGCGGGAAGTCTGCTCGCCTCTCCTCCGGCAGACCTCAGCTGACAGCCCTCAGCTAACAGCGCTCAGCCAACAGCGCTCAGCTGGGGGCCAGGGGCTACTAGCATGTGCTTGGGGCTGCGGGCTGCTGACGGCAGCTAGGAGCTGGGGGCTGGCATCCATGCGCGGTGTCGCGGTATCGCGGCATACTCGCGGGGAAAGTTGCGGCACCACTCTCCCCGCGGGTATGCGTCGGCTCGCGGTAGCCAGCGTGGTTGCCAGCGCCAAGCCCCCAGCCGCCTGAAGCAGCCCCCAGCCCCCAGCTCATGCGAGCAGTCCCCAGCCCCCAGCCGTCACTTCACAACCTAACGCCAATTCTTGCGGCTGGCGAAGATGACCCCCGCACTCACGGCCGCCATGCTGAGCACCGTAGCCACGCGATGCATGGAGGTCGTCGTATAGAAGCTCCGCTTCCGAACGGTGCCGGGATAGTTGCCGCGCTCGCGCCCGCCACCCTGCGGCTCGTAGAGCGAGTCCTCGCGTCGCACGCGTGACGGCTTCTTCATCTTCTGCTGATTGAACATCGTCGCGCGCATGTAGCGGTCCGCCACGCGCGGAACGTTGTCCATCGCCGCCGTCATCTTCCCGCCGCCGCCGACGATGAGATCGCGCCGAGCGTGCTCCGCGCAGAAGATGATGGCGTCCGCGACGACAGACGGATCATAGACCGGCGGCGGATGCTTCGGCTCCGCCTCCATGTAGTTGCGCGCGTGCTCCGGGAACGGCGTATCGATCGCGCCCGGCTTGATGAGCGTGATCGAAACGGGCGCGCCCTCCTTCTCCAGCTCCATGCGCAACGCGTCGGTGAACGCCTTCACGGCGTGCTTGCTCGCCGAATAATGCCCCTGAAGCGGAATGGCCCGATCGCTCACGACGCTGCCGAGGTTGATGAGCGCACCACCGCGTTCCTTCAGATGGCCGATGGCCGCGAGCGAGCCGTGGACGACGCCCCAGTAGTTCACGTCGAACAGCCGTCGCGCATCCTCGACCGGGACTTCTTCGACCGGTCCGTAGATGGACAGGCCGGCGTTGTTGATCCAGGTATCGAATCCACCGAACGCCTCGACCGCGCGTTTCGCGATCGTCCGAACGTCCTCGAGGCTCGACACGTCGGCCACGACCGTCAGCGCGCGCCCGCCCGACCCTTCGATCTCCACCCGAGCGCTCGCCAATCCGTCCGGATCGCGGGCCGCGAGCACCACGCGCGCGCCACGTTCGGCGGCGAGCTTCGCGGTCGCAAGGCCTATCCCGCTCGAGGCGCCAGTGATGACGACAACCTGGTCCTCGATGCGCTTCAGCTTCACCGCCATGATCGATCTCCGGCTAAGAAGGACCATGCCGTTTCAAGAACCCTGCCGCGTCAATCCTTGACCATGGGAAGCCCGGCGTCGATCCAGTCCTTTTTTCCCGCGGAATACTCCCGGATGTTCGTGTAGCCCATCGCCTCGAGCTCGGTTCCGGCCCACCCCGACGTCGGACAATCGTGGTCCCAGCAATACAGCACGATCTCGGCGTCCCTGTCAGGGACGACTTCCGGAACGAGCGTCGCGACCTGCGTGGGGGGAAGGTTCTTCGCGGTAGGCAGGTGATGCTTTCGGAAATACATCGGCGGCAGCACCTCGAACAGCGCGAAGTTGTCGCCGCGGTCGATCTTCGCACGCAATTCATCACGCGTAATCACGGTCATGACGAAAGGTAGCGTGGCGATCGTACAGCATGCTGAGACCCGTGGCCGACCCCCCACCAGCGTGATATAGAATTCGGTCATGCGGATCGTGTCGCTCTGTCCATCCCTGACCGAGCTGGTGTTCGACCTCCAGCGTGGTACCGACCTGGTTGGTCGCACGAAGTTCTGCGTGCATCCCGCCGATCGCGTCGGCGCCGTGGAGAAAGTCGGCGGCACGAAGAACCCGAAGGTCGATCGCATCATCGCGCTTGCTCCCGACCTCGTCCTCATGAACGAGGAGGAGAACCGCCGCGAGGACGCCGAAGCGCTCGAGGCCGCCGGCGTGCGATGTCACGTGAGCTTCCCGCGGAACGCACTCGAGACCGCGACGATGGTCCGGTCGATCGCCGCTGCGCTCGACGCGCGTGAGGATGGCGAACGCATCGCCCGCGATATCGAGACGCGCTACGACCGCGTCGTCACGTCGGCGCGAGGGAAGGGCACGGTGTCGTTCGCCTATCTCATCTGGCGCGAGCCGTGGATGGCCGCGAACGGCGACACGTTCGTGAGCGCGATGCTCGCGCAGGCCGGCGGCGTCAACGCGTTCGGCGACGTGCCCGATCGCTATCCGACGATCACGCCTGGCGAGTTGGGCACCGCCGACCCGACACTCGTCCTCATGTCCACCGAACCGTTTCCGTTCAAGCAGTCACACGCCGACGAGCTGGCAGAGCTCTCCGGAATCCCGCGCGAACGGTTCCTGATCGTGGACGGCGAGTTACTCTCGTGGCACGGCTCGCGAACGCCCGCGGGGATCGACTACGCCGAACAGGTCATCGAGCGGGGGCGTGCGACGTTAGGCAGCGTTGCCTCGAGCCCGAGCGACGAAGGGACTCGCGGTCGTCGCGAAGGAGAGATGTCATCCTGATCGCAGCGAAGGGTCTTCGTCGTCCCGGTAGAGCGAGGTCATCCTGAGCGCAGCGAAGGATCTTCGTCGTCCCGAAAGAGGGCTCTATCAGGAACCCGAGGATTCTTCGCTGCGCTCGGAATGACGACGCGCGCTACCGGGATGACCACGATTCTTCATGCCGCGTCGGGGGTCCCTCGTCCCTCGTCGCCAGTCCCCCGTCCCTCGCCCCTCGTTTGCCATCACGTTTCCTGAATCCGTCGCACCTGCACGGTGCCGCCATATTTGAGGTGCGGGCAGTCCCGCGCGATTCGATACGCCTCGGCCGAATCCGCGACCTGGATGAGAAAGAACCCGCCGATCTGCTCGAGGGGATTTCGCGCCGGCGTGACCACGCCTGACGCGGCGTGAATGGCCACGGGCGTGTCAGCGAGCTTCTCCGCCATCACGAGCGCACCCGACTGCGCGAGCCGGCCCGCCCACGCACCGTACTCCTGCACGATCGCACGCTCGACGATGCTATCGGGCGCCGTCGCCGACACGCCAGCGGGCCGCGCGTGTGCGGGCCCTTCGACCAGGAGCAGATAGCGCTGTTTCGCCGATGCAGCCCCCGGTTGCGCCGTCGCCGCCTGTGGGTCCGTCGCCGCGGCCGGCGCGATCACGGAGCGGCGCCCGGCGAGAACACCGACGAGCAACGACGCCGCGATCGCCGTGGTCGCCAGCGCCGCGCGAGGGAAGAGAGACGTCCGTCCTCTGGCTTGCGTCGTGCCGACCGTAGTCGTGCCCACGGTCCGAGCGCGCGCGTCGATCAGCCGCTCGACTCTGCTGGCCGCCCCCGCTGCCGCCGGCGCGGGCGCAAGCGCCCCAAGCTCCTGCCACATCTCGCGCAAGCGATCCGTCTCGGCGCGACAGGCCGAGCACCCGGCGATGTGCTCGTCTACCGCCCGCGCGCGGGCCGGGTCCAGCGTGCCGGTCAATCGCTCGACGAACTCCTCGCGCACGCGCTCGCATTCCATAGCAGCCTCGCTCGATCGCACTGGTCATGGCGGCCGTGACCGATCCCGCACCGACACTTAGATCACCCGGGGCGACGCGATGTTACGACCCGCCGGTACGGTCGGCTGCGGGAACGTGGTGTTGTAACGAGCGCGCTCCAGGTGCGATCTAACGGTGAGGTGTCCCGCCCCGTCCGGGAGGTCGATCGCACGTGGCCGCGCCGTCCGACGAACAACTGATGCTGGCGCTTCGCGACGGAGAGCTGTCGGCCTTCGACGCACTGTTCCGTCGTCATTACGAGACGGTGCGTTCGATGTGCGCACGCATGGTCGCGAGCGGCGACACGGGCGACGATCTCGCGCAGGAAACCTTCCTCAGGATCCTTCGCCATCGCGGGACGTTTCGCGGCGACGCGCGGTTCACGACGTGGGTCTACCGCATCGCGCGGAACGTGTGCCTCGAAGCGCTCGCGCGTGCGTCGCGTGACGATCGCCTCGTCGCCGCGTGGGGCGCTGAAGTGTCGAACGAGACCTCACCGTCCGGCGCGGACGATGACCTGCAGCAGCTCGAGGCGGCCATGCGAGCACTGTCGCAGGAACATCGCGAAGTGCTCGTTCTCTGCCGCTACCAGGGCCTGCCGTTCACCGAAGTTGGCGAGATCCTCGGCTGCAGCGCCGGTGCGGCTCGCGTCCGTGCGCACCGGGCGCTCGCCGCGCTGCGTGCCCACATGCAGAGCTGCCCGCCCAATTAGAACCGGAACACGACCGAAGGGGTCAGCATCCCCTCGAGCGTGCCGAACGGGTTCGGGAAGTAGTGGTACTTCGCCTCGATGCCGAATCCCGCGCGCCCGCGGCTCGCGAGCTCGAGCCCGAGTCCGACGACCGCTCCCGCGGTCGTCCCGAACGACGTCGAGTGCGGACCGCGCGCGTAGTACGCGCCGCCGCCGATGAGGCCGTACAGTCGCTCTGCCTCCGACCACCGAAGCTCTGCGGAAGCCGTCGCGGAGTAGACCTGGTTGGGGTGGGGAACGTACGTGCCGCACTCCGTCGACGATTCGGGACACGACGGAATCGCGACCATTGATGACAGCATGTTCGCGAGCCCGTCGATGCGCAGCGCCACGTTCTTCATCGCCCCGAATACCGCCGACAGCTGAGCGTGGTAGCCGAGGTCGGAAGGGAAGCTGACCTGATACCCCGTTGGGACCGTGGTCCCGGCAGCAAGCCCGAGACGAAGTCCGCCCGTGCTCGTCGGAGCGGTCTGGGCGCCAAGCGCACCGCCAGCGGCGACGAGCGCGAACGCGAATAACCCCATGCGAACGAAGCTGTGATGCATGCGACCTCGGGGGCTGAGTACGGTGGTCCCGCGTGAACTACCCCGGCAGCAACGATCCAGTCACCGACACGGACGACTTATCGTGCTCAGCGTGACGTGGCACACAGGCCCGGTTCTGGCAGGTGCGCAGCTACGCCGGCCGTCTTTCGAAACCACAACGCTGGCCGAAGCCATCGAAAGGGAGGGTGCCGCCGTGGAAGACTGGACCGAAGACGACTGGATGGAGTGGATCGAAGCGACGTACGAGGCGCTCGACGAGAAGGACGTAGATGCCTTCGTCGCACAGCTCACGCCAGGAGCGACCGTGCAATTCGGGAATGGCGCGCCGGTCGCGGGACGCGTTGCGATTCGCGACGCGTTCAGCGGGTTCTTCGACGCGATCGGCACGATGAGTCACGCCTTCACCTCGCAGCTGCGAGTGGACGACACGCTGATCATCGAGGCGATTGTCACGTTCACACGCCGCGACGGGACGGCGGTCGCCATTCCGGCTGCGACGGTCTGTGAGCTGACGGACGGGAAGGCGGATCGCATGCAGACCTACGCCGACGTCTCGCCGCTCTTCGCGCCCGGAGAAGCCCCGGCGTTATGCAAGGCAGTTGAAGGCGCCATCGCATAGCGCGCTCGAACCGCTCTCGCGAATCTCGCGGGGCGCACGATAACATTCGGCGTGCCCTCGATCGCGCTCCTGACTTGCGCCAGGCTCCCTCGGCTCGCCGATGACGAGCATCCGCTCCTCGACGCGCTGGCCACGCGCGGCATTCGCGCGGAGCCGGCCGTCTGGGATGACCCGCGCGTCGACTGGAGCCGGTTCGATGCCGCCGTGGTCCGGTCGGTCTGGGACTATCACCTTCGCTACGATGAGTTCTTCGACTGGCTGACTCGCGTCGAGCGACTCGGCGTCTCGATCTGGAATCCACCGCACGTACTTCGGTGGAACTCGCGCAAGACCTACCTGCAGGAGCTCGGCACTTCAGGCGTTCACGTCGTGCCGACGGTCTGGGTGGACGAGACAACTCCCGAAGACGAAGCCTCGCTCACGACGACTCTCGAGCAAGAAGGCTGGCCTGACGCCGTCGTGAAGCCGGTCGTCTCGGCCAGTGCCCACGACACGTGGCGCCTGACGCGTGAAGAGGCCGCGCGCGACCCGTCGCACGACGAGCAGCTGCGTCGAATCGCGAAGGAATCGGGTGCGATGGTTCAGCCGGTCGTACCGGAGATCGTCTCGGCGGGTGAGTGGTCGCTGCTGTTCTTCGACGGCGTGTTCAGTCATGCGGTCGTCAAGCGCGCGGCGGCGGGCGAGTTTCGCGTCCAGCGCGAGTTCGGTGGGACGTTCGAGAACGTGACGCCCTCGGCGGCGGTGCTCCGGCAAGCGCAGGCGGCGATCGCGGCGGCGCCCGGCCGTACGCTCTACGCGCGTGTCGATGGCGTCGTCATCGGCGACGCCCTGACGGTCACGGAGCTCGAGCTCCTCGAGCCGTCGCTCTTTCTCGACGCAGACCCGGCGGCGCCCGACCGTTTCGCGGCCGCGATCGCGCGAGTGACTTCCGGTGAACGGCCGAGGAGCTAGAACTCTGTCATCCTGAGCGCAGCGAAGGATCTTCGTCGTCCGGCAGAGCGATGTCATTCTGAGCGAAGCGAAGAATCCTCGGTATCCCGGCTGAGGGATCACTCGCTCGGGAGGCTGAGGATCCTTCGCCTGACGGCTCAGGATGACAAAGCGCCTGAGGATCCTTGCGCGGCCGGCGGCGCCGCGATTGGTTCCCCGGCCATGGATCAGGCCGACAAGCCGCCCGTTTCCTCGAACGTCGCCGATGCGTCGACGCCCACCGCGCCCGACCTCGGCGAGCTCGCCCTGGTGATGGGTGGCGGCGGAGCGCGCGGGGCGTATCAGGTCGGGCTCCTCCGCTATCTCGCGCGGCGGTATCCATCGCTCCGCCTGCCGATCCTGACGGGCGTCTCCGCCGGTGCCGTGAACGTCGCGCATCTCGCGCAGCACACCGGCACGTTCACCGCGGCGGTCACATCACTCGAGCGATTGTGGCGGTCGCTCACACCCGAGCAGGTCTTTCGTGTCGATGCGCCCGCGCTGGCGTCCAACGCGCTCCGATGGGGACTGCGGCTCGTGTCGGGCGGGACCGCCTCGGAGCCACAAACCCGGGGCCTGGTCGACACGTCGCCGCTTCGGACATATCTGACGCAGGCGCTCATGCCTCAGGACGGGATTCTCACGGGGATCGATCAGAACCTCGCGCGCGGCTCGCTGCGCGCGGTCGCACTCAGCACGACCGACTATGGCACGGGGCAGTCCATTGTCTGGATGCAGGGACGCAACCTGACCGAGTGGGAGCGCCCGAAGCGGCGCGCCATCAGCACCCACCTTACCGTCGAACACGTCATGGGTTCGTCGGCGCTGCCATTCTTCTTCCCGGCCGTGCGCATCGGCGACTCATGGCACGGAGACGGCGGCGTCAGGCTGACCGCACCGCTCTCGCCGGCGCTGCACCTCGGCGCGCACAAGATTCTCGCGATCTCGACGCGGTACGACCGATCTCAGACCGAGGCAAACGAGCCGTTGATTCGCGGCTACCCGCCTCCCGCACAGGTCCTCAGCATCCTGTACAACGCCGTGTTCCTCGACCTGATCGACCAGGACGTCCTCCGGCTCGAGCGAATGAACTGGGTGCTCCGTAAGTTGCCGCCCGCCGATCGCGATGGATTGCGAGTGGTGAACATTCTCGTGCTCCGTCCTTCGCGCGATCTCGGAAAGCTTTCGCGGGAGTACGAGCCTTTACTGCCCGGGTTCTTCCGGTTCATGACTCGCGGGCTGGGGACGCGCCAGACCGCGAGCCCGGATATTCTGAGCCTGTTGATGTTTCAGGAGAACTACCTGGCCAGGCTCATCGAGCTCGGCGAAGCGGACGCCGAGGCACGCGCGGCCGACATCGATCGATTCCTGGCGGCTGCCTGACGCGGCGAGCTCGCCTGCATGCGGTGTCGACCGTCGTTGCTGAGAGCTTCTGCGACATCGGTGACGTCGGCTCGGTCGGCGTGCGGTCCTGCTCCACTCTCTTCAGCATGCGCCGAGCAATGGCGAGTTGAAGAAGCCCTGACGCCGATATGGCCGATGACGCCGATGTCGCAGAAGCTCCGTGCGCTGAGAGAGGTTCTCTCGCAACGGTTGAAAGAGAGCTGGTCGGACTAGCTCCGCGCCTCCCGATTCACCCGGTCCTCGGCGACGTCCGTGAGGACGTGATCCGAGTGGCCTTCCTCGTCGAGCGTCTTCTGTAACAGCTTCGCGTGCTTGTCGAGTCCGAGCATCTCGGCGAACGTGCGCACGCAGCCGTAGCCCGCGATCTCGTAGTGCTCCACGCGCTGCGACGCGCAGATGAGGGCGGCATCGAGCACCTCGGGTGGTATGCTCCCGCGCCGCTGCAGCACCTCGTCACCCTCGAGGAGCAGCCCCTCCATACCGCGGCAGTGATGACCCGACGGCGTCTCGCCCAGATCGTCGAAGATCTCCATCAGCCGATCCGCATGCCGCCGCGTCTCGGTCTGGTGCTTCTGGAACTTCTCGCGCAGCTCGGCGTCCGTTGCAGCCGAGATCATCTTCGGCAGCGCGACGAGGATCTGCTGTTCCGCGCTGTAGAGGTCCCGGAGTTGGTCGACGTAGAGGTCCCGAAGATTCGTCATCGCCATGGCACGTCCTCTCGATACGGGTGAACCGTTCACGGGATGGGTGGCAATCTGCTCGCAGACCACGTGCCCACGCCCACCGAACTCGGCGATTGCGCGAGGGCGGCGGGAATCTTGATCTTCTCGCCAGCGCTCACGCACGACCCACGCGCACGCATCCATGGCCATTCGCTTCGTCCACGTCTTCGACGCCGATCTCGAGCCGCGCCGCATCGCCGAAGTCCAGCGGATCTTTCGCAGTTACTACGGCGACGTGTACGGTGGCTATGCCGATCGCATCCCCGACATGCTCCGCCGCCAGAGCGAGCTCGGGCATCGCACCATCATCATTACGGCCGAGGATACCCGGGTGCACCGGGTCATGGCCTTCGCGATCGCGCTCCACTACGCCGATATCAACGCCACGCTGCTCGATTTCATCGTCGTCGATCCGAACGTCAGGCAGCGCGGGATTGGCGGCGCGCTCTACGAAGCTCTCCGCGAGTACCTGCAGCGGCTCGGCACCTCGGGCCTCTACCTCGAGGTTCGCCCCGACGACGCGGAGCTCGAGCCCGATCCCGTGCGCCGGAGAGAGAGTCGGGCGCGCATCCGCTTCTACGAGCGGTACGGCGCGCGCGTGATCAGCGGCACGAGCTACGAGCAGAAGCGTCCCGGACGCACCGAAGGCGAACCCTACCTCGTCTTCGACTCGCTCGGCGACGTTAGGCATCCGACCGGTGAGGAAGTGCGGGCGATGATGAGCGCGCTGCTGTACCGGAAGTACGGGTATTCGCGCGACGATCCGTATCCGCGCTCCATCATCGACTCGGTGCCGGACGGGCCGGTTGGGTTTCAACCGCCGCGGAGCGCGTCGGCGCCGGCACGCGTAGCGCCACGGCGTGAGCTGTTCCGCCCGCTCAAGGTGCTCGTGACGCCTCACCACCATCTGCATCACGTGAAGGAGCGTGGCTACGTCGAGCGTCCGGTGCGCGTCGATCGCATCGCGCACACGCTGCGAGTTCTGCCCGGCGTCGAGTTCGTGGAAGTGCGCGACTTTGGCACGGAGCCGATCCTCGCGGTGCACGACGCGGATTTCGTGCGCTATCTCGAGCGCGTGTGCCCGAAGCTCAAGGAAGGCGAGGCGGTCTACCCGTATGTCTTCCCGCTGCGGCTACGAGAGCGGAAGCCTGTCGACGAAGCCGTGCAGGCGGGCTACTACTGCATCGACACGTTCACTCCGCTCACGCGGAACGCGCTGATCGCGGCGAAGGCGGCAGCGAACTGTGCGCTCACGGGGGCGGCCCTCCTGCGCGGCGGCGAGCAGCTCGCGTACGCGCTGTGCCGCCCGCCGGGTCATCACGCGGAGCGGAGCGTCTACGGCGGCTTCTGCTACTTCAACAACGCGGCGATCGCTGCGCACACGTTGAGTGCCGAGGGGAAGGTCGCCGTGCTCGACATCGATTTCCATCACGGGAACGGCACGCAGGACATCTTCTACGATCGCGGCGACGTGCTCACGCTCTCGATTCACGGCGATCCGAGCTACGCGTATCCGTATTTCGCCGGGTTCGTGGATGAACGTGGCGTCGGCGCCGGGGAAGGGTGCAACCACAACTTCCCGCTCCCCGAGGATGTGACGGACGACCAGTACATGGAGACGCTAGAGCGCGCGCTGTCGATCATCGAGACGTTCGCCCCGCGAGCGCTCGTCCTGTCCGTCGGCCTGGACATCGCGAAGGGCGACCCGACGGGTGCGTGGTCGATCACGCCAGACGGCTTCGAGCGCATCGGCGGCGCGGTCGCCGGCCTCGGGCTTCCGACGCTCGCGGTTCAGGAAGGCGGTTACGACACTCGCACGTTAGGCAGAAACGCGAGACACTTCGTCGCCGGACTCCAACGGGGAGTCTATGAGCGGAGGCTCGAACGCAGGAAGGCATAGAAGCGCGATGGGGTCAGAGTCCAAGGGCATCGTTCCGTTGCCACGGCAACGGAACGATGCCCTTGGACTCTGACCCCATCCCGCCGTCATGGCTTTGGCCGAGCTCTGAACTGCTCGTACAAATCCGAGTGTCGGTCCGTCAGAGGGACCTTCGTGCCTCGGATGAACAGGTGCTTCACCGTCGACCGAACGTCGAGCGGGTCACCCGTCGTCACAACGATGTTCGCGACTTTCCCCGCCTCGATGCTGCCGTAGCGGTCCGCCACGCCGAAGATCTGCGCCGGGTTGATCGTGATCGACTTGATCGCTTCGGCCGAGTCGAGCCCGTACGCCGACGCGAGCGCCGCATTGTACGGCAGATTGCGCGAGTTTCCTGCGTCCGACGTCTGGAACGCGATCTTCACTCCTGCCTTCGCGAGCACGCCAGGCTGCGCGTACAGCATGTCGTACGGATCGTCCGCGCCGGGCGCCTGCGTCGTCGGGCCGACGATGACCGGGATCGCGCGCGCCGCGAGTGTGTCCGCGAGACGCCATGCATCGCGGGCGCCGCGAATGATCACCTTCAGCTTGAACGAGTCCGCAAGCGCGAGCACGCCGCGAATCTGATCGGCCGACGCGACGTCGAAGATCACGGGCATCTCACCGCGCACCACCGGAACGAGCGCTTCCATCTTCTGGTTCACGCGCTGTGCGGTCGCGGCATTCGATCCGCTTCGCCCTTTCACTTCGGCGTACGAGCGAGCGTCCGCGAGGAACTGACGAAGCTCCCGAACCTGGCGATTCATCGTCTCGCGGCGCTCGGCCGCCGACTGCTGGTTCTGTCCGAAGCCACCGCCGCCGCCGCCGAAGCCGCCACCACCGGTGCTCGTCGGGTACGTCATCACCATCGCCGCGCGCGGTTTGACCCCCATCTCATCGGCCGTCCAGCCGAGGAGGTCCATGAGCGCGGCGGAGCCCGACATGAGGCCCCCCTCGGCCGACGTGATGACGGTCGTCACACCGTTCACGCGAGTGACCGGAATGAGCTCGGAGTGCGGATTGACGGCCCCCAGCGCGACATTCTGCGGGTTGAAGTCGCCGACCTCGCGCGTGTCCTGCGACCCGGGCACCGACCCGATTTCCGTGAGGCCGAGCTGCGTCCCGGCGTCGATCATGCCGGGGAACACGAACAACCCGGTGGCGTCGATGACGGTCGCTCCCGCGGGTGCCTGGACATTCGCGCCGACGGCCTGGATTCGTCCGCCGGAGATGACGACGGTCCCGTTAGGTATGTTCGCTCCCACGACGGGCACGACGGTCCCGCCGCGGATGACGTACGTCGGTGTCTGGGCGGAGAGCGCGGTGCTCGCCGCCACTGTCATTCCGAGCGCAGCGCCGAACGCGCGGAGTCGAGGAATCGCGCTCATCCCGATCGAGGGCCCTCTGTCGGGACGACCGCGATTCCTGGACTCCGCCGCTGAGCGGCTTCGCTCGGAATGACAGCCGGTTCCCTGTTCCCCCCGCTCGGAATGGCCGCCGAGTCCCTCGTCCCTGGTCCCTGGTCCCCGGTTCATTGTTCCTCCGACGTCACACGCGGACGCACCCGACTGCGCATCTGCTCGATCAGGTGCTCGAGCGTCGGCGACGTCATGCGGTCGAAGAACACCCGGCCGTCGATCAGCGTCATGTCCACGCGCGCGGCCGGCGCGAAGGGATGGGCCGTGAAGATCGCCAGGTCCGCATCCTTGCCCACCTCGATCGATCCGACGCGCTTCTCGATGCCGAGCTGCTTCGCGGCGTTCAACGTGATCATCTTGAGCGCCTCTTCCTCCGACGTCCCGCCGTAGTGCATTGCCTTGGCCGCTTCCTGATACAGGCGGCGCGCGCGCTCATCCGAGTCCGAGTTGATCGTCACGACCACGCCGCGCTCGGCCATCAAAGCCGCGTTATGGGGGATCGCGTCCCAGGCTTCCATCTTGTACGCCCAGTTGTCGGCGAACGTGCTGGCGCCGCTGCCAGCCTTCGCGAGCTCGTCGGCGACCTTGTACCCCTCGAGCACGTGCTGGAACGACGCGACGCGGAAGCCGAAGTCCTTCGCGACGCGCAGCATCATCAGGATCTCGTCGGCGCGATACGAGTGGCAGTGCACGAGCCGCTTGCCCTCGAGGATCTCGACGAGCGGGTCGAGCTCGAGATCGCGTCTCGGCGGAATGAGCGCGGCGCGCGCCGTACCCGAGAGGGTCCGTCGCCGCTGCTCGTACTGCTGCCACTCGCGCTGATACTCTTGCGCGCGCGTGAACGCGTCGCGAAGCAGATCCTCGACCCCCATGCGCGTGCGCGGGTAACGTCCCTGCTGGCCCGGGCCGATGTTGCGGTTCGTCTGCCGGACGTTCTCGCCTAACGCGAACTTGATCCCCGGCGGCGCGCCCTCGAACAGCAGGCTGTCCACCGGGAGGCCGTACCGGAGCTTCACGACGGCGTTCTGGCCGCCGATCGTGTTCGCCGAGCCGTGCAGGATGTTGAGCGTCGTCGTGCCTCCCGCGAGGATCCGGTAGAGGCTCGCCCCGTCCTGCCGGAGCACATCCTCCATCCGGACCATCGACGTGATCGACAGCGTGCCCTCGTTGATGGCCTCGGACGCCGCGTGGGAGTGTGCGTCGATGATCCCCGGCGTCACGTACTTGCCGTTCGCGTCGATGACCTTCGCGCCCGCCGGCACCTGCACGTCCGCGCCGACCGCCGCGATCTTGCCGTCGCGAATGAGGATCGTGCCTTTCGGGATCGTCCCGCGCGCCGCCGTCATGATCGTCGCGTTCGTGATCGCGACGAGCCGGCCCGCCGGCGGGATCGGCAGCGACACCGCCGTGAGGTCGAGCGTCGGCGACTGCGTTGTCGCCGGCGTTGCCGCGGCGCCCGTGGGGCGTGGTGTGCCGGTCGCCTGAGCGTGAGCTGGTACGGCAATGACGAACGCGGCCACGGCGACCAGGCCGAGTGCCTTGTCCCTAGTCCTTCGTCCCCGGTTCATCATGGCCTTCTCTCCGCCGTGAAGTTCATGTTCGCCATCTCCGCGCCGCGAATGCGCCCCGTCATCCGATTCCCATCGACCTCGCCCTCGGCCGTCATCTGCAACGTCTGCCCGCCGATCGTCATGGCGAGCGAGAACGTGACGTTGCGGCCCTGCACCCGCCCGTCCGAGATCGACACCGTGCCGAACTGCGACGTCATCGAGCCGTCGAGCGCGTCGCCGGACTGCGTGAGCGTGAGCGTCGTCGCCACCTCGCCCTGAGGCGATGACACCGCCATCGCCCACGTGCCGCCGACCTGGGCCGTCGGACCACCGCCGCCAGCACGTGTGCCGGCGCCACGCCCCGAGGACGGCACCACTTCGTGGCTCACGCCGTCGACGAACACCATGCGAAGCTGCGGATTCTCCGAGAGGAGATCGCCCTGCGCGATGACGAGGTTCGCGATCTTCCCGGTCTCGATGCTGCCAAGCTGATTTTCGGCGCCGGCGATCTCCGCGGCGCGGATCGTGAGCGCCTCGAGCGCTGCCTGACGAGGCAGTCCGGCCGCGACCGCCTTGCGCACGTTCGCGAGGAATTCAGCTGGCCGGAGCGTGCCTGACGCGAGCGCGAACCGAACGCCCGCCTGGTGGAGCGCTGCGGCATTGCCCTCGAGGAGACGTCGAACCGCTGCCTCGCGCGTCACGCTGTCGTTCAGCTCGCGCCGCTGCCCGGCGCGGAATTGCCAGCCGGTCACGGCGGTCGCGTTGGGATACTCGACCGACACGACGACCGGCCGCCCCGAGGCCTTGATCGCATCGATCGCGCGGAACGCTTCCGACGCACCGACCACGGTCAGCTTGAGGTCGAACTCCTTCGCGATGTCGAGCGCGCGTCGAATCTCGTTCTCGTTGCTCGCGGCGAAGAACGCCGGCATCTGGCCGCGGACGACCGGGACGAGCGCGTCGAGATCCGCGTCATACGATGGACGCGCGACCCCGCGCACGCCCGCGCGGTAGCGTTCGAGCATCGCCGCGTGTCGCTGCGCGTCGTAGAGCTGTTGCCGCTCGTAGGCGATGACGCCAAGGAGCGTGGCGGGGTAGCGGCCAGCCACGCCCTGGAATCCCATGTGGAGCCCGACCGGCGACCGGACGACCTTCTCCGAGGCCGAGTCTTCGCGCGTCGGCACGAGCGCGGAGAGCCCGCGGAAAGCCCCGCGCGTCGGGGCGACGAGCACCGCGGTGATTCCGGCGTCCCGCGCCCCTCTCAGGTCGGCGTCCGACGGGTTGGCCTCGTTCGCGACGAGGCGACCAGGCTCGAGCCCGACGAAGCGGGGCCCGCTCTGGTTCTGGGCGGCCTGACCTCCGCCGCCGCCGCCACCACCGAACCCGCCTCCGCCGGTGGTCGGCGCGGGAAGGCCCATCGACGACGTGAGGTCGATGAGCCCCGGGTACACGGTGCGACCGGACAGGTCCACGACTCGCGCATCGGTGGGCGGTGTGACGTTGGCGCCGACCGCCTCGATGAGGCCGTTCCGAATGACGATCGTTCCTTTCTCGATCGTCCCTCGCGTGACGGTTTCGATCCGGGCGTTCGTGAGCGCCCAGGTACCGTCCTGGGCCTGGACGGCACGCGCTGAAAGAAGCGCGGCGCTCAGGAGGAAGCCGCTCGCGAGCGGCGGGGCGAGACGCATGCAGGCTCTCCTGAAGTGACGTGACTGCGGTCCACCCGGTGGCGGGCCGCGTCGATAGTACGCCGATGCTAGCCCTGACGCTGACCCACCGGCAAGGTCAGCGGGATGTCATCCTGAGGCGTCAGCCGAAGGATCTTCGTTGTCCGCAGAGCGATGTCATCCTGAGGCGTCAGCCGAAGGATCTTCGTCGTCCCGGCAGAGGGCCTAGGTCCGGACATGAGGATCCTTCGCCTGACGGCTCGGGATGACAAAGTGCCTGATGGCTCAGGAAGACCAGGTCACGACACCGGCCGCCGGGTGGCGAGCTCCTTCACGAGTCGGTAGAGAAACTCCTGCCCGTCGAAGAACGACTTGACGAGCATCCGCTCGTCTCGTCCGTGCGCGCGGGAGTCATCCATATCGCCGAACAGCCCCGACACGCCGTACGTCGGGATGCCGTTGAGCCGCAGCGGCCGCGCGTCGGTGGCTCCCGTGGACATGACGGGGATTACCGGCACGCCCGGCCACATCTCGTTCGTGAGGCGCTCGATCGGCCGCAGCACCTCGTCCGTCAGCGGCGACGACGGGCCACCTCTCGCGTCGGGCACCGCCGAGACGTGGACCGCCGTATCCCCGGCGAGCCGTACGAGCGTCGCGTGCACATCCTTCACGTCGTGTTCGGGGAGCACGCGACAGTTCACCGTCGCACGAGCGAGCTGAGGCAGCGCGTTGTTCGCGTGACCACCCTCGAGCCGGGTCGCGACGCAGGTCGTCCGGAGCATCGCGTTGTAGGTGGGCGACGCCGTCAGTCGCCGGGCCGCGGCCGCGTCGTTAGGGTTCGCGGCGACCGCACGCATGTCGGCAGCCACCTGCCCGGATTCGGTTGCCGCAAGGCGCTCGAAGTACGCCTTCGTGACCGGGCTCAACGTGACCGGGAACTCGTGGCGCTCCAGTCGGCCGAGTGCGCTGGAGAGCCGATAGATCGCGTTGTCCCTGACCGGACGCGAGCTGTGGCCGCCCTTGTTCCGCACCTCGAACGTGAAGTCGTAGTACACCTTCTCGGCCGCCTGCACGTTGTGCACGAACGGCTTACCTGCTTTGAGGAAACCGCCGCCACCTTCGTTCAGCGCGTACGCGGCGTCGATCAGCTCGCGCTTGTTGTTCAGCAACCACTCGACGCCGTTGTGATCGCCGCCTTCCTCGTCCGCGGTCAGCGCGACGATGAGGTCGCGGTCGGGGACGTAGCCTTCCTGCTTCATGCGGATGAGAGTCGCGACGAAGATCGCCGCCATCGCCTTGTCGTCGGCCGTCCCGCGCCCGTAGAAGAAGCCGTCGCGCTCGGTGAACGCGAACGGGTCGAGATCGGGCGACCAGTCGGCCTTGAGCGCCGCGACGACATCGAGATGTGCGAGCAGGAGGATCGGTTTCCGTCCCGACGACCCGCTGCCGCGCAGTCTCGCGACGAGATTGCCGTCGCGCGGGCCGGAGCTCAGCACCTGCACGTCCGCCCCCGAGAACCCGGCCGCACGCAGTCTCGCCGCCATGGCCTCGGCGGCCTGGGTCGTGCCGCCCGGCGTCGCGTCGGTCGTCGTATTGATCTCGACGAGCTCCTTGTAGAGGTCGCGCGCGAGCTGCTGGTGCGCGCTGAGCTGTCGTGGCGCGGCGCTGGTCTGCGCGGCGAGGTGCGAAGCCGATGAGCCCGCGAGAATTGCGAAGGCGGCGATGAGCGACGGACGACGAGCCATTACGATTCTCCGAGAGAAGTCCGAGGGACCGGGACGCGAGTTCGGCCGGAGAAACTGCAGGTGCGGTAAGGAACTCGCAAAGCCACCGGCTCGGCTGCGCTGCAACCTTATATAGTACTGCCGGGAGCCCTGAAGAGGTCTGAACGAGTGCGGATGGCGCTGGCTTCTGTCATTTGTGGGTTGACGTTTGTCGCAGCGGCGCCTGGAGCCGCTGTCGCGCAGGCGTACGACCGTAACGCACGCATCGCCGCGGCTACGCCAATCGCCCCGGACACGATGCTCCTGGGGCAGGCATACGCCCAGGCCCGAGCTCTGCCGAGGCTTCGAAGTCTGCTCGTGCACTGGCGCGGCTCACTGATTCGCGAGCACTACTTCCGCGGGGCGACCCGCGCGCAGACCGCGAACATCAAGAGCGCGTCGAAGACTGTGATCTCGACGCTCGTCGGCATCGCGATCGCTCGCGGGCAGATTCGCAGCGTGCACCAGACGATCGGCGAGCTGTTGCCTGACGCGACGCGCGGCCTCGATGCGCGCAAGCGCGCCATCACGGTCGAGGACCTGCTCACCATGCGCACAGGCCTCGAGAGCACGAGCTTCGACAACTACGGCGATTGGGTGACGAGCCGGAACTGGGTGCGTGATGCGCTTCGCCGGCCGATGGTGGCAGAGCGCGGCGCGAGCGGCCCGATGATCTACAGTACGGGAAGCACGCATCTCCTGTCTGCGATCCTCACGCGCGTGACGGGGTCGAGCACGCATCGCTTCGGTGAACGCGTCCTCGCCCGCCCGCTCGGCATTCCGCTCCGCGCGTGGACGCGCGACCCGCAGGGGATCTACTTCGGCGGAAACGAGATGCGGATGACGCCGCGCGAGATGGTGACGTTCGGCGTCATGCACCTGAACGGGGGCCGAGCGCCTAACGGGGCTCAGGTGGTGCCGAAGGTGTGGCTGGACAGTGCGTGGGTGAGGCGCACGCGGTCCGGATGGAGTGACCAGGAGTATGGCTACGGCTGGTGGATCCGCCGCGCCGGAATGCATGACGTCTACTTCGCGTGGGGTTACGGCGGCCAGTTCATCTTCGTGGTGCCGACGCTCGACCTCGTGGTCGCGACGACGTCGGACGCGAGCCCGACGACGCGAGAGCGCGGTCACCTGGAGTCGATCCACTACATCCTCGACTCGGCGATAATTCCCGCTGTCGGCCGCTAGCGTTTCAAGGGGTCTTCAAGGGGTCATTTCAAGGGGTCAGGTTTCTTGAACGGAGTTCAAGAAACCTGACCCCTTGAAAGACACCGGCCTGCCCTCGAGGAAAATCTCTAGGCTTAGGCAAAGGTCTGTTTGCCTTTGAACCGTGGTCGTATCTTGGTCTCCTACGATTAGTCCGCCGTAGCTGACAGCGCCGACATCGCGCCGGCGAAGGATGCGATGAGCAGTAGGGGCCAGCTGTCCCCGCAGTCCACCGGTCCCTGACCATTCCCACGCGCGGTACCCCCGACGCTCGTGGCGGGCACGCCGACCCCGCCGGGTCGCGACCTGGTGCCCGGCTGTCGCCGGACAATTGGCGACAGCTGGAGTCGCTGCTGGACGTCCTGCTCGACACGCCACCCGAGCGCCGCGCCGCCCTGTTCGCCGAGGTGAGTGGAGGGGATCCGAATCGCCGCGCGGAGCTGGAGCGCCTCGTGGCCGAGTGCGAGCGGGCGTACCCCCTGCTCGACGGTCCGGCGTCCGACCGTTTCTCGTCGCTGATTCACACGGCCCCGATGCGCGTCGGCGAGGTTGTCGCGGACCGATATCGGATCGAGCGCGAGATCGGCCACGGTGGGATGGCGACCGTATACCTCGCACACGACCTCAAGCACGCGCGCGAGGTCGCGCTCAAGGTCGTCCGATCGGAGTGGGTGACGGTCCTGGGCGGCGGACGGTTTCTGCGGGAGATCGAGATCGCGGCGCAGCTGCGACATCCGCACATCGTCCCGCTGTACGATTCGGGCGACTCGGACGGCATTCTCTACTACGTCATGCCCTACGAGAGCGGGCAGTCGTTGCGCGAGCATCTCCGCAGCGACGGTCCGCTCGCCATCGACGACGCGATCACGATCATTCGCGACGTGTGCGACGCGCTCGCGTACGCGCATGCCCATGGTGTCGTCCACCGCGACATCAAGCCCGACAACGTGTTGATGTCGGGTCGTCACGCGCTCGTGTCGGATTTTGGCGTCGCACGAGCCGCGATCGGCGGCACCGTAACGTCCACCGGCGCCGGGGTGATCGTTGGCACGCCGGCGTACATGTCGCCGGAGCAGGCCGCTGCCGACCCGCGGGTCGACCATCGCGCCGATATCTATGCCGTCGGGATCATGGCGTACGAGATGCTGGCAGGCCGCGTTCCGTTCGATGGCACGTCGGCGCAGGACGTTCTCACGGCGCACCTCACGGAGGTGCCGCGGCTGCTGGGAGAACACCGACCCGACACGCCGCCCGAGCTCGAGGCGTTCGTCATGCGCTGCCTCGAGAAGCGTCCGCCAGCTCGATGGCAGAGCGCCGAGGCAATGGTCGAGCTGCTCGACGAGATGTGGGGCTCGCACACGGGGTCGCACGCGCGAGTCGTTCCCGCGGCCATCGAATCGGCTGCCGCACGTGATTCGACGTTAGGCAGGCGCCGCACCGGGCACCCGGCACGCCGGCCGCGACGTCGTTGGGTTGCCGGCGCCGTCACCACGGCAGCCGTGGCCGCGGCGGCATTCGGCTGGCGGTATTTGTCGCGCGACAAGGGCAGCCCGAGCATCGCGAACGTTGCGCCGGCCGGCCACGTGGCGATCGGATTTCTGCCTATCGTGGTCCCGAAGGATACCGGCAGGCTGAGCGCTCTCGCGCAAGCCATCCCGGGCCTGTTGAGCAGCGAGCTTACGCCAATCCCGGGGCTCGAAGTCCGGCCTAACGAGACGATTGCGGCGGCGCTGCGAATGAACTGGCCGCTCGACAGCGTGGCGCTCGTTCGAGACGTCGACTACTTCGTCCGCACGACGGTGTCGATGGCCGGCGGCGACTCCGTGCTCGTGACGCTCGAGCTGATCGAGAGCGGAATCCGGTCCGTCCGCGTCGGGAGCGTTCGAGCGCCGCTCAACGCCCCGACGACGACGGCGGAAAGCCTGGTGCGAAGCCTTGCGGAGCAGGTGCGACCAATGCTGGGCTCGCGTGTGCGCGAGCGCGAATCCGAGAGTCAGACGGCGAGCGAGGTTGCAGCGAGGCTGCGGCAGCGCGCATGGCAGCAACGTCTGCTCGTGCGCGAGCGCACGGCGAGAGGCGATCTCACGGGGGCGAGCGCGGCGGTCGATTCCGCCGCGGCGCTCCTCATCGAGAGCGAACGCGCCGACCCGAACTGGCTCGAGCCGCGGCTCGAACGGGCGTCGCTCGCCGGAACGCGCGCGCTGCTGGTGCTGCTCCGGTCAGGCGCATCGGACCTGACGTCCGTTGCACGCGAGTTCGATGCGGGACTTGCCATTGTCGATTCGGTGCTGGCGCGGGTGCCTCGCGATCCCGTCGCGCTGGCGACGCGCGGACGGTTGCGGTGGCAACGGGCCGTTAATGCGTCGACCGACTCTGCGCAGATGGCGCAAGGAGCTGCCGGCGCTCGAGCGGACCTCGACGACGCGTTCAAGCTCGATCAGACGCTGGCGCGTGCTGCGGCCGATCTGAGTCACATTTCGTTCGTCATCGACCGGCGGTACGACGAGGCAGCCGCGTTCGCGGAGCGCGCGTACCGACTCGACCGGTTCCTGGAAGAGTCCAGCCAGATCATCAATCGGCTCGCGATCAGCAACCTCGAGCTGGAACGCGACGCGGCAGCATCGGTGTGGTGCGCAGAAGGGATTCGTCGCTACCCGAACAACCCGGCGCACCGTGCGTGCCGGCTCGAGGTGATGGCCTGGGGCGATGGGCCAGTCCACCCCGACACGGCGTGGGCGACGTATCGCGACGTCAGACGCCTAACGGCGCCACGGAACGTGTCGGCCGCGGCCGTCTATGGCTATGCGATGGCGGCCGTGTTGGCACGAAGTCACGGAGTGCCTGCGGACAGCACGCGATCGGTGCTCGCGCGCGTCCGCGCCGAGGTCGACGCGAGCAATGCCTCCCCTTCGTTGCGCGATGAGCTGCTCGCGTACCAGGCCGCGGTCTTGTATCGGCTCGAGGATGTCGTCGCCGCTGACGCGCTCGTTGCCCGACTGCGCGAGCGGAATCCCTCTCGGGCGAACGTGCTGGCGGAACATCGGCTGCTCCGCAGCTACGTTCGCCCGAACCGGGGGCGTTCCGAGCGCTAGCGCCAGGGCCGAACGAGACCGCGACAAGGGTGGTTTCTAGTTGTCGCCTTCCGGGTGGAACCACTGGCACGTATCGGAGTGCCACCAGAGCGACCGTGCCTCGATGCCTGGCTTGAAGTCTACCGCAGTCGGATCCGAAACCGTGATCGCCAGAGTGTCGGTCGGGAGCTTCTCGGTCGGGTTCGACGGATCGAAAAAGTTGTTGACGACCTTCGGCGCTTCCGGCGGAGTCTTCTTGGCGAGTTCCTCCTGTTTCAGTTGCAGTCGGTGACGATCCCTTCCGCCGAGCACGATCGAATCGATCTTCGTTGGGTCGTTGAACACAATCGTGAAAGCCTTTCCCCTGCACTCGTATTCGACCGTCACCCTCGTCACCAGCACCTGGTTCGGCACGGTAGCCTCCTCGCTGTCCCACGGTGAGCACGTTGCGTCAACGCGAACGCCGGTCCATGTTCTGACCGGCGCGGGCGGACGATCCCGGACCATTAACGACAACCGACGCTATAACCCGACATGGCCGCGCGCGAGGCGCCGCGAGTTGGGTTTGTCGCCAGGCGATGAACGCTGACACGAACCGGTTCGACGTGCTGACCGAGCTCCGGAGCGGCAGACACGGCGCTCTCGACCAGCTCGTGCCCATGCTCTACAACGAGCTCCGGGCCATCGCCCACCGCCAGCTCGCCCTCCGCGCCCCGGGCGGAACCCTCTCCACCACGGCGCTCGTCCACGAGGCGTACCTCAAGCTCGTCGACCAGTCGCACGCCGACTGGCGCGACCGGGCGCACTTCCTCGCCGTCGCGTCACTGGCCATGCGCCACGTGCTCGTCGACCGGGCGAAGGCGCGCAGCACACAGAAGCGCGGCGGCGACCGAAAGCGCATCACACTCGACGACGCGCACATCGCCGTAGACGACCAGCCTGACGCGCTCCTCCAGCTCGACGAAGCGATGAACCGGCTCGCCCAGCTGCAGCCTCGGCTCGCGCGCGTGGTCGAGTGCCGGTTCTTCGGCGGCCTGACCGAGGAGGAGATCGCCGAAGCGCTCGGCGTGACCGTGCGCACCGTCCAGCGGGACTGGGCGAAGGCGCGCATGCTGCTCCAGCGCGCGCTCGAATCGTAAGGGACACACCGGCGGGTCGGTTCGTGTTGCCAACCCTCGGGCGCTCTCCCATGTTGTGACGAGCTTCGGAGGGTCGGCGATGGCCCTCGGGCATCCATGAAAGTCGCGCCGACGCCCTCACCATCGAGGCGGGCGATGGAACCCGTGTCACCTCCCGAGCGCCGCGTCACCACGCCGAGCCCGATCTCGACTGACCAGTGGCGTCAGCTCGAATCGCTCGTCGACACGCTGCTCGACACGCCGCCGGAGCGTCGCGCCGCGCTGTTCGCCGAGATGAGCGGCGGCGACCCCGACCGGCGCGCGGAGCTCGAGCGACTCGTCGCGGAATGCGAGCGCGCCCATCCGCTGTTCGACCAGTCGGCCGCCGAGCGATTCGCCGGACTCGTCGATGACCACGCCGTCCGCGCGTCGGAGCTGCTGGCCGACCGGTATCGCATCACGCGCGAGCTCGGGCGCGGCGGCATGGCGACGGTATACCTCGCCCGCGATCTCCGGCATTCACGCGACGTCGCCGTGAAAGTCGTACGCGCCGAGCTGTCCGCCGCGTTAGGTGGCGGCCGCTTCCTCCGCGAGATCGAGATCGTCGCCGCGCTCCGCCATCCGCACATCGTACCGCTCTACGATTCGGGCGACGCCGACGGTGTCCTCTACTACGTCATGCCGTACGAGGCCGGCCACTCGTTGCGCGAGCGGCTGGCGCGCGAGGGCCCGCTGCCGATCAATGACGCCCTCGTGATCCTCCGCGACGTATGCGACGCGCTCGCGCACGCACACCGGCACGGGATCGTCCACCGCGACGTCAAGCCCGACAACGTGCTGCTCGCCGGCCGGCACGCGATGGTCACCGACTTTGGCGTCGCGAAGGCGATCAGCGCGGCGGGCAGCGCCGACCGGCGCGAGGCCGACGGACGACCGAAGAACGTCCTCCTCACGACCGCCGGCGTCAGCCTCGGCACGCCGGCGTATATGGCGCCGGAACAGGTTGCCGCCGACCCGCGCATCGACCATCGCGCCGACATCTACGCGTTCGGCGCACTCGCGTACGAGCTGCTCGCCGGAAATCCGCCGTTCCAGGGTGAGGAGCCTCAGCTCGTGCTCGCCGCACACCTGACGGAACAGCCGGCGGATGTCGCGACGCACCGGCCGGATGTGCCGGCGGCGCTCGCTCGCGTGGTGATGCGATGTCTCGAGAAGCGGCCTGCCGACCGATGGCAGACGACGGACGAGCTGCTGTCGCGGCTCGAGCGAGTGCTCGCGGCGAACGCCGACGCGGAGCCCTTCGTGCCGACGCACCGCGAGTCCGCGCCATCGGCCGAGCGCCGCGCGATCTCGCGCGTGCCATGGCGTCGCGTCGGTGTGGTTGCGGCCGGGATCACCGTTGTCGGGACCGGGATCGCGTTTGCCGTCGACCGGATGCGACGATCGGTCGATGATGCGCCACCGTTGGACCCGTCAAGGATCGTCGTCGTTCCGTTCCGGTTGTCCGGTATGGACTCGTCACAGCGCAATCTCGGTGAAAGCGTTGCAGACCTGCTGTCGGCGAGGTTGAACGGTGAGGGTGTGCCGTCGGCCGTTGACTCTCGAACGGTCATCGGCGCCTGGAATCGCGTGAGGGCCGATCAGGCGGGAACGTCCGACGACGCGCGTCGGGTTGCGCGGATGTTGGGCGCCGGCGAGATGCTGTCGGGAACGATCGTCGGGATTCCGGGGAATCGGGTGACGATCACCGCAAACGCCGTTGCGACCGCAACTGGAACGGCGGCGTACCCGGCGGCGATCGTCACGGGGCACGTGGATAGCCTTGCGGCGGTACTCGACGACATCGTCACGCGGCTTGCCGCTCGGACGGCGCGCGTGAGCGAGGAGACGCTGGCGTCGCTCACGAATTCGCCTCTCGCGCTGCGGGCATACCTGCGGGGTCGCGTCGAATACCGGCGGGGACGCGAAGACGAAGCCATTCGGCAGTTCGCGCGCGCGGTGGAGCTCGATTCGACGTTCGCGCAGGCGGCATTGGACCTTGCCATCGCGGCAGGCCAACCGGTTGCGATGCGGACGAGGTTTGGCGCGACCGAAAACCTCACGACGTACTTTGCGCTCGGTCATCGGAATCCCGGGACCCAAAGCGAGCATCAGCGGATCGCCGACGCCATCGAATCTGCCTGGACGTACCGCGACAAGCTGGGTCCGCGCGACAGGCCACTGGCGGAGGCGCTTCGCGGAGGCGGCAATCCGGAGCAGAACACGGCGCGGGTGATGATCGATGCGCTGCAACAAGCCGTCGCCACGGGATCCGACCGCGCGGAAACGCAGTATCTGCTCGGCGCTCTCCTGCTGTGGCAGGGTCGGGCGGTGGAGATCGTCGATTCGAGATCGCGGGCGGCGGCGGCGTTCAACAGCGCGCTTGCGCTCGACCCTGGCTATGTCGCACCGCTCGCCGGCCTGGTCGACCTTGCGGCGTTCGACCGTGACACGGCGGCGCTGCGAGAGGCCGCACGCCGTTATCTGGCGAGCGACTCGACAGGTCCCTCGGCGGAGTACGTCCGATGGCGCGTCGCGGCGGAACGTGGGGATTCCGCGCAACTCGCCGCGATCCGGTCGAGATTCGATTCACTGTCGTCATCGACGCTGCAGCGCATCGCCCATGCGAGCATGTCGACGGGCCTCGACCTCGCCGACGCCGAGCGCGCGATCTCCATTGTTGTCGGGCGCGCGTCCGATCGAGTCGAACGGCGCATTGTGCTCGCGGCGGCATACATGCTCGCGCTGAATCGCGGCCGGCCCCGCGCGGCGGCGGAGCTGTTACGGCGGCGAACGCTCGAGCAGGACGACCTGCTTTCGACCTGGACCTGGGCGACGATGGCCGCCCTGTTCTGGGAAGGCGATAGCTCACTCGCGACGTCGGTGGTGCAGACCCGTTCGGCGATGATCGCGCGTGATACCATGCCGGATCGTCTGGGCAAGGCTGCTCCCGAGCTTCAGCTGTCCCGAAACGTCTCGCAGCAGGCACTCTGGGATTTCATGCATGGCGACACGGCGCGCGCCGCCACGGCTGTCCGGTGGCTTCGGAAGCACGGTCACCCGCTCGGCGCCCAGTTCGTGGAGATGCTCCTGGCGGCACAGGCTCGCTCGCCTAACGCGAATCAGCTGCTGGCGCGGATCGATTCCGTCACCCGCGAAGGATGCTGCACGGTCAATATCGTGAACTGGGCGAACCTCGTGCTGGCGCGCGCGTACGAGATGGCGGGCCGCGATCGAGATGCCCTTCGTGCCGTGCGCCGCGGGATCTGGCGCTTCCCACCGCAGCTCCTCTCGACGTTCCTCCGCGAAGAAGGAAGGCTCGCCGCGAAGGTGGGCGAGCGTGACGAGGCGATTCGCGCGTACCGCCACTACCTCGTGCTGCGCTCGGACCCTGAGCCGGCGTTGCGGCCCGCGGTTGACAGTGTTCGCGCGGAGCTCGCGCGCCTGGAAGCGGGCGCGAAGGACTAGGGACGAGGGACTAGGGACGAGGGACTAGGGACTGCGGAATCGCGGTCGTCCCGGGAGAGAGCGATGTCATCCTGAGCGCAGCGAAGGATCTTCGTCGTCCCGGGAGAGAGCTCTCGCTCGGGGCACCGAAGATGCTTCGCCTGACGACTCAGGATGACCTCTGCCGGGACGATGAGGATCTTCCCTTCGTCCCCGGTGCCCGCCTGCGGGCGGGCTCCTCGAGGGCAGGCGGCTGACGCCTCGGGATGACAACCGGCGCCTGACGGCTCAGGATGACGACTGCCGCGGCCTGCTTCGTGATTCAGTAGAAGCTGTATCGCGCCGCGACCTGGATCTGATAGCTCGACTCCGCGTTCTCGCTGCTGTACCGCTGGATCGCCGGATTGAACCGGAAGATCGAGCGCGACGTGTCGAGGGCTCCCGGGGTCTGCTCCACGTGCTCGAGCACGTTCACGTTAGGCGTGCGGACGAGGCCCCAGCGCGAATCGAGCAGGTTCAGCACGTTGAAGACATCGAGCTGCAGGGCGAGCCGGTGGCCCAGGAGCGGAGGCAGCGCCTGTCGGACGGAGATGTGCGCCGAGTGCACCCACGGCGCGAGGCAGCTGTTCCGCTCGACGATCCGGCCGCGCTGGCGACGAAGGCAGGGCGTGTTCTCGATGAACTGCTCGAACGCCACCTGCTGTCGCTGCACTTCAGCGGCATCGCCCGTGAACAGGATCTCGGCCGGGTCGGACGTATTGCGCGGCACGTAGATCGGGTCGTTGGCGCTCGTGCCATCGGCGTTGAGGTCGCCAAACCCGCGGGTCGTCGACGAGTCGAGGTACGTGTATCTGATACCGGATTCGCCGATGTACGTGAGCGAGACGCCGGTTGCCCATCGCCTCCACGGTGCTGCGTAGACGGCCGCGAGCACGACGCGATGGGGCACGTCGAACGACGAGATACCCGGCGAGAGATCATCGTGTCGACCCGACAGCACCCTCGATCCGGCCCAGTGGTCGGTCAGCGGGTTCCCCGCGGGATTGTCGAACAGTGATTGTACGTCGCGGATCGCCGCGTACGTGTAGGACCCGCGCGCCTCGAGACCGGTGGAGAAGCGCTTCGTGAGCTGTCCGGTGAGCGACCACGAATAATTGCGAGACTGGTTTCGAAGATCGATGACTTCGGGCACGGTGTCGCCACCGGCAACGATCGCCGGGCGCGCACCGGCCGGCGTGATGGTCCCGTACATGACGCGTCCGTGTCGGTCGAAGCCCTGCGGGCCGCGCAGCTTCAAGTTCTCGAGCATGAAGTCCGAGCGATTCCGCGTATAGATCGCTTCGGCGGTCGCGACGAGGTCCCACGGGAGCTCGCGGTCCACCGAGAACGACGTCCGCAGCGCTTCCCCCATCCGAAGCCCGCGATCGACGAGATCGACGGCGCCCGATGAATCCGGCGCGCCGTTCGCGCACGCGATCGGTTGAAAGGTCGGATCGGGAGTGAAGTCCGGCACGATCTTCGGCCCTCCAGCCACGGCGGTACACGTCAGCGCGCGGATTCCGGTCCCGTACTGTCGGAGTGGCGAGCGCAACCAGCCTAACGGCGGCCGCCCCGTGAAGAGGCCGATCCCGCCGCGCACGCGCGTGTGAGCGCCGCCGCCCGGTTCCCAACTGAAGCCGAGGCGCGGTGACCAATGGAAGAGTGTTCGGGGAAAGTCGGTCGTCCGTCGTCCGAACACGGACTCGATCCCTGGGTTGTAGCCCGGCTGGGCGTCGAACGAGAGGAGGTCTGCACGGAGCCCGGCGGTGATCATCAACTGCTCCGAAGGCCGCCATTCATCGTTCACGTACGCTCCGACCTGTACGCCGTTGAGCGGCGTCGACGCGCTACCGAAGTCGCGTGTCACACCGTAGCTGCGCGCTTCGCCACGCTCGAGCGCATCGAGGCTCGAGAACATCCAGCGGCCGAAGCTGCCTGGGACGCGACTGCCATGGTATCTGAGCCACTCGCTGCGAATCCCCACGCTCACAGAATGTCGCTCGTCGAGTTGAACGCTCAGGTGATCGGCGATCTCCACCGAGGTGTTGACGATGTGCGTGCCCTGACCGGGGTCGAGTGGCCCCGCGATGAGCGCCGCGGCAGTTCCGCCCGCGACATTGGGTACCGACACCGTGATCGTTGGCGCGTGCGCGTATCGCGAGGCGCCGTTCGGGACCGTCGAGTACGCGATCAGCAGCTCGTTGAACAGCCGGGGCGCGGGCTGTGTGAACAGTTGCAGCGCGGCGGACCGTTTCGTGAGCTGCAGCGACCACGCATTACTCGAGAGCGGGAACCGACCCGTCGTCGTCGGGCGAGCGAACTGGGTTCTCGCGACATCGCTGTACGTGTAGCGAAGGGCGAGGCGACTTCTCCATTCCGGCATCGAGACGTCGAGTCGGCCGAAGAACGCCGCCACCGGGTTCGCCGACGATACTCGCCCGCCGTGGCCAGCGTCGAAGCCGTGGGCGCGCAGTAACGAGACGAACCGGTCCACCGATGCTTGCGACACCGGCACCGGCGTCGGGGCATCGCTGCCTTGACCGAGGTAGGGTCCCGACGACGGCTCCGCGTGCTCCTGGAATTCCGGCGTGATGAAGAAATGGACCCGATTGCGGACGATGGGACCGCCTAACGAAAAGCCGAACTGCCAACGCTCGTAATCGGAGCCGGCGAGGAATCCGTCACTGCGCGCGAGCCGATCGTTGCGCATGTACCCGAATGCGGATGCCTCGAGCGTGTTCGTCCCGCTCTTCGTCACGGCGTTGACCAACAGGCCGGCGAAGTCGCCATACCGCGCGTCGTAGGGTGACAGCAGCACCTGGTATTCCTTGAGCGCGTCGATCGGCATCGACTTCCCGCCACGCGCGCCGCCCATCACCGAGTTGCTCCCGAGCTGACGGTCGCTCACTCCGTCGATCAGATACCCGTTGAGTCGGAAGTTCGTGCCGGCGGAGACGCCGTTGAGTCGCGCGCTCACCTGCGGCACGAGCCGCACGAAGTCGTACAGGTCGCGGTTGAGCGACGGGAGCCCGTGCAACATGGAACCGGATATCGTCGTCGACGGGCCGGTTTGCGCCGATCGGAGGCCGGCTGTCTCCCCCGCGACCGTGACCCGCTCGAGCGCCTGTGCCGCTGGCGCCAGCACGAACTCCAGCCGTTCGAGATCACCGAGGCGAAGAATCACACCGTCGCGCGCTGTCGGTGCGTACCCGAGCGCGCGGATGGTGATTTGGTAGGGCCCGCCGACCTCGAGCCCACGCGCGTAGAAGATGCCCCCGCGCGTCGTAGTCTCTTGCCAGTACCCTGTCGCGATGTTTCGCACGAGAACCTGCGCCCCGGCGATCGGCTCCCCGCGCTCGGAGCGCACGGTGCCGTTGATGCCCGCGCTCGAAATGCCCTGCGCACCGGCGTGCGCAGTCACGATCGAGTACGCGGCGAACACCGAGAGCAGAACGAACAGCCGGACGTGGCGCCTGGCGTCTGACGCACGCACGGGCGCAACGGATGCAGACGCAGGTCCTGACCGAGAGGGCATGAGCGGGCCGGTCCGGTGTTCCGGGACATTGCACGCGCGCCCCGAGCACAGCAAGCCCTCGAGACGCCCGGTCTCGGGCCGATGCACGGCTATGCCATCGCCCGGCACATCGAGCGGCTCTCCGCCGACGTCCTCCGCGTCCGGGAGTCGACGCTGTGTCCTGCGCTGCAGGAGACGGAGATGAGAAGGCTGGGTCGGCTCCGATCCGAAGGCTTTCGCAGTCGGCGGGCGGGCCTGCAATGGCTCCGGCGCGAGGAGCTTTCATCGCGCGCGGAGCTTCTGCGACATCGGGGCAATCGGCTCGATCGGCGTTAGGTCCCGGGCGACTGTCCGTGGCTCGACGCTAGCGAGTGGGCGCCGCCGAATACAACGACTGAATCCGCACTGCGCGAAACACGTATCCTGCGTTGCCCTGGATGCGCCAGACGACGTTACCCGTCGCGTCGTACTCCTCGACTCGGCCTGCCGTGCCGAACGAGACGAGCGTTCGGCCACCAGGCAGCGGCTGTGTGCTCCCGCCGATCTGCGTCACGACTCGCGGCACCGCTGCGTACGCGCGAACGAGCCTCGCCGTCATGGCGCGGTCATCGAGCTCGTAACGCTCCGCCTCCGACTCGGTCGGGTTGCCAACGTTATCGAGCAGCACGAGCGCGCCTCGGCCGACTGTACGAACGCTGTGCTGCTGCGCGAACGCGGGCATCGGTGAGTCGACGATCGTGAACTGATTCCGTAGTCCGCCAAGCCGCCACAGGACGCGTCCGCTCGGCACGTCGATCTTCGTGATCTCGTTCAGGTTGCGGAACGAAACGAGCAGGTTCCCGTCGGTGTCGATGTCGAGCGAATTCCCATGCGTCCAGTTCACGATTCTGTCGGTCCGCTCGCGGAGATCGACGTCCGTGATCGCGAAGTGGTCGAACGGGCTCCAGTGGAAGAGTGGCAGGCCGTCATCGGCGATGTGCTGCACGGCCGTGCCGGTGACGATCGCGTTCCCGACGCCACCGACGTCGCTCAGGTCCATCGTCCGGACCTCGTCGCACATGATCCAGTAGTCGCCATTCTGCTCGACGATCAGATCGTGGAAGCGCGGCTGGAGCCTGCCGGTGCAGCCGAGCGTGCGAGCGACGCGCCCGAGCGGGTCGATCTCGATCCACGATTCGATATCGTTAGGCAGCGGTGTCACCAGACGAGCGGTGTAGCGCCCGTTCGGCTGTGGCGCGAAGCTCAGCCCGATACCCTCGGGGAAGCGACGGTACCACACGACGCGTCCCGTGTTGTCGATCACGAGGCCGTAGACACCGAAAGCGAATACCACGAACCCGGGGCTGGGGCTCGAGCCGCCGGCCGTATATCGAGGCACGTCGGCGGGTAAGGCCTCGGTCGTGAGCTCCAACGGTTGACCGGTCGTCGCCGGTCCTTTCCCGTACGCGACTGCGGCCAACGAGTACCGGGTCGACGGCAGCAGGCCGAGTACCGGCACGATGACACTGTCTTCGATTGCCTCCGCTTCGACCGCCGGCGTAACGCTATCACTTCCGGACCCACCATCGATGACGCGAAAGCGCACGGCAACGCTGTCGGCATCGCGAACGCTTGCCGATACGATCGCGCTGATCACGTTATGAGGGTTCGACGCGACGGATGAGGACAGAACGGTGGGCGCGACCGGTGACGAGGGGCCTGCGGCGTCGCCGGCGCATCCTGCAGTCAGCGCCACGGCGCACAGCGTGCCGAGCCCGTGGCGCGTCAGGCGATGAGTCTTCATAAGACCTTTACCCCGGCGTCTCGTGCTGCCTCGGATAACGAGGATCGAGGCCCAAACCCGACACGCGCTCGGAATGACACCGCACCTCCGCCGGGATACATTCGCCCCGTCGTCCGCTCTCGCTGTGATGTCACCGACTGCCGTGGAGTTACCGATGCGCCAGCGCCTGGCGTTCCGCGTTCCGCTCACCGCTCTCCTTTTCCTTCCGACCGTCGCCGGCACGGCCCGGTCGCAGGCGCCGGCCGACCCCTTCGGCGGCCTTCGGTTCCGTTCGATCGGGCCGGCAGCGCTTGGCGGACGCATCCATGACGTCGAGGCGCTGCCCAACGATCCGTCCACCGTCTACCTCGCGACGGCCAGTGGCGGACTCTGGAAGTCCGTGAACGCCGGGACGACGTGGACGCCGATCTTCGAAGGGCAGTCGGTCAGCACGTTCGGCGACCTCGCGATCGCGCCGTCGAACCCGAACGTCATCTGGGCCGGCACCGGCGAGCAGCAGAACCGGCAGTCGAGCTCGTGGGGGGATGGGGTCTATCGCTCCACCGATGCCGGCCAGAGCTGGAGCCACCTCGGGCTCGTCGAGACGCGACACGTGAGCCGCGTGCTCGTCGATCCGCGCAATCCTGATGTCGCGTGGGTCGGTGCGTTAGGCAACCTCTGGGCGCCGAGCGCGGATCGTGGTGTCTTC
>Ga0075430_100000218_pt1 | contig 39456 bp, 59 predicted proteins | sample RhiMetdeltSRZDD4_FD_75294 | JGI IMG/M metagenome (GOLD analysis project Ga0075430, IMG submission 75294) | Populus rhizosphere microbial communities from Tennessee, USA - Rhizosphere MetaG P. deltoides SRZDD4 | ecosystem: Host-associated > Plants > Roots > Rhizosphere > Soil | place: USA... | reverse complement strand
GCCATCCGCCGCGCCGGTGCGGGCGTCGACGCGTCCGAGCGTGAGGGCTGACCGGGTGCGCCTGGGCGGGGAACCGGCGTTGGGTCGGGGATGCGGGTACCGCGCTTGGTGTTCGCGCGGAGGAAGTTGACGACTTGGATCGTCAGGAGGTCGACCGCCTGGGCGATGAGCTCCACCTCCGTCGTCCAGTAGAAGGCGTCACCGGCGAGAACGCGGGCGAGCGCGGAGTCGCGGGGGAGGCCGTTGACGAGAGCGTTGAGCCGGCGGAGGCCGGTGGCTACGGGGTCGTCGCCGGAGACGATTGCTCGTCGGAGGTCGGCGCCGTAGAAGCGGAGGAGGTCGGCCTCAACGGCGTCGAAGTGGCGGTCGACGACGGCGGCGAGGCTGGTGATTCCGGGACCGCTACCCCGTAGACGTCGAGCGTCTGGTCGAGAATCTCCATGAGGTCATCGACCGTGAGGCCGTGCTTGGCCTTGAGCTCTTCGTAGGTGTCCTCGCCGCCGAGCATGACGGCGAACACGTTGGACATTTGGCCGAGGTCTCCGGCTTGGGCGCCGATGACGTGCTCGAGCACCGCGATGGGGAGCTCAGCTGGGAGCGGGTAGACGTCACTGCCGACGACGAGCTCGTTGTCGTCGCCGCCGCGCTCGGCGCGTCGCTTCTGTCGGGCTTCGTTGAGGTCGATTCGCCCCATGCGACTACGTGGCCTCGACGAAGCTGGGGTCGTTGGTCAGGAGGAACCACGGCGCGGCGATGGCGTCGTCGCCCAGGATGCCGAAGGTGATGGGCAGGTCCGCGGCGTTGGCCCTCGCGAGCTTCGTCTCGACGTTCTCCGTCACCATGCCCTTTTCCATGATGATCCGGTAGACCTTCGAGCCGTCCAGCCACTCGACGGAGAGGGCACGCTCGTCGATGACCTCCGGCGACGGGGGCGTGTAGCGGAAGAGGCCCGGGTCGTCCTCGGTGACTTCGCCCCCACCGAAGGCGAATTCGACTTGGTGGCCGGCGAACTGCCGGAGCGCGAAGGCCATGGTGAAGTCGCGCTCCGTGACCACGCGGCGAGCCGGGTAGAACAACTGCCAGACCGGGATGGCCTCGAGGGTCTTGGAGTCGGTGAAGGTGACGCCGTCCTCGGAGGTGTAGCCGAGGTCGACCCAACCGGCACCGAATGGGTCGCTGGCGTCGGCGGGCGCGGCGGTGCCGACGGGAGCGACGCGCACGGTGCCGTTCGCTCCGACGACGATTTGGTCGGTGTCCTTTGCCACGGTGGGCCTCCGGGTGTCGGTGTGCTCGCGGGAGCGTAGCGCTACGGGTGGACGAAGAGCGCGATGACGAAGAGATACCGGGGCTCGTCGGTCTCCGGGTCAGGTGCCCAATAGGGCGTGACCTCGAGCTCGACGCCGGTGACGACTCCGTAGTCGAAGACGGCGACGTCGGGGAGACGGAAGAGTGCTTGGACGACGAGGGCCGTGAGGTCGAAGGCGGCCGTCTTGGTGGGCGCCCAGATGGATGCTTGGAGACGGGCCCGCTCGACGTGGGCGGTCTCGGGCGCAGCGCTTGTTGAGCCCGGGAGCCGGTCGAGCTTCACCCATGCACCGACGCGGTCTCCGGGGAGTTCCGTGGAGACTCGGTCCTCGAGGTCGTCAGGTGCGGCGAGGACCGCCGCGTCGGCCTTGAGGTGGGCGATCGCGATGGCCTCGACGTCGACGGGGGCGCGGACTTCGGGCACGCGGCTAACGGTACTCAGGGCGCGCGCGGCCGCCGGTGATTGTGGCGCCGGGCAAGACCTGGGCGAGCGCGGGTCGCAGAAACGGGTGGGGGTGCATGTTCCTGGTGCCGAATTCGTGCCAGGCGGCCTTGAAGTCACCCGCGGACACGCGGCCGACGAGGCGGCCCATGGCCCCCTCGCGGCCGACCTCGTAGTCGATGCTCTCGATGACGAAGCCGAGGAGACGAGGGGCCAACCGGCGCGCCGCGTCCGACACCTCGAGGGTGAGTCGCTCCATGAGCTCGCGCAGCCAGACAGACGCCATGACCTGGGCCTCAAGCGTGGGGTCCATGCGGAAGGTGACCTTGGCAGCCATGACGTCTACCCGGTGACGCGGTAGGCGAAGGTCTCGAAGTGGTGGAGGCCGACGCCGTCGAAGAGGGGGAGCGGGTCACCCTCGAGCTCGAGGAGCCAGTCGACGTCCAGCCACTCGAGAGCGTCGGAGCCGGTGAGGACGAGCGGCGTACCGTCGGCGTTGAAGGGGCCGAGGAAGACGAGGAGCGCTTGGCGTTGGCGGTCCTGGTCGTCGAGGTTCTCCGACGCGTCGGGGACTTCGATGCGGGCCGGGATGGGGTCGTCGACTTCGCCGGCGATCATGGGCCGGTTGCCGTAGCGGTCCTCGGTCGTGGCTGGGGCGCGGTGGTGGACCTTGACTCGGTGGATGAGGAGCGACTCGAAAGACACGCGGCCCTACCGTGCGCCGGAGCGGCGGCCCGGTAGGAAAGCCTCGAGGTCGCTCTTGTCGCCGGCGCTCAGGGTGAGGCCGGCGGCGTCACCTCCGCCGAAGCCGATGCCGCGGTTGTAGCGACCTATCGACTCCGTGCGGAGGCCGGTGGGATTCGTGTATCCGCGCGCGGCGCACCGGAGGACGACGGCCTTGATGGAGCCTGGGAGCGGGTCGACGCTGACGCCGGAGTCGCCCTCGACGCCGTAGCCGTGGGTGGTCACGATTCTGTAAGTGGCGCCCTTGGTCCACCGGGCGCCGCCCGCGCGGCGGAGGATGCCGAGGCGGTGGTCGTATCCGAGCTCGACGTCGTAGTCGGCGAGCTCGATGAGGTCCTCGAAGGCGGAGTCGCCGGCGAAGCGTTGACCGATGGAGTGGACCTGCCAGACGGGGAGCTCGGGGCAGAGGAGGACGCGGCCGCCGTTGCCGATGACGTCGACGGAGTCTTCGGCGTGGTAGTCGACCTCTTGGGCGAGGTGACCGCGGACGAGGTCGGAGGCGACCTCGAGGAGGAGCTCGGCGCGGTCCTCGTCGATGGTGGTGAGGCCGAGCCAGTGGCCGAGGGTATCGGGAGCGACGAGGGGGCCCACTAGCCGGCGATCCTCTCGAGCGCGGCGATGAGCGTTGGGCGCGCCTTGCCCGACCGCTCCGCGGCAAGGGCGAGCCCAGCGCGGTCGGGGTCGCCACTGACCCAGGCCTCGACATCGCCGACGCGGCGCATGATGACCTCGTCGAGCTCGAGGTCGCCACTCGATGAGGTCGATGGTGGCGGGGCGGGGAGGTCTTCGAGGGCGACCGTGAGCGCTTCGAGCGCGGCCGGGACGCGAGTGGGGTGGAGGAGCGCGAGGTCGGCCAGGAAGTCGGAGCGGGCCTGGTAGGTCGCTCCTCGGTAGGCGCTGGCGGCGCGCTCGAGCTCCTCGGCGGGGATACGACCGAAGAGGCTCTTGTGGACGGCGAGGGGCAGAGCGTCGCTCTCATCGTCGGGGCGGAGGCCGAGGCGGATGGCGTCGCCGTCGCGGTAGTTGAAGTCGCCTTGGAACGTCCGATAGCGCCGGCGCTGGCCGCGCTGGCCACGCGGGACGGGGGCGAGGACGTGGACGACGAGGGCGTCGGAGACGGTCTTCGCGTCGGGCGTACAAGAGCACGCGCCCGCGCCGCAGATGGGGCAGGACACCTTGCGGGCGAAGAGGTCGGTGGTCGTCATGGCTCCGGGTGGATGGTACGCCGCGCCGGCGGCGAGGCGGCGCTCCTCGATGAGCGCCAGGATGCGCGCCTCGAGGAGGTCTTGGTCGGCGTCGGTGATCTTCTCGAGCTCGCGCGCCCGGGTGTAGGCCCTGGCGCTGGCGGCGCCGTAGACGTCGGGGTCGTCGAGGGCGTTGAGGGCGTCGACCCATCCTCGTCGGTCGGTGCGCTCGACGAAGGTGCCAGCGTCACCCAGGGCTTCGAGGAGCCCCGGCGTGGGGGCGGCGATGGTCGGGATGCCGGAGCACGCGGCTTCTACGGCGACGCGACCCCATGACTCGTAGCTCGAGGGCATGAGCAGGACGCGGGTGCGCGCGTAGACGTCGGTGGTGACGTTCGCCGTGTTCTCGATGATCTCGACGTTGCGGAGGTTCTTGGCGCGCCGACGTTCCTGGATGCCGTAGGCGCCCGCAACGCCGAGGAACTGCCGGTGGGTCTCGGTCTCGGCGAGGTCGTAGAAGACCGTCGACCCCTTGGCGTGCGTGAGGTTGACGAGCGTGACTCGGTCGCCGCCGGTGATCGATGCGCCGGCGTAGCGGGCGACGTCGACGGGCGGGCGACAGATGATGGACGGCCCAGGCCAGCGGAGCGCCTCGTTGATCCAGACGGAGTTGGGGACGACGAGGACGTCGGGACCCGGTTGCACGCGGTGGAATTGGAGTTGTCGGTCGTTGTGGACGAGGTGAACGAGCGGCCGACCGGCCTGGGTCGCGGTGCGGACCGCGAGCTCGGTCTTGTCGAGGTGCGTGACGATGACGTCGTGTTCGCGCGCCATGCGGTCGAGGTCGCGGCCAACAGGTCCGACGGTGACGCCGTCAAGGCGATAGCTCGGCGCGGCTGGGAAGGCGACCGTGGCGGTGTGACCGCGGGCGACGAGGCGCTCGAGGATGGCGTGGAGCATCCACTCGGCGCCGGCGTTGTGGAGCGGCGGGTACTTGTGGACAACGGCGAGGAGTCTCACAGGGGCGCAGCGCGGACGATGATGCCGCCCAACTTGTCGAAGGCGTCGACGTCGACGACCTCGAGGTCTCGGACCGCGGCGAGCTCGTCGACGGTCCAGACGGAGCGGTGGCGCTCGGTGGGCCAGCCCTGGTCGGCCTCGGGGTTCTGGAAAAAGTCGCGGGGTGTCGAGACCACGACTCGGCCCGGGATTCGTCGTAGGAGTTCCTCGCCGTCGTCGTGGGTGAGGTGCTCGAGAACGTCGACCATGAGGACGAGGTCATAGCGAGCGAGGGAGTGGTCGACGAGGTGGACGACGTCGGTGGTGTAGACGTGGTCGTAGAGCGCGCTGAGCCAGGGGAAGGACTCGAGGTAGCGGGGCTCGGCCTCGACGGCGTCGAGAAGCTCGAGGTGGCGATGGCCGTACTCGCGCAAGATGACGCCGTACTTGCCGTTGCCCGGGCCGACGTCGAGGACGCGCGCTGGCCGATGCTCGAGCGCGACGAGCGCGGTGGTGGCGAGGAGCGGGAGCGAGCTCGATGGCATCGCCGGAACCTAGACGCGGCGAGGCCCGGAGGGGTGGTCCTCCGGGCCTCGCTCTCGCCGACGTGGACGCCGGCGCCTTCGGCAGTGGGACCGTCCGCTAGGCGGTGAGGTCCATTTCGACGAAGGCCTTGGGACGGATGACCCCGAACGCTGCTCGGAGCTCCGCCAGGATTGCGACGAGGTTGCGGACGAAGAAGTCCGCATGGCTGTCGGAGACGCTGATCGCGGCCTCCTCACGGTCCCAGAGGACCGCTTGGCGCCAGTCGCCGACCCAGCCCGTCCCGGCGGTGACGGCCTCGGACTCCACGCGCGGCAGACCCCAGAGGGACTGCACGCCGAGGCCAGCGGGCCCCCCGAAGAGGAAGCCTCCGTTGACGCCGTCGCGCAGCAGGTCGATCCGCTCGTTGTCGGCCGGGTTGAAGACGTAGGCCGTCGGCGTGGCGCGCCCGACGGTCTTGACCTTCGTACGGGCCTTCCTCGTCGTGACGAGGAGGTCCGTGTCCCATGCCTGGGTCTGGGTGCCGGAGACCTCGGTCAGGCCTTCGAAGTTCTCGCCGGTGTCGTTGCCGTTGATGATCTGGTCCTCGAGCTCCTCGTCGAGGCCGTAGCGGAGGAAGTTGTCGATGAGCGTACGGACCTGCGCCGCGTCGCTGAGCGCCCGCTTGGTCGCGGGAATCCAGTGAGCGATGGTCTTGACGCTCGCCGTGACCTTCTCCAAGGTCATCGTCGACTGAGGCTTCGTGCCGGCGACGTCGTCCGACGCGTCACCGGCGGCCGTGCCAGACGCTTCGGGGACGGGCGCGGCGTTGTTCGTGAAGCCGGTCACGCGGGCGTACTCGACGGTGTCCGACGCCGTCTGGCCGACCGTGATGAGGTCACGGATGGTCAGGGGGCGTTGGAAGGTGCCGAGGTCGAGGAGGCCACGCCAGTCGTTGGTGACCAACGCGCCGGCGCTCTCGGAGTCCGCTCCGGTGATGATGTCCTTGCGGCCCATCCGCGCGAGGTCGGAGAGACCACGGAAGCCCACCGGCGGCCCGTCGCCGATGCGGGCGCCGTCGCTGAGCCGGTTCTTGACCCGGGCGACGAAGTCCTTGACCTCGGGGTTGGACGTGAACAGGTCGCCGAGGCTCTTGGCCGTCGACAATCCCGACGGGATGCTCGCCCCGTCGAGGATGCCGGCGGAGGCGTCGTCCAGGCTCTTGCGGAGCTCGTCGTCGCCGGAGAGCGCGACCCACTGCTCCTTGAGCGCCTTGGCCTCGTCGAGCTTGGCCTTGATGCTCGAGCGCTCGTCGGCGGTGAGGTCGCGGTCTGCGTCCTCGGCGGTCTTGGCGGTGGCCCTGGCGTCTTCGAGACAGCCTCGAGCGCGGCCCTTGAGGTCCTCGATCGCGGTCTTCATGGGTTGACCCTCCGGGGAGGTAGCGGCCTCGGCTAGGTGTCGAGGTCCAAGTCGGCTTCGGCGAGGTTGAGCGCGAGCTCGAGGTCCTCGTCGATGGTGGTGTCGGCCGCCGTTGGGTCCTCGGCCTTGGCCCCGGAGGGCTCCTCGGCCTTGCCTTCCCGCGCGGTTGGGAGCGTACCCGCGTCGGCGACGCGAGCGGTGGAAGCGAGCTTGGGGGTGGCCTTGGCGAGCTCGGTGAAGAGCGAACGCGACCGCTCGGCGCGCGCTGGGGCGAGCTCGACGGTGACCTCGAGCGGCGTGGCGTCGTCGATGGTGACGGTGCCGTCGTCGCCGACGGTGTAGGCGAGCTCCCAGACGGGGCCCTCGAAGAGCGGGTCCTCCCATCGCTCGGTGGTGACGATGGCGCGCGAGTCCTCGAGGAACGTGCCTTCGAGGCGGACGGCGTAGAGGTCGTTGCCGTACTCGAGGCCAGCCCAGACCGTCGCCGATTCGACGATGGCGGAGAGGGTGACCTCGACGGCGCCGGCGAGGGCGTCGGAGGGGATGGCCTTGGCGGCCTTCGGCGCGGCGAGCGCGGCGGCCGTCTCGTCGACGAGTTCGTCGGCGAGCTCGAGGACGTCGAAGACGTCGGCGTCGGTGAGCTTGGAGCCGCGCGACTTGGCGGCGAGGAGTGCCGTCGCTGGGTTCATGCCCTTGAGGGTGGGGCCGACCTCGATGAGGTCGAGCTCGAGGAGGTCCAGCTTCGCCCCGGTCGTCGAGCTCGGCTTCGCCTTGACGACGTCGTAGGCGAACGAGAATTCGCGGATGGCGCGCTTGCTCATCCGCTTCCAGAGGCGACCGGCGAAGTCCTCGTCGGTCTCGAGGGTGCCCTTGACGTACAAACCGCCGAGCGCGGCGAGCTCGGGCGGGAGGAGCGGGTCGCCGGGCAGGAGCTCCTTGACGTCCGAGGGGTCGGCGGTGCCGACGTGGGCGTCGAGGTCGTCCCATTGGTGCGAGAAGATGACCGGGATGGGGTCACCGCTGGTGGCCCAACGCTCGAGCGACGCCTTGAAGGCCCCGGGCTTGACGACCTCGCCGGCGAAGTCGACGTTGTCGAAGACCGACACGATGGCCTCGAACGTGCCGGCGGCCTCGTCGAGGACCTTGAAGCCGTGGGCCGGCGCGCTCTTGTGCTGGCGAATCTTCGTTCCCATGGGTGGCGGTCTCCTCGTCGGGGCCTTGGGCCGGAGGATACGCCGCGCGACGGGCCGCTAGGCGGAAGCCTCGGTCTCGGTGAATTCGACGACACAGGTGCAGCCGCCGACCTCGTCGGCCGAGAGCGCTGGGTCATGGGGCCAGAGGCCGCCGTTGGAGAAGCGGGCGTTGGCCGCGATCGTGACGCCGTTGAGCGCTGAGTGACTCGGGCGCGGGTGTGCCGAGGTGGTCCGCCAGGTCTTCGTCGTCGCGCCAGCTTGGGCGGCGGCCTCGGAGCGCGAGAAGTTCCCGACGACTCCGACGCGATCGACGGCAAGGGCACCCGCGCGCCAGGTCCCGGCGGCGAGGAAGACGCCAGTGATGGTCGGGTCGTCGTCCTCGACGGCGCCGGCGGCCGTCAGGGGAGCGGGCCAGATGTCGTCGACGCCGGCGAGGGTCTTCTCGTTGAAGGCCTCGGCCGCGATGCGGGCGTTGTTGACGAGCCATGGCGTGGCGACGTCGAGGTCGAAGTCCGCGCCGAGGGCGTCGGCGACGGGTGCGGCGGCGTCGGGCGCCATAGCGAGGGCAACGCCGGCGAGCTCATCCGCGAGCTCACCGTCCCACCGGGTCATTCGCCCATCGGCGTCGATGCCGAACGCGGCGGCCGGGTCGTCGCCCGCGCCGAGCCTCGACAGGACGCTTGCGCTCTGGCGGTCGACGAAGGCCGCGAGGACGGCGGCGTGGGTGTCGGCGTAGGCCGCGAGCTCCGGCGGGTAGTTGGCCGCGCTGGCGGGGAGATCGACCTTGGCGCCTCGCGCGAGGGCCTTGCGGGACGCTTGGCCGAGGCCGGGCGTTCCGGGTGCCGTGTCCGCCGGTGACGATCGGCCGCCGGTGGTGACGTTGAGCGGGGTGATGAGTTCGTCGCCGCCGGGGACGGGAGCGAGGTTGCGCCGCGCGCGCGCTTCGTTGCGGGTGATGATCGGCGCGCCCACCGCCTTCGAGGTCGCCTCGGCCTCGGCGAGGAAGTCGCCGCGGAGGTAGCGGTCGAGGTCGGCCTCGAGGTAGAGGTCGTCGGCGGCGGCGTCGGTCTCGAAGTCGGGGAGGAGTTGCAGCGCCAGGCCCTCGGAGGTGAAGTCGGTGCGAGGCGCCAGCGTGTCTTGGTAGAGGCCAGTGTGGGCGGCGCGCGCGTCGCCGATGTTGGCGGAGTCCATCATCCCGAGATTCGAGGGGGCGACGCCGTAGGCCGCGGCGACCTCGGCGCGGCTGAGCTTGCGGGCCTCGAGGTACTCGAGCTCCGCCGGCGTGAGCGTGACCTTCTCGAGAGTCATGCCGTCCTCAAGGATCGGCGTACCGCCGGCCTCGGGCCCGGAGCCGGTGAAGGCGTCGGCGAATTCCTGCCGGAAGCGCTCGCGCGCGCCGTCCTGCCACCTCGGCGCATCGGCGGGACGCGAGACGACGGCGGACGCGCGCGCACCTCGATTCCAGAGTTGCTCTCGGGCTTCGCCGGCGGCGGCCTCCTCGGAGAGGATGCGGCGGAGGGTCTCGATGGGAGAGAGACCCCAGCGGGGATCGGTGGGGTTGTAGCCCTTGAGGTGTACGAAGCGGTCCCAGGGGAGCTCGAGGACGCGGCCCCCGAGGGTCACGCGGAAGCCGTCGGGGAAGAGCCAGTTGGAGCCGAGGGGCTCGACGTGCTGGGGCGGGATGCGGAGCAGAGCGCGGCGGCCGCTCTCCGGGGCGAGAATCTTGAGGGCCACGAAGTTGTCGAAGACGTCGAGGTCGCTCTCGAGGTCGCGGAAGAATTCGAATCGTGAGACGCGCGGGTTGGGGTGCCGCAGCATGACGGCGAGGGGGTGGTCGCGCTCCTCGCGGCGCTCGGCGTCTGAGAGGCGACGGTAGAGCTTCGTGCGAAGCTGCGCCATGTTCCGCGCCAGGAAGTCGACGACGGTGCGGACGTTCGGTTGGCTCCGGTAGAGGGCCTCGTAGCTCGCGACGAGGCCGCCGTAGGTGGTGATCCCCAGGGGCCTCGAGCCGATGCGCGGGCTGGCGGGGTTGCTCTCGACGATGGTGCCGCCGGTGGCGACGAATCCCATGGGCCTCTCAGTCCTTGAGGTCGGCTGGGGCCTTCGGCGCCAGGGCTTGGCAGAAGGCGACGTTGTCGATGTCGATGATGACCTCTCCGTCCAGCGCGACGGGGGATTCTCCACTCCGCCAGAGGGTGGCGTCGACGAGGACGAGGGTGCCGTGGCGCTCGGATCGCAGCGCACCGCCGATCGCGTCGCCGCTCTTGAGGTTGACCAGGAGGCGCCGGAGAACGTACGCGCGCCATGCTCGAGACCTCACCGGGCGACCTCCAATCCGTGGTCTTCGTAGGCGGAGCGTCCGCCCGACAAGGACCGTTGCCATTCCCCGACCGCCATGACGAGCGCCGCGGTGCCGTCGATCCGGGATCGCGAGCGCTTCCGATCGGGCTTGACGTTACCGGCGGGGTCCATCGCGGCGACGGTGTTGAGGATGCAGAACCGCAAGACGGGATGGCCGCCGTGTCGGAGTCGACGCTCGATGGCGAGCCGCTCGGTTTCCTTCATGGGGGGCGAGAGCGACGCGAAGCCCTGGCGCACTTCCCAGATGGGGACGCCGGCGTCTTCGAGGTGGGTGCGGAGTTGCTTCGATCCCCAGGGGTCGTAGCCGACGCTCTCGACGTCGAAGCGGCCGATGCCGCGCCCGGCAAGTGCGAGGAGCTCCGCCTCGATGGAGTCGTAGTCGATCGTCTCGCCCGGCGTCGCGGTCAGGAAGCCGGCCTTGACCCAGGCCTCGTAGTCGGCCTGGTCGGAGTGCGCGCGCGCAAGGAGCGTGTCGGCTGGCGTCCAGAATCGACAGACGACGTCGACGATCTCGTTGGCCTCGTCGGGGAAGACGAGCACCAACGCTGCGAGGTCCTTGGAGCTCGCGAGGTCGAGACCGCCGAAGCATCGAGCGCCGGCGAGGTCGCCCTCGTCGACGAGGCCCGCGGTGCGATCCCAGATGGGGCGCGGCATCCATCCCGCGCTCGATCCAGTGGGTACGTCGAGGTGAAGCCGGAGGAACGTCTTGAGCTTGGTGGGTGAGACCTTCGCCTCGGCGGCCTTGGCGGCCAGGTAGTCGGGGCGAAGCGACGTGCCGAGGCCCGGGTTCGCCGAGGCCCAGACGGCCGGCGATGCCCAGGAGCCGTCGAGCTCACAGGCGGGGTCGGCGGCGAACACCACCGCGAGGAGGTCGGGCATGGCGATGACGCCGTCGGAGACCTTCTCGGCGAGGGCGCGCCGGTCGCGCCAGACGGGCGACTCCTCGGGGATGCCGGCGGTGGTGATCGTCGCGATGAGGGGCTGATCTCGGGAGCCGGTCCCGGTCTCGATGGTGTCGATGAGCTCGCCGTCGGTGATGACGTGGAGCTCGTCGACGATGGCGCCGTGGACGTTGAGGCCGTGCTTGTTGAGCCCAGCGCGGTCCGACGCTAGGGCCTTGTATTCGCTCGCCGTGTTGGCGTTGCTGATCGTGCGCGACGGGATGAGCGCCTTGAGTCGCCGGCGGAGCGCCGGGGATTTCTTGACCATGTTCGCCGCGACGTTGAAGACGGCCCGGGCCTGGTCGAGGTCGCGCGCGACGGAGTAGACCTCGGCGCCCGGCTCACGGTCGGCGGAGACGAGGTAGAGCGCGATGGCCGCACAGAGGGTGCTCTTGCCGTTCTTGCGGGGAACCTCGAGGAACAGCGCCCGATAGCGGCGCGTGCCGTCGCGGTTGAGCCAGCCGAAGACCGGGGCGAGGACCCAGACGACTTGCCAGAGGTCGGGGACGAAGGGCTTGCCGGCGAAGCGGCGGCCCTTGATGTGCCGGCACTTCCGGGCGAAGCGGAGGAAGTGGTCGACGCGCTCAAGGTCGAAGTGGACGCCGGCGGCGCGCTCGGCCGTCGATGGCGCCGGGGAGAGCCAGCGCGGCCGGGTGAGCTTGGCGAGCTTCGCCTCCGTGAGCCGGTAGTCGGGGTGCGCGGCGAGGTAGTCGAAGAGCCCAGGCGTGCGGCGCTCGAGCTCCTCGCGGGTGACGGGGTCGGGCGTGGCCTTCGCCTTCGGCTTCGCTGGCCGCCTAGTCGAAGAGGTCGTCGTCGTCATCGGAGTCGGGGACTACCGGGGCGAGACGCTCGAGGTCGAGGCGCGCGCGGGCGCCGAGAGTTAGTCCGTAGTCGCGCGCGAGCTCGAGGAAGGCCTTGCCGTGGTCGCGCATGACCTGAGACGCCGGGGGTTTCTTCGAGCCTCCGCCGTGGACCTTGTCGACGTCGACGGTGTCGGGGACGTTGCCCTTGGCCCTCATGCCCTCGGCGGCGGCCTGGGCGATGGCGAGGTGCTCGACCATGAGACCGATGGCGTGGACGTCGAGCTTCCCGATGAGCTCCGGGTAGAGCTCGTCGAGCTCGGGGACGACGGAGCGCCAGAGGACCTTGGCCGGAGCGGAGAGCCAGGAGGGCGCCGGGCCCAGCGGCGCTTGACGACGACGACGGCGAGGAGCGCTCGGGGTCTCGGCCTCCGCGCCTCGGATCGGGGTGACGTTGCCGGCGGGCGCCGCGCTCATCGGCCCCGGTCCTCGCCGCTCCGACGCCGGCGCGACGCCGAGCGCTCACGGCGCCAGTCCTCGTAGGTCTTCTCGCCCAGGCCGACGGAGGCGGCGTGACGCGCGGCGACAGAGCCGGGAGCCGGGCGGGCCTTGTTGGCCGCCGAGCTCGAGCGCCTCACTCCGGCGACGGCGCGCCGTGCTCGACGGGCGCCGAGGAGTGCGGGTCCGACGTCGTCGGGTAGCCCGGGTCGCCCGGCTCGAGGACCGGCGGGTAGTCGGGCTGGCCGGCCTCGAAGGGCGACACCTCGCCGGAGCGCGAGCTCTCCTCGTAGCGCTTCGAGCTCGCAGACTCCGGCGAGCGCGCCATCGTCTCGGCTTCGGTCCTCAAGGTGGCGAAGTCGTCATGGTCGGCCAACGGCACGCCGACCACCTCGGACACCGCGTCATCGCGCGCGAGCTGGGCAGCCTCGGCGGTGGCTTCGGGGGTCTCGTCGCTCATCGTGGCGCTCCTCAAGGTCGTCTCACTTCTCCCGGGGAGAGTAGCTCTCACAGGCGTGTCACTGGCCGACGGTCTTCTGGGCCTCGTCGGCGGGGATCGCGACACCCCTACCTGGGGCCTGGCGTCGTTCGCTCGAGGTTTTCTCGGAGTGACAGGAGTGACAGAGAGGTTGGAGGTTGTGGAGGTCCCAGGGGGCGCCGCCTGCCGTGATCGGTGTGATGTGGTCGACGTCGGTGGCGAGGTGGCCGCAGGCTCGGCATGTGGGCTCGTCGTTGAGGACTTTGCGGCGGAGTGTTCGCCATCGGGTGGTGTTGTAGATGGTGCCGGCTTTGCGTTGGCGGTCGTTCGCTGCTCGGCAGTTGGCGCATCGTCCGCCGCGTTGGGCGGTGCCGTTGCAGTAGGGGGTGGAGCAGCGCCGGGGTGGGGTCATTTTCGTGGGGCGTGCCCTTCGTTTTTGAGGGCGTGGTGGCGGTCGCGCGAGGGGGGGGGTGGGGGTTGGCGGGAGGGGCGTGTCGTTTTTCGCGGGGTTGTCGCTCTTGGGGTGGAGGGGCCTTGGTCTTGGCCTTCTCGCCGCGTCGCCACTCTTCCCGCCCGACCCGGTGGGATGCTCGGGCCAAGCGCAGCGCCGAGCATACCCACCGTGTCAAGGGCAGGCGGGAGGAATGGCGCCGACGGGGTCGAGCTTCTTGTCGGTGGGAGGAAGCGTGGGAGTGCGTGGGAGTAGCGGGAGTTGGTAGCACGTTGCCCTTATGCCGTCTCGTCCGTTACTCCCATGGGAGGACGTTGGGAGTGGTGGGAGGGGACGGGCTGGCGTGGCGCTCAATTGGGACGAGCGGGTACTCCCATCGGGGTCGTGGGAGTGCGCCGATGCGTGAGCGCTCAGGCGTTGCTACATCGGTGGTAGAGATTCACCGTCCGATGTGGTCAGGGCCAGGTGTAGCCGTCGCGGGGCCAGATGTTGGGGTCACCGGCGGTGACGGGCGTGAAGGTGACGGGGCGCCGTCGGGGGCGCTTCGAGAGGCTGGTCAGCGCGATGGCGAGGAGCGTGAGCGTGGCGGGGTCGATCGAGGCCTCGAGGGTGGTGACGACGGCGACGAGCATGCCCGGGGTGAGGGTGAGCTCGGCGGTCGTGATGGTGGCGGTCGACGTGCCGGCGGTGGCGGTGAGGGCGACGGCGACGATGTCGACGTGGGCGGGGTCCAGATTGGCCGTCGTGAGGCCGGCTTGTCCGGTGATGGCGTTGGGGTCGAGGGTCAGGACGGCCGGGGTGATGGCCGCGGTCGCGGTGCCGGGGGTCGCGCTGAGCGCGACGGGGTCGAGGTCGAGGCGGATGGCGTCGATGCCGCTGGCGCTGGTCCCGGCGGGGCTGACGAAGCGGGCGGTGAGCTCGAGGATGGCGGGCTCGATGCTCGCCTCGGCGGCGGCCGGGGTGGCGACGAGCATGCTGGCGGTGATGGTGAGCTCGGCGGGGTCGATGCTCGCGGCCGTGTCGCCGGCGGTGGCGGTGAGTTCCACCGCATCGATGGTGAGCTCGGCGGGCGTGATGCTCGCGGCCGTGTCGCCGGGCGTGAGGCTGACCGGGACGACCTCGAGGGCGACCTCGCCGGGTGCGATGGTGGCCTCGGTGGCCTCGGGTGTCGCCGTGAGCGCGTGGGCGACGATGAGGACATCGGCCGTGTCGATGGTGGCGTCGGCGGTGCCTGGGGTGGCGGTGAGCGCGACAGCGGCGAGGAGGACCTCGGCGGGGGTGAGCGCGGCCTCGGCGTCACCGGCGGTGGCCGTGAGGGGCTGAGCGGCCAGGGTGACGCTCGCGGCCGCGATGGCGGCCTCTCCTGGGGTGGCGGTGAGCGCGACGGCCGTCAGGGTGAGCGTCGCTGGGGTGATGCTCGCGGTGGCGGTGCCTGGGGTGGCGGTGAGCGCGACAGCTGTCAGGGTGAGGTCGGCGGGCGTGACGACTCCGGTGTCGCCAACCTCGACGGCGCTCGCGAGCCAGGCGGACGCGCTCGATGATCCCCAGGTGAGCGACGATCCGGTCTCGCCGATCCGGTGGCAGGCTTCGCCGCCGGTGGTGGGCGTGGCGTAGCCGGTGTCTTCGTACTCGGTGAAGCTCGCTGGCGGGGTGAGCGCGGCGGGGTTGGCGAGGTTGACGACGGCGGCGAGGACGGCGTTGAGGGCGTTACAGGCCCGTTGGAGGCCAGCGGTGGTGGGCGTGGTGCCACCGACGCCGGCGGTGCCGCCCTGATTGCGGACGGCGGCGAGGCCGTAGACGTTGAACCCGGCGATGCGGATGACCTCGAGGATCACGCCGGAGGCGGCGTCGCCGGTGCAGTCGAAGGTGACCGTCTGAGACGTCGCGACGGCCGCGGCGTTGGCGATAAACCACCAGATGCCCTTGAGGGTGGTGGTGGCCGAGGTGTCGCCCCGGACCCGCGTGAAGGTGATGCCGCCGGTGCCGGTGAGGGTTCCGGTCGCGACGGTGTCGGTGGCGGCGACCTTGACGACGATGAGGTCGCCAGCGGCGGGCGTGAACGCGGGGGAGGTGTAGCTCGTCGCGTTGGAGGTCGAGACAAGCTGGCCGACCGTCGTGATGGTCGCCATGGCGGCGCCGGCTTAGACGGCGCGGAGGAAGTCGGCGACGTTGATGGTGACGGGCCCACCGTTGGTGGGGATGGTGGGCGAGATGTCGTAGATGCCGACGACCTTGGCGGTGGCGTCAGAGCCGGTGTGCTCGAAGATGAACACTCCGACGATGGTCTCACCCGCGGCGATCGCGGCGAAGGCGACGTTGTCGGCGTCGACGTTGGCGCGGTCGTTGGCGTCGTCCTCGGTGGAGGCTTCGCCGGTGAGCGCGACGCGGGCGTAGCCGGAAGCGGTGACCTCGGCGAAGTCGGCGTGGGACTCCATATCCGCGATGAAGTTGATGTCGGGGACGTTCGTGACGCCGGCGAGGGTCTTGAGGAGACCCATGCGGAGGTCGACGCCGGAGGCGAGGTAGGCGGCCATGATGCTCTGCTTGGCCTTGTTCGTGATGGCCTGGGCCATGGTGGGCTACTCCTCGACGATGATGGCCTCGACGACGGCGTCGTCATCGAGGGGGGTGAGCCAGGGGCCGGTGGCGATGGTGATTTGGCAGGTGTCGCCGTGCTCGTTGAAGTGCCCGGAGATCGTCACCTTGACGAGAGCGTCGCGGGGGAAGGCGGCCGCGCTGGCGCGCGCGGCGGCGATCGCGGCGACGACGTGGTCGCGCGCTTCGTCGGGGACCTCGGTGAAGGCCTCGAGGGTCAGTCCGCCGCGCACGGCGGGCTTGATGGTCGAGGTGCTGTAGCTCATGGCGGCGACGATAGCGCCGCGGTGGCGCGCGCGGGCGCTATCCCCAGGCGCCGGGCCCCAGCCTCGATGCACATTCGGTCTGACCGGCGGGCGTTGAGGGGTCGATGCCGTAACAGGACCCGGAGACGCTCGGATTCCAGGGCGACACCTCGTAGAAGTGGCCCGCGTCCAGTTGGTAGAAGCCGATGCAGCCGCGCGGGATGCCGGTAAGTGGGTCGGCGCACCCCTTGGCGTTGTACGCGTCCCACCGGCAGCCTGACTCACCGCGCGCGACGTCTTCGGGGATGATCGGATTGGCACATTGACCGTCGCCGGTGGAGCTCGAGAATGTCGGGGGCGCGCCCGGCGCGCTCGACGCGACGGCGGCCTGGCGGTCGGCCTCGGCCTGGGCTTCGGCTTCGGCTTCGGCTTCGGCGGCCTGGCGGTCGGCCTCGAGGTGCGCTTGGACCCTGGCGTCGAGGGCCTCTTGGAAGCCGACGAAGGTCCAGGCGGCGCCGGCGGTGAGGTCGGGGACCGTGTCGGCACGGTTGATGGCCGAGGCCGAAACCGCGCCTTCGGTGGAGTCGATCGGCCCTGGGTGGGGGACGCTCGCCACCGCAATCGTCATGGAAACGACGATGGCGACGAGCACGAGGATGGCGGTGACGATGGGGTGACGGCGCATGGGGGACCTCCTGGCCGAGGGATGGGACGGCGCGCGCGCCTGGGGCGCGCGGGCGGGTGTAGCGACGATCCGGTGTAGCCGAGGTGGGCTAGGCGGGGGCGGATGGCGGCCAGCGGAGGCCGCCTCGGCGGAGGTCCGCGAGGACCTGGCGGCGCTGACTCTGGGTGCCGTTGCCGATGGTGACGATGGTCGCGCCGTTGGGGCTGTAGGCCATGAAGTGGCCGCCGTTGCGGCGCTCGAGGCGCCAGCCTTGGGCTTGGGCGTGTTCGAGGACGTCGCGGAGGTCCTTGGGGAGCCGCCCGATGGGGAGGGGCTGGGAGGTTCGCCGCCTCATCGGAGGCCCTCGAGGCGGTGGGCCTCGCCGTGGCCGTCGGTGTAGTCGAGGAAGACGATGCCCTCGAGCGGTGGGGTTGGGTCGAGGTCGATGACGTGGCCGTGGATGGGGCACCAGAGGGACCCGGCAGGGCCGTGGGTGCGCCAGAGGCACTCCTCGCATGCGGGGCCGAAATGGCGCGGCCAGGCGGGCCGGAGACCACAGGTGACGACGGTGAGGCCGCCGATGCCGTGCGCCGTCATGGGAGCGCCATGCCGCGGCCCTCGGCCTCGACGCGCTGGCGGAGCTTGGCGAGGTAGTCGAGGTGGGCGCGGAGCGCCTCGAGCTCGTCGTCGACGAGGAGGGCGTCAAGGCCGTCGGTGCCGAGGCGCGAGAGGACGGGGTCGCGCGCGATGGCGGCGGCGTGGGGGGCGGTCCAGCCGGTGCCGCTCATCCGGCGTAGGCCTCCGCGCTGGCGAGGATGAGCTCCTCTCCGACCTCCACGCGCGCCCGGAGGTGGGCGTAGTGGCGCAGGAGGTCGGGGTTGATACAGGACTCCTCGAGCTTGACGATGGCGAAGAGGGCCTCGTTGCCGCGATAGCGGCGGAGGCCCGGCTCAGTAGCACGCCGGTCGCCGAGCGCCTCGATGAGGTCGCCAACGGCGGAGCGTTCGGCCTCGGCTTGGGCCTCGTCGTCGTCGACGGGCGCGACGCCAGCAACGATGACGAGCGGCGGCGCGATGCCCTTGGACTTCGAGCGAGCGTGACGCCGGCGCGCGGCGCGGAGCTTCGAGGCCATTGGTCATTCCTCCGGTGGTGGGTTGATGGCACCGTCGAAGGCCTTGAGGAGGCCAGCGCGGTCGTTGGTGGCGTGGTCGACGATGAGCGCCGCCCATTGGAACGCCTGGCGGATGCCGGGCGCGTCGTCTTCGAGCTCGGCGGCGGGGTCGGTGCCGATGGCGTCGCCGAAGGTGACGAGCCAGCGGGCGAGCCAGGGGCCAGCGGCGTTGAGGTGGGGGTAGAAGTCGCCGGCGTCGGAGCGGAAGTCCATGGAGGCCTGGTCGAGCGCGGCGGTAACCCCAACGAGCCAGGAGGACCGCTCCTCCGGGGTGCTCATGGCTTGCGTCGACGGGTGAGGTCGATGAGGCCGGCGAGCTCGTCGTCGACGTGGCGGGTCGCGGGTTCGATCGCGAGCGCGCTGGCCTCGAGACGGTCGATAGCGGTACCGATCCGGGAGCGGAGCCGGATGAGCCGGGCGGCGGTCCAGAGGAGGACGTCCACGGCGATGACTCGGGCCCGGTGTTCGAGGGCAGTGAGACGTTCGAGACCCCAGCGGTAGGCGCGCATCATGGGGCGGTCCGTCCGACGGCCTGACGGAGGGCCGTGAGGACCTCGTCGGCGGCGGCGTCGCCGGGGTCGCCCGGCTCGAGGACGTCGATGGCGTGGTCGATGGCGTGCTCGAGGACCGTGAGGCGCTCCATATGGGGCGCGACGGCAGCCTCGAGGTCATCGACGAGGTCGGTGCGTTGGCGGAGCTCCTCGGCGTCGTCGAGGAAGAGGACCTCGTCGAAATAGTCCTCGACGACGGCGGCGAGATCAGCGCGGGCGCTTGGCATGGGTGGTCCTTTCGTCAGAGGACGGCGCGGCCGGCCTCGGTGATGGAATAGAGCTTGCGGGTGCCTGCCTTCGTCTCGGCCACGGCGCCGAGGTCGAGGAGCGTCTTGCGGGCCCGGGCAACGGTCGACGAACCGACGCCGGCGCTCTTCTCCCAGAGGCCGTAGGCGACACCGTCGCCAGTGTCGATCTCGGAGAGGGCCCGGAGACACTTGCGAGGGCCAGCGGGGAGGTTCTCGAGGAGGACCTCGACGGGTTGACCGCCAGCACGCGCGGGGACGAGCACCACGGAGCCGGTGTCTTCCACCTCGCGGATACCGAAGCGACGCTCACCCCCGAGAGCGGCGTTCTTCTGCTTGGTGGGCGTGAGGGTGACGGCACCGTCGACGTCCTTGACCTCAAGCGCCGTGTCCATGGCCCCCTCGAGAGCGGTGGAGCCACGGATACCCTCGCCGCTCTTGGGCGTGTGGTGGACGGCAAGCACGGTCGCGTGGGTGGCCTCACGGAGCCGCTCGAGGTTCGCGACGACGTAGCCGGTGTCCTTCGCGCTGTTCTCCTCGGCGCCGATGATGCACCGGGCGAACGTGTCGAGCACGACGAGTACGGGCTCGAGCGTGGCGGCGTACGCAATGAACGCCGCGGCGCTCTCGTCGTTGTAGAGGTTCGGGGCGCCCAGCAGCCAGTGGAGGTCCCGGAAGATGGGCTCGGCGTCGTGGACCTGGGCGCGGCCGAGCCACGCCTTGTACCGGGGACCCATGCCGCTCGCGCCCTCGGCGACGACGTAGAGCACCGGACCTTGGCGGACCTCGGCGCCATGCCACCATGATCCCGAAGCGACGGAGAGCGCCCAATCCAGGGTGAAGAGCGACTTACCGGCGGACGGGGCGCCGTACACCACGGCGACGGAGTCGAGGTCGAGGATGCCGTCGATGAGTGGGACGGGCGGAGGGAGCGATCCGATGGCGTCGCCAACGATGACGGACGCCTTGAGCCGCTCGAAGATGGCCTCGTTGTAGGTCCCGGCGGGTTTCGTGACGTCCGCCGATGGAGGCCGGCCCGCTTCGAGCTCGCGCCAGAGGGCCTCGGTGGTGGCGCCGGCGTCGAGGTAGTCCGACGCGTCGCCGTGGGGTTCGAGCTCACTGAGGGTGACGATGCGGACGTCGGTGACGGCACGGCGGATGACGCGCCCGCGGTGGTGCGCGGCGGCGATGCCTTGCTCGTCGTTGTCGGCGACGACGTAGACCGTCGCGGCGCCCCGGAAGTAGTCGGCCCAGGTGGCGGGCCAGTCCCAGCCGGCACCTTGCGCGTTCGTGGTGGTGCAGACCCCGAGCTCGGCCCGGAGACGGTCGGCGTCCTTCTCACCCTCGACGACGATGATGTCGCGGCCCTCGGTGGCCGCCGCGATGACCTCGTCGAGGTGGTATGGGACGCGTTCGACACCGTCGAGGTCGTAGACCCATCCGCCCCCTCGGCGGAGGTTGGGGCGCCGCTGGCGGAACGTCTTGCGGCCGTCGGGGGTGCGGAGGCGGAGGACTTCGTAGAGGAGGTCGCCGTCTTGGTCGACGTACTGGTAGGCGGCCTCTTGGACGGGCTTCGCCGGCGGGTGGGGAGCGCCACCGCCACCGTTGGTGTTGAAGGTGGTCTTGCCGGCGAGTTCGACGTCGCCCTCATGCGGGCGCGTCGCGCGGGGGGTGGTGTCCTCGAAGAGCTCGACGTCGCGGGCCTCGTCGTCGTCGAGGTACGGGTTCCCCATCGTGGAGCGCCTCCGGTGGTCTCGGGCCGGCCGGTACGCTCCTCGAGCGCGCCGCCGGTCGCGGGTTGGGCAAGAATTCGGGCCGGTGAGCCGAGGCGACGGCGCCCACCTTCGAGGTTGGGCGCCGTCGCCGCGCTCCTAGCGTGCCGGCGGAGTGAGGTCGCGCGGCCCTCCGCTCGGACGGCCCCGGGGCTCGGGCTCGGCAACCTCGAGGACCTCGACTTGCTCCTCGTCGAAGACGTAGTCCTTGGGCTCGAGGTCGGTGCCCTCGCCTTTCGATCCCGAGAGTTGCCAACGGATGCACCCGTTGAGGTACTCGAATCGGCCGGTGAGCGTGCCCTCGAAGCCTGAGATGCGGTCCTTCGCGTGCTTGCCGAGGTCATCGGTGGAGAGTGCCATGGTGGTCCTTCCGGGTTGGGTCTTCTCGGTGGTGGACGGGGCCCGACGGCTACTCGATGAGCGCCTCGTAGAGGTCGATGCTGGCGGTGAGGTCCTCGCGCAGGGCGACGGTCTCCTCGTAGGTGAGCTTCGCGGTCGAGACGTTGCCCTCGTCTCCGTCGTCGGTCACGGTGACCCAGACGGGGTAGGCGGGCAGGTCCTCGTCGGCGTCGAGGCGGGCGGAGGTGACCTCGAGGGTGACCTTGGCGGGAGTCTCGCGTGATGCCATGGCTAGCGTCCTTTCGGTGGGGTTGGGCGTGAGGGTCTTCCTGGGGTCGCGCGCTCTAGGGCTCGAGGACTCCGGCAGCCTCCGGTGAGAGCTCGTCGCCGTGGCCGGTCTCGCCTTCGAGCAAGTTCACCCAGCGGAGCGCGGCGACCTTGGTGATGTCGAGGGCGAGGACGGTGCCGTCCTCGCTGACGAGCTCGACGGCCGGGTCACCCTCGGGGAACCGGAGGGCCTCGTCGACGACTGAGTTGGCGATGCGGATGGTGAGGGCACCGGAGACGAGGTCCCAGGATTCGTCGGTGACGTACTCGAGCGCGAGGACCTCTCGGCCGTCGTGCTCGGTGACGTAGACGGCGCGCTTCGTCATGGTGTTGGCTCCTCTGGGTTGGCCTCGACGGGGACGTCGAGGAGGTTGCGGGCCAGTGTGGCCGCGTGGCGGTAGTTGGTCTCGCGCTCGGTCAGGCGGACTTCATAGCGGTCGTCGTCGCGCCAAGGCAGAGCCTCGCGGGTGGCCTTCGCTGTGTCCGCCGCGGCTTCGAGCTTGGAGACGAGCTCGACGGCCTCGTCTGCCCAACGCCGGCGGTCGTGTCGGTTACGGCGTGCCATCGGTGTCCTCCTCAAGGTCGGGCCAGGCGACGGACTCGAGCGCCTTGACGCGGTGCTCGAGGCCGTTGCCGAGGCCGTCGTCATAGTGGTCGGCGCCCATGGCTCGGAGCCAGTAGGCGTCGGCCTCGTCGAAGTTGCCGGGGCGAGGAGCGCCTCTCGGGAGGTCGGCCTCGGCGGCGTCCGCCATGGCTTCCTTCCGGGCGTTGCCCTTGCCGGTGGCGTAGAGCTTGAGCGTGTTCGGGCGGACGCCGACCCAGGGGATGCCGAGGAGCTCGAGGCGGGTGCGGATGGGGCCTTGGAGCTCGCCGGCGACGATGAGGGAGTTGATGCCGAGAGCGCGGGGGGCGTAATCCTCGACAACGACGACGTCGGGGCGGGCGCGCGCGAGCTCGACGTAGACGCGCTCGAGGAGTTGGGCGTGGCGGAGGTAGCCGATGGTCTTGGGCTTCCCATGCCGGATGGTGGCGAAGGTGCCGTCGGGAAGCGCGACGCCGGTGGCGGAGAGCGAGACGTCGAGGCCGAGAATTCGGGTCATGCCGTAGCGATCCCGAGCGGGGCGAGGCGGCGGACGGCGAGGGCGGCGTCGAGGTTGGTGAGAACGAAGCGGCGAACGATGCGCCGCGTCACGTCGTCAACGTGGGCGTCGACGAGGCGGCGGAGCTCGATGAGGGCGTCGGGCTGGGCCTCGCTGGGGACGAGCTCGTCGATGTAGGCGCCGAGCTCGGCGGCCCAGCCGGCGAGAGTTCGGAGGTCCTCGCGCGCCTCGTAGAAGCGCGCCCAGGCGGCGCGCCGGTTGGCCTCGAGGGCGTGGTCGTAGAGGGTCATGGGGCGACCTCGTCGACCTCGATGGAGACGGTGAGGGTGTCGCCGTCGTGGAGAATCGGTGTGCCGGTGAGGTCGATGACGGTGGAGGAGAGGACCTCGGGGGCGAGGCCAGCGCGAAGCCGACGCTCGAGCTCGGAGAGCCGGTAGCGCGCGAGCGAGACGAGGCCGGCGACCTTGCGGCGCTCCTCGACGGTGAGCTCACCGGCGATGACGGCGCGCGGGAAGGCGTCGTCGAGGTAGCGGGCCTGGGCTAGGACGTCTTGGGCCTCGAGCCAGATGAGGCCGTGGGTGTTCACGCCGGTCACGTCTTCGCCTTCCGCTTCACCTTGGCGGGCCGGGTGCGCCGGGTGAGCTCTGCGCGCATGGTCCGAGCGACGGCCTTGGCGAGTTCGCCATGGCGCTTCCGGGCGCCTTGCTCGACGACGTCGACCGCGGAGACCGGGGCGTACTTGAGCGCGGCGGCGCCGGCTTCGATGAGCGCGGCGACGACGGGGACGTCGCCGCTCGCGAAGGCGATGATGACGAGGTCGCCGGAGGAGCGGTCGAGGGGGAGCTCCTGGGGGTCTCCGGGGCGGCGCTCGGGGGCGTAGCTCGGCCGGTTGGTCGATGGCCCGCTGAGCGTTGCCATGGGGCGCTCCTCTCCGGTCGGTCCTCGGCCATCGTCGCGGCGGGTGCCGCGCTCGCCGGCGATGGCCTTGAGGAGTCGGCCGACGTAGTAGACGACGGCGGGGCGTGCGTCGTGGAGGTCCTCGAGCGTGCGGATGGGGGGGCGCTCGTTCCTGCCGGCGGCGGCGAGGGCCTGGGCGACGTCGGTGGGGTGGAGCTCGAGCTCGGTGACGAGGCGGGCGATGGCGACGTCGCCGGTACAGGCCTCGTCGCCGGAGCCGTAGACAGGCGCGCTCATGCTGGGGCCTCGTTGGTCTGGAGCTCGGCGACGCGTTCTCGAATCCATCCGTGGAAGCGCTCGGCGTCCTCGATGACGTTGGTGACGCAGCGCTGGCAGAGGGGCCGCTCGTCGTGCTCGGGCCACTCGAGGAGTCGGAAGTCTCCGCCGGAGTGACACGCGACGGAGACGCGTCGCGAGCGGTCGCCGGAGTAGTCCCACCAGGGGGCCGTGAGGTGCCGGAAGTGGCCGGTGGCCGAGACGACGGCGAGCGGCGGCCTCATGGCCGGAGCCCTCGGAAGTTGGGCCAGGACGTGCAACGCCGCGGGGTGCGGCCGTCGAGGTCCCAGGCGATGGGCTTGGCCGGCCGGCCGGCGTCGGTGACGGTGGCGACGAGGACCGCGGGCCTCTCGAATTCCTCGCCGGATTCGTCGCCGTAGATGGCGGTGACCCAGATGGCGGCGGTGGTCACGACGAGAGCCGTTCGTAGACGGCGGCGTTGAGCTCCGGGTCGCCGATGAGGCCGTCGAGGTTGCCGGGGAGCTCGTTGGCCTTGGCGTCGGGGCGAAGCTGGGCGGCGGTCTTGACGGCGTCGCCGATCTTGAGGCGGTGCTCCGCGAGGAACCTCCGCCAGTCCTCCGCGGTCGCGGGGACGGCCGAGGCGGGCTCCGTGGCCGTCTGCGTCGCCGGGACGTCGGCGGGCCTCTCCGTGCCCTCGACGTCGATGACGACGTCGGGGGCCTCCTCGGCGGCCGGAGAGGGGGCCTCTGTGCCGGCGAGGGTCCCGGAGGTCGAGATACCTTCGGACGTCGACTCGAAGACCCAGAAGCCGGGGGTGGGGCTCGCGAGCGTGGCCTTGCCGCGGGCGAGGAGGACGATGGCCGCCATGGCCTGGGACTTCTCGGTGGGGGTGAGGTCCTTACCGCTCTGGGTGCGGCCGCCGGTGAGGGCGACCAGGAGGCCGTGGCGGAGGACGTCGTTGCCGACGGCGGGGACGTCGCGGCATCGCATCGCGAAGTGCTGCGCCCAGGAGAGCGTGGCTTCGTCGCCGGCGGGGTCAGTTTCGCGCTCCGGTGGGACGTAGGGCTCCGGGTCGGGTGCGGCCGCCATCGGCGGATGGGCAGCGGGTTCGACCGGCGCGGAGCTCGAACCGAACGCGGCGTCGACGCTCGGGGCGGGCGCCGTGGACGGCGCGGGGGCTGGGAGCTCGGGGACTCCGCCGGTGTCGAGCGCGGGGCGCGCGCCCGGCGCGAGCGCTCCGGCGCTTCCGGGCACGACGGGGAGCCCGTCGGGGCGGGTGAAGCCGAGGGCGTTGAGGGTCTCGCCGAGGTTGCCGCGGAAGCCGAGGACCGGCACGGCGAAGCGCCGGGTGAGGACTCCGCCCTTGCCGTCGGGCCGCTTGACGGAGCGAGCCTCGAGGGCAAGTCGACCGGGGATCAGGACCCCTTGGCGGGTCGCGAGCTCACAGAGCGCCGCGGCGCCGCCGAGCTCGAAGGCGGCGTTGTAGCCGTGGGACTCGAGCCGCCAGACGCCGAGGTCCGAGATAGCCGGAAGCATGACGGCGAGGCGCGTGGTGGGGCGACACGCGGTGCCCTTGCCGGCCTCCTCCTGGCGTTCGGCGATCGACGCGGGACACTGACAGTCGCGGTCGGTGAGGACCTGACGGATGCCGTCGCATCGACGCTGGCATCCTCCGCCGGTCCAGAGCTCGTACCACTCGGAGAGAACCTCGCCCGGGGGGATGACAACGTCGAGAGCTTCGCTCTCCACGAAGAGTTCCCATTGGGCTCCGTCGTTGGGGTGTTCCCAGGCCTTGACCTCGCCGCCGTACGCCGCGGCGCACTCGTCGAGGAGGTGACGCCACTTCGTGGTGAGGCGGAACTTGGCGAGCTTGCGGGGGCGGGCCTTGCCGCCCCCGGCGGGGCGTTCGAGGGTGCCCATGCGGATGCGGCCGAGCTCGCGGAAGCGCTCTTGAATGTCGCGGATGGGCATGGCAGGGGCTCCTAGAAGGGGTCGAGGTGGTCGAGGATGCGGGCGGCGAGTGACCTCGCGGCGATCTCGAGGACGCCGAAGTCGTTGTCGGAGTCGTAGGCGAGGAGCTTGCGGATGGTCTCGAACGCCTCGTGGAGGAGCCGACGCTCCTCGATGACCGGGCCGTAGGTGACACCGCTGACGACGACCGCGGGGCCGTGACCCTCGACGCCGACACGGCGGACGTGGATAACGCTGAGAGCATCGAGCGCGCAGATGGCGGCGATGGCGAGCCGTCGGGCCTCGGCGGCCTCCTCGTCCGTGACGACGACGGTGGGGACCTCACCGTTGACGAGGTGGACATCGCGGCCGTCGTTGCCGTGGAGCGCGTAGCCGATGGCGCTAGTGACGACTGAGACGCGGTGCTCGTCCCAGGCCGCGGCGTCGGCGCGCGAGACGTCGCCGACGACGTTGGCGGCGCCGGCGGTCTCCTCGGCGGTGGCGCCCTCGAGGCGTTCGAGGCGGGTGAGGACGTCGCCGAGCTTGGCCCACAGGGGGACGGGCGCCTTGGTGGCGAAGTCGATGGGGACCTCCTCGCCGATCACGCGCTCGAGGAGCCGGAAGAGCTCATGGGCCAGCATGGCGGGCGACTTGGGGCCGTCGTCGACGAGCTCGGCGAGCGGGCGGGTGAGCGGGGTGGCCATGGGGCTAGTCCTCCTCGGTGGGGTCGGTCTCGAAGATGTGCTCGATGGCATCGCCAAGGACGTCCTTGGAGGTCTCGTCGACCCAGCGGAACACCTCCCGGGCGTACAGGAACGCCTTGAAGATGGGCCGCTCGGCAAGCGGGAGTGCCGGGTCGTCCAGGCGCACCGGAACGAGCCGCCAGCCACGCGGCCCAAGTTGGAGAACTGCCGCGCCCGAGAGCGCCGGGAGGGCCGCTTCGGAGCCGTCGGGAAGCCCCATGAATTCGGCGTTGCCGTAGGCGTTGAGTTGCAGCGCGGCCTCGGGGTAGACGCCTTTCTCCTCCACGACGTCGCCGCCGGTCTTGTAGTCGATGAGGAGCCGCACGAAGGGCGCGTCGGCGGTCGTGATCGCGCGTCGACGCCAGTCGTCGGGGATGCGGACGTTGAGCGCCGCGAGCGCCTCGATGGTGATGTCGACGATGGCGTCGAGGGTGCCGGCGTACCGCTGGGTCCGGTGGTACACCTCGGCCTCGGTGGCGACGTAGCTGGGTTGCAGCGCCCGCACGAAGTCGAGGAACGAAGCGACGTAGGCGCGCTCTTCGCGGGTGTCGAAGGTGGGCATGGGCCGCTTGAGGGCGTAGGCCTCGGCCGCTTCGTGGACGGTGGTGCCGACGTCGGCCCGGTCGCGGGTGTAGCGAAAGGGCTCTTGCTTGAGGTAGTCCACGGCGCGGCCGCGGGGCATGGCGAGCCAGACCGAGGCGTCGTCGTAGGCGAATTCGGCGACGCGCTTGGCGGCCCACCACTTGAGTGCGTTCTTGGGGATGGCGCCGTCGATGATGGTGGTGACGGACCAGTAGCGCTCGGACTCACCCCAGACGTAGAAGCGGCCGCCACCGCGGGAGCGGCGGGCGTGGCGCGGGTTACGTGCCATCGGGGCGCCCTACTCGGATGGCGACCGGGAGATCGAGGGCGATGCCGTGGAAGTCGACCGTGACCTCGAGGGCGTCATCGACGGCGGTGACGTCGAGGATGGTGCCGACGATGCGGTCGTCGAGGTAGATGTTGGCGTCGCCGAGGTTGACGATGGCGCCAGCGCGGAGGCCGGGGACGGGATGGAGGACCTTGGCGCGCATGGCCTAGAGCTCGAAGTCGTCGTCGTCGACCTCGAGCTCGTCGTCGGGCTCGGAGCCAGTGGCCGGGTCCGTCTCGGGGAACGGGTCGTCGGCCTGGGCGTCGAGGTCGGGCTCGTCGCCGAGGGCGACCTCGTCGTCGGAGGGACCGAAGGCCTCGCCGGCGGGCGGGAGGTCGGGCGCAGCAGCGAGGGGCGTGGCGTAGGCGTAGAGCTTGTCGAGGAGCCGCTTGCGGGCCTTGTGCGCGGCCTCGTAGGCGATGGCCCAACGTGCCCGGTCGGCGCGCTCGACGCCGGCGAAGGTCTCGATCTCGTCGACGATGGGGCCGATGTTCATGGCGTCGTAGCCATCGAACGGCGGGAGCGCGCTGGCGCGCGTCCAGGCGTCGGCGTGGCGTACCAAGAGGCCCTCGTCCGCCTCGACGAGGGTGCCGTCGGGGGCGTCGATGGGAAAGTCGACTTCGCCGTCGGGGGCCGCCTCGGCGGCGCCGGTGAGACCGTCACCGTTGGCGAGCGCGGCCGCCTCCTCGGGAGTGACGATCGCGCCGGCGGTCGCGGAGGTCTGGACGAGCTCAGCGCCCTTGGCGGCCTGACCCTCGAAGTCCTCCAGGAGGCCGGGGAACGCGTCGCCCGCGCCGCGTGCCGCTGTGCGAGCGCGCTCCTTGAGGGCGTTGAGGGTGCGGACGCCGGCCTCACCCTCGAGCTCGAAGAGTCCGAGGAGTGCGAGGGCACGATGCTCGACGGGGCCAGCCTTGCCGCCTTGGAGACCGACGGCGGAGACGGAGAGCTCGACGAGAGCGATGACGCGCTCGCCGTAGACGAGGTCGCGCGCGACGTCAACTTCTCCACCGTTGAGCTTGGTGACGTGGGCGACGGGATCGGGCTGGGCCATGAGGAGCTCCTAGGGCTGGGTGGTGATGGGCGTGAGGGGCCGGGTTGAAGTGGTCGAGGTCGGTGGCGGTGAGACCGCGGCCGCGAACACGAAGAGCGCGTAGCCGACGGCGATCAGGGTGACGGCGGCGCCGACGATCTTGAGCCACTCGAGCGGCGTAAACCGGAAGGGCTCGTCGAGGTGAACGTCGTTCATTGGTCGACGGCTGGCGCCGCGGCAAGTTGCGCGACGCGCTGGCGGGAGACACCGAGGCGGGCGGCGAGACGCTCGAGGGTCCAGCCCTGCTCACGGAGCTCGTCGATGGCAACGGCGCGATGCGATCGGAGGGCCGCCTCGAAGTTGGCGACGTCGTCGAGAAGAGCGCTTGAGACGTCGAGGCGCTTGAGGGGGTCACCGATGCGGCCGACGCCGGCGGCGATCTTGGTGAGGCGCTCGGCCTCTGGGAGTTGCTGGGCCATGGATGGCCTCCGTTCGGGTTGGGCGGATGGGACTCTACGCTCACGCCGGGCGAATAGCAAGGGTGCCGTTTCCCTAGCGGTCGTGGGCGATGGCGTCCCAGAGGTCCGAGAGAGCGCGGTACGCGGAGCGGAGGCGGGCGGGCCATGCGCGGGTGGGGAGTCGCTCGTCAACGGGGAGGCCGGTGGCCTCGGCCTCGACGACGAAGGCGACCCAGCCGGGGTTGAGGACGTCGTCGCGGCGGTAGCGCTCGAGCGAGCCGGGAACGAGTCGGAGGTGGTCGCGCTCGAGGGCGGCGAGGAGCTCGGCCTCGAGCATGAGGTAGTGCCAGTTGGCGGGGAGAGCCGTGTCCGAGAGGGCGGCCAAGGTGACACCGGCCCAGCGGCCGTAGTGACGGGTGACGATGAGGTTGGAGTAGGTCTCCGTCTGGTCGCTCATCAGCTGGCCTCACGCCAGACCGAGCGGTAGGCGTCGATCGCAGCGTCCGCGAGCGGGTCGCCACCGGCGTCGAGCGCGACGAGGACGGTGGCGTTGGTCCTCTGGAAACCGTCGGTGACGTCACCTTGAGCGAGGCGGACGGCCCGGTCGATGAGGTCCTCGTCGTCGCCGGCGGTGTAGAGCTCCGGCGCTACGGCTGGGTCCACGCTGGCCCCGACCACGGTCTCGAGACGATCCGGGACGGGCTGGCCGTCAAGGTCGACGTCGGCGAGGCGGTCGATGCGGAGCGGTCGGGCATCGGCCGGGAGGTCCAGGTCCCGCGCCCGGTTGAGCGCGGCGGCGGCCTCTTCGAGGGTCATGCCGTAGGCGGTGGCGAAGTCCTGTGCAGCCTGGGCGTCGCGGGCGTCGAGGAAGGCGGCCTCCTCGGCGTTGCGGCGCTCGAGGTCATCGGTCGTCATCGGAGTCCTCCTCGTCGAGCCATGCGGCGATCTGGGCGTAGCGGTCGGATATGCGGGCAACGGTCTGACGCTCTTCGGTCTCACGGTCGAGCGCGTCTTCGAGGAGGTCCTCGTCAGTCAGGTCGGCGACGTTCGTGCGGATGAGCTCGGCGAGGGTGTTGGGGTCGAGGGCGTCGAGCTCCCACGATTCGTTCCCATAGAGGCGCTGGTAACCCTCGAAGCGGGAGTCGGTCACCTTGGCCGGGTTCGGGGGCGGGGCGTAGTCCTCAACTTGGCCCATTGTCAGAGCGATCCGTCGGAGGTCGAAGGCGCCGGCGTCGCCGGAGTAGTCGAGGAAGAGCGCGAGCCTGTCGGCGATGTCTCGCGACATATCAATCCCGCTGGGGTCGTGGTCGCCGAGGTGGAGAATGGTGACGGTCTGGCCGGCAGCGATGTACCGGCGGAGACGCATGGCGGCGGCGTGCATTTCGCTTTGCGAGGTGTAGCCGCGACAGGAGAAGTAGGCGACGTCGAGCTCGCGGCAGATGGGGTCGATGACGCCGACGAGCGCGTCCTTTTCGATCCAGACCTCAACGCGCTGGGGCTGAGCCCCCCAGAGGTCGCGGTTGTAGGCGCGCGCCGCTGCGTCAATGACGTCGGCAGGGTCATCCCAATGAGCGCGACTCTCGAGGTTGCGCGTCCGGTCCTCGAGGTAACGCCAGTCGAGCTCGCCGGCGAGCCGAGCGTCGTTGATGATGGAGCCGAGACGCTTGTATTCGCTCTGTCGGTTAGGGATGAGGTCCCGAGCGACGAACTGGTAATACAACTGGCGCAGCGTGAGGGTGAAGCCCTGGGCGTCGTACTCGGCACAGATGGTCTCGGCCTGGCGGATGACCTCGAGGGTCTTGGGAGCGAAGTCGCGGGCGAGATAGCAGATGCGGGCCATGGCTAGCGGAGGACCTCCGTGGCGACCGCGAGCGTCAGAGCGACGGCACCCGCGATGGGGGCGAACAGTGCAGACGCGACCCAGCCGGGGAGTCGCCGACGGCGGGATCGGCGCGGGAGTCCAAGCTCCACGCGGAGGCGCCCGACGGAGGCGATGAGCGCCGCGCCCAGGACGCCGAGGACGGCGAGGGTGGCGAGGGTGGGCAGGATCATGGCAGGAGTCCTCTCCCAACGAGCGCCGGAAGCACCGTCATCGGGAAACGCGTGTGACGGAGGCGATGAGCCGGTCGACGGCCTGACGGGCGACGACGAGCCCAAGGGGGCCGCGAGTGCGCCGGCGGGCCTCGCGGTACTCGCGCCTCATGGCGTTCCGCCACGCGATGCTCATGGGGATTTCCCGGTCCTCGATGAGGAAGGGGCGGACGTCGGGGCGTTTGGGGCTTGCCGCCATGACGGGGACCTCCGGTGGTAGCGAGCTGGGCAAGAGCAACCTTACCCTACGCCTCGCCGGAGTGCAAGTCTTTCCTTGCCCCTATCCGCCGGAGGGTGTCGTTGCGGTCGGCAGCGGGGGGACCACTCCATCCGCGCAGGTCTCCGGGTCTTGAAGCTGCGCCGCGACCACGTCCGCGATGCTGAGCGCCTCGTCACGTTGATCGAGCGGAAGCCGCAGCCCGGCGATGATGAGGCCGAGCTCACGGCCGACGAGGGCGCCCGTACACGCGTCGCGGGCGTCGGCGTCGCGGGCTTCGCCGACGTCACCGGAGACGTTCAGGAGGACACCGAGGGCCACGACGGCGATGAGGATGGCGGCGATGGCGATGGCGATGGCGGCGCGGAAGTTGCGGTCGGCCCGGCGGAGGTCGTCGCCTAGTACCTTTGTTCTGGGGTGCGTGGGTCGGCAGGTTTCACGACTTGCGCTCGGCGAGGTGGTGGCGGACCTCGACGGTGACGGCCTCGGCGACCGTGGGGGCGAGGTCGGCGACGAGGTCTTGGCGGACCACCGCGACGACGGCCTCGGCGACGACGGTCGCGAATCCGTTGGTGAGGACCCCGACGCGGCCTCGGAGCTCGGCGATGGCCTCACTGCAACGGGACTCCGCCTCGGCCGCCTCGGCCTTCGCCTTCTCGCGGTACCGCTCCGCCTCTTGGCGTTCGGTCGCAAGGGACTTCTCGAGGAGCTCGGTGTAGGTGCGGACCTGCTTGCCGCGGAAGTAGGGCCACGCCGCGCCCAGCAATCCCGCGACGGTCGCGAGACCAACGAGGACCGTGACGACAACAGCGGTAGCGCTCGGCATCGTCGACGTTCTACTACGGGGTGGCGGCGTCGGCGGCGACCTTGCGGACGGCGTTCTCGGCCGCCTTCTCGATGGCGGCGAGGTCCAGCGGGCTCCCGGTGCCGAGCGGGCCGAGCTCCGCCGCGACAGCGTGCGCGATGTCGATGGCAGAGGGCGGGGTGCTGGCCCACTTCCCGGACCAGAAGAGTTGCTCCATCGTGGCGCCGTCGATGAAGTGGATGGGGATGGGGCTGGCGACGGCGACGTCGGGCCGCTTGAGGGAGTCATGCCAGATGGCGGCGACCTCGGGGATGCCGTCGGGGTTGGGGTTCTGGTCGCCGAAGTCGTGAACGATGCGGCCGTCGAGCCAGACGATGGCGCCGTTGCCGGTCCAGCCGGTGCGGGGGCCGACGTACATTTCCATTCCCATGACGCTCCTTAGACGCGAGAGCCGCGCCAACAGATCGAGGTACTCGCGGACTTGGTCGGGGGTCGGGACGCCGGTGAGCATCGAGAGGAAGACGTCCCAGGGGAAGTCCCAGCCGGGGTCGGATCGGTAGTCGCCCTCCGGCCATGCGACGTGAGCGTCGCCGTGGCCGGTGAATCCCCATCGCTCACCGGCGCGGAGTTGGTCGCCGGTGAGGTGGACGGGCTGGATGCGCGGCTCTCGACGCATGAGGTCCTTGCAGAGCTCGGCGACGATGACGAGCTCGGCGCGCGAGTAGTCGTCGAGCCATTCGCCGCGGTCCTGGGCTGCTCTGCCGGCAAGCTCGATCTGCCAGGCGATGGCATTGCTCGGCCCTTCGCCGGCGCCGTAGCAACGCCGGTTGAGGGGGACGCAGAGGACCCCGGAGTTGGTGTCGGCGGTGAGGTGCGTTGAGGCGCCGACCGATCCGCCGGCGAAGTAGTTGGCGACGCCTTCGGCGGCGGTGAAGGTCTCTTCGGTCTCGGCAGAGTGGATCATGATGAGCGAGGGCTCATCCGGCCCGAAGGGACCGCCGTAGTTCGCGGCCGGGACGAAGGGCAGGTCGTCGACGTTCACGCCGGCGGGAGCGCCTTCGGGGTGGCCTTGGCGAGCTCGGCCGCCACCGCGTACGGGTAGACCCGGTTGCGGGCCAGGAACGCTTGGACCTTGCCGAGGATCACGACGGCGCCGGGGACGGCAACGACGACGGTGGTGACGTAGGGCTTGGCCGTCTCGGGCACGACGTCGAGCGCCAAGTTGCCGAGCTCGAGGACTCCGGCAGCGACGGCGGTGAGAACGCTCACCAATGCCCAGACGCGCTTGACGGGCTCGCGGAGCTCCGGCGGGTAGGAGTCGATGTCGAGCTCGGGCGGGGACTCCGGGGCGGGCGATCCGATCATCGGCATGGAGTCACGCCTTTCGACCTCAGAGGTGCGGACGTCGCCCACCATAGGCCGCCTCTCGGGGCGATGGGCGCGACCCCGTCAGGCGACCGGACGCCAGAGGCCGGGGGCGGTGGCGCCGTGGTCTTCGTTCATGAACGAGAACCACGGCTGGTAGGCGAGGAGGTTCCCGGCGCCGGAGGTGACGCGGCCGAAGACGTCGACGAAGTAGAAGTCGACGCCGGCGAGGGGCGAGCCGAGAGGGATTTGGTGGAGCCAGTCGCAGACCTCGGTGGAGCCCCCGCCACCGGAGAGGGTGGGGCTCGTTGTCTCCGCGATCCAGCCGGCAGCAAGCCAAGAGTTCGACGTGATGTTGAGCTCGCCCGCGGTGCCCGCGTCGAATTGGTAGCCCATGAGCATCCGCAGGGCCGCTTGCGACACGATGGGCGGAAGGACGATACGGCCTATCAGGACCCAGCCCGCGCCGGGCCCGATCGTCAGGAATGGTGCTACGCCGTTGCCGTAGAAGCCGGTTGGGACCATGAATTGTGGGGTGTCGAGGCCGCGCTCATCGACGTGGAACGCGGGGAACGTGCCGCCTCCGCCCTGGATGGTGACGCCGTGATGTCCGCCGGGGAGCTCGCCCACCTCCACCGCGGCGACGCCGTCGTCGTAGGCGCGGAGGGCGTAGGTGTCGTCGTCGGTCTTGCCGAGCTCGAGCGCTGGGTCACCGGCCGCGGTGCGGACGTGGGTGGCGCCATCGCGGATGGTGGCACCGTCGAGCCCGTTGCCAGCTTGGAGGGCAGCGACGGCCTTCTCGAGGTCCCGAATCCGCTTCTGCCATTGGGCATTGGGGGACACGACGGGCTCGCTCATGGGGCGACGATCTCCGGGTAGTGGTCAAGGCTGGCGCATCCGAGCTTGAGGGCGAAGTTGGAGTCGACGTCGATGGTGCCGTCGATCGTGATGACGCGGAGGTAGTCGTCGACGTCGATGGCGCCGTCGTGGGCTTCGAGGTAGACGACGTCGCCCTCGCGGAGCGTGGCGACAAGTTCTAGCTGGGCGTCGATGACGTCGAGCGTCGCGGTAAAGAGCGGCCGACCGGCTCGGCCGATCATGCCGGCGCCGAGGGAGACGAGCTCCTCGACGGTCTTGGCGTCGCGCGCGGTGACGCGTCGCTCGAGACGGGGGAACACCCCGACCGGGGCGATCGACGCGGCGGCGGTGACCTCGGTGGTGAGCGCGTCGGCGCCGGCGCCCTGGCCTTGGAGGAGGAGGACGTTGGCGGAGACGCCGTCGAGGGCATGCTCGAGGACGGCGACGTCGACCTTTTCGTGAAGGGTGATGTCGGTGATGGTGCCGCGCGTGTTCTCGAGCGTGAGGACCGGGACGACAGTGCTTCGCCCGGAGACGTCGGTCGAGAAGTGCCAGTCGACGCCGAAGTCGAAGCCGGGTTCCTCGGCGGCGAGTTCCTCGAGGAGGTCGCCGATGTTCTTGCGTTCGGAGACGTAGAACGTGCGCGACGTGGTCGCGCCGCAGAGACCTCCGGGGCCGGTGCCGCGGTTCTCGATGGTGAGCGGGGTGGTGCCGGCGAAGCTGGCGGCGTGGGCGAAGAGGTCCGCGACGATGTGGAAGTAGTCCACATCGGTCCAGGTGATGACGTCGTCGGCGGCGCCGGTGGCGTGGGTCATGCCGTCGCGGCCGAGGAGGTGCCGGCCGTAGTCCGTGGCTGGGCCGCGCCAACAAGAGAGGATGCCTTGGCCGCCGAGGTCGAGGTTGCTCTCGACTCCGTCGACCTTGCCGGAGCGGGGCCAGATGGGCCCGGCGAAGAGGACGAGGCCGCCGAGCTCCACGGCGACACCCACGCGCCCAGGCTCGAGGGTTGACCCGGTGGCCTTCTCGTTGCGGGCGTCGATGCTCGCGGTCCAGCCGCCCGGGCGGTCGAGGACGCGGGTCCAGTGGAGTGTGTCGAAGGGGACCTCGTCGACCGTGCGGAGCGTGACGAGGTCGAAGACGTGGTAACGGAAGCGGGCGTCGCTCACTATGCCGGCGCGGCGTTGGGGCCGACGTCCTCGATGATGAGAAGGCTGGGTTGGCGCAGGTCGCCGCCTGACCCCGAGAGGGTCCATTGGACGGTGGCGCCGGGGGTGTAGCCGGTGTCGACGGCTTCGGCGTACGGCGCGCAGTCGCCACCGAAGCCAGCGTCGGCGGCGCCCATGGGTGACGACGTGCGGACGCTTCCGCCAAGGCCGTTACCGCGACGAATCCGGGTACGTGCGTAGAAGCCACCACTTCCGAAGGTGTTGACGTAGCCCGCAACACGGATTTTCCGGTTGGCGGGGATGGGCACGCCGGTGGACACCACGGCGGAGGTCTCGGCCCCCCCGGTGCCGAGAGCGATGTTGGCGGTGCCCGATGGGTCGCCGCCGACGGTGAGCACCCCCCACGACAGGTTCCACGGCGGGTTCCACGTCGAGGTGACGGTGGAGTAGACGAGGAGCTTGAAGGTGTCGGTCTCCCAGATGGTCAGGCCGTTGAAGACCTGGGTGGGACGCGTCGACGACGTGCAGAGGATGACGTTGCCGAAGGGCTCCCAGGTGCCGTTGGCCGCGTTGCGGCGGAGGGTCTTGCCGGTGTCGGTCTCGGCGATGACCTCGAACGGCCGTGGAGTCGCGGGCCGGGTGCCAGAGGTGACGACGTGCAGCGCGCCAGCAGAGGAGGCGTACACGCGGCGGTCGACGATGTTGGCGTTGGTGATGGAGGTGACGCCAGCGCCGACGGTGACGCGCGCCAAGACGAGGGAGTTGGCAGGTACGGCGGGCTCGGCGGGTGACGCGGCAGCGGTGCCCTTGACGACAACGAGCGCGCCGTCGTCGTTGACGCCGGAGGCTTCGGAGTCTCGGAACCGTTGGACGATCAGGTCGTAGCGCGGGTTCGACGGGTCGGAGGCGTCGAGGGGGAGGTTGGTGGTGGCGTCGTGGTGTTGGAAGTAGTAGCCCTGGGCCGGTGCGGACTCCGTCCCGGCGACGGCGACGGACCCGGCGGCGACGTCGACGCTTCTGTTGGCGCCCGCTCCGCGCTGGGTGACGACGAGGTCGCCGACGAAAAAGACGCCGTGGCTCGGCGTCTGGGCGCGGATCAGCTGGCGGTCTTCGATGGCGTTGTAGACGGCGCCGGCGTTCTCGAGATAGAGCGGCGAGCGAGCGGTCATCGGTGGCCCTTCCTAGACCATGAGGGCATGATGCCAGCGGATTTCGGCGGAGGCGCCGCCGGTGGCGACGTTGAGGCGGATGGTGTTGACGCCGGGGTCGAGGTGCCACCACTCACTGACGGGGCGGAGGACATCGCCGGAGCGCGACGCGGTGCCGTTGAGCTTGACGGTGCGGCGGGCGAAGTCGAAGACGAGGGTCTCGCCGGGAGCGAGCGCCGTGAGGACGGTGATGGTCTGCTCGCGTTCGACGTGCTCGAGCGAGATCGACGAGGCGCCAGCGGCGCCAGCGGTGACGGTGATGACCTCTGGGTAGGCCCAGAAGTTCCCCGCGTTGGTGATGAGGCCGCCACCGCCGGTGACGGTGCCGTAGCCGTGGGGGTAGCCATGCGGGTAGGAGAGTCCGCCGGTGAGCGCGACGGGGTTGACGGTGGCGACCTGCTCCTCGAGGAGGTAGATGCGGGGGTCCACCGCAGCGAATTCGATATCCGCTCGAGGTGAGCTCGAGCGGAGGCGCGCGATGTCGGTCTCGCATCGCGACGGGACCCCGCGGACGAGGTAGTCGACGCCGGCGAGACGGAAGGTGAGGTCGATGGTCGCTGACTCTTCGATCGGGGCGAAGGCCGCGGCGAGGTCCGCGGCGAGCTCGAGGGCCTCGGCTTCGGTGTCGGCGAGGAGTTCCAAGGTCCAGCGAAAGAGCCGCTCGTCGGCGTATTGCGGGCCGGGGTAGGTGCCGTGGTCTTGGGGGCGGGACTGGCGGCGGTCGCGGAGGCGGGGGACCCCGAAGCCCTTGAGACCCTCGGGGTCGAAGCCGTAGCGCGTACCCGCGCCGAAGCGGAACGCGCGGTCGGGGAGCTCGGCTTGGTAGTTGGCGTCGAGGCTCATGCCGTGCCCTGGGTGAAGTCGGCCCAGGAGAGCTCGGCTTGCACGTCGCGGGGGTCGTAGCCGTGGAAGTTGTAGACGCGGTTGTCGACGTTGCCCTCGTCGCCGGCGTTCGCCGCGCGGTCTCGGGGGATGACGCGCTCGCCAGCGAGGCCGTACATGAGGACCTCTTCGCCGGCGCGGCCGGGGATGAGGCCGCCGGTGTGGAGGTGCGGAATGTCGGGAGCGTCGATGTCGATACTGCCGAAGGGCCCGAGCGAGATATGGATGTCGAGCGCGTCGTTGATGGGGTCGATGATCCGCCGGTTGACGAAGCTCTTGATGGCGTTGACGACGGACCCGGCGATGTCGGCGACGAAGCCCACCGCTCCCGATACCCCTTCGCTGATGCCGTCAATGATGGCTCTTCCCGCGCCGAGGGCCGCGTCCTTGATTGATCCGACCAGGCCGAGGATGCGATCCGGGATGCCGCGCACGAAGTCGATGACGCCGTCGACGCCGGAGGACACGGTCGACTTGATGGTCTCCCAGATGCCGCCGAGCGCGTCGGAGATATGGCCCCAGGCGAAATCCCAGAGGAGGCCGAGAGCGTCGAGCGCGGCGTTGAGGATGCCCTTGACCGTGTTGATGGCGAGATCGACGATGCCGACGATGACGTCCCAGGCGCCGGAGAGAATCGTCTTGATGGCCTCCCACGCGGCGGACCAGTCGCCGGAGAAGATGGCGGTGAAGAAATCGAAGATGCCACCGATGACGACGAGTGCCCCTTCGATCACGGCAACGATTCCATCCCAGACGCCGCGGAGGAATTCGAGGATCGTGGCGCCGAAGTTGTCCCAGAGGAACAGGATGACCGTGATGGCACCCTCGACGATCTCGGAGATTCGGTCCATGGCGACGGTGAGGTAGCGGGCGACGCTCTCGAAGACCGGGCCGACGTGCTCTTCGATCCAGGCCCAGACCTCCTTGGCGGTGGCTTGCACCTCGGCCCAGATTTCGCGCCAGTGGTCCTTGACCCAGATGACGCCGGCGATGATGCCGCGGATGGCGTCGACGACGAAGGCAGCGTGTTCCTCGAGCCAGGCCCAGACCTCTTGCGCGATCCGCTTGATTTCGGGGAAGACCTCGTCCCAATTCCGGTAGAGGAGATACGCGGCGGCGGCGATGGCGGCGAGGACGAGGACGATGGGGTTGGCGATGAGGAAGCCCAGCGCGGTCGACACGGCACCGATGATGTAGATGAGTGGGCCCAGCGCGGCAGCGACGAGCCCGAGGATGATGATGACGTTTTGCATCGTGGGGGAGAGCTTGTCGAAGCCGTCGAAGAGCTTGCCGACGAAGCCGAGAATCTTGGCGCCGATGGGCAGGAGCTTCGTGCCGAGGTTCGCGGCGAGGTCCTTGGCCTGGGCGGTGAGGGTCTTGGTCCTGTTCGCGGCGCCGTCGGCGGTGCGCGAGTAGTCGCCCTGTTGCAAGGTGGAGTCCTCGAGGATGAGGGCGTAGGCGGCCTGGGCCTTGGCGGCGCCGGTGAGCTCTTCCTTTTCGTTGACGAGGCCGAGCTCGAGGGCCTTGGCCTTGATGCGCGCCTCGTTGAGGTTGACACCGAAGCGGCGGAGGGGCTCGGTCTCGCCGACGAGGCCGGAGCGGATGGCCTCAAGGGCGTCGGCGGTGGGGACGTTGTTGAATGACCCCATATCCGCGGCCAGTTGCAGCATGGTCGTCGACATTTCGGCGGCCTGGGGCGTCGCTATGTTGAGCGCGCGGAAGAGGTTGCCGAACGTGCCGGCGCTCTCTAGGGCCTCTTGGCGAGAGAGGCCCATGGTCTTCGCCGCTTTCTTGGCGACGGCGTCGACCTGGCCGAAGAAATCCTCGAAGACCACTTGGGCCTTCGAGGTGCTCTCGTTCAGGTCGCTGGCGAGCTTGAAGGTGGCGACGCCTAGGGCCGCGATGGGCAGCGTGACGAAAGTCGTCATGCGCGAGCCGAAGCCTCGGAGCTTTTCGCCGAAGGCGTCGAAGCGTTGACCGATCCGGTCAAGCAACGGTGTCGTCGCGGCCTCGACCTGGGCCGCGGCCTTCTGCGCGAAGGCTGGGTCGAGCCGGGGGACGAGGTCGACGTAGGCCTGGCCGGCCTCGAGCGCCATGGGCGTTAGGCCTCCGCGTTGCCGTTGCCGTCGGTCGGGGTGTACCGGACCCTACCGCCGAAGAAGGCGGCGAGCTCGTCTTTCGTCGCCATCCGCCGCGCCGGTGCGGGCGTCGACGCGTCCGAGCGTGAGGGCTG
>Ga0075430_100000216_pt1 | contig 39656 bp, 30 predicted proteins | sample RhiMetdeltSRZDD4_FD_75294 | JGI IMG/M metagenome (GOLD analysis project Ga0075430, IMG submission 75294) | Populus rhizosphere microbial communities from Tennessee, USA - Rhizosphere MetaG P. deltoides SRZDD4 | ecosystem: Host-associated > Plants > Roots > Rhizosphere > Soil | place: USA... | reverse complement strand
GCCTCGGCCGGCCGGGTCGCTTCGGCAGGCCGGATTGCTTCGGCAGGCCGGATTGCTTCGGCAGCCCGCATCGTCGCGGCGGGTCGGACCGACTCGGCGGGCTCCTCCGGCGCTGGCGGCGCCGCCCGCCGGGGCGCAGCCGGGCCACCGACGCGGTACGCCGAGCGGTCCCGGCGAGTGATCCCGCCGGTCGCTGGGGCAGCCGGGCCAGCCGGGACAGCGGGATTAGCCACGCCAGTAGGGCTGGCCACGCCAGCCGGGCCGGTCGGACCAGCGGGACCGGTGTGGGCCGCGGACAGCTCGTCGATCGCCGCAGCGCATCCAGCGAGCGTGGGCGCCTGGTAGAGCCGCAGCAACGGCAGGTCCACCCCGAACGCGTCCCGCACCCGGAAGACCAGTCGAGTGGCTGCCAGCGAGTTGCCGCCCCGGGCGAAGAAGTCATCGTCGCGCCCGACCCGCTCCGCGCCGAGGATCTCACCCCAGATGCGGGCCAGGCGCACCTCCACCGGCGAGCGAGGCTCGGCCGGCGGCGCATGGCCGGTAGGCCCGGCCGCTGCCGATATCCCGGCCGCTGCCGATGTCCCAGCCGCTGCCGATGTCCCAGCCCCAGCCCCAGCCCCGGCCCCGGTCCCTGCCGCTGCCCCTGCTGCTGCGGCTGCCCCCGCGGCCGGTTCCGGGTCGGGCAGGGCGGCCCGGTCCACCTTCCCGTTGGCGTTCAGCGGCAGCGCGTCCAGCACCACGAACGCCGCGGGCACCAGGTACGCCGGCAGCGCTCGGCCGGCGTACTCGCGCAGGGCCGGCACCACCACGGCGGGGTCGCTGCCCTCGGCGGCGGTCAGGTACGCCACCAGGTGGCGGTCCTCGGCGCCCCCGCGCGGCACGACCACGGCGTCGCGTACCTCGGGCCGGCCCCGCAGGACCGCCTCGACCTCGCCCGGCTCGACCCGGAAACCGCGGATCTTCACCTGCGCGTCCACCCGTCCGAGGAACTCCAGCACCCCGTCAGCGCGCCACCTGGCCAGGTCACCGGTGCGGTAGAGGCGCCCGCCCGGGCACTGGCCGAACGGGTCCGGCACGAACCGCTCCGCGGTCAGCGCCGGCCGCCCCACGTAGCCGCGGGCCAGCCCGTCACCGCCGGTGTAGAGCTCACCCGGCACGCCGATGGGTACCGGTCGCATCCGCCCGTCGAGCACGTACGCGGTGGTCTGCTGGACCGGCCGGCCGATCGGCACCCGGTCGGGCACCTCGTCCGGGTCGGTCATCCGGTGGCAGGCGGTGAACGTGGTGTTCTCGGTCGGGCCGTACCCGTTGATGACCGGCTGGCCCCCGCGTGCCCGCAGGGCCGCGCGGACCGCCGCCGGGGCCAGCACGTCCCCGCCGGCCAGCAGCTGGCGCACCCCGGACAGCGCGGCCACGTCCAGCTCGACGACCTGGTGGAACAGGCCGGAGGTGAGCCAGAGCGTGGTCACACCGCCCTCCCGCAGCACCTCGGCGAGCTGCGGCAGGACCAGCGGGCCGGGTGGGGCGACGACCAGCCGGGCGCCGGTGAGCAGGCTGCCCCACAGCTCCAATGTGGACGCGTCGAACGCGACGGGCGCGAGCTGGAGCAGCGTCTCCCCAGGGCCGAGCGAGACGAAGCTGGGGTCGTGCACCAGCCGCAGCACCGCGCGGTGCGGCACGGCCACGCCCTTGGGCACGCCCGTCGAGCCGGACGTGTAGCTCAGGTAGGCCAGGCTGTTCGGCCGCGCCAGGCTGGGCGGGGCAGTGGTCGGCTGCCGGGCCAGGTCGGCGGCGAGCGCGTCGAGCGCGAGCACCCGTACCCCGTCAGCGGGCGGCAGCGCGGCGACCAGCTCGCCCGAGGTGAGCACCGCCCGGGCGCCGCTGTCGGCGAGCACCAGCGCGGTACGGGCGGGCGGGTTGGCCGGGTCCAGCGGCACGTAGGCCCCGCCCGCCTTGACCACGGCGAGTAGGGCCACCACCAGACCGGCGTCGCGCGGCAGCGCCACCGCCACCCGGTCGTCCGCGCCCACGCCGTGCTTTCGGAGCAGGTGGGCGAGCTGGTTGGCCCGGGCATCCAGCTCGGCGTAGCTCAGCTGGGTCGTGCCGGCGGCGGTCGCACCAGCCCCGGAGGCGGCCAGCACCGCAACCGCGTCCGGCGTGCGGGCCGCCTGGGCGGCGAAGCACTCCCCGATGGTGGCGTCCCGCGGGTACGGCCGGGCCGTCGCGTTCCACCCGCGCGTCACCAGCGCCTGCTCCTCGGCGTCGGCGAGCGCCAGGTCGGCCAGCCGGGTGTCCGGGTCCCCGGCGAGCGCGACGAGCGCCTGCCGCACGTGGTGCAGGATGCGCTCGGCGGCGGCCGGCAGGAACTGGCACCGGTCGTAGATCAGGGTCACCCGGGGGGCCGGCTCGTCGAAGACGTAGAGCGTCATCGGGAAGCTGGGCTGGCGGTGCACGGTGAGGGTGCGGCCGGCGAACCGCGGGTCGACCCGGGTCAGCGCGGTGTGGATCAGCTGGCGCTCGAAGACCACCAGCGTGTCGGTCGCGCCGGTGGGCAGCTGCGCCCAGCGGCGGATCTCCCCGAGCGGGGCGAGCTGGTGCTCGCGGACCGCGGCGACCCGCCCGGCCGCCTCGGCCAGCAGCTCGGCGACCTTCGCGCCGGCCCGGACCCGCACCCGCAGCGGGACGCTGTTGATGAGCAGGCCGACCATTGCCTCGGCGCCGTCGGCGGTGCCGCGCCGGCAGGACCGGGTGACCGCGAAGACCACGTCGTCGGCGCCGCGGTAGCGGCTGAGCAGCAGCGCCCAGGCCGCATTGACCATGGTCGCGACGCTCACCCCGGCCCGCGCCGCAGCGGCGCGTACCGCCGCCGCGACCTCCTCGTCCAGGGTCAGCTCGACGCTCACCGGCTCGGCCGTGTTGCGCGGCTCGCACAGCTGGCCGGGCAGCGGCCCGGGCGCGGCGTGCCCGGCCAGCAGGTCGGACCAGAAGGCCCGGTCCGCGGTGGGGTCCTGCTTCTCCCACCAGCCGGCGAAGTCGCGGTACGGCGGCCGGGGCGCGAAGGCCGGCGGGTCGCCGCCTTCGCGGACCGCGTCGTAGTCGGCGTACACCTCGGCGAAGAGCACCTGCACCGAGCGGCCGTCGAGAATGGCGTGCTGGAAGGTGACCACGGTCAGGTGCTGCTCCGGCGCGGTCAGCACGCTGACCCGCAGCACCGGCGCCACCGACATGTCGATCGGGCGGGCCCGGTCGGCCCGCAGGAACGACTCCAGGTACGCGCCTGCGCCGCCGGTGACCTCGTGCCACTCCACCCGGAAGTCGACATCGGCGTACACCTGCTGGACCGGGTCCTGCCCGCGGGGGAAGGCGAACGCGGTACGCAGCACCGGATGCCGCTCCACCGCCCGGCGCCAGGCCTGCTCGCAGGCTGCCCGGTCGACCGGCTCGGGGCAGCCGATGACGATCTGGATGATGTCCACCCCGGCCGGCCCGCTCAGGTTGTTGAAGAGCATCCCGGCCTGCGCCGGCAGGAGCGCGTACCGGTCCGCCACGCGCGCCGCGTCAGCCGCCTGAGCCACCCGCGCCGCGCCGGCCCCGCTCGCCGCGCCGGCCAGGTGCGCGGCGGCGCTGCCTCCCTCGGTACCCACCTGCATGGCGCCGCTCCCCATCGTCCTCTCCCGGCTGCGGTGGGCAGCCGGAGCCCGTGCCGGTCCCCCACCGAACCCGGCCACGCGGAACGACCCGCCGCGGTGGACGCGCTCACGCCCACCGCGCGCGGACGGCGTTACCGGTGCACGCGAACTGCCGGGCCGTCCGCCTGGCCGGCCCGGCGCCGTTCTTGGTGGTCCCGCCCAGCTCAGCCGGGCTGGGCGGGCGCCTCCTGCTCAGCCATCCACCGGCGCAGGCTCAACGGACGCATATCGGTCCACACCCGCTCGATGTGCTCCAGGCACTCGGTCTTGCTCCCGGTGACGCCCTCCCGGCGCCAGCCTGGGGGCAGCTCCCGCTCCTCGAACCAGATCGAGTACTGCTCCTCGTCGTTGACCACAACGGCGTAGGTGCGGGTGTCTTCCTCGTCGTCGAGCATCGCCGCCCTCCAAAGTCGATCGGTGACCGCACCGTCGCACAAGGCCATATCCGTGTCAAGGCGGCCGAACGGCGGGCGCGGGTCGCCTCGCGGGTCCCCGCGCGGGTCCGGCGAGGGGGCCCGCCACAGGGGATCAGCCGGCCGGGGATCAGCCGGCCGGGGATCAGCCGGCCGGGGCCGGCTGGCCGGTGAACCATGCGCGCAGGTGCTCGGCGGCCTCCCGGATCGCGTCGCCCCCGGCGTCCAGCACCCCAGCCATCGCGAAGAAACCATGCACCATCCCGTCGTACCGGGACAGCCGTACCGGCACGCCGGCCTCCGCGAGCCGGTGGGCGTACTGCTCTCCCTGGTCGCACAGTGGGTCGTGCTCGGCGGTGATGACCAGCGCCGGCGGCAGCCCGCCCAGCTTCTCGGCCCGCAGCGGCGAGGCGAGCGGGTCCAGCCCGTCCTCCGGCCGGGCCAGGTAGTGCCGCCAGTACCACTCGACCGAGGTCCGGTTGAACAGCCACGGGTCGGCGTTCTCCTGCATCGACCCGGTGTCGGCGGTGTAGTCGGTGTTGGGGTAGACCAGCAGCTGGCCGGCGAGGTCGGGCCCGCCCCGCTCCTGCGCCAGCAGGGTGACCGCCGCGGCCAGGTTGCCGCCGGCGCTGTCGCCGCCCACGGCGACCCGGGCCGGGTCGGCGCCGATCTCCGCGGCGTGCTCGGCCACCCACCGGGTGGCCGCGTAGCAGTCCTCGACCGCGGCTGGGAACTTCGCCTCCGGCGCGAGCCGGTACCCCACGGTCACCACCAGGCAGCCGGCCGCGTTGGCCAGGCTCCGGCAGATCCCGTCCGAGGTGTCGATGCTGCCCAGCGTCCAGCCACCGCCGAAGAAGTAGACGAGGACCGGCAGCGGCCCGGCCGGCGCCGGCCGGTAGACGCGTACGGGCAGGTCGCCGGCTGGCCCCGGGATCTGCCGGTCGGTCATCTCATGCACGTGCTCCGGGTCGCCGCCGGCGGCCCGGATCGAGGCGAGGTCGGCCTCGCGGGCCTGCTCGACGGTGAGCGTGTAGAGCTGCGGCGCGCCGGCGCGCCGGCGCTGCTCGCGCATTTCCTGCGCCTGGGGGTGCAGGGACATTGGTCCTCCGGTCAGGTGTACGGCTCAGGCCGGCGACCGGGGATCGAAGCTGTTGCCGAGGTGGGCTCCGAGCCGCCGGACCGCCTCGGCCGCGGCGATGGCGTGGCTGCGTCCGTTGCCGTGCAGACCGTCCCTGCTGAGCAGGTCGGGGCCGGCCGCCGGATGCGAGGTGAGATCCACGTGGATGGTATCCAAGGCCACGCTGAGCGCTGCGACGCGGCGCCCCAGCAGGCGTAGCCGGTCCACGCCGCCGACACGGATCGCCTCCGGCAGGCCGGGCAGCGGCCCGCACTCCAGCGACCCCATGGTCATCACCGCGGAGCCCTGCTCGCGCAGGGCGGAGATGATCGCGATGAGCTCGCGGTCGACCGCGTCCGGGTCGTACGCGGGATGCAGGGCGTCCTTCCCGCCGCAGGCGACCAGCGCGAGGTCGGGCTGGAACTCCAGCGCCGGTGCCAGCTGGGTCCGGCGCACCTGGGCCGCGCGCAGGTTGCTCACGCCGAGGTTCAGGTAGGCCAGCTCGGGCTGGTGGCAGGTCAGCTCGACCGCCACCCGGTCGGTCCACGCCAGCTCCAGGTACCCCTCGGTCGCCTCGTAGAGCCCCTCGACCACGCTGTCGCCGAGGACGGCGAAGCGCCGCCAGGGGTGCCCGGCCAGCAGCGCCGCGGCCTCCCCGGCCCGCAGACAGTACGGGTCGGTGGCCTCGGTAGTGGCCGCACAGCCGGTCTGCATGGGACCGACAGCTCCTTTCGCATGGCTTGAACTGCGGCGATGATAAGCGACTATGAGCGCCCGCCGGCTCGTCCTTGACGCCAAGGTCAGGCCATACCCGATGGCGCTAGTGAGCGCCGATCATTTCCGGTACCACGACGATGGGCCGATTGACCCGCGACAGGTGCTCTCCTCGGCGACGTTCAGCCTCTACTGCCTGGACCCGCAGCGGCGCGAGGCGATCTTCGTACAGGTGCCGGCCCACGTTGACCTGCGGGCCGCCCCGTTCTACTTCCAGGCCCAGTACGAGGCGGCGCAGGGCCTGGTCGCGGTCGGGTACGACACGCTGCACGAGCTGGCGGAGGCGGTCGAGCTCGACCCGGCCCGGCTGGTCCTGGTCTACTCGGTCGGGCGCTGCGGCTCGACCCTGGTCAGCCGGGCGTTCGCGGAGGCCGGCGGGGTGCTCAGCCTGGCCGAGCCGGACGTGCTCACGCAGCTGGTCGCCCTACGCGAGACCGGCCAGTGCGACCCCGGCGAGCTGAGCCGGCTGGTGCGCAGCTGCACCCGGCTCGTCTGCGCAGACGCGGAGGCGCGGGCGCGCGCGGGCGCGGGCGCTAAGGCGGGCGCGGGCGCCGACCACCGCATAGCGATCAAGTTCCGCAGCTTCGTGGTCGAGCTGGCCGGCGTCTTCCACGAGCAGTTCCCGGCGGCCACGAACGTGTTCCTGTACCGCGGCGCGCACGCCTGGAGCCGCTCGACGATGCGGGCGTTCGGGCCACGCGAACCGCAGACCGAGGACCAGCAGGCCCAGGTGCAGGACCGGCTGGGCCGGCTGCTGCCGCTGCTGGCGGCGTACCGCGCGGCGAAAGGCCGGCTGCTGACCCCGGTCGAGGCGATGGCCTGCCACTGGGTGGGGCTGATGGAGCGGGCGCTGGACCTGCGCCAGCGCGGCGTGCCGATGTTCGCTGTCCGCTACGAGGAGCTGACCGCGGCCCCGCACGCCGTGCTCGCCGCCCTGTTCGGCTACTGCGGCCTGCCCGCGCTGCCGGCCCCGGTGGTGGACCGGCTGCTGGCCGGCGACTCGCAGGCGGGCAGCAGCGTGTCCCGGGCCGCCGTGCAGTCGGCGGACGGCAGCTTCGACCCGGACGAGCTGTCCCGGGTCATCGCGGCGCTGTCCCGCACCGCCACGCCCGACCTCGTCCTGCCCGAGACGTTCGCCCTCGCCGGCTGAGTGCGGAGGTACCGCCGTGGAAACCGTTGTCTCGCTCCGGCCGTTACTGTCCGGCGACGGCCGGCGCAACCCGTACGCGTTCTACGCGCAGCTGCACGAGCAGGGTCCGGCCTGCCGGCTCGACCCGCGCCGGGACCGGTACGACCTGGTCGTGCACGGGTACGACGCGGTCGCGTCGGTGCTGCGCGACCCGGCGTTCGGGATGCTGGACGCCGAGTACATGGACCGCGGCCGGATGCAGTGGCGGGACCACCCGGCGCTGCGCACCCTGTACGGCTCGATCTTCTTCGCCAATGCGCCCGGGCACACCCGGGTCCGGCGCCAGTTCAGCCAGGTGTTCACCGCCCGCCGGGTGGCCGCGCTGGAACCGGCGGTGGTCCGGCTCATCGAGCAGATGCTCGACCGGCTCGCCACGCTGGGCGCCGGCGGAGCGCCGGTGGACTTCATGGCCGAGCTCGCGCTGCCGCTGCCCAGCGACGTGATCGGCGAGCTGCTCGGCGTGCCCGAGCCGGACCGGGCCTGGTTCCCGCCCCGGGTGCTGGCGATCGGCGCGCTGCTGGAGCTGGGGCCGGCGATCTGGAAGCACCTGGCAGCCGCCGACCAGGCCGCGGTCGAGCTGACCGGCTACTTCGCCGAGCTGGCCGCCGAGCGGCGCGCTGAGCCGCGCGACGACCTGGTCTCGGCGCTGGTCCAGGCGCAGGCCGAGCAGGCCGGGCAGCTCGACGACGCCGAGCTGCTGGCCAACCTGATCACCCTGTTCAACGCCGGCTTTGTCACCACCACCCACCTGCTCGGCAACGGGCTGGCCCTGCTGCTGGAGCGGCCGGAGCAGCGGGCCGCGCTGCTCGCCGACCCCGGGCTGGCTCCCGCGTACGTCGAGGAGATCCTCCGGTACGAGCCACCGGTCCACTTTGGAGTAAGGCGCGCGCTGGCCGACACCGAGGCGGCGGGCCTGCCGGTGGCCGCCGGCAGCACCGCGCTGGTGCTGCTCGGCGCGGCCAACCGCGACCCGGCCCGCTACCCGGACCCGGACGCCTTCCTGCCGGGCCGGCCGGACAACCAGCCGCTGTCCTTCGGCGGCGGCGTGCACTACTGCCTGGGCGCGGCGCTCAGCCGGCTGGAGGGCCGGTTGGCACTGCCGATGCTGCTCGACCGCTTCCCGCGGCTGGCCCTGCACGGCGAACCGGACGAACGGAGCCAGCTCGTGCTGCGCGGGTACGAACGGCTGTCCGTGACGGTGGAGTGACCCGGCCGAGTGACGACCCAGTTCTGACCGGGTGTGTGATGCGTCGATGGCCGTCGTTATCCTGAGGCGATGGAGGCCGACGTCTCACTGAAAGAGCTCCAGTCGGCCCGGTGGCGGCAGGACCCGTACGCCTACTACGCCCAGCTGCACGAGCGCGGTACCGCCGCCCGGCTGGACCCGGTGCGGGACCACTACGACCTCATGGTGTACGGCTACGACGCCGCCGACCGGGTGCTCAAGGACCCTTCCTTCCAGCTGATGGACAGCGACTACATGGACGGCGCGGTGCCGCACTGGCGCGACCACACGGTGCTGCGGGTGCTGAAGGACTCGGTGTTCTTCGTCAACGGTGCCGTGCACACCGAGATGCGCCGGCTGTTCCACCAGGCGTTCACGACCCGCCGGGTGACCGCGCTGGAGCCGGCGATCGTGCGGATCACCGACGAGCTGCTGGACCGGATGGCCGAGCTGACCGCCGCCGGCGCGCCGGTGGACTTCATGGCGGAGCTCGCCTTTCCCTTGCCCAGCAACGTGATCGGCGAGCTGCTCGGGGTGCCCGAGCAGGACCGGGCCTGGTTCCGGCCGCTGGTGCGGGCGCTCAGCGAGATCTTCGAGCTGGACGGCAGCACCTGGGCCAACATGCAGGCCGCCGACGAGGCAACCGAGCAGCTGCGCGGCTACTTCGCCGAGCTGGCCGCGAAGCGGCGGGTCGACCCGCAGGACGACCTGGTCAGCGCCCTGGTCTCGGCAGACGTGGAAGGCAGCGGGCGGCTCACCGAGGACGAGCTGCTGGCCAACCTGATCGCGCTGTTCAACGCGGGCTTCGTCACCACCACGCACATGTTCGGCTGCGGGCTGAGGCTGCTGCTGGCCCGGCCCGCGGCGCTGGCCGCGCTGCGCGCCAGCCCGGAGCTGGCGGCGTCGTACGTGGAGGAGATCCTGCGCTACGAGCCACCCACCCACTTCCTGATCCGGTACGCCACCACGGACACCGAGGTCGACGGGGTGCCGGTGCCCCGTGGCAGCTCCGTGGTGGTGGCGCTGGGCGCGGCCAACCGGGACCCGCGGCGCTTCGCCGACCCGGCGGTCTTCGACCCGCTGCGCAGCGACAACCGGCCGCTGTCCTTCGGCGCCGGTCCGCACTTCTGCCTGGGCGCCCTGCTCACCCGCGTCGAGGGCCAGCTGGCGTTCCCGCGGCTGTTCCAGCGGTTCCCCAAGCTCGCTCTGGCCGGCGACCCGGGGGTGCCGACCAAGCTGATGTTCCGGGGGTACGAGACGCTGGCCGTGACGTGCGGGTAGGCCCGCACGACCGGCGCCAGGCGCCCGATCGGTCGCTCTGGCTGGGCACCCGCGGGCGGTACGGTGGGACCCATGGATCTGTTGGATCTCGACCGGCGGGTGGACCTCGACCGGCGGGCGGTCGAGCTGACCACCCGCGTCGTGTCCGGAGCCTCCGCCGGCCAGCTGGACCTGCCCACCCCGTGCGCCGGCTGGACGCTCGGTAACCTGCTGCGGCACATGGTGGCGCACAACCACGGCTGGGCGGCCGCCGCCCAGGGCCTGCCCGCGCGACGCCAGACGTGGGAGGAGGCCGAGCTCGGCGCCGACCCGGCCGCCGCGTACCAGGAGTCGGCCAAGCTGGTCACCGAGGCCTTCGCCGCGCCCGGGCTGGCCGGGCGCAAGCTCGAGGTGTACGGCTACGGCGCCTTCCCGGCCCAGGTCGCGCTCGGCATGCACTTCGTCGACTACCTCGTCCATGGGTGGGACGTGGCCCGGTCGTTGGGTGCCCCCGACCCCACCGAGGTCGACCCGGAGCTCGCCGAGGAGGCGCTGCGGATCGCGCTGCGCTGGCCGTACCAGCGGCCGGACAAGGCGTTCGGCGTGAAGGTGGACGTGCCCGCCGACGCCCCGGTCGGGCAGCGGCTCGTCGCGTACCTGGGGCGGTCCCCGGCCTGGCCGCAGGCGTGAGCGAGGGCACCGCCGCCCGCCCGGGACCGTCGTGAGGCTCGCAGAGGAGTAAAGCCCCGCCGCGGAGCGAAGAAGGAGTGACCAGGTGCAGAGCCCTACCGACGCCGGCATTGGCGCGCAGTTCGGCCGCCGCGACCCGGACCTGGTCGAGCTGCCGCTCTCAGCGCTCCAGCAGCGGATCTGGTTCCTCTGCACGTCGTACTCAGGGGACGCCTCGCCGATCATCTATGTGGCCCTGCGCATCCGCGGGCCGCTGGTGGTGGACGCCTGGCTGCGCGCGGTGCGCGCGGTGGTGGACCGGCACGAGAGCCTGCGGACCCGGTTCGTCGGCACCGTCGAGGACCCGGCCCAGGTCGTCACCCCGACCAGCGATGTCGAGGTGGAGCTGCTGGACGTGAGCGACGCGCCCGAGCCGGAGCGCCCGCAGCGGGCCCGGGAGCTGATCGCGGCGCGCAAGAACGTGCTGCTCGACATGACCAAGGACCGGCTGGTCGGCTCGTGCCTGGTCCGGCTGGCCGACGACGACCACGTGTGGTGCCTGACGATGCACCACATCATCTCGGACGCCACCTCGATCGACATCATCGAGCACGAGATGCGCGCCTTCTACCTGGCGTTCGTGACCGGTACCGAGCCGGCAGTGCCCGAGCTGCCCGTGCAGTACGGCGACTTCGCGGTGTGGCAGCAGACCGAGGCGGCTCGCGCCGAGCAGGAGGAGGACCTGCTGTTCTGGCGGGAGCAGCTGGCCGGGGTGCCCCCGCTGGAGCTGCCGACGGACGCGCCCCGCCCGGCGGAGAAGGGGACCCGGGGCGCCGAGGTGCGGCGCCGGGTCGACCCCGAGCTGGCCCAACGGCTGGAGCAGCTGGCCGAGACCGAGCGGTGTACGCCGTTCATGGCGGTGCTCACCGTGCTGGAGGCCCTGCTCGGCAGCTGCAGCGGGCAGGACGACTTCTGCATCGGCACGCCGCTGGCCGGGCGCACCCAGCTGGCGGTCGAGCGGCTCGTCGGGCTCTTCGCGAACACCGTGGCGATACGTGCCGACCTCTCCGGTGACCCGACGTTCCGCGAGCTGCTGGCGCGCACCCGCGGCACCGCCATCGACGCGCTGGACTGCCAGGATGTCCCCTTCGGGCGCATCGTCGCCGAGCTGGACCTGCCCGCCGACCGCAGCCGGACCCAGGTCTTCCAGGTAATCTTCGTGATGCGTACGCAGTTCGACATCCAGCAGGTCGAGCTGTCCGGCCTGACGATCGAGCCGTTCCACCTGGGCAGCCCGCCGATCATCCACGACCTGGTGGTTGACGCCTGGCGCGGCCCGACCGGGCTGTACCTGTTGTTCCGTTACGACAGCGCGCTGTTCGAGCAGGGCACGGCCGAGGCGATGGCCCGGCGGTTCGAGCGGCTGCTGCGCGCCGCGGTAGACAACCCGCAGGCCCGCCTCTCCGAGCTGGCGACGCTCAGCGAGGCCGAGGAGCCGGCAGCGCGCAGCGAGGCCGAGGAGCCGGCGGCGGTGAGCCAGGGAAACGCGCACTAGGCGGCCGGCCCGAACGGCACCAGGCGGCCGGGCCGGGCGACCGACGGTCTCTATCGAGGGCTTAGGGCATGGGCAGGCATATCGCGTTCTTCAACATCCCCGCCGCCGGTCACCTGTACCCAACGCTCGCGGTCGTGGCCGAGCTCGTCCGCCGGGGCCACCGGGTCACGTACGCCTCGGTCCCGCAGCGGGCGCGGCTCATCGAGGCGATGGGCGCCACCGTCGTGCCGTACCGCACCACCCGGCCGGCCGACAGCGACCCCGACCCCCGGGTCCCGCAGGGTTCGGCCTACGTCGGGCAGAGCCTGCTCAACTTCCTGCACGAAGCCGAGGTGACCCTGCCCCAGCTGGAGCCGGTGTTCCGGAAGGACCGGCCGGACCTGGTGGTCCACGACCGGATGGCGTTCGTCGCCCGGATCCTCGCCGCGAAGCTCGCCGTCCCCACGGTCGAGACCTGGGCGGTCCTGGTCTCCAACGAACGCTGGTCCCTGGCCGACGACACGGCCGCGTTCGACCCCACCCATCCCGCTTTCCCGGCCTACCTGGCCCGGCTCGACACCCTGCTCAAGGCTCAGGGCCTGCCGATAAAGCCGGAGGAGTTCCTGGCCCCGGTCGCGCACCGCCATCTGGCCTTCTTCCCGCGGTTCTTCCAGTACCAGGGGGACGCGTTCGACGAGCGGTACTGCTTTGTCGGGCCGTGCGTGCGCCCGGTCGGGCTCGAGGAGGCGTGGCAGCCCCCGCCGGACGGCCGGCCCGTGGCGCTGGTCAGCCTCGGCACGATCAACAACCGCGCCCCCGACTTCTACCGGACCTGCTTCGAGACCTTCGCCGGCTCGCCCTGGCAGGCGGTGGTCGCCGTCGGCGAGCGGCTCGACCCGGCGAGCCTGGGCCCGCCCCCGGACAACGTCGAGGTACGCACCGTCGTACCGCAGCTCGCGGTGCTGGAGCACGCCCGCGTCTTCGTCTCGCACGCGGGCATGGGCGGGGTGATGGAGGCGCTGCGGGTGGGAGTGCCGCAGGTGGTGGTGCCGTTCACCCCGGAGCAGGAGAAGAACGCGGTGCGCGTGGCCCAGCTCGGCATCGGCGTACGGCTGACCGCCACCGGCTTGACCCCGCAGGTCCTGCGGGAGGCGGTCGAGCGGGTGGCCACCGATGACCGGATGGCGAGCCGGATCAGCGAGCTTCGACAGCGGATGAGCGAGGCCGGCGGCGCCGTCCGGGCAGCCGACGTAGTCGAGGAGTGCCTGCCCGGATAGGCGCCCGGAGCGCCAGCCAAGTAGCTGTCGGGTGGTCGGCTCCTTCGTCGCCGCTCCAAGGCGCCGGGATGGTGCGGGGGGCGGGGGGTATGCGGCAAGTTCCTTATGCTCTGCACCATCTACGCGAGCAAAGCTGCATGCCGATGCTGGCCGGTGAGGCACTGCACCTGTCCAGCTCTGCTAGCCGCAATGGTGCAGAGCATAAGGGCCGGGCACCCCCTCCCCGACCGGTCGGAACAGTCCCGCCGCGCAGCCACCACCGCAGGCCACCACCCCCGAGCCACCACCCCGAGCCACCACCCCGAGCCACCGCCGCGAGCCACTGATACGGGCACCACCGCAAGCCACCACTGCGGCACCCGCTCATCAATGCGGGCCGCAGCGAGCTCACCCGGGCGCGCTCGCACTTGTGCTGTCCAGCCATGACGCGTGCAGGCGGCCGTAGACCGAGTCGGGGTCGGCGACCAGGACCCGGTGCGGGCCGCGCTGGACCACCTGGCCGTCGTCGACGACGACGACCTCGTCCGCACCCTCCGCAGTGGAGAGCCGGTGCGCGATCGTCACCGTGGTGCGGTCCCGGGTGACGGCGTCGATCGCCCGGGCCAGGCGCACCTCGGTCAGCGGGTCGACCGCGCTGGTCGCCTCGTCCAGTACGAGCAGGTCCGGCGCTGCCAGGTGGGCCCGGGCGAACGCGACCAGCTGCCGCTCCCCCACGCTCAGGGACTCGCCGCGCTCGCCGACCCGGGTGGACAGCCCCTCCGGCAGCCCGGCCAGCCACCCGGCCAGCCCGAGCTCCGCGAACGCCGTGGCCACCTGCTCGTCGGTGACGCCGGCAGCGCCGAAGCGCACGTTCTCCGAGACTGTGCTGTCGAAGAGGAAGCAGTCCTGGGGCACCATCACCACCCGCGACCGCAGCGACGAGAACCGGACCCGGTCGACCGGCACGCCAGACAGCAGCACCTGCCCGTCGGTCGGGTCCATCAGCCGGGTCAGCAGCTTGGCGATGGTGGTCTTACCGGCACCGGTCTCACCGACCACGGCCACCCGGGCCTTGGCCGGGATGTCCAGGTCGATGCCCTGCAGCACGAGCGGCCCAGCCGCCCGCTGCGCTCCGTTGCCGCCCGAACCGGTCGCCGGGTAGGCGAAGCGCACCCCGACGAGGCGTACCTCGATCGGACCGGGCGGCAGCTCGACCCCGTCCGGCGGGTCGGCCACATCGGGCTGGATGTCCAGCACATCGAGCACCCGCCGCCAGCCGGCGACGGCCACCTGCATCTCGTTGAGCATCTCCGTGGCCACCTGCGCCGGCAGCACGAACAGCGTCACCAGCAGCAGGAACGCGGTGATCTCACCGATGGTCAGGGCACCGCCGACACCGAGCAGCACCCCGACGACGGCGACACCAGCCAGGGCCAGGCCCGCACCCATCTCGCCGATCGACGCACTGGCCACCGTTGTCCGCAGCGCCCGCTGCCGGGCCAGCCGGTGCTGCTCGATCGCGTGGTCCAGCCGGCGCCGGCTGCGCCCGGCCACCCCGTAGGCCCGGATCACCTCGGCGCCGACCACGCTCTCCGAGACCATGCTGAGCATCACCGCCGCCCGGCGGCGCACCTCGCTGAACGCGCCGCCTAGGCGCTGCTGGAGGGCCCGGATCACCAGCACCGCGGGCGCGAAGACGGCGAGGACCACCAGTGCCAGCTGCCACGAGTACGCGGCCATCACCGCGGTCGCGACCATTGCCTGGCCCGCGGAGATCAGCAGGACCACGCCACTGAGCTGGATGAACAAGGTGATCTGGTCAACGTCGCCGGTGACCCGCGAGACCAGGGCGCCGCGCCGCTCGGTCTGCTGGTGCAGCATCGACACGTCATGCAGGTGGCGGAAGACCTTGGCCCGCACCGCGGCGAGCGCGGTCTCGCTGACCGTGAACAGCCGGCGGTACATCAGGTAGCCGGCGGCCGAGGTCAGCAGCAGCACCCCGGTGGCCACCGCCACCACTGTCGTCACCACGCGCAGGTCCGGGCCGCCGGGGGCCCGGATCCCCGTGTCGATGCCGAGCTGGATAGCGACGGGCACCGCCGCCCGGCCAGCCGTCATCACCGTCGCCAGCACGAGCGTGACGGCGAGGCCACGGTAGAGCTCCGGGGAGAGCGCCAGCCCGCGCCGCAGGGTACGCCCGATCGACTCGCCGCTGTCGCCGCCGGACGGCGCGGCCCGGTTGCCGGTCACGCCGCAGCCCCGGAGACCGCCGCACGCGCCGGCTCGGCCTCGCTGTCGTACGCGTGCGTGCGCACCCGTTCCGCCTCCGCCTTCTCGTACGCGGTGACCAGGTCGGCGTAGCCCGGCACGCTGGCCAGCAGCTCGGCGTGGCTGCCGGTGGCGACGACCTGGCCCTGGTCGAGGTAGACCACCTCGTCGGCGAGGGCGATGGTGGCCCGCCGGTACGCGATCACCAGGATCGAGTGGCCGGGCCCACCGGCTGCGCCACCGGGCGCGCCGCCAGCCCGCAGCGAGGCGAGGATCGCCGCCTCCACCCGCGGGTCGACCGCGCTGGTGGCGTCGTCGAGAACCAGCAGGCGGGGCTGGCCGGCCAGCGCCCGGGCCAGGGTGAGCCGTTGCCGCTGCCCGCCGGAGAGGACCACGCCGCGCTCGCCGAGCACGCTGTCGAGGCCGTCCGGCAGCCGGGCGACGAAGCCGTCGGCCTGCGCCGCCCGCAGCGCCGCCCACACCCGCTCGTCGTCGATCCCGGCGCGGTCCAGGGCCACGTTGGCGCGGACGGTGTCGTCGAAGACGAACGGCACCTGCGGCACCAGCGCCACGGTCGAGGCCAGCGAGGCCGCAGTGAGCTGGCGCAGGTCCACCCCGTCGAGGGTGACGCCGCCGGCGGTCGGGTCCACCAGGCGGGCGGCGAGGGAGGCGATGGTGGACTTGCCGGAGCCGGTCGGGCCGACCAGGGCCAGCGCCCGCCCGGCCGGCAGGGTGAACGACACCTCCCGCAGCACCGGCCGCCCCGGCTCGTGGGCGAGCTCGACCCCCTCGAAGCGCAGCTGCGCCGGCAGGCTCCCAGCCGGCGCACCGCTGGACGGGGCACCGCCGGACGCATCACCAGACGGGGCGTCGCCGGATGAGCCACCGGCCGGCGCCAGCACGGTCTCGCCGTACTCCATCCGGCCGGTAGCGGTGAGCACCTGCTGCACCCGGTCCCAGCCGGCGACCGCGAACGGCAGCGAGGTGAGCAGCCAGCCGATGGCGCGTACCGGGATGTCCAGCAGCGCGAACACGAAAGCGGCGCTGACCAGCTCGCTGACCCCGATCGCGCCGTCCCGCAGCCGCCACGCGCCGGCGAGCAGCACAGCGAGCGTGCCGATGCTGGACAGCGAGTCCACGATCGGGTCGTAGAGGCCGCGTACCCGGCCTACCGCAACCAGCTTGTCGCGCAGCTGCGCCACCTTGGCGGCGAACCGGGCGGTCTCGTGCGCCTCCCGCCCCATGGACTTGACCACCACGGCGCCGTCGAAGCTCTCGTGGGCGATCGCGGCGACCTCGGACCGCAGCTGGGCCACGTTGGCGTAGCTCGCCGCCACCTGGCGCGAGTAGACCAGGTAGAGCCCGAAGAGGGTGGGGAAGACGGCTAGGCCGATCAGCCCGAAGACCCAGTCGGTGACGAAGAGCGAGCCGAGCGCCGCGGCCAGCATCACGACCGTGGCCAGGGCGAACGCCAGCGTGTTCGCCGGCAGCCAGGACGACTCGACGTCGGAGCTGGCGTTGGACAGCAACGCGCCGGTGGGGTGCCGGTGGTGCCAGGCCACCGGCAGCTCCAGGTACCGGTGGGTGACCTGTCGGCGGTAGCTGGCCTGTAGCCGCATGTGCATGTAGCCGGAGCCGAGCCGGCGTCCCACCATCCCGACGACCTTGAGCAGGCTCACCCCCACCAGGGCCGCCGCGGCGAGGGCGAGCAGGCCCGCGTCGGCCTCGCCACGGTCCAGCGCCGGGGCCACCACCCGCGCCACGATCGTGCCCATGACGTACGCGCTGCCGACCGTCAGCACACTGACGAGAACCGCGCCGGCCAGCGCGACCGTGAAGATCCGCGGCTCCTCCCGCACTGCGCGGACCAGCAGGCGCAGCCCCTTGCGCAGCACCGCCCGCCTCGCACTGTCGGCCACCGTCGCCTCCGTCCCTCCAGGTCCCGGCTGAGCAGAGGTTACCCGCGGACGGAGCGGATGTAATAGTATCTACATTTCTCTATCAATAGCGTCGGCCATATTGCGATGGTTCCATCGCACACAACCGGCGCTCCGCACCATCGACAGACCGGACAAGTTAGATTGTCCGATCGGCGACACCATGTCGATTGAGGCATCTGAACATCGCTTATGGGCATCTGCGATCGTGAGACGTCCGATACAACCGGGCGCCAGCACTGGAGCTGGCTGCTCGAGGGAGGTTCACGACGTGACTAACTCCTTTACCCGGCGCATCCTGGCCGGGCTTACCGTTGTGGCGGTCTCCGGTGCGACGCTCGCGGCCGGCGCGAGCGGTAGCCAGGCCGACATCGTCAACGGCGGTTGGACAGGCACCTGGGGCGCGGCGTTGGTCCCGCCCAGCACCGGGGGCGTCTCCAACCGTGGCCTGACCAACGAGTCGATCCGGATGAGCGTACGCACGTCCGTGGCGGGTCAGGCGGTGCGCGTCAGGCTCAGCAACTCGTTCGGGGTGCAGGCCGCCAAGCTCGGCCACGCCACGGTCGCCCTACCGAACACCAGCACTCCCGAGCGCCACGACGTCGACCCCGCCACCATCCGCGAGCTGACGTTCGCCGGCAGCCTGTCGGGGACCATCTACCGCGGTGGTGACCTGCTCAGCGACCCGGTGTCGCTGGCCGTACCGGCCCTGCAGGAGCTGATCGTCACGCTCTACCTGCCGGTCGCCACCGGCTCGGTGGCGTGGCACTGGCAGGCCCGCCAGAACACCTACGTCTACGCCGGTGACCAGACCATGAACGCCGAGGGCACCGGGTTCACCCTCACCACGACCAGCTGGTACCTCCTGGCCGGCGTCGACGTGCTCAACACCTCCGCGTACGGCTCCGTGGTCGTGATGGGCGACTCGATCAGCGACGGCTTCACGTCATCCTTCGGCTCGAACACGAGGTGGCCGGACTACCTCGCGGAGCGGATCGTCAACACCACGCCGTCCCTGCTGGACCCGGGCGTGATCAACCAGTCGATCTCCGGCAACAACACGGTCCGCGACAGCTCGATCGGTGCCAACGGCAAGAGCGCCATGTCCCGCGTTGACACCGATGTGTTCGGCCAGACCGGCGTGCGCTCGGTCATCGTCCAGCTGGGCACCAACGACGTGCTGAACGACGTGCCGGCCGCCGAGATCATCGAGGGCCTGCACCAGCTCGCCGTGCAGATGAAGGAGCGGGGCCTGCGGACGGTGGCGCTGACCATCGTGCCGTTCGAGGGCTGGACGACGTGGACCCCGGAGCGGGAGGCAGTCCGCCAGGAGGTCAACAACTGGCTGCGTAGCTCGACCGTCTTCGGCGTCGTGATCGACCTCGACACGGTCCTCGCCGACCCGGCCAACCCGACCCGGATCCGGGCCGAGTACGACAGCGGGGACCACATCCACCCCAATGACGTCGGCTCGCAGGCGATGGCTGCGGCGATCCCGCTGTGGCGGATCTGACCCCTCGGGCCTGATCCGTCAGGCCTAGCCGCGCAAGACACCGGCCCCGGCCGGTCACGGGTCCCGGAGCGCGCACGCCGCGCCCCGGGGCCCGCGCCTTGTGGGGCCGGTCGCCGGGGGACCGGTCGCTGCCCCCGGGCGGGCGCGCAAGGCGTAGGCTCCGGTCCCGTGCTCAGCGTCGACGACTACCGGCAGGCCGCGCGCGAGCGGCTGACCGCGCAGGCGTGGGACTACTTCGACGGCGGCAGCGGCACCGAACGGACGTTGGACGCCAACTGCCGGGCGTTCGATGAGGTCGTCCTGCGCCCCCGGGTGCTGGTCGACGTGTCGGACTGCCCCACCCGGACCACGGTGCTCGGCTGCGAGGTCGCGCTGCCGGTCGCGGTCGCGCCAACGGCGTACCACCGGATGGCCCATCCAGACGGGGAGGTGGCCACCGCGCGCGGCGCCGGCGCAGCCGGGGCCCTCTACGTGGTGAGCATGCTGGCCAGCCGCACCCTGGAGGAGGTTGCGCAGGCGGCCACCGGCCCGCTCTGGCTGCAGCTCTACTGGCTGCGCCGGCGCGAGGTTCTGGCCGGCCTCGCCGAGCGGGCCGCCGCAGCCGGGTTCCGCGCGCTGGTGCTCACCGTCGACACCCCGCGCATCGGCCTGCGCCTGCGCGACCTGCGCAACAACTTCGCGCTCGACCCGGCGATCGCAGCGGCCAACGTGCCCGCCGAGATCATGGCCACCATGCACCAGCGCCGCCCCGGCTCCTCAGCGCTGGCCCGGCACGCCGACGAGGCGTTCGACCCCTCCGTGACCTGGGCTGACCTCGCCTGGCTGCGCAAGGTCAGCCCGCTGCCGCTGCTGCTGAAGGGCATCGTCACGGCCGAGGACGCCACCCGCGCGGTGGAGTACGGCGTCGCCGGGGTGATCGTGTCCAACCACGGCGGGCGCCAGCTGGACGGGGTCGCCGCCGCCCTGCACGCCCTGCCCGAGGTGGCCGGCGCGGTCAACGGGGCGTGCCCGGTGCTCTTCGACGGAGGGGTGCGCCGCGGCACCGACGTGTTCGCGGCGCTGGCGCTCGGGGCGCAGGCGGTGCTGGTGGGCCGGCCGGTGCTGTGGGCGCTCGCGGCGGCCGGTGGCGACGGCGTAGCGGACCTGCTCCGGCTGCTGCGCGACGAGCTGGCGCACACCATGGCGCTGGCCGGACGGCCTACCCTGAGCGGCATCGACCGCAGCGCGGTCGCCGGCAGGACCGGTCTCGGACCCGTACTCGCGTAGGAAGGCGGTAACCCGTGGTGGAGCTGGCACGGGAGGAGCTGCACGTCTCGGTCTGCGACCCGGTTGCGGCCTCGATGAACTTCCTCAACGAGATCGCCAACCGCTTCCCGGATGCCATCTCGCTCGCCGCCGGGCGGCCGTACGAGGAGTTCTACACCGCGCAGGACTCCGGCCGGTACCTCGAGGTCTACCTGGAGCACCTGGGCCAGCAGGGGCTCACCCAGCAGCAGGTGCGCCGGCTGCTGCTGCAGTACGGCCGTACCAACGGGATCATCCACACGGACATCGCCCGGCTGCTCGCCACCGACGAGGGCATCGACGTGCCGCCCGAGGCGGTCGCGGTGACCGTCGGCTGCCAGGAGGCGATGGTCATCGTGCTGCGCGGGCTGTGCGCCGGGCCGGCCGACGTCATCCTCGCCGCGGAGCCGTGCTACGTCGGCATCACCGGCGCCGCGCGCCTGCTCGGCGTCGAGGTGGTCCCGGTACGGGAGGACGACAACGGGCTCTCCCCCGCCGCGGTGGCCGCCGCCGCCCAGGCGGTACGGGCCAGCGGCCGGCGCCCCCGCGCCCTGTACGTGGTGCCCAACTTCTCCAACCCGTCGGGCATCTCGCTGACCGTTGCCGCCCGCCGCCAGCTGCTCCAGGTGGCCGCCGCCGAGGACCTGCTGCTGCTGGAGGACGACCCATACGGGCTGTTCGGCCTCACCGACGAGGTGCGCCCGACGCTGAAGTCGCTGGACACCGACCGCCGGGTGATCTACCTCGGCTCGTTCGCCAAGTCGTGCTTCCCCGGCGCCCGGGTCGGGTTCATCGTGGCCGACCAGGTCGTGGTCGACTCCGCCGGGCAGCGCACGCTGCTCGCCACCGAGCTGTCCACGGTCAAGAGCATGCTGACCGTGAACACCTCGCCGATCACGCAGGCGGTCATCGGCGGCATGCTGGTCTCCGCCGGGCACAGCCTGCGCGCCGCCAACCAGGAGAAGATCCTCTTCTACCGGCAGAGCCTGCGCAGCATGCTCGCGGCGCTGGAGCGGTACTTCCCCGAGCCTGGGCGCTCCCGCCGCGGGATCCGGTGGAACGTGCCCGAGGGCGGCTTCTTCGCGGTGGTACAGGCACCGGTGTGCGCGGACGAGAAGCTGCTCGAGCGCTCCGCCGCGGAGTACGGCGTGCTGTGGACCCCGATGAGCTTCTTCTACCTCGGCGAGGGCGGTGCCGGGTCGATCCGCCTGTCGTGCAGCTGGCTGGACCCGGGCCAGGTGGACGAGGGCGTGCGGCGGCTGGCCCAGCTGGTCGCCGACCACTCCTGACGCGCCGGGACGCCGACCGCCCCTGGCGCGCCGGCCGTTCCGGGCGCCGGGGGGACCCGGGCGCCGGGGTGTTTCGGGCGCCTATGAAATGCTTGGCGCCGACCCGGCCCAATATGCGACGGGCGCCGGGCAATCCGCGACCCGGCCGGCCAATCATCAACGGACCAGGGCCAAATATCTAACCGTACGCGAAAGCCGAAGTACTGTGTGCACTCCGGCGAAATGGAGATATCAGCTTCCAAGATCCAACCTTTGAGATCGATCACCCTTGTCGCTACGCTTCGGCAAAGTCGCCGAGATGGCGGCGGGTACGGATGGCGACGCGCTAGCCGAGCCTCCATTAGGTCCGAGGTTCGGAGATGCACCACGTGGAACACAGGCTGGACCCGCATTGGGTCGATGATGTGCTGCTTTTCGGGAATGACGGCGAAATCTGTCTATGTGCAGACGAGCCGCTGACCCGGCGGCAGCTGCGGGCGCTCGTTGCCGCGCGCCAGGACGACCTGGCAGCGGCCGGCCTGCGGCCGGGCGGCACCGTCGCGCTGTGCCTGCCCCCCTCGCTGGCGTTCGTCACCAGCCTGCTCGCCGCGTGGCGGGTGGGTGCCCAGGCCACCCTACTCGACTACCGGCTGACCCCCGTTGAGATCGATAGGGCACTGGAGCGGGTCGGCGCCCAGCTGGTCGTGGCGCCCGCCAGCCCGGTCACCGGCCGGCTGCGCGCGTTCTTCAACGTCGACCCGCAGATCGTGCCCCGCACGGGCGCCCCGGCCGAGTCGCCGCACGCGGTGATCCAGCTCAGCTCCGGGTCGACCGGCCCCTCCAAGGTCATCGGCCGGACCGCGGCCAACCTCGCCGAGGAGGTCCACCGCTACGTGCAGATCCCTGGCGTGCCGCGGGCCGGGGAGCGCATCGTGGTGCTCGCGTCAATGGTCCACGTGCTCGGTCTCGTCGGCGGCCTGCTCTACGGGCTGCACGCAGGGGTACGACTGGACATCCCCGAACGGGCCACCGCAGACAGCATCTTCGGCGCGGTCACCCGCAGCAATGCGCCGGCTACGCTCCTGGGCGTGCCGTTCCACATCGAGGTGCTGGCATCGGTGGCCGAGCCGCCCCGCCTGCCCCAGCTGGCCGGGATGACCACCGGCGGGGAGCTGGTCCGGGCCGAGGTGCGCAGCGCCTTCGTCGAGCGGTACGGCGTACGGCTCGGCAACATGTACGGCATGACCGAGATCGGGGTTATCGCCACTGACCTGTTCGGCGAGCACCGCCCGGCCGTGCTGCCAGCGCCCGGGCTACGGGTGCGCGAGTCAGGCGGCGAGCTGCTCGTCAGCGCGCCCGCGTCGCCGTACGTGGGCCTGTCCGACCCGACCCGGTGGGGCGACGGCTGGCTGTACACCCGGGACGCGGGCACCGTCGACCCGACCACCGGCCTGGTCACCGTGCTCGGCCGGCTCGACTCGCAGGTGTCGGTGGGCGGGCTGAAAGTGGACCTGACCGAGGTCGAGCACACCCTCGCCGCCCTGCCGGGCGTCGCCAACGCTGTGGTCGTGTTCGACGGCGCGATCGAGGCGTACGTGGTCCTGCACGACCGGTCCGCCGCAGGGCAGCTGGACGAGGCACTGGCCAGCCAGCTCGCCGCGTACAAGCGGCCCCGGGTGGTGCACGTGGTGGACGAGCTGCCCCGCACCGCCACCGGCAAGCTGGTCCGCGACCGCACGGCGCTGCGGGCCGCCGAGCCCAAGCCCGCTGACGAGCACCGGGAGCAGGCGCGGTGAGCAGCCACCGCCCGCCATGCCGACCGGGTACCGCCCCCGCGTCCGGTGGAGGCCGCCCAGGCCCGGGCATCTGCCAAGGAGGGAAGTCCATCCATGACCAATGAGATTCGCCAGTTCGTCATCGACTCGTTGCGGGACATGAACTACGACGTCAGCGGAGTGGACGACGACACGACGCTCGGGCCGGCAGGTGCCGACCTGGAGTCGCTCGCGCTCGCCGAGCTCGCGGTGCGGGTCGAGGACAGGTTTGGGGTGGCATTCAGCGAGGAGGAGGCCGAGGAGCTGGCCGGTATGACGGTCGGAGAGTTCTGCGCGGCGGTGGCCGAGCGCATGGACAGCGCGGGCACCGGCGAGGCGGACCTGGTGGCAAAGACTACGGGCGACTGAATGGCTACGGCACCCGACCGAGGGGACGTGGTCGCCATGCTCGCCACGCTCGGCAACCGGACCCCGGAGCAGGTGCACGAGCGGATCGACTCACTAGAGCAGGTATGGCTGGTGCATCAGGTGGAACAGCGTTACGGAGTGTCGCTGGACCTCAGCGACGACCAGCTGGAGCGGATGAGTACCGTCTCCGGCGCGGTGGAGGTGCTGCGTCAGGCAGTGCCTCCGACGGCACGCGAGGCGGCACATGACTGAGACCCGAGCAGGCCGGGTGGAGCCCGGAGCCGCCGCGCAGGTCGAGGCCGCCGTGGTGTCGGGCATGGCGGCGCTGAGCGCCTTCGGGCGGGGCGTGGACCCGCTGTTCTCGGCCGCCCTGGCCGGACAGTCGGCGTTCCAGCGGATAAGCCGCTTCGACGTCAGCGCCCGCCGGGTGGACGTCGCGGCCACCCTGCCCGGCTCGCCGGTGCTCCTCGACGAGCTGGTCGGCGCGGTGGACGAGGCGTGCGACGCGGCCGAGCTGAGCCCGGCGGACCGGGCCGGCTGCCCGCTGTTCCTGGCCGTGCACGGTGACCCGGCGCTGGCCCGCGCCCCAGCCGCGGAGAAGGGCGGGCTGGGCGCCGACTCGCTCGCCGCCGCGGTGACCGCCAAGTGCGGGCTGTCCGGCAGCGTCCGGGCGTACACCTCGGCCTGTGTCGCCGCGAGCACCGCGGTGGCCGACGCCGCCGCGCTGGTCGCCCGGGGCCGGCTGCCGCGGGTCGCGGTGGCCGCCGGCTACCTGGTCGAGTCCGACCAGTTCGCACTCTTCGACGCGGGCCGGGCGATGGCCCAGGACGGGCAGGTCCGGCCGTTCAGCGCGCACCGCACCGGCCTGCTGCTCGGCGACGGGGTCGCCGCCATCGTGGTGGAGGCGCGCTCCGCGGCCCGCCGGCGCGGGGCGCCGGTGCTGGCGCGGCTGGCCGGCTGGGGGCGTGCCGGCGACGCGTACCACGTCTGCCAGCCGCGGCCGGACGGGGCGGGCCTGGCCCGCGCGATCGGCGCCGCGCTCGACCGCGGCGGCGCCACCCCCGCCGACATCGGGTACGTCAACGCGCACGGCTCGGGCACCCCGCAGAGCGACCGGGCCGAGGCCGCCGCGATCCACCGGGCCCTCGGCGGGTACGCCGAGGGTGTCCCCATCAGCTCGAGCAAGTCCGTGCACGGGCAGGCCCTGGAGGCCTCCGGCCTGCTCGAGCTGGTCATCACGGTGCTCGCGGTACGGCACGGCCGGCTGCCGGTCAACGCCGGCTTCCTCGCTCCCGACTCCGAGTGCCGGCTCGACGTGATCGTGGACGGTCCGCGCACGGTCAGCCCCGAGTACGCGCTCAGCCTGAACGCCGCGTTCGGCGGGGCGAACACCGCACTGCTGGTAGGTGCCCCATGACCGCGCCCGCGTTCGCACCGCCCCCCTCGGCCGCCCGGCCGCTGGCCGAGCGGGCCACGGCCGGCGGGCTGGCGGTGCTCGCCGAGGGGTGCTGGCCGCAGTCGCCGTACGACGACCGCCCGCCCGGGCTGCCCGGCTTCATCGAGTCCACGTTCAGCCCGCTGGTCGCCGAGGCGGCCGAGCGGTGCCTGCGCGCGCGCTACGGCGAGCCGCCGGTCGACCCGGCGCGCGGCGAGCGTACGGCGATCGTCCTGCTCAGCCCCCTCGGGGACGTGTCCGGCGCGGTCCGGGTGGCCCGGGCGGTGGACGAGGGGACCCGGGTGACGCCGCTGCTGTTCTTCCAGTCCGTGCCGAACGCGGTCGCCGGCTACCTGGCCGCGCGCTGGGGCCTGGCCGGGCCGGTCGTGTGCCTGTCCGCGGCCGAGGAGGGGCTGGCGGTGGCCGCCCAGCTGATCGAGGAGGGTGACGCCGACGAGGCGCTCGTGGTCCTCGCTCACCAGTCCTATCTGGACGGTGAACCGGACCGGGCCGCCGCCGTGCTCATAGGTAACGGATGAAGGAGCCCACGCGTGACGGCTAAGAACATCCGCGCCGCCCTCGCCGGAGACCCCGACCTGGGCGCCGGCAACGTGCTGGCCAAGCTGGTCGAGCACGGGGCGCCGCTGGACGGGCCGGGGATCACCTTCGACGTCGCCGTCGACGGCCACCCGGCCTGGCAGCCGCTCACCCTCGGCGTCCTGCACGAGCGGGTGGCCGCACGCGCCGCCTGGCTGCATGAGCGGGGCGTGCGCCCCCGCGACCCGGTCGCGGTCTACGCCACCACCGCGGCCGACTGCTTCCTCAGCTTCATGGCGCTGACCTGGCTCGGCGCCATCCCGGCGCTGATGAACCCGAACATTCCGGGCGACGTGGCGGCCGAGTACATCCGGCGGCTGCGCGGCGCGGGGCTGCTCACCGACGCCGCGCACCGCCAGCAGCTGGCAGGGCACGACCTCGGCGTGCCGATCCTCGGTGACCTGGCCGAGCTGGGCGGCGGCGACCCGGCGGCGGCACCGCCGCACTACCGCCACCACGCCGACGACCCGGTCGCCATCACCCACTCGTCAGGCACCACCCGGATGCCGACGGCGGTGGCGCACTCGCACTCCAGCCTCTTCGCCGCGACCCGCCGGATCCGGCTGTCGGTGCCCCGGGCGCAGGGCACCGAGCGGGTGCTCTCCGCGCTGCCGGCGCCGCACACGGCCGGCATCCTCACCGTCAACCAGGCCCTGTGCAACCGCGCGGAGCTGCTGTTCCTCTCCCGCCAGAACGACGGCGCGGCGCTGCTCGACGCGATCGAGCGGTGGCGCCCGACCGGGGTCTTCGGCTTCGCCGTGACCTGGGCCGAGCTGGCCCGCTACGACCTGACAAAGCGCGACCTGAGCTCGGTGGCGATCTGGTTCAACACCGGCGACTGTGCCCACGAGACGCATATCCGCCCGCTGGTGGCGGTGGGCAGCCACGACATCGTCACCCGCCAGGGCGTGGTGCGGGTCCCCGGCTCCAGCTTCATCGACGGCATCGGCTCCACCGAGATGGGCCACTCCGCGTTCCACATCACCCATCGCACCGACACCAACCGGTACGGCCGCTGCGTCGGCCGGCCACACGTGTTCGCCGACATCAAGCTCTTCGACCTCGCCACCGGCGACGAGGTGCCGGTCGGCGAGGTGGGCCACTGCGGCCTGCGCTCGCCAACGCTCTCGCTCGGGTACTGGAACGACTCGGTCACCACGTACCGCTGCCGGTTCGGCGGCTACTACCTGACCGGGGACCTGATGTACCGCGACGAGAGCGGCTACTACTACCACATGGACCGCGCGGTGGACGCGGTCGACCTCGGCGACGGCGCCTGGCTCTACACCGCCATGACCGAGGAGCGCATCCTCGCCCGAAGCCCGGACGTGCGCGACTGCACGGTGGTCGCGGTGCGCCAGGGTGGCTCGGCAGTGACCGACGTCCTGCTCTCGCTGGACGAGAACGCCGACCCGGACGCCGACCGCACCGAGGCGGTGCGCTCCGCCCTGGACCCGGCGGTCGCGGCGACCCTACGGCGGGTGGTGGCGGTCCCCGACGACCAGCTGATCGTCGGGCCGACCGGCAAGGTGCGCAAGTTCCTCATGCGCCAGCGCCACCTCGCGCAGCTACAGGCGACCGCCGAGACACAGGCGACCTGAGCGCCGGCAGCGAGGTGTCGACATGAACGACGCGCGGAAGCGAGGTGTCGGCATGAACGACGCGGTCGTAGTCTCCGGCATCGGCCTGGTGACGCCGGTGGGGCGCGCGGTGGGCGAGGTCTTCGAGGCGATGTGCGACGGGCGGTCGGGGCTGCGCCGGCCGCCCGAGACGCATCCGGTGGCCGGTTCGGTGGACGTGGCCGGGATCGGGCCGGAGATCGACACGGACGCGTTCATGCCGGCGATCGAGGCGCGCGTCGTCGACCGGTACGTGATCATGGCGATGCAGGCGGCCGAGGATGCCCTGGCCGACGCCGGCCTGGTGGTCGGGCGCGACGTCGACCCGTACCGCATCGCCGCCATCGTCTCCGGCACCGGGGGCCTGGCGATGCTGGAGTCCCAGGTGGTGGCGCGCACCGAGCGCGGCCGGGTCGGGGTCAGCCCCTACCTGCTGCCCGGCATGCTGCCCAACATGGGCACCGCCCGGATCGCCATCAAGTACGGCATCATGGGCTACACCTCGTCGATCGCGACCGCCTGTGCGGCCGGTGCGCAGTCGCTCGGCGAGGGGGTACGGCTGCTGCGCGCCGGCGAGGCCGACGTGGTGGTCTGCGGCTGCAGCGAGGCGCCGCTGTTTCCCACCCTCGCCGACACCTTCCGCAACGCCCGGGCGCTGGCCCGCAACTGGCCCGACCCGACCGCGGCCTGCCGGCCGTTTGACCGCCGCCGCAACGGCCTCGTGCTCAGCGAGGGCGCCGGCGTCTTCGTACTCGAGCGGGCCTCGCACGCCGACGCCCGCGGCGCCGCGGCCTACGGCGACATCGTGGGCTGGGGCGCCACCACCGACGCGCACCACCCGACCACCCCGCGCCCGGACGGCGCGGGCGCCGCCGAGTGCATGCGGCGCGCGCTGGCCGACGCCCGCCTCGCCCCGCGGGACATCGGCTATGTCAACGCCCACGGTACGAGCACCAAGCTCGGTGACGCGGCCGAGGCGCTGGCCATCCGCACGGTCTTCGGGGCGGACGGCCCGGCGGTGAGCTCGAGCAAGGGCGTGACCGGCCACATGCTCGGCGCCTCCGGGGTCATCGAGGCGGCGGCGACGCTCATGGCCATGCTCCGGGCGCAGCTGCCACCAACACATAACCTGGACGACCCGGACCCGGTGTGCGATCTTGACCACATCCGCAAGACGCCGCGGTCGCAGGGCATCGCGTACGCGCTGTCGAACTCGTTCGGGTTCGGCGGGCACAACGTCAGCCTGGTGTTCGGCCCACCCTCGACCCGGACCACCCGGGCGGAAGGACGGCACAGCTGAGGCCTCGACCTGGGGAGGCGGCCTTTGCCGGATAGGAAAGGGAGGGGTGGCAATGAGCATCCTCGGCGTCGACCACGTCGAGCTGTTCGTCGGCGATACCGACCGGACAGCCAACTACCTGTGCTCGGCCCTCGGCTTCCGCGTTGAGGGGCGCGGCGGCCCGCAGACCGGGCTGCCGGACCAGGAATCGGTCCTGCTAGGGCAGGGTGACATCCAGATCCTGGTGACCGCCGGCCGCACCGCCGCCCACCCGGCCACGGAGTACGTGGCGCGGCACGGCGACGGCGTGGCGGTGGTCGCCTTCGGGACGGTGGACGCGTCGGCGGCGTTCGCCGAGGCGGTGGCGCAGGGCGCCACCGCGGTCACGCCGCCCGACACCCATCAGGATGGGGAGAGCCGGGTGGTCACCGCCACCGTGTCCGGCTTCGGTGACGTGGTGCACCAGCTGGTCGAGCGGCACGGCCCGGGCCGGGAGCTCCTGCCCGGCCGCATCGTGCCGGTCCCCGCCGCCACGGCCCCGCCCACCGCCGTGGCGCCGACCTCGGCCACCGCCACGGCCCCGCCCGCCACGGCCCCGACCTCAGCCGCCGCAACGGCCTCCCCTGACGGGAGCGACCTGCTGCTGGCGGTCGACCATGCCGCGATCTGCCTGCCGGCCGGCACCCTCGAGCCCACCGTCGGCTTCTACCGCAGCGCCTTCGGCTTCGCCGAGATCTTCGAGGAGTACATCCAGGTCGGCGAGCAGGGCATGGAGTCCAAGGTGGTGCAGAGCCCGTCGGGCGAGGTGACCTTCACGCTGATCCAGCCCGACACCAGCCGCACCCCCGGCCAGATCGACGAGTTCCTCACCCGCCACGGCGGCGCCGGAGTACAGCACCTGGCGTTCCGCACCGGCGACATCATCAGCGCTGTGCGCACCTTCGCGAGCCGCGGTGTGGCGTTCGCGATGACACCGGGCAGCTACTACGACGTCCTGGAGCAGCGGCTCGGCTCGGTCGACCTGCCGGTGAGCGCGCTGCGCGAGGCCGGCGTGCTGGTCGACCAGGACCACTGGGGCCAGATGTTCCAGATCTTCACGCAGTCCATGCACGATCGACGGACCCTCTTCCTCGAGCTGATCGAGCGGCACGGCGCGCGCACCTTCGGCAGCAGCAACATCAAGGCGCTCTACGAGGCCAAGGAGCGCGAGCTGGCCGGCCTGCGGGAGATCACCGAGGCTGGCCTCGGCTGAGGCGCCCCACGACTACGGGCGGAGCACGCCATGACCTACTCGACAGCCAACAACGGAGTTGGAGGAATGCCAGTGTCCACGTCGCTAACCGGGCGGTTCGCGCTGACCGAGGAGGAGCGTGAGCTCCTGCCCTCGGCCGCGGACGTCGAGTCGTACGCCCAACGGGGCTGGTACCTGTCCCGCAAGCTGTTCTCAGACGCCGAGGTCGACGAGCTGGTCGCCGCCAGCGAGCGCTTCTACGCGGGCGAGCGGGACCGGGTCCTACCGGTGCGCCCGGCGCACCTGGCCTACTGGGAGCCTGCGGACGGGCCGGTCCAGCGGCACAACGACTACATCCACTACGAGAGCGAGGCGATCCGGCACATCCTGTGCAAGCCGTTGCTGGGTGCGGTCGCGGCGCGGCTCGCCCGGGCCGACGAGATCCGGGTCTTCCAGGCGACCCTGATCTACAAGCCGCCGCGGCCGGACGAGCCGACCAACGTCGTGCCCTGGCACTTCGACAAGCACTACTGGCAGACGTGCACGTCGGAGCGGATGCTGACGGCGTTCATCCCGATGCACGACTGCGACGAGGAGCTCGGCACGATCACCATGGTCGACGGCAGCCACCTGTGGAAGGAGACCGGCGCCAACGACAGCACCAGCCGGCACTTCGCCGCCCGGGACCGGCAGGACCTGGACCACCTGCTGGAGGAGAACGCCGACTTCAACAACGCCGAGGTGCGCAAGGTCCCGATGGTCATCCCAAAGGGCCACGTGAGCTTCCACCACTGCCGGATCTACCACGGCAGCGGGCCGAACCGCGGTGACCGGCCGCGCCGGGCGGTCTCGTTCCACCTGCAGGACGGCGAGAACGCGTACCGCCCGTTCCAGCTCAGCGACGGCTCGGTGGTGGAGTACAACCACGACGTGCTGGTCCGCCGTACGCCGGACGGGCAGCCCGACTACGCCGACCCCGACTACTGCCCGGTGACCTGGCGCTCCGCGGCCTGACGCGGCGCGCCCGGCACCCGCAACCACCACCTGGAGGTCCCATGTCCGCCGGCACCAGCAGCCTTGCCCGGCGCAAGCTGCTGGGCATCCTGTCCGGTGCCTGGTTGGGGCAGGCCTGCTACGCCGTGGTCAAGCTCGGCGTACCGGACCTGCTGGCCGCGGGCCCGCGGGCAGTGGACGACCTGGCCGCAGCGACCGGCGCGCACCCCCGGGTGCTCCACCGGCTGCTGCGCGCCCTGGCCGGCGCCGGCGTGCTGCGCCAGACCGGCCCGGGCACCTTCGCCCTGTCCAGCACCGGCGAGCTGCTGCGCTCGGACGCCCCGGGCTCGACCCACCTGGTCGCGCTGATGCACGGCGAGGAGGTGCTCCGCTCCTTCGCCGAGATCATGCACACGGTACGCACCGGCGCCCCCGCCTTCGAGAAGGTCTACGGCCGGCCGTTCTACGAGTACCTCGACGACAACCCGGACGCGGCCAGCATCTTCATCGGGTCGATGGGCGACCAGCCGGTGCCGGCCGGGCTGTCCACATGCGACCTGTCCGGCGTCGCAACGCTGGTCGACGTCGGTGGCGGCAACGGTACGCTGCTCGCCGAGGTGCTCACCGCGTACCAGGGGATGCGCGGCGTGCTGCTGGAGCGGCCGGATGCGGTGGCCGCCGCCCGGGCCCGGCTGGGCGAGGCCGGCCTCGCCGACCGGGTGAGCTTTGTGGAGGGCAGCTTCTTCGACGCGGTGCCCGCCGGTGGCGACGTCTACGTGCTGGCGCGGGTGCTGCACAACTGGAACGACGAGCACGCGCTGGAGATCCTGCGCCGGGTGCACGCGGCGGCGCCGCCCGGCGCCCGGCTGGTCGTGCTCGAGGAGCTGCTGCCCGAAGCCGGACCGCCACCGACCGCCGACGCCCCGACGCCCAGCGGAGGCACGGCGGCCGGCGGCCCCGCGGCGGCCGGCCTGGGTGACCTGCTCATGCTGGTGACGCTGGAGGGGTTCGACCGTACCGGGGTCGAGTACCGCGAGCTGCTCGCCGCGACCGGCTTCGACGTCCTGGCCGTACGGCACGTCAGCGGTCGGCAGACCGGCGGCGTGGTCGAGGCCATGCGGATCTGAAGGGACCGAGCATGCCTGACTCCGCCGACCTCTACCGGATGGTCCGGCTCATCCGCCGGTTCGAGGAGCGCGCGATCGAGCTGGTCCGCTCCGGCGAGATCGTCGGCGGCATCCACCCGTACCTCGGGCAGGAGGCGATCGCCGCGGGCGTGTGCGGCGCGCTGCGCCGCGACGACCTGATCACCAGCACCCACCGGGGCCACGGGCACGTGCTGGCCAAGGGCAGCGACCCGGCGCGGATGCTCGCCGAGCTGGCCGGGCGGGCGACCGGGCTGAACCGGGGCCGCGGCGGGTCCATGCACGCGGCCGACTTCAGCGTCGGCATCCTCGGCGCGAACGCCATCGTCGGCGCGGCCGGCCCGATGGCCGTGGGCGCGGCATGGGCCAGCCAGCAGGCCGGCACCGACCGGGTCGTGGCGACCTTCTTCGGCGACGGCGCGGTCAGCCAGGGTGTGCTGCTGGAGTCGTTCAACCTCGCCGCACTGCGCCAGGCGCCGGTCATCTTCGTCTGCGAGAACAACGGCATCGCCACCACGATGCGGGTGGCCGACGCGGTGGCCGGCACGATCACCGGCCGGGCCGCCGCCTTCGGCATCCCCGCCACCGAGGTCGACGGGATGGACGCCGAGGCGGTGCTCGCCGCCACCGCCGGCATCGTCGCCCGGGCCCGGTCCGGAGGCGGGCCGTCCTTCCTGGAGTGCCACACCTACCGCTACGACGCACACCACACCTGGGAGCACAAGGCCCGCCCGCGCTACCGCACCGAGGAGGAGGTGGCGCTGGGCCGCGCCCGCGACCCGGTGCAGATCCAGGGCGCCCGGCTGCCGGTGCAGGTGCGGGAGCGCATCGACGCGGAGGTCGAGTCCGTGCTCGACGAGGCGGTCCGGTTCGCCCGCGAGAGCCCCAAGCCCGACCCGTCCGGCGCGCTGGACTACCTGTACGCCGACGGCCTGCGTACCCGCCCGGGGGTGGTGTGATGACGATCCTGTCCTACCTCAAGGCGCTGGGCCGCGCGCTCGGCGACGAGATGACGCGCGACGAGGCCGTGTTCGTGCTCGGCGAGGACATCGGGGTGGGCGTCGCCAACGTCACCACCGGGCTGCTCAAGCGCTTCGGCCCGGACCGGGTGATCGACATGCCAATCTCCGAGCAGGGGTTCACCAGCTTCGCCACGGGTGCCGCGATGGCCGGCCGGCGGCCGGTGGTCGAGTTCCAGATCCCCTCGCTGCTCTTCCTCGTCTTCGAGCAGGTCGCCAACCAGGCGCACAAGCTCTCGCTGATGACCGGCGGGCAGACCAGCGTGCCGGTGACCTACCTGGTGCCCGGCTCCGGCTCGCGGACGGGCTGGGCCGGCCAGCACTCCGACCACCCGTACGGCCTCTTCGCGCACGTCGGGGTGAAGACCGTGGTGCCGGCCACGCCCGCGGACGCGTACGGGCTGTTCGTCTCGGCGATCCGCGACCCCGACCCGGTGGTGGTCTTCGCCCCGGCTGGCTCCCTCGGCGTACGCGAGGACGTGGACCTGGCCGCGCTCGGCCCGGTGCCGCTCGGCCAGGGCCGGGTGCACCGCGAGGGCGACGACGTGACCGTGGTCGCGGTCGGGCATCTGGTGCAGGACGCGCTGGCAGTCGCCGAGCTGCTGGGCGACGAGATCTCGGTGGAGGTCTTCGACCCCCGCACGGTCTACCCGTTCGACTGGCCGGGGCTGGCCCGGTCGCTGGCGAAGACCGGGCGGCTGGTCGTGGTCGACGACTCCAACCGCTCCTGCGGCCTCGGCGCGGAGGTCGTGGCGACCGCGGCTGAGGAGATGCGGCTGGTGGCTCCGCCGCGCCGGGTGACCCGCCCGGACGGCGCGGTGCTGCCCTTCGCCCTCGAGCTCGACCTGGCCGTCCAGCCCAGCCGCGAGCAGCTGACGGCCGCAGTACGCGAGGTCGCCAAGACCGGCTGACCACCCACAGCGCGCCCGCTCTCACCGATGTAGATGCATCGACTGATCATTGGACACCTACCGTGAAAACACGCCGGAGGTTTTCACGGTGGGCGTCCAATGATCAAGGCCACCGGTTCCCGAGGTACGCGCCGAGGCGCCGGACCGCCTCAGCCGCCGCGATCGCGTGGCTGCGGTCGTTGCCGTGTATGCCGTCGCCGCTGTAGAGGCTCGGGTCGGTCTCGGCCGGGTGCCCGGCGAGGTCGATGTGGACAGTCCCCAGCTCCCCGGCGAGCACCCGGGCGTCCTCGGCCAGCCGCCGCAGCCGCCCGGCGAGTGGTGGGCGCAGCCCGTGCGGGCGGCGCGGGTATCCGGAGAGCACGAACAGGCTGACCGTCAGCACCTCGGCGCCGCGCTCATGCAGGGCTCGGACCATCGCGGTCACCTCGCGGCGTACCACGGTCGGGTCGTAGCGGGGGCGCAGCGCGTCGTTGGCGCCGCAGGCGATGAGGGCGAGGTCGGGCGCGAAGGCGAGCGCGGCGGCCAGCTGCCGCTCGCGCACCTGGGCCGCCCGCAGGTCCCGCTCGCCAAGGTTGAGGTAGGCCAGGTCCGGCCGGTGCGCGGCGAGCGCCCCCGCCAGCCGGTCGGCCCAGCCGAGGCGGCGGTAGCCAGGGACCGGCTCGCCGACACCCTGGGCCACGCTGTCACCGAGCACCGCGAACCGCCGCCACGGATGGCCGGCCAGCAGCGCCGCCGCCTCCCCAGTGCGCAGGCAGTACGGGTCAACGACCACCGCATCCACGGCGGCGGCTCCGGGTGGACCGACCTGCCTGCTCAGGCGCAACCTCCTCGGGCGCGCTCTTCGGTCCGGCGAGGCGACTCAGGTGTATCACCGCCTTCCACCGGATCCCGCTCAGTCGTCGAGGCGATCCAGGCGCAGCATCGCCTCAGCGAGCTCCTCGTCGGTAAGCGCCGGATCGGCCTGTCGAGCCAGATCGACTAGCTCCTTACGGGTGTACCGCACCAGGGCGCCGGCAACGTCGATGAAGTCGCGTGGATAGGCGCGAGTCGCCATCGCGGCGACCTTGGTGCCGACGATGTCGTCGAGGTGCAGCACCGGTCCGATGTCCATCACGACCGGGCTGAGACTGCGGTCGAAGTGCGCCAGCGGCAGGCGAACGGCCAGCTCACCCCGGCGGACCTCGAACTCGACCAGGTCATGCTCGACGCCGTAGAACACCTCCGATAGGTCGCCTCGGACCGCATAGGGCGGTCAGGTCCGCGGCTACGACGGCGCGGCGGCCGGGCCGGGCCTCGTCATGCGCCCGGCGTCGAGTCCCACCGCGAGCCGACTCCACGCTCCCAGCGTAGACCTTAAGGCGCCACAGCTCAGGCGCTACCAGCTCGTGTCATCGAGATGGTTCAGACGCAGTAACAAACCGAACAAAGCGAACAATCGCAGCTGTGGCCGTAGGCGGCGCGGGTCTTCCCGTCAGCCAGGTTGCGATGAAGGATCTGAACTAATCGACGCCTGACCTTGGGGAGGGGACCATGCACAGACGAAGGTGGGCGATCACACTCCTGGTCGCGGCTACGCTGGCCGGCGCAGCCACCAGCGTCGTGCCAGCCGGCGCGGACCCGGTGGCCGGCGCGGCGGCCACCTCGCGTACGGACCCGCACGGTCCACGCGACCGCGACAACCGCACGGGCGTGGCCGCGCCCACCGCCGCACAGCGGGCGGCGGCCGGCAGGCTCGGCGTAGGCATCCGGTGGAACCCCCTGGGTACGCCGCACGCGCTCGGCCCGGTCGCGGCCGGCCTGGCGCGCGGGTTGTCCGCAGACCCTGAAGCGGCGGCGCGCAGGTACCTCACCGGCAACCGCGACCTGTTCGGCTTCGACGAGAGTGCCGTGTCGTCGCTGGAGCGGCTCCTGGTCCAGCCGATCGGCGCCGGAGCGATAGTGGTGCTGCGCCAGCGGTTCGGCAGCCTGCCGGCCGGCCACGACGGGCTCGTCTCGGTCGCGGTGAGCAACGGCACCGTCGTACGGGTCAGCTCGTCGCTGTCCCGGGACGCGCGCGCGCCGGAGCCCGCGACCCTGTCGCCCGAGCAGGCCTACGAGGTGGCCCGCCGGGACGCCGGGCTGGCGCCGGAGCAGGTCCAGAGCAGCGACACGCAGCTGGTGGCGGTGCCCACGCCGGCCGCCGGACCGCGCGCCGCCTACGCGGTGACGCTGGTCGGCGGGGGTGCCGGCGAGCCGGCCGCGTTCACCACCTACGTCGACGCGCGCACCGGCGGCATCCTCATCCGCGAGGATCTCATCGACCACGAGTCCGACAACCCGCAGTGGGCGGTCTTCGAGGCAACACCGGCCAGTGGCGACCGGGTCATCTACTGCCTGAGCGCGACCGCTGGCTGCGTGCGCGAGGTCCGCGACCCGAACAGCGGCCAGGCGTGGGACGTCGACCTCGCCACCGGCGCGCCGACGTTCACGTCCCGCGGCAACTCCGCGGTGACCTTCCGGCGGTGGGGTGCCGGCACGCCGGACACCTTCGCGACGGTGAGCCCGACCCGCGACTACATCTACCCCTTCACTGACCAGTGGCACGCGGCGCGGTGCAACCCGTCGGTCTACACGTCCACGCAGCGCAACGACACCGACGCCGCGGTCGCGAACCTGTTCGCGATGCACAACCGGATGCACGACTGGTCCTACCACCTCGGCTTCACCGAGGCGACCTGGAACCTGCAGGCCGTGAACCTGACCCCGGACGGCCTCGGCGGCGACGCCGAGCAGGGCCGGGCCCAGTCCAACGCGCTCGGCGGCAGCCGTAACAACGCCAGCCAGGGCACGCCCCGGGACGGGCTGGTGCCGACCACCAACATGTTCCTCTGGCAGCCCATCGCCGGCAGCGCGTACCCGCCCTGTGTGGACGGTGACTACGACATGACGGTCATCGGGCACGAGTACACCCACGCGATCACCAACCGGATGGTGGCCGGCCCGAACACAGGCATCCAGTCCTTCCAGGGCGGCGCGATGGGCGAGTCGTGGAGCGACCTGTTCGCGGCGGAGATCCTGGCCGAGTACGGCCTGCGCCCGCCGGGCGAGACGCCGTTCATCACCGGTGGCTACGTGACCGGAAACCTCCACCACGGAATCCGCAACTACGACATGAGCCGCAGCCCGCTGAACTACTCCAACGTGGGCTACGACCGCAGCGGCCCAGGCGTGCACGCCGATGGCGAGATCTGGAGCGCGACAAACATACGCATCCGGAACGCGTTCCTGGCCCGCTACGGTGCCGGGACGCCGGCGCTGCAGGCGCGCTGCGCGGACGGGTTGGAGAGCGTCGACAGCTGCCCGGGCAACCGGCGCTGGATCCAGCTCGCCTTCGACGCGCTCCTGCTGCAGGCATCCAGCCAGTTCAGCATGGTGGACATGCGGGACAACATGCTCGCCGCCGACCTGGTCCGGTTCGGCGGAGCCAACCAGGACATCCTTTGGAACGGCTTCGCCCAGTCCGGTCTCGGGCAGGGCGCGGCCAGCGGGCCGGACGACACGGACCCGACACCGAGCTTCGCGTCGCCGTACGCGGACAACGCCACCGTCACGCTGCGCCCGCTGGGCCAGGCGACCGGTGCCGTCGTACGGCTCTACGTCGGTGACTACGAGGCGCGCGCGGTGCCGGTCGCCGACACCGACCCGGCAACGTCCATTCCGGACACGTTCTCCATCATGCCGGACACGACGTTCTCGTTCCTCGCGGTCGGGGCCGGAAGGGGCCACCAGCGGCTCGAGGCCCGGTTCACGCCGGGCGCGGCGCAGGAGCTGAAGCTGGTCCTGCCGCGCAACCTCGCGTCGACGGCGTCGGGCGCGGTGTTCTCCGGCGACGGGGTCAACCTCGACCGGCTCGGCGACGACACGGAGGCGACGAACTGGGCCTCGCTGGACGGCGTGGCCGGCAAGCAGGTCACCGTCGACCTGGCCGGGAAGCAGCCGCAGCTCATCAGCGAGGTCAGGGTCAGCGCCATGCTGCGCCCGGCGATCTCGGGCGACCCCGACGCCGGCTCGCAGAACGCGTTCAGCGCACTGCGGTCCTTCGAGATCCTCGCCTGCCTGGGCCTCGTTGCGGACTGTAGCCAGGACTCGGGCTACCGCGTCGTGTACACCAGCGCGCCGGACGCGTTCCCCGCTGGGACGTTCCGCCCGTACAGCCCGGAGATCAACCTCCGGACCTTCCAGATCCACCCGACGGAAGCGACCCACCTGCGGCTGCGGGTCCTGGCCAGCCAGTGCACCGGTGGCCCGCAGTACGCCGGTGAGCAGGACGACGACCCGACGGCCGCAACGGACTGCGCGACGGCCAGCCCGTTCGCGGCGCAGGTGCGCATCGCCGAGCTCCAGGCGTTCCTGTACTAGCCGGTACGACGTCCGACAGCCGACGGCCGGGGAGAGCGGGTCACCACCCGCTCTCCCCGGCCATGGACCGCCGCCCGGACGAGGCGCCAAGGTGGCCGTCGACGCCGCTGCGTGCTGGGCGTTTCCGCTATCGTGCGGCTATGGGGAGCCCTTTGCCGACCGTGCCGCTCGGCCGTACCGACATGGATATCACCCGGGTTGGGTTCGGGGCCTGGGCGGTCGGCGGGGCAGGCTGGCGGTTCGCCTGGGGCGAGCAGGACGACGACGCCTCCGTCGCCGCGGTCCGCCGGGCCGTGGAGGCCGGCGTCAACTGGGTCGACACCGCCGCCGTCTACGGGCTGGGCCACTCCGAGGAGATCGTGCGGGAGGCGCTCGCGCCGTACCCGGAGGCGGACCGGCCCTACGTCTTCACCAAGTGCGGCATCGTCTGGGACGGGGCCAACCCGACCGCGGCGCCGCTGCGCATCGGCGACCCGGCCTCGCTGCGCCGGGAGGTGGACGCCTCCCTGCAAAGGCTGGGCGTGGAGCGCATCGACCTCTACCAGATGCACCGCCCCGCCGAGGATGGCACACCGCTGGAGGAGTACTGGTCGACCCTGCTGGCGCTGAAAGCCGCCGGCAAGGTACGGGCGGTCGGGCTGTCCAACCACGACACCGCGCAGCTGGCCGAGGCGTCCAAGGTGGGCCCGGTGGACACGCTCCAGCCGCCGTTCTCGGCGATCCACCGGGAGACCGCTGGCGAGCTGGCCTGGTGCGCCGCGCACGGGACCGGGGTGATCGTCTACAGCCCGATGCAGGCCGGCCTGCTCACCGGCGCGTTCACCACGGAGCGGGCGGCGTCGCTGCCAGCGGACGACTGGCGCTCCAGCCACCCCGACTTCACCGGCGACAGCCTCCACCGCAACCTCGCTCTCGCCGAGGCGCTGCGCCCGATCGCCGGCCGCTACGGCGTGTCCGTCGGCGCCGTCGCGGTGGCCTGGACACTCGCCTGGCCCGGGGTGACCGGCGCGATCGTCGGCGCCCGCTCCCCCAGGCAGGTCGACGGCTGGCTGCCGGCGGCCACCCTCACTCTCACCAGCGCCGACATCGACGAGATAGCGGCGGCGATCACCACCTCGGGCGCGGGGGCGGGCCCGGTTCGCCCGTCCGTCGACATCGGCGCGCAGGAAACGTAAGAGCTGGCTCCCGGACGGAACCGCAGCGGCGCCTCCCACGTCCATAGTGTCGTGCGGAGAGCTACGCGAGCTGCGCTGATGGTGCTGCTGACGGGGTTGGTCGCGGCCGGCTGCGTCGGCTCGCCAGACCCCGGCCCGCGCGCCACACCGCCGCCGAGCGGGCCAACCTCGCCGGGGCAGCCGCTCATCTGGTACGAGCGCACCGGCGGCATCGCCGGCTTCAAGGACCAGCTGGTCGTGCAGGCCGACGGCTCCTACACGATCACCAGCCGCCA
>Ga0075430_100000215_pt1 | contig 39685 bp, 70 predicted proteins | sample RhiMetdeltSRZDD4_FD_75294 | JGI IMG/M metagenome (GOLD analysis project Ga0075430, IMG submission 75294) | Populus rhizosphere microbial communities from Tennessee, USA - Rhizosphere MetaG P. deltoides SRZDD4 | ecosystem: Host-associated > Plants > Roots > Rhizosphere > Soil | place: USA... | reverse complement strand
TCGCTATCCGCGTCCACCTTTAGCACGCTGGCACGGATTTGATATCGCGCGGCGATGGTATCGTCATCGTCCGCGTTGGCCAGCCACTCGTCGTGGTTCACGAAGCGCACCGCCTGGCCCACGGGATTAAGCGGCGGATCGATGCCCATGTCCGATGCCTTTTGGTCGAGCTCGTCGAAGGCCGCCGGGATGATGCAGTGGTAAGCCGTAAGCACCCGATGCGGCGCCACCCATACGCCGGCACAAACCAGGCCATTCCACTGGTACGGCCGCTCCTTGGCCAGGAGCACGATGGTGCTTGCGACCGCCCGATCGGTCGGACCGAGCACAACCAGCGGGGGGAATACCCGGGCCTGGGGGGCGGTTAACGCGCTGCAGCCGAATAATACAGCACAAATAAGCGTAAGGATAAGTCGAGCCGAGACCATATTCCGATGGTGATGGGTCGCGGTCCCTGCGCAAGCTTCGGTTTCAACGCTTCAATCCCGGGCGCCACGGGTTGGCTCGACAGGACCAACACTCGAATCGCCCGTCGTCAAGGTTAGGACGGGCCAAGGGCGTCCACTCGCCACACCGCCAGCAGACCGAGCCATCCTTTCGGTCGTCCTCCAGCCGCTCATCGGTGTCTTTGGGCTTAGGTACGGGCGGGGCACAGTAGGGCCCAACCGGAATAATGGGGGCCCAGCCTGGCGGATACCTCTGCCGCAGCACACATCCGAGTCTAAGGGTTACTACACCTTACGCACATGCTCAGTCCGGATTCTGGCATCTACCTCGAGATCGTCGGGTAGATCGGCCTCGATCTCGTAGACCAGACAGCCACGCTCCTTGAGCGCCCCGATACGGTCCTGGGAGGGCCGGCGGGCCGTACCACTTACCTCGCCCGTAGAAGGGTCTATAAAGGCCCAGAGCGTCAGGCGCACCGGAACCCCACGTAGGCCCCAAAAACGAATCCTGGGGCATCCTGGTGCCCGTGCGGGGCAATCACGACCAGATGCCCTGTTCGTCCTCGAGGTCCCCGACCACCCCGACGTTATCCAGGAACCCCCGGACCAGACCAAAGGGCTTGCGGAAGACGGCCGTACGGTACCCCTGCATCACCTGGACATCGATCCAGCGCTTGATGCGGCTGCACTCGGAAATGCGTCGGTCGTCGAAGAATTCATACCTTTCGGTGCCACCGGGCTTTCCAAAGGCTTTCGCGTAGTTATTGTTTGGTCGGGCCATTACCGGTCCTTATGCCGCAGTAGCTGCGCGACGGCGTCGATAACCTCGTTCCAGGCTTTGGCACGCCGGATGGGCGCAGGTGCATCGTAATATCGGTTCGATGGCTGATCCCAGAGGAATGGTAAAGCGTTTGGATGAAATTCCGACCAACGCTTTACGTTTCCCGGTTTATCGTCAACTAAGACGTCGCCCGCGATGCATTCCTTGTGCTCGGTGTGGATAACCCTGTTACCAAGCTCTGGACCGAATTTCACGATTAGCCACTCGGTACGATCGTGCGCCCAGGTCTTGGACGTGGTCAGGGGGGCCGTTACGAACACAACGTCAGCGACCTTGGCCAGGGCCTTTACGGCGTCTACCGCGCCCTCGCACTCGGGTAACCGGTGGGCGGCGCCGGGCTGGGAGATCAGATGGCGGATTTCCCGGGTTGCCCAGGGCGGTAAACCGAGGGAGGCGTCGATGTCCCAGCCGGTTACTTGGTTGCGATGGTAAAATCGATCGGTGGCCTTGTAGGCGAGCTCGACATAGTGCCCAGTGAAGTCAGCCAAAACATCATCGACGTCCAAAAGGACGCGGGGTCTACGAGTCATAGTATAACTCAAAATGCTCAATCAGCCGAATTACCTTCTGATTAAGGTCCTGCAGTGTGCCGTCGTTTTCGATGACATCGTTGAAGGCGTCGTCGGGGATTGCCGAGAGCGCCGTCTCGGAGACGTGATCACCGGGCTTGGGCCCATATCCAGGCCGGTAGATGCGGACTGTTATACCGCCGGCCATGGAGATGGCGGTTGTTTCGTTCGGGAATCGGCCGTCGGCGATTACGACACCGCGCGGCGGGGGCTTCCACCCAGGTATCGCGTAAACCCCGGTCTCGGGCCGATACTCAAGGCGAGCGTCCGAGGCCTTGGGCATGCCAAACTCAAGGTGCTTGGCGATATCCAAGGCGTACTCGGGCCAGAGGTTGGCGTAGAGGGTTCTTCCTACCTCGGTGCCGAGGAACTGCAGGGTCTCGCGGGCGGTCGGTAGATCGGGTCGTCCCGGTGGACGCTCGGAGCGTCGGTCGGATTCCCCCCAAAGCTGTTCTTTGGTATAGCCGAACCAACGCATCGCGGTTCTCTTGATCTCGTCGGCGAACGAGACGACCGGGTAACCGCAGCGGCACTGGATCATTTCGGCAACCGTTGACTTGCCTACGGCGCGCTCGCCGAACAGGCCGATAATCACAACCCCCACTCCTGCTCAAGCAACAGCGCTGTAATACGCGGCGGCTGCCACCCGGGTGGTTTCTTGCGTTTACCCGACTCGTCGGTACCGCCGCCAAGTTTCGCTAAATTTGTCCGGTGGACCTCGTCGGCGATTGGCTCGCCGTTTACGCCGAACTCAAGCCTCGTCCCTTCCACGACATAATCGATATCGGCCAACGCATCGACCATCTCAACCAGGTCTACATCCGGCTTCATATCGTCGATGCTGCGCATGATGTCCTGGCGCACCTGGTCGAGTTTGGCGCACATGTCAAACTCACAGATCGAATCCATGAACTCGAAGTACTCTTCGGTGATTAACTTGGCGCGTAGTCGAACCCGATCGGCAGCCGGCACACGCGGTGTAGGCGGATTTGGGATATCAAACACACGATGGAATTCTTTGACTTGATCCCGGATAGACAAGCTCACACCTCTGTCGTGATATTTCGGCCCACTTAGGGTCTTGCTCGACAAGTATTATGCGGCGACCGAGCTCAAGCGCGGCATGACCCGTCGCACCGGATCCCGAGAAGGGGTCGAGTATCAGGTCGTCGATCTTGGTGCAGTCTTCGATAATCGCCTTCATCAAGCCGACGGGCTTCTCGGTCGAGTGCTTCGGCCGGTCGGACTCAAGCTTGGAGTTAGACCGGAGACACTTGGTGTCGTAACAAACGCGACTGCCGTTGATCCACTTGCGACCACGTTTGATCGGCTTAGCGACGACGATGGCCTCACTGCCGGTGGGCGGGGCCTGGCCGTTGAACTGCGGGGTGGACCAGCGGATCCAGGGTATGACCCTACGGTAGGAGCCGCCGGCATCCTCGATCTCCTGCTTCCATTTATAGATACTCTCCCAGTCCGAGCAGAATACGAGCCACCCGGTGGCAACCCGGCAGACTTGCTGGCAGACATCGCGGCGTAGTTCGTCGGTCATTGACGCAAAGCCAGCATCGCGGGTTACGATGTTCTCGGCACAGTTGTAGGGGCGTTCGCTGGTGCCCCTATTACCCCGCATGTGCGAATGGACGTAGGCCGAATAGGGCGGGTCACAAATCACATGATTTACCGCCCCATCCGGCAACTCAATCATGTACCTAACTGCGTCGCCGCATATCACCCGATATCGTTCGTCCACTTCTAGTTAATGGCGCGGACGGGAAGCAAATCGGCAAAGGCGTGGCCCGGCTGCCAATTGATTTGGTCATCGCGCAAGAACGGCCCCAGCCCATCCTCTTCGGTCTCGGCCATCCACGACGCCCGGCCGCCCTTATGCTCCAGGGCGACGATCACGGCGTCGCATGGGTCATCGTCGTCGCCGTGTACATACACGATCATGGCCACCCCCGTAGCCGCATCGCGCTTAAGCACCTGCCGTAACTGGTCGGCGAAGTCTTGCTGGTAATCCTTGTCCGAAAGGTCCGAATCGGCGATTACCGGTACGGGACAGACTTCGGGGAGTAGGTTGCCGTCCTCGATCGAAATGAAAGCAATGCCGAACGTCGAGAAGTCTTCGTCGAACTCTTTGCGGATCTTGGCCAGCGCAAAGGTATCGAACCAGTCGCATATGCCGGCGAAACTAGAGAAGTCGGCGGGTGGGTCTTCGAGTACGTCGGGCACGGGCCTGGTTGGTTACCAGCGATTAACCGAGGATAGATTGTGGAGCGCCTCAGTCAGATAGCCTATGTCGTGTCCATAATCCAACGGTATTATCCCGAAACTGACGCTCTGGTACCGGGCCTTTGAGGCGCGTTTATCGATCGCAATGACCAACTCGGTATAGATCTGCTCAAGTACGTCTTGTATCGGCGCCGGGCTCCGTTCGAACGGCACATCGGATTTTTCGGTTACTTCGTCAGACATTGCTTCCCTCTTAGATGCAGCGCGTAATTGGCGATCGTCATTGCATCGGCCTGGGCGTCATCGGTAACGGGGGCACCGGCCGCCTGCCAGATATCAAGCACGATCTTCTTAATCTGCTTGCGGTCGTATTTCTTAGCTGGCCCAAGAAGCAGCCTGCGAGCTTGGCTGACGTTTATCGGAACAATCTCTATGTGGTTAATGCTCCAAACCTGGACATCCAGGGCGCCGCGCAATCGCGCAAGCTGTTTGACGCTAAATCCTGCGTAAACATCTTCGATGTAGGCCGCTTCAACCGAATGCTCGTCGCCGAATAAAGCGATCTCCTGCGTAATGTGAAGGAGTCGGGCTGCTTCGTTCGGAAACTTCTTCTTCGAAGTCTTGATTGTTCGACACTCAGACGTCTTCCACGGTTCTTCATAGTGGTCGTACATGACCACTGCACCCGAGGCGACCCACGAAGCATCAATCGCTATTATTCGTCCCAACCTTCTTTCTCGCCTTGCAGCGCGCCACGTCCCACACGGGAAGACCGAACGACTCGTCGATACCGGCAACGACCCACCAACCACCGTCGGTCGTTTCTTTCATGAGCGTGTATTGGCTCACTCCGGTGGGTCCACGAAGGCCCCCGGTCGTATACGAGAACTGTGCGAAGTCTGGGCTATCGGCAAACCGCTTCACCCAGTCAAGCGCGAGAAGTTCATCAAGGGATTTGATATCCCACTCGTAATCCTCGAACCCGCTGAAGTACCCAGGTCGATAGCTGCATACGTAGCTCATGCTGCCTCTTCACCCTCTGGTGGGTTGAACTTAGCCGTTGCCTGCTCCTCGATTGCTTGGTTGGCCGCCGGATTGGCCCGCATGTACTTGAGTGCTTCCGCCTCGCTGTTTCCGAACACTTCGCCCGCGCCGAGCGGACCTGCGTCGGTCGTTACCCAGTGCTTACCGGCCTTCTTCTCGACGACGCCGCAGGACAGCGCCATTTCGAGCACGTCGCGGGCTCGGTCGAAGCCGGCGGGGGATGTTATCCCGAGGGATGTGGAAAAGTGCGCATCGGTATATTTTCCATCCCGGCCACCGACCTTGGATTTACTAATACGTACCAAGTGCCGTTCGCCCGTTATCTCTTCGCCTTCTTTGACGAACTCGCGGGTGATACGGCAGATGAGGCTCGAATCGTAGATTACGGACTCGCCCCCGCCGATCTCGTATTGGGTCTCGAATGGCTGCGCGTTCATCTTCTTGCGCTCGCGGGCTACGACAACCAGGGCGGTTCCGGTATGGAACAGCAGAGGAATGAGTTCATCGAACCAGGCACTGTTGAGCGCGGCGCGATAGGCACCGCCCATGCCGCGCATGCCGTCGAGTCCGACCTTTTCGGCTTCTTTCTCAAGCGCCTCGGCCATTCGGTTTGGCACGAGCTTTCGAAGCGAGTCGACCACGATTAGCGCCGTGGTTTCCGAATCAAGATCGCCCTTGTCCTTGGCCTGTCCAATCGTCTCGGCAAACTGCTTCACCGAGTCGCGTGTCTCTTCGTAGGTCTTAGGCCGCTTTGCTACGAATGCTGGGTTGATGGCCTGTTCGGCCATGAGCTGGGATAGCCAGGTCTGTGGGGTGGTATATTCGGCGTCTACGTAGGCGAAGAAGTGTCCTCGTTCCAGGAAGCTCAAACCGAGCCCTAGTGCGAATGACGTCTTACCATACCCCGACGGCCCGTGGACCAGCCCGATGCGCTCGATCGGCCAACCACCCACCCGGGTGGCCACGTTGAGCTGAACGAAATTTGTAGGTACTGCGCGTACCTTTGTAAGCACCTCGCCGGCCGGCTTAAACCCCGAAAACCGGTCGGCGACTTTGGCAATGGCCGCGAGCCTTTCCCTACGCTCGCTCTCTTGGTCCTTCTTCTTGGCAGCCAATTATTCCTTCGGATGAACCATTAGCCGGAAGAGAAACGACAGGGCGAACACGCCACAGTAGGTGACTACAGCCGACGCCAGGTAGTACAGATAAAATTCACCGAATGTCATGGTAGTAACCCTCAGAACGGGATTGTCTCGTCTTCGGCCGCTTCGTACTTTGTGCCGCATTTTAGGCATGCGAGACTATCTGGTCCCATATAGGCCTCGCACGTCGTACAAAAGTCTTCGGGGTTGGCATCCGCCGGGGGCGTGGGTGCGGTCTTCGCCGGCATGGTCGGAAGCGGCGTCTCGGCACGCTGCGTAAAGCCTTCGCCGCGGTAGAACCCGTTTTCATCGCAGGCTTTTATCGCCGGGCCAAAGACGTAATCCCAATCGAGCGATTGCACACAGGCCGATTCCATCTGGGTCCAGAGCGCCCGCACGTTCCAAGACTCGAAGAAGCGCGATACATCCGGCGGTGGCTCATCCACGATTTGCCGACGAATCTCGTCGGTGATGCCGACCAACGGCACGGCCGAGGCGGAATATTGCTTTGCACCGGGTAAATTCTGATCGTACTGCCAGGCAATCGCATAGGGATTTGCCATCGGGTCGCCCTTTGACCCGGCCTGCTTTCGCTGGGTGGCGATCTGGGCGATCATCGAGTCGCCGAGCGATTTGCTTTCGAGTACCGGCTGTACGCCCGCCGACGGGTCGGCATGGTCGAGCACACTAAACAGGTACTTCTTGCGGCAGAGCGTGTTCTCGGCCCAGGGCTTCTTGATACCGGCCTTCTTCACCTCGTCGGCCTGCTCGGGCGACATGTACTTGTCATCGAATCCGCCAAAGATGCCGCCGGCATGAAGTACGATCTTCTTACCGTTGCCTTCGTAGACGAAGAGCTCGTCGGTAAGGTTCAGATCGCCGGATTCGACCAGGTCTCGGACATGCTCCTGAAGCCTACAGATGGGGCATGTGTTCGGGGGATACTCACGCTTCCCGCTCGGCCCACGGAAGTACTGCTTCTCGTTGGTCTTGTCCGCCTCGAGACATCGAATTTTGCCGAAATAGACTTCGGGGATATCCGGGTTGTCGCGGTTTTTCCCGATTCGTGGAAACTGGTGCTGGTAGATTCGGTAGAACAGCGATTTCGTATGTAGCCACACCAGGATCTCTGACTGGCCTTGTGGCGTCTTTCGCTTGTAGGACCAACCGGAGATGGTGTTGGCTTTCCGGTCGTTACGGTTGAAAGATTTGCGCTGTCCGCCACCGGAAGCTTCGCGAATGAGGTCGTCGAGGGATTGTCCTTGCATGGTCATTTCTTTATATTCTCAATGGTCGTTTAATGATTTGAGTGCGTAAACTCTTGACTGGAACCTATCGGCGAAACGCTCAAGGTGCTTAAGCGTGGCGTCGGCCCGCTTTCGCGCGGTAACTAACGATGAGTATTCGTCTGGATACATTGTCGCCATTTTGGCCTTAACGTCGGCTTCTGTAATGGCTTTCGCATGGTTTCCCATCGCCTTATCACTAGATAGCTCCGAAATCGCATCCTCTCTCATTTGGGCTTCTATCCGATCTAAAGCCAGGTCGCGCATTTCAAATTCGTATTTGGCGGCTACATAAGCACGATGGGCTTGCAGGGCGTTGTTATCGGCAACGTTAAGCGCCGCTCGTATTGCCTGGGGCTCGAGCGCATTTTCAATTTTAAGCTGGGGCTCTAGTCGTTCGTAAATGTCCGCCACGTCAGCTCTGATGATCGTCTCGACGATCCGGTTGAACTGGTCCGATTCGGACGGAAGTTGGGGGAGGTGTCGGGTTGCCATTATTTGTGACTATCTATATAATCGGCGCCAGAGCGGAGCGTCGATGGCATGTCTTTTGCAAACCCGAGCATCTTATTACAGGGGTTGCATAACAACCCCCTCACACGACCGGTTACATGGTCGTGGTCGACCAGCAGGGTTTCCCGCTTGCCACATATTGCACACAGGCCAGCTTGTAATTTATCTAAATCGCGAACTTCTTGAGAGGTTAGCCCATATTTCCTGAATAGTTTTCGTTCTCGGTACTTCTCGTAGTTGGATTCATAATGGTTGCGACTATACTCCCTAATTCTCTCTGCATTGGCTTCTCTATATTTACGATGCCTCTCCCGTTCCTTGTCAAGATTAAATTCTCGATATTTGCGACGCCTCTCTCGTTGGCGCTCGTTATTAGAGCTATAGTATTCCCGCTGCCTATCTAATAACTCATCGCGGTTGTCCTCGTACCACTTATGTTGGTAAGCCCGAATTTTCTCACGGTTCGCTTCTCGATACTTTCGATGGTACTCTCGCCGCCTCTCTCGACGCTCTGCGTCAGATAGTTTGACTTTCTGGCCGTTGACCATCCTTGATTACTTATATGCCGCGGTCTTCGACGAGTGTAATGACCAAAGCAATTCTTAGGCAACTCCCGCCTTCTTCGCCATCGTCTCGTCGATCCAGTCGATTAGGTCGAGCTTGCGCCGGGCGAACTCGAGTTTCTTCTTTTTGCGAGTGTCACGTACATAGTCAAATTCGAACAAGTCGGCCTCGGGGAAGGCAGCGGCAAGCAACCGACGGGTCGGCGGCCAAATGATATTCTCCCACAACTCAAAGCGGTCGAACTCACCGGTCCAGTCCTCGGCTGGGATGACCCGCTTAGGCTTGGCCGCCCCGTCGACCACCACGTAGTCAACCTTCACCCCTTCGTCTACCTCTCGACCGCGTTCGGCCAGGATCAGCCCAACTTCGACATGGGGCGGCAGCTGGGATGGTTCGCCGTTCTTCTTGGTCTTGCGGACGTAACCCTTAAGCGGCTTGCCCAGTGACTTGGATACCTTCACGTCCACGAGCTCGAGCGGGTCGTTCAGGACTCGGGCTTTATACCTCGCACAGATCTCTGTAAACCGGCTCGCGTCTTCGCATCGCGCTTTGCAGAACAGGTCAATCACTTCCTTCTGCATCGACCGGGTCATACGGGCCGAATCGCCGCGCTTGAACTCGAAGCCCTTGATTTCAGGCTCGCTATCGTCACCGGCCATCTTGCCGCCCTTGTGCAGCACCCTTCCGACATATCTTTTTGCTATGGCCTTGCCGTCGTCGTCGACTGGGATGATCAACCGCTCGAATTCTTTGTCGTAGCCGAGCGAGATACGGTTCGTCTTGCAACCGATCTCGGTCACGAGCGGCGGAATCAGCTCTTCGTTGCAGTAGGCAATGAAGCGGCGGAAGTCTTCGGTCGTCGCACCGAGCACGAAGCTCGAATCCGTGTCGCTCGCAAGGGTTTCGTAGCCGCGGATTTCGCCAGCCTTGATAACGTTCTTGATCAGCCATGCACCGGCCTGGGTAATGGCCTCGGCGACGTACCGGTCGAAGAACCGCGACCACGGCGACCCAATAACCCCGTAGAAGGCGTTTGCGGCAATTTTATACGCCGTCACTCGGCGATATGCGTCAATCCACTCCGGCGTATTGGGCTCGGCTTCCTTCTTCTTCTTGTCCCAGAACTTCCGCAGCTCGAGGATTTCTTCGAGTGCGACCACGAGGATTCCCTTGACTCGCGTATCAAACCACTCGTCGGTGCCGGGCGCTTCGCATACATAAGCCGGGCGAGGTCCTTCCCCCTTGAGCACCCTGGTTTCGGGGCTGGCGTTCCAGGTGATGATGATCGACGGGTACAGGGACGAAAAGTCGCAAACCTGGACCGACTTGAGGATGCCGGATTTCGTCGGGTGTAGGACGAAGGCGCCCTTGTACTTATCGGTCTCAGTGCCGCCGCGTTCCAACCGGGTCTTAAACCGATGCCCGGTGCGCTTGGCAATGGCAAACAGGTAGCCTTCCACCCGGGTGGCGGGACGCAGGCCGGATGAGTCGGGAAAGACCCCGCATACATCACACAGTGTCTGAAAGAGCTCGACGTAGCCCGTCTTGAGCTCGATATCGCGCATGAGCTGGGTGTCGCGGGCACAGTAGTCGGCTAGTTTCTTCCGGTCGCCGGTCGCCCATTCCTGCCATGTCTTCGACGAATCGAAATCGTCTTTTCCGTACCCCAAAACCGCCTGGGCAATCGACTCGAGGGCCAGCGATTGCTTTTCGTCGCCAGACTCGGCGGCCATGACGTTCATACGTTCAAAGAGGCTCATATGATCGAGCCAGAGCCAGCGGCGGGGCTGGATGTACGTAAGCTTACACTTCTTGGTCCGGGCCTTAATCACCTCAAAGTCGAACCGGTCGCCGTTCCACGAAAGCACCTGGTCGAATTGGTCCAACGTATCCCACATCGCCCGTAGCAACGTTGACTCGGACTCGTCGTTATCCTCCCCGAGCATCCCCCTAAACTCACGGCCGGTCTTGGCGCATACCAGGGTCCAACACAGCACACGGGCTTCTTCCTTGCGGGAGAAGGGCACCCGAGAGTCGGTTTCGATGTCTAGGTAGACGGCGCGGGGGCGTACGATCTTGCGGCCGGTGTCGGTTAGGTACCGGCGGGCCGGGGCTACGTCACCATCGTAGGTAAAAACGCCGCGTGTGCGGGGTAGGATCTCACACATCTTGCGGCAGACATCGCGTTCGGCGAACTTAACCCGCCAGAAGTCACCGTCGGCTTGGACCCCTACGACCGCCTCGGACTGACAGAGTTCGACGTATAGGTCGCGGGGCGTTTCGTCCTTCTTCAGAAATAGCGAGTGCTCGGCCGGTCGGCGGTTGAGCCAAACGCGGTCTCCCTTCCGCTCAATAAGCACTAACTCGTTTTTGCGGTAGTCAATATAGGCCGAAAGTAGACCGTCTTCCATCAGTCAAGCCGCTTGCGCGTAATACGAAGTATCAGGCTTCCGTCGGTGTCTTCGAGGACGCGATATCTTATTGCCACATCGTTCGATAGAACCTCCTCGCCAACCGGGTTATCCCCGATGCAGAAGGCGCGGTCGCCGCTATCATCGTCGGCCATCAATTCGATCGTCCGATCCGTCGCCGCCATGGCCAGGGTAATGGAATTGGCCGGTGGTAACCGATCGACCGGTTCGGGTCGCCCTTTCACGACGGCCACCGCGCGCTCCAAATCCCTCTTGGACGCGCCTTGGCGGGCTTGGTCTACCAGCCTGTCCCGGTACTCCGGAGGCACCTGGAGGGCCACTGCAAGCCGCGTATGGCCTATCTCTTTTACTTCCTTCTCGCTGAAGTGTGTGGCCACTTCGACACACTTCATAGCCTGGGTTCTACCAAGGCCGGCCTCGGCCCGGGTCCACTGCCCAAACTCGGCATACTTGGGCTTACCATCCTTGGTCTGCCGCATGCGCCACAATCCGCGGACGTGGACGTCGCGAAGCATGACCCCGAGTCGGTGGTAGTTCTTCGCCATCTCGTTCTTGAGCTTACGGATGGCCTCGACGGTATCGTCCAGGGACGCCTCGGTTAGGACTTCGACCTGTGCAAACCCGGTCTCAAAGGTTTTCATCCCATCAAAGTTGGTTGGCAACCGTTCGAGTTCAAACGCCAACTGCGTACCCTCTATCGTTCGTCCGTCGTCCAATTCAACCTCGGCGTCACCGCAGAATGGGCAACGTAGAAAATGTGTCGTATCGCTGTAGCCACCGCAGTCGCAGTCGACCAGTTCGTCGGGGTCGCAGTTCTGGTCGATCCAGGTGGCCATCCGTTCGACGCGGGTGTCCTGCGACCCGGTGCTTAGGAGTCCCAAGCGGGTAAGCTCTTCGTTCAGAACGTCGTGTCGTAAATCACGGGGAGAAATTCCCCAGACCTTTTTACCCATTGCGACCGGAGAACTGCTTGCATTCGGCTGGAAAGAATGACTTCCAGATAGATATCTTCTTCATGGTTGCGTTTCCCTTTCGGCAATTACACGTTACACACATGCTGGCACGATATTTTCGATGTCGTGTAAACCGCCGTTTGATAGTGCTAGGACGTGGTCCATCGTCAACCGATTGGACGCACAGCCGCAGTAAGCACACCGGTAATCATGAAGCTTGAGTATAATCTGCCACTGCTCTCCGTTTACCCCTCGTCCGCCCTTGCCTAGACGCCGACCGCGTGTACCGCTGCACTTTATCATCTCGTGACATTCTTTAAATGAACGGTTTGTATTCTGTTCTAACCAACGTCGTACCAACCACTTGGGTTCTTTAGACTTCTTGGTTCGATAGAAAACCCGACCATATTCTCTACGCGGTTCGGGGTTTTTCCAGTAATAGTCGCTACAGCGACTTCTGTCACAAGTCCTACATAAAGCGCCTACACGCGACTCAGGAGTCAACTCGACTTCACATCGCGAGCAAGTAGTTCGTCGATGACCCTTCTTTCCCACTTATACCCAGACGTACCCTTGGGTGGGTACTTCCGTCTTCCGCTCATCGTCCGAAATCTCGGACGCCGGAATGATCTTTACATGGCCACTTTTGATGTACTCGGGGAGTGTTACATATTCACCCCATGCGAGTTCTTTGCGCTTACGCTCGACGTAGCGTTCGCTATAGCCAGGCGTGGTTCCTTTACCGGGTTTCCAACCCTCGTCTTTTGGACATTCGGTACCGTCTGGTCGAAACCATGCGTATTCGCAGTTGCGCTCGAACGCGGTTGACGCTTCAAGCGTGTCGTCTTCTGAAATGCTGTAGTCTTCACCACAGCACGTACAGGTGACCCGGTTGGGATTACGACCGAAGCGGGAAAAGAAAACCGACTTGGCTTCGGCTTCCGGCGCTTCGATGAAAATGTGTCCCCAATCGAGCTTCTGATTCCCACCGCTGTGCATGTCGTGAAAATGCGTCCAAACCATACCCCATCTATGCCGCGATCAGGGCGTCCACGACTTTGCGCGCCAACGCAAACGCCTCGGAGTAAGACGCAATGCGTAACCCGAGTTCGGTACGACGGTCCAGAATGTCCATTGCGGCGGACGTGAGGTCGCCGTCAACCTTAACCACAATACGCACGGTCTCGCGAACCCGAACGTCGCCGGCAAACAACCGGTCGATCATGGCGATGTGCCGGGCCTTCTCCGAGTCCTCTTCCTGGTCGCCATCGACGATGAGCCACTCTTCAAACGGCGGACAGTCCGTAAGGGCGTGCGACGAAAGCCGCGACATGGCGATGGGGTGCCGGCTCTTCGCCCGGTCGTCCCGGCGTAACGCCCCGCGTTGCCGGTGCATCCACTTCTTCGCCCGGTTATTCGCGTTCCACTGCACGTATTGTTTCAGGGTCTTGCCGCGCGTCGGATCGTAATCCGGCAACACGGCGAAAACCGCGAGTAACATCTCTTGGACTACGTCTTCGAGCTCGACGTCGGCCGGACACTTCCAACGGCGCATCAGACCCATTGCCATCGAACGCCATTGGGACCGGGTGCGGCGTACGAATTCGGCGAACGACCCACCGTTACGCAGCCTGATGAGTGCTTCTTCCATCTGCCGCTATCTTTGACACGTTATGGGCAAGATGCAAGCAAAAAAAGCGATATTTATCCTACATCCAGGCCCGCGGCGATCAGTCGACTATGCAGCGCATCGGTGGACAAATCGGCGGCGTCAAGACCCGGCGGAAGTTCCACCCGGGTGACATCGGTCCAACGCTGTAGGACCTTGAGCGCACATGCTACGCGCTCGCCGGCTTTGTCCGGATCTGACGCGATTATAACGCGCTTGAATTTCGATAGCTTCGAGTAGACGGTGAGACCTGGGTTGGAACCACCGAGTGCGGCGACATAATCGGCCCCTGCTCGCTCACAGGCCAGTGCATTGAATGCACCTTCGGTGACTACGACCTGCGAATCCGCCTCGTCCTCGGGCCACCAACGCTCGCCAAAGATGACAGTGCGGTCGGGGTTGGTTTCGGGCTTGGGGGTGAGGTATCGTGGGCGGGCTCCGACCATCGTACGGGCCATGAAGCCGTGTAGGATCCCGGCCTTGTCATGAATAGGAAATATGACGCGGTTGGCTAATTCCCCATATGTTCCGACGTGAAGCATCCATCCGAGAATTTGGTGTTTAGTAACCCCACGACCTTCTAGGTAGTTTGACGACCAGTTGAATTTCCATTCGTCGTATGCGCGATTGGCAATTTTCACACAACCGTCGGGCAACCCCGTAAACTTCGGCTTACCCGCGAACCCACCGCCGACGCTAATCGTAAGTCTTTCCGGCACTGCCGAAACGGTATCGCCTTCGACCCCATTTGCGCGCAGCCACGCTTTGGCCGAATCCGTATCCAGGTTCAGGACTTGGCTAACCAGCGAAACAACGCCTCCGCCGGCTTGGCATGACCAACAGTGGAAAAGACCAGTTTCCGCCTGCATTTGCCAGGACGGATTACGATCGCTGTGCAGGGGACACTTGGCTTGGTACTCGCGGCCTACGCGCTTGGCATCGATGTCGAGCAGAGCGAGCAGACGTGGGACGTCGTAGGTTTTCATCGCTCTCTGTCTTCGAGCACTTTGGCGATTCTATTCAGGGCTGAAACGATTTGATTTCCCTGCCGATGCATCGTATCAAGAACATCCCAGATCAAAATCGAGGCGAGTGAGAACGCGACTATAAATACAATAAATATGAATTCGATGGTCATTTAAACTTTGCCCGCGCAATGATCTTTTCCTCTTCGAGCAGATTCAGAAACTTCTGATACTCAGAGGTCATGTACTCGCCGCTACGCTTATGGGGCGACGGGGTTGTCTCCATCGCCTGGGGCGACTCGACCGCCGTATCGACATCCCATGGGTCCCGCGGTTCGGGCTCTTCATCGCGCGCATAGGCCTCCACGATGTCTCGAATCTCGGAAGCAGGCTTGCGCTTGTACCGGCCTATCTCTCGCATCGGGTTTTCACCTTTTCGGGAAAAAGGGGACTGGGTCCAGACAGTTAGATGGATTTCTGAAAGGACCCGGTCCGCAGTCTGTACTTTGCTTTATGGCGCGGGGGCCACGTAGCGTTTGAGCTCGGCCGGCCGACAGTTGAATGTCAATCCGGAACGGGGATCGTGGTCAGCCTCAATGAGCAAGGGCCAATCGCCGTAGCGTTGCTTCAAGACGAGTATCTCGATGATATCCTTGGGTATCTCACGCCATAACCCGGGCACGTTACTCCCGAGGATTGTATCGGCAATTTGCACCCAACCACCGGAACCCATAATCGTTTCGCGGGATGGACGTTTATCAGGGCGATTCTCGACTTGCTTAAGGTTCTGCTGTGCCGTGAGAATCAGGTGCGTATTCGTTATCTTCGCGATGTCTTGGGTCCTGATAAGATTGGTCTTTTCCTCTTCTGGCCCCTTGAATTCGAAGGCTCGTTCCCACAAGTCCAACACGGCGACTTCGCAGGCGCTGTCGATGACCATACCGTGAATCGCCGAAAGCGCGTCTTCGTTGGCGTGCTTACCCTTGGTAACCGGTTGATCGACAAACCGTACGTAACTTGAGATCCGTTCTCGCTCGACCGCGAGAGCGGTCCTATCTTCTCGAGATAGCAGACCAGAAAGCATTTTGGTGCGATCCAATCCCAAGGACATACAAGCAAACAAGTTGCAGAGCATGTCCGGAGGCATTTCCCACGCCCCCATAAGAACCTTGCGGCCCAATCCTTTATCGCCAATTCGCGGAATCCCAGGTCCTTGGTGCAAGGCGATTTGTCCAGAGATGAGCGATTTACAAGCCCCGCTAACAGCGGTTATTACAGTAATCTTCCCTGGCATCGTACCGGTCGTCAGTCGCCTAGTACCGTCATCGTTCAGGTCCAATCCGGGAATGCCAAACGGGTAATGCTCGTCGGCGAGCTCGTCTAACAAAGCCTCTGCCCGGTCACGCAGCCGACGCGGGTCGCTCATCAAGCCGCGGTATCCCGAGCCCCCCTCGAGCGACGTAGCCACGGATCGTGCCATCGCACGCACCCGGTCGGCCGGAGCGGCCGTATCCTGCAACGTCCGTAATAGCTCGGGGAGTGGACCGCGTACGCATTCAACCCGTGCTCGGTCCCAAAGCAGCATCTCGACGTGGTGCTTAAGGTTTGGCGGCACCTCGGTCCGGCTGGCTAGTAGGGTCTCGAGATACGGCGTGTCCGCCTTACCACCGGTAAGCTGGTGCAGGGTTGCGATGTCGAACGCTAGGTCACGACGTGCGATTTCCGTCAACCCTTCCCATATTACCTGGTGCTCGTCGGCTAGGAACACATCGGGGCGCAATCGCTGCGTTAAGCCCTTGCGGACTTCGGTGTCAATACAGGCTGCGATGACAAGAATTTGTTCATTCACGGCGTCTACGTGAATATCAAGCTTATCCAGCTTCGGCGTCGGACGTTCGGGGATGGGCGCGGGGCCCTCGATCGGGCGTCGCTTCACTTTCCCTTCGACGCGAGTACGCGCTTCACGTGCTCTTCGAGCTTATCGTAGAACATGAGGCTGGCCCAGCCGTCGACCATGAGACGGGCGCGCTGGAATAGCTCGCTCGGTGTTTCACCACCCGTTCCATCGTCATTCATGTGCAACGGGCCGAGTCGGACGATCACCGACGGCAATTCAAACGAATTGTACTGAACGGGACTGTACTTCTCTGTACCCGAGCTTACTTCGATCTCGTGGATGTTCAGTTCCTGGCAGGTGCGCTCGGGCGCGCCCGGCTTCGTTTCGGCGGGCGCGGCTTGTGGTTTGACGATACGTTTCATCTTGGCCTCAGTCGTGGATAAACGCTTTGTGGTCGCCGTCTACGGTACGTAGCTTGGCCCAGTACGCGCGTTCGGCCGCGGTAAGGCTTAGGGCCCGTCCGGACGAAAGGAACGCATCCGCGGCGGCAAGGCGCATCTCATCGCGAACCGTACCGGACACCCGCCCGCAGCTCATGGTCCCGTCCACGTAACACGAGAAAGCATGACCATTTACGGACCCATCGAACCGTCTGTCTGCAAAGTCAATCTTCATAGTCGTTTCCCTGCTCAATTATGGCTTTGACAGCCGAGGTCGTAAGGGTTTGCCCGTCGAGCCATGTTATGATGCAGCAGGCTCCTTCGACGATACGTTTAACCGCGTTGTACGGTTGCCATTTACCATCGACCAGACGTCTACTTCCCTTCCCGAGCCCTGGTTTTCGGAATAGCTTCCGGATCCGGTGGTTGGCTTCGTCTATCTGATAGATACTGCCGTTTTCGGTCGTCACGACTAGGTACTTAGGCTGCATTGCCCGACCCCGGTTTGAATACCCCCAAGCAGTAGGCCCGGTGGATGTCGGCGGCCTTGCGCAGCGCATCGACGATTTGCCGGGTTTCGTCCGGAAGCGTCGCCAGGCCGTAAGGTCCCGGGTCCCGCTCGATTTCGTTTGCCATGTCGAGGGCTCGCTGGATGGATGGTGTGAAAACCTCGTCGCCGATCTCAATACGGATGCCGTCTTGGGTCACGCGCACCCGGACCCGTATCGAAGAGGGCGGTGGAACCGTATCCTTCATCGCCCGATACCCATGCGGGCCATGGCGTGGCCGGCGGAGATTACAATTGGGTCCGCGTTGTGGATATCGTTGGAGTCGTCGAAGTCCGCGCGGTCAACAGCGGAAGATGTGTCATAAACACACTCGGACGTATCTTCGACACACCAGCCAAAGCCCTGCAACGCACCACCCCAGTACCAGGCGTAGATACACCCACAGGGACCCTTAAGCAGGGTCATCGCTTCTTTCTTCCCGAACAGTCTTGCCATGTGTCCCCTATGCCGCCGGTTTCTTGGACCGCAGCGCGGCGTCGAATGCGTCGTCTACGGCGGCGTGGGCAAGCTCTCGGTCGTTCCTACACGCCTCGACCATAAGCATCGCCAGCGCCTTGCCGAAGGGCATCTTCGGGTCCTTCCTGGCCGTGGTCTGCGCACAGGCAAGTAACGCGACGGCGATTTCCCTTGGATTTGCGATGCGCCCCGAGGCAGCCGTGTAATTGACCAATCCGTCAACCAAGGCGACCTTGATCTTGGACAAAAGCACTACAATCGGCGGTTCGCCGGACATCACTTCCCTCTGCGCCGCTCGGCATGTGTCTTTAGCCACTCCTTTACCTTCTTGGGCGAGCCGTGACAGGCGCTTGGGGCGTAGTTGTAGATCCACGAGCAGAGCCCGTGTAGGCCCACCCGGGAATTTAGGTCGGCCCGCGACAGGGCACCGAAGAGGTCGTTCTCGAGCACGCACTTGAGAAAATCGCCGGTCGGGATACCGCGCTCGATGTAAAGCCTAAGCCCTTCCCTAAGATGTTCGGGCACGTGAACGCTAAACTTCAGTAGGTCGTCATCGTCCATTGTGTAGGTGCCTTCTTCGGTCCATGTACGGTAGGTCATGATCTGCGACGCCTTGTAGATTTGGTAACAGTGCCGTAGCCGTCGCCGTAGCCGTTGCCGTAGCCGTCGCCGTTGCCGTAGCCGTAGCCGTAACCGTAGCCGTAGCCGTCGCCGTCGCCGTAGCCGTAGCCGTAGCCGTTGCCGTAGCCGTTGCCGTAGCCGTTGCCGTTGCCGTAGCCGTTGCCGTAGCCGTTGCCGTAGCCGTCGCCGTAGCCGTAGCCGTAGCCGTCGCCGTAGCCGTAGCCGTCGCCGTTGCCGTAGCCGTAGCCGATCGGTTTCATGACTTGGTTCCCCAGTTATCTGGAACCGGAACACGGAAGATTTCGCTATCAGCCGGAATCTCTACATCGGCACATGGGCGCAGATCCGTCTTAACCAATGGATTAGCTACCATCGCGGCGAACCCCTGGCCCGTCCACGAGAAGACGTGCAATGCCCTGGTGAGAACGATCTTCCCGGGCTTCGCGGTCTCATCGACATCGCCTGCAAAAATCCATCCTCGATCGACCACCACTACAGCGCGTTTACCCGGTTTGGGTTGCACAGCTTCGACCGAATCGGCTTTGATGTACTTAACCCCGTTAATCGTAAGTTCGGTCACTTCTTGTTTCATGGTTCCTCTTTTTGCAAACAGACCCGTATCTCATGCGGCGTAAGTTGGTCCTTGGCGTCACCCGGGTGGCGGTTGCATCGGCGGCACTTGCTCTTCTTGCTTTTACCGTCTACCGAAACGGCCCACACAAGGACGAAGACACCGTCGCGCGAGAGGCAATGCTTAACCGGCATTGTCCGGCCACTCGTCTGGGTTACAGCCGTGGGTATCCAGCCAAATGCGTGCCGCTTCGCCCTTAGGGGTCAACCAACCGGCGCTGACTACACCACCGTGCTCGGTAAACTCGAGCTTATCCAAGCAATATAGAGAAACCCACGATAAACCGGCTTGTGGTGTGTCCTCGTCGTTCAGACCCAACCATTCCTGAAACTGTTTACGGTTGGGCCAACTCTTCTCAAACGGCACATCGTAGTCCATCGTGTAGTACCAGAGCAACCAATGCAGCATCGTTAGAGCCGTTTCGGGACTCCCGCATCCACAAATCGGTAGATCGGACCAAGGATCGAAATTCATATTTCTAACTCCTCTAGGACATCGTGTCGGAAGAAGCCGGCACATCGCACCGAGCAGAACGCGCGTTTGGACTTCGCCGGCAGATCATCCCCACAGTACAAACACCATCCGCACGGCGCGGGCGCGAACGTACAGCAAAGCGCCACCTCGCCCGCGGTTCCGCATTTACGGCCACACGCCGGACATTGCGAAGGCCGGGCATACCCAGTTACAGCCATTGCTTAAGCCCCAGGACCAGGTCGCAGTACTGCGCCCGAACTACATCCGACGGGGTCAACCCTTTGACCTCGGTTAGACGTTTGATGGTCTGAAGCCGGGTGGTAAGGGCTCTGGCAAGTTTGATGGCCGACTGCATTTCCGAGTCGAGCCGGGCGTCGGGTGGCTTGCCCACCGCGGCGACGATCTCTTTGGTTTCCTCGTAGGTCTTACCCACCACCTGGGCTACGACTTCGGTCTGGACTTCGGGGTCCTTGATCTTGATGATCTCGTCGACCTGGCAGGTCTTGAGTTCGGCGCTTGCGTGGGCTGCGGCGACGGCGGGTGCCGCCCGTTGGACCCTTGCTTTCGCCTGGGCGACCTTCCTGGGACTACACTTGAGTTCCTTGGCGACTTCCTCGACCGCGTTCGGCTTGGTCCCCTCAAATGCAAAATTTGCATTTGGCGTTGTTTCTAAGACGGCGGAATTGCTCAGTTCCGGAAAATCGGACCCCCCGAACTCGTCGGCCGCGCCGTGCATCTTGTCTGGGTCGACGCACGGTGGCTTCTTCGGCTTCGACGGACGCTGCGCTTCCTTGATCACCCGGTTTTTGGGATCGAGTTGCTTGACGATCTCGATCCTTTCCGTGACGAGCCGGTCCCACTCGTACGAGTCGACCTCGACCCGGGCGATATTTTCATCGATGTGGCGCAGTCGGGACCGGAGCGGGTCGTGTCGGTAAACCCGCACCCGTATGGTCTTTTTCTTGAGCAGGATGTGCGCGTGGATGCGGCCCTCGCCGGCATCGACCCGGTATTTCCTAGGCGTTGTTTCGTCCTGGGCAGAAATCCGATGGACAATCACCGGGTTAAGCATCCCGTTCAGGGCGATGGAGTCGGCGATACGGGCGATGTGCCCTTCGTCGTGTCGCTTGGGGGCGTCAAATTCAAGGTCCCTAATCGGCACGTCGAGTTCGGCTTCAAAGTCGTCATCGGTCATCGTAATGTCCTTTCAGGTCCCGTAACGCGACACTGTCTCATATGTACACGACCGGCCGGGAGGTCAATGTAGGTAAGTGCGAATTATTACCCACCGTCATCGTTTTTCGGACCCAGTTACGTGGTATTTCCGACAAGCCGGACATCGGTATACCCGTAACCGGAAACCGGCGCTGCGGTGCGCCATCTTCGCGGCACGTTCCGAGACATAACCGCGTTTTCCAGTATCACTGCAATTGTACCAGGCGTGTTCTGGGTCAAGGACGGGGGGCATGTATGGGTCGGTCATGGGGTCATCTGAACGTCTACATGCCGCGCGCGGCATTTTAGTGTTTAACAAACAATTAGAAAATCACCGAGACTCAGAAAGCAGCGGGCAACCGGCCGGTGAGCTAATGCAAAGAAGATCGGCAAATAGCACGGTGCAAGGAATCGCAGATTGTTCCACTTCCTGGAGGAAACCCACGCTCTCCCTTCGTACGCTATCTGGGAGAGGGTCAGGTCCTCTAGAGGAAGACTCCAGAAGACGCATAACTGGTCCGGGTAACCCTCGGAAGAACCATCAACCCCCGTCTGCGATCCGCTGCTCTGATTCCTCTCGATGAATCACATATCCGGAAAAAGGAATTTCGACTTGGGCGTTAACAATTCCCACCCGGTAGCTCGGGGCCATTACTGAGTCGAGTTCTCTAAAACCGGAGAACAGTCGTAAGATAAACATAAAATCTCTGTAAGTCCTTCACCTAGACGGGTAACCCGGATAGGGAAGGCAAGGAGATTAAAGGGGGGTGATCTACCATCCGTCCCAATTTGAACAATGAAGAGACGAATCAAGACGTCAAGTCTAGATCGAATGGAATTGACCCTAGCTAGGGAAATACGCGAGATTCGCGGAAAACCCGTTCCCATGACACAAATTGAGAAGGAATTCTCAAAAATGCTCGACGGCTGGTTTCAACGTCAGTTTCATCCACAGATCCCGTTCGGCCCATATCGGGCAGACTTTTTGCATTTCGGTGGGCTAGTCGTTGAACTGGACGATACGTCCCACAACGGCCGCGACGATCACGACGCGAAGCGGGATCGGTACTTTTCTAAGTATGGGTTTGTTACATTACGAATAAAAACCTCAGAATTCAGACGAGATCGTGCGGCTAGCCTTCAAAGGATCAAATCCTCCCTTGTCGATCGACTCTGTTCGGGGAAACCTTGTAGAGTTCCGATGGTTGGGGAATTTATTCCGAAGCCGAGCTGTCTAAATCGTGTCCGGGTTAAACCACTCGAAATTGACACGATGCCCAAACCGAAAAAGCCACCCGTCGCGTCGAGCTTCGAGTAACGCCGCATGTAACCTAGGTTTCGTACACCGATTGTACAAATCCAACCCGTCCAACCGCGGCATGTGTCTCGGTATGGACCCAACGGACGAACTCAAAAAATTACTCGACGAAGTACTTGGCAAAGAGGGATTAGAGTCGATCAAGAAATCGATCGACGTATCCCGTGCCGTCGGCGACGCCCTTGCGGCGTGGATGAGCACCCCAGAGAACAAAGCCCGCGACGGGCGCATCGTGTTCGGCGAAGTGATGGCCGGCCTCATGTGCGCCGCCGCATCCCTGCAGTCAACCACGAAAGAGACCCCTCTCGAATGTGGGAACAGATTTGCCCTCGGGGTGCAGTTGGCTTCCCAGGCCAGCCCGGTTCACTACCTGGGTAATGCGTTCAAGCAAGCGGTGTTCGATATCGTCGATGCCGAAAAGGCCGACAAGACCCCGACACCAAAACCGCCGACCGACCTCGGACCGGGGTGGAACTGATGCGCCCCCTACGCTTCGCACTTGGCGTTGCGCTCGTCCTGGTCCTTACCGGGTGTGCGTCTAATTCCGCTGACACTGGAACTACCCCGCCCCCGGGCGCATGTGGACCATCTTCGTGCCCGTTGCCCCCGCCGCCACCCGAAACCACGTGTGATCGGACCATCGACAACTTGACCCGGATCGGCATGTTCTACATCGCCGAGGTGGACCCGCCGATAACCGCCCACGATCGTGCACTTTTCTGCAAATCCCTAAGCAAGAACTACGATCTGGAATGCATGGCCCGTGCCCAGAACGTCATGGAGGCGTCCCAATGTCGAAAGGTCCAGGTCTCGGCCTAACCCACGTGATTACGTTCGCACTCGCGGTCTTCCTTGGGGGTCTGCTGGTCGGGTATACGTTCGGGCTATCCCGGGGGCTACGCCTTTTCGCCACTGGTACCGTGGAATGCCCGTAATGACCTCTGGGCGGCCCGTGGTTGGGTTTTGATCCGTCGGATAGGGTCAGGCCTCGTCCGGACCCAAAGCGCGTTATAACGCGACTACGGCGACCGTACGACCGTAACGGGGCCACCGACCCCCACACAGTGCCGACAGCAGGCCTCTACCACCCGGGTGACACGGGTACGCGGGGACACGGATTCAGTAAGGGCCAGCCCGACCAGGGCCGCCATCGAAGCCGACCCCGCCGCCGCATACCCCGTGGCAACCCGATCCGATAGGTAACCCGAAGAGTCCAACACCCAAAGTTCACCCGATATGCCCAACAGACACTCCCATTCCACCTTCGACGAAGAGTCGGTCTCCAAGCCGTCTTCCTTGAAGAGCTTGCGTAGTGCCGGCATTAGGTCGCGTACGACGTATGCGGCCGTTTCGGCCTTGGCCGGCCGTTTGGGGGCTTTGAAGTCGTACCGTACGAGCTCGCAAGGCCGGCAGTCCCCGGCCCAGCCCCATACCAAACCGTCCTTTTCGTATACCTTGGGTAATGAAATCGTATACTTAAGGGTTTTGGTGCTGACCTCGGAATCGCCCGCCATCCAAACCACTCCGTCCTTCACGACCGAAACGATGCAAGTCATTGGGGGATACGATACCGCGTTCGCGGGTCATAAGAAGGTTGACAGGACCAAACGCGGTATTATCGATTTGGATATGGAGAAGGCGAAGTGACCGACCCCCGCAAACTCATCCAGGAGGCGAGGGAGCTGGATGCGAAGGCTACGAAGGGGCCGTGGACGCCGTATCGATGTCACCACGTTTACGACGCCAACGAATCATGCGAGGTTCGTGGGTTCGGAACGTCGGGCGTAGCGGTCACGATCTTCGGTGACGGTGCACGTGACGAGTGCCACCACATCGTCGGGACAGCGGACGCAGCCTTCATCGCCCACTCCCGCACCCTCCTGGTCGAGTTGGCGGATGCGCTGGAGAAGGCGTTGGAGGGAAGCGATGTCGATTGAGAGCGAACTGGCCTTTGCGGAGGAGTTGCGCGAATTGTTTCAAAACGAGCGATCGCGCCCGATTACCGTGAACGAAGCCGCAAACAGAATCCACGCGCGAGATGCGGCCGTTCGAGCCGAAGCCAAGAGAGGTCTGGTTGCGCGAATTCGCGAGCTGGCCCGGTGCGATGTCGGGTCCGAATACCAGGACAACATGATTTTCTGGGTCGCGGACAGGCTCGAACGGGAAATCAAGGCCTTGGAGGGTGGGGGCGATGGGTGAGGTAGCCTTGTGTGTTGCGGCGGCCGTTCTTGGTCTCGGGATAGGCACGGTGGCTGGCCTGCTCCTGTGGCCGCTACCGAAGCGCACCCGGCGCTGGAAGCAGCGTTCGAGCCAAAACGGTCAAGAAAAATGACCCAAAAACCGCAGCGCCAGCTTCGTCTCTGGGGCGCCATCCCAGAGGGCCTCAAGGTCGTTTCCTACGGAGGTGGGGTCAACAGCGTGGCGGTGCTGCTACGCCTCCACGAGCTCGGTGTGACACCGACAGCCATCGTCATGGCTGATCCAGGATCCGAGCATGCCGCGACTCACAGCTACCGCGACGCCGTCCTCCCAACCTGGTTGGATAGCGTTGGATTCCCTCGGATAGAGGTCATCAATCGTATCGACGAAGGGCAGCACAATGCTCGGGCCTGGCGCCTCGAAACGCTGCACGATGAATGCGTTAGGACGCGCTCGCTCCCGAGCATCGCTTACGGGTGGAAAAAGTGCTCCGCAAAATACAAGGGTGACACGCAGCGATGGTGGTCGGCGCGCCAAGACTTCGCCCAAGCCGAATGGGCCGCCGGCAGAAAGCTCGTGAAGGTTATCGGCTACGATGCGGGCGAGGAGCAGCGGGAGCGCGTCGCATTCGCGAATCCGTGGGAGCAAACCCGCTTTACCCCATGGTACCCGCTGATCGAAGCCGGTATCGACCGCGATGCCTGCGAGGAGATGATCGTCAAGGCCGGACTGCCGCTGCCTCCCAAGTCAGCTTGCACGTTCTGCCCCAATAACAAGCTGGAGGAATGGGAAGCTCTCCGACGAAGCGATCCGGCTGCGTTCGCGGAGGCTGTAGCCATGTCGCGCAACGCTGAGGTCAATAATCCGGAGGTGGTCGGCTTGATGCGCTGCAATCCGCACGGGAAGCGGCAGTTACACGTCTGGGCCGATGGCGGTTATGACGGAGATAAACTCGGTGGAAGCGAGGACTCGATGCCATGCGAGTGTGCGCTGTGACCTAGGGGAAGCGCCTCGGTGAAGTGAAGTGAAGTTGGGTCAAATGGATGAAGTTGAGCATAGGGACGGCATAGAGGGACCAGAACCCGTGCGGTACTGGGCGGAGCGTGTGGTCGGCTACGCGCCAAACATTGAGCCGTGCCGCGAGCTGCGTGAGATGCTGATCGCTAACCATCCGCACCTGTTCTACCTGATCGAGTCGTTGCGCCAAGCGCTGGAGCGCGAGCGTCATGCGAAGTGAAGTCGCTGTGGTCTTCTGCGACCCCTGCGGGCGTCGGCTTGATCGTAACGGGTACGGGTGGCGGTACACGATCGGCGGGCGCATCTGCCGATTCTGCCTTGGAGTGCGTTGGCTCTCGGATGCAGGCAAGGGCCCATTCGACTGTCCAGAATGCGGCGCCAGGGAGCCTAGCAAGTGCTCCTGCCTGGCGCCGCCCATCGACGACCACTGCCCCCATTGCGGCGCTCCCGATGCATCCACCTGCTCGCCGCACTGTCCAACCCGCGGGCACGACCCGCTTAACCCGAATGATGAGCCGATCTGAGTGACCCCCGGTGAGTGAGATGCAAGGGAACGACATATCCGAACCGAAACCCTACTGGGTGAGCTTCGAGTCATACCTTCGCGGGTTCGAGTACCACGGGCCATGGTGGATATCCGGCGAGACCGAAGACGGCGCCAAGCTGGTCTGCGCGGCCGTGATGGCAACGGACGAAGAGGATGCGCGGCACACCATCTACGCAAGCTTCGATGAGCCGCACTACGAAGGGCCGAACTGGTTCCGCTTCGTCGAGGTGCGACCCGCATCCTGGAACCCGTTTGGCGACCGGTTCCCAAAAGCCGACTGGATGAAGTGGCCATGGCCGACGTGAGCAGGGGAGGTGAGGGATGACAGACGCTGAATTGCTGGCCGAAATCAGGCGACAAGCCCACGGGTGCAAACATGCCGATTCGGCGTGTGGACTCATTTACTTCATCAACAACCACGATGGCGCTGGCCATTGGCGATCCTGGCGGTGTGAAAAGCACAACTACAGCGGCAGCGGAGCGAAGTTCGAGTGTCCCAAATGCTTGGAGGCGAAGTTATGAGAATCAACGTTTACAGCCAGGAGCTAACCGACGAGACCGAGCTCGTCGCCAAAAAGAGCAATACGGGGATCACGTACCACGCGGTCCGGATGCTGCTTCACTCGTCGCCGAAGCTGCACCATCCGCCGGCCGATGACGATCGCAGCGCCATCACGTTCTGGCTGCCAAAGTCCAAGGCTCGGCGTGAGGATTTGGCGACTACGCTCGAGGTGCTGGCGCAAATGGTCCGAGAAGCGCCGCCCGAAACGGGGCTCGATTGACCCCCGGCAGCCTGGGCGGAGGGAGCAAGTGAAGCACTGCGATTGCTGCCAGCGCGATGTGCCGGACAGCCAGTGGGACGGCATCTATTCGGCCTGCGACGACTGCGCATGGTGCCACTCGTTCCAGTGCGAGCCTTGCTGCCATGGGGCGTGTCACCCACAGGGACAGCGCGTCCGCCCACCCGCAACCGAAGGAGACGATGATGGCGACGACGTGATCGCCCGATGGCGCGAAGCTTCCGGTTGCTTGGGGTCGCGCAAGATTGACGTGCTGGAAGCGGGGGAGTCGCTCTGCGCCGAAGTCGAACGCCTACGCCGCAACGTCCGCGAGCTGCGCAGCGGTTGCAAGATTCTTCTCGGCTACGTCGGGGACAATCGAATGCGCGACATTCTGGAATCGATGCTGGAGTTGAGTAGCTCCGCCCTCGAAGAAAGCGAGAAGGAATGACCGATGATAAGCCCGAGACGTCGAACTCGTTTCTGGCAGACCATGAGCGGAGGCTCGCCAAGCTGGAAGAAACGGTGGCCGACCTTCGCCGCGGTCAGCACCCACACGCGGACTTTTTCGCCGGCATGCGAGAAGCGGCCGAGCCTACCCCGCCCCCGGCCGAGCCCGAGACTTTCGCCCAGCTCGGCGCTCGGGTATTCCACAAGCGACCGGTTGAGGCCGAGGGGGAGATGCAGCCGGCGGAGCTATTCGCAGTGGACATGGTCGATGCGGCGATGAACCCGTGCCGAGAAGGATCCTGCGAAGTGCTGGCGCGTCGATGGGAAATCGCCATCCGTGCCGACGAAAGGCGGAAGCTCAAGTCCCCGACTCCCGAAATGGTCATGGCCGACCGAGAGGTGATGCGGCGGTTTGATGAATTGCGCACCAAGCTCGAAGCCGCCGAGCGCGAACTCGAATCGGTTAAAGACGTGCTCATTGGCGCCGATGAAGACTTCGGACCGACGCCAGACACGACTCCTGCCGACGTGGTCAAACGCTTGCTGACCGAACGCGACTCCGCGCTCCGCGAACTCGAGAGGGCGCGGGCGCAGCTAGCCGCGGTCGAGGCGCTGCTCAAACGCTGGGAGCCGACACACGCGATCCGCTCGGACATCCCCGGACTGATGTACGCGCAGCTGCGTGATGTGCTCGAAAAGCCCTAACCCTTCCGCTCCGGCTTGGTCGGAGGCTCGCTCGCGGGGAAGCCTACATCCGATCCAACGAAGGCGTCGGAATAACCGCGTCGAGCGCCTCGTCATCGTCCGCCGGCTTAAGATGGACGAACCGGCAGTCCCCGAATGGGAAACCCGGGGTGCTTTCGAACATGACCTGCATGGGCGCCCCGTCGTCACCGCGGATGCCGGCGCCGTAGCGGGCAAACGAGTCGACCCCGATTACACTGCCGTTTACGACGATCGTGGCGATTCCGGTGGGCATCGTGAACGGTGTATGGAAGTGGCCATATCCCAACACACGCACCGGTTTGGCAAATTCGCCGCTTGCGTTGATCCGATGGATGGTTTCTACCATCGGCTTGATATTGAGCGACTTGCCGACGTTTGAAATGCTCGGTCGGACGTCGCCATGGGAAAATAGGGCCAGCGCGTCCCCGCCGGGTAGTTCGACCACGCCTTCGCCCGTCTTCGGTATTTCGAAGGAAATGCCGGGCGTGTCTCGAAACGCCATTTTGATGGCGAGGTAGATCGAGCTCGAGTGGTTGTCCCATCGTTGGGATACTTGGCGTTCGCGGGTCGCCCGTTCGTGGTTACCTGGAAGCCCGATCACCCGGATATTGGCAAAATGTTGTTTCAGGTAGTCTAGAAACGCGACAAGGATCGCCGCCGCACCGTGTATCTGCTCCGTAAGCAGGGTTACACCGCGGTCGTCCAAGTGAATGCGACCGCAGATCATGTCGCCGTTGAAAACCACCAGCAGGTCGGTCTCGTCACGATGGTATGGTTTCCAATCGGAGATTTGAGTGGCGAAAAGGGCGAAGCGGCGGGCGGCGATAGTCCAATCGAACGCGCTACCGGGCACCTCCTTTGGGTCGACGATGAGGCCTAGGTGGGCGTCCGATACCATCGCGGTAAGAAGACGTCGACCGGGCGCCCCGGGTGGGATGTACCGGGTCGTCGAAAGCCGCACTGGCGACGTCGCAAACGCCTCCGTAATCGATTTCTGGACAACGTTGCCGAGATAGTCCCTTTGGCCCAAAGCGCGCTCCAGACGCCGCGTGTAGGCGACGCGGGCGGCCAACCCTTCGCGGTCGGCCAGATTGGGCTTTACGGTCGGTTCGAAGGCGTCTTCGACGATCTTGGCGTAACCGCCGTAGCGGGTGAAATCGTCGGCGTTACAGGGCGTACACTTTGCGACTTGACTGGCCGTGAGGTCGTGTGCATCTGTGTCGTTGAGTGCTGATGCCGTCTTCACGAAGCCTACGAGGTCCGACAGACCCGGCCCGGTCTGGACCAACGGCTGCGACATCAGGTAGTCGCTCGGCGGGCGCTCGCCGCGGGCAAGCAGGGCGTGTTTCAACGCAGACGAGGAAACTTGTCGTCCGAGCGTGCGCGATATCTCGACCGCGGCATCTAGAACCGATGTGTGCCGCCGGAGAATATGTTTTGCGAGTTCGACTTGTTCGGAGCTCCAGCGCGATATGGCCATTAACGGCTATTATGGTGCGACACGCGGCATTTGTTCAGGGGAAGTACGAGGAGAGACATGCAGGACCTTAAAGAACTGTTGAAGAAGTGGCGGACGGCCCAGAAAGCCGGTGACTCTGGGCCGCTCGCAATTGCTCAGGAGATTATCGCAGTTGGCGAATCGGCCGTACCCCAACCCGAAGAGTTCAGTCTTTCCGCCGACTCTCTCTGATCTCGCGCTCTAGGCCGGCGAAGCGCTGTTCGAATTCTGCTCGGCTTAGCATTGCAGTACGCATTTCGCGTAGCTCGACATGAATGAGTTGGATAGTTTCAAGCTTGCCGGTAAGTGCCGTAAGGGCGACATCGTGTGCCACGTCCTTCTTCTCAAGCGAATCCACCTTTTGGACGATGGTGTCAAAATCTTTATCTCGTCGCCGCTGAATATAAGCCAGCATCGGCAACAAAACTAGCGATATTACACCGCTAAGCAATCCGATTACGGCCGCGACAATCAAGCCGGTTGCTGTTGGTTCCATCACAGCCCTGCCGCATATCGGGACTTAGATCCGACCACACCGTCTGCTACGAGCCCGTGTGACGCCTGCCATGCCTGCGTCGCCTTCTTCGTCTTCTGTCCGTAAATCCCGTCGACCTTGAGTCCGGCGCCGTCTCGGTTAAGTACCGCCTGCCAGACCTTGACGTCATCGCCGTGGACACAGAACTTCAGCGACCGTACTTCGGGTTCCGTCACCCGGGTGACATCGGAACCGCCGTCGCCCCCCGGGGGAACTATATCGGGAATCATCGGAACGGTGGCAAGGTCCTGCTCTTCGGGGATGCCGAGTTCGTGTTCGCGGATTTTTAATAGGTCCAGGCGACCAATGATCTTGTTGTTCGCAATGCGCCAGTTTCCCTGGGCGTCCTTTGCAACCGTCTGAGACATATATAGACGGCAGCTCGGTCCGGGTGGCTTTCCATTTACGGCATGGAACTGGCCATAATTCGCCGTATCACAGCTTACCGGGTTGCCGTTTGGGTCGTAGGAGATCTCGGTTACTATCAGACTATGGGGTCCGAACCGGTTTAGAACCTGGACTCCGTCGCCAATACGGATGTCCCAACTACAACCCGGCCAGTAGCCGCGCCAGGCGTAGGCGGCGAATCTTTTTACACGGGTTAAGTTTTCACCTGGAAGCCAAGTATTTCCGCCGTCTTTACGGTTGGCCCAAGGACACTTCTGCTTCAGGTCGACACATTCGAGCGCCAGCCTAGACAAAAGATCTTCGCAGCAGGAGAGGTACTGACCGTGACCGTCTTTCATGGTCCATCGCCCTTCCGTTGTTAGGCGGCCGAACCCCTCGGGATCCTCGTAAATCGAAAACCCCGTGGTACCACCACATAGTTCAATTGCGCGACTAGAAAGGGTTCTTCGGTTCACCTACCAAGGGTATGCTACGGGGATTGACAGAACAAACATAGGTCTTATCAAAGTAGTTGTGCTGGGCATGGCCCTGCGGGGCGATGCAAGGTCTGGTTTGGCCGTGTATGGCAAGGTCGGGCTTGGCGCGGCAAAGCAAGGAATGGCTCGGCTGAGGACCACGATGAAAACAGTAAAAGTAGTGATCGAAGGTACATCCCCGTATTTAATGCATAAATTTAGTGACGAAGCGGCGGCAGGGCGGACAACTCGCGCAACATTGGTTGAACAGAGGGTTCCTCGCGAAGAAGCCGAAAAGGTCGCTTATAGGGACCAAGACGGCGGGCTGTACTTCAACGGGTACTCAATCGCCAAAGCAATCGCTTCGGCCGGAGGGGCCCACAAACAACGCGGGTCTCGGAAAAGCCTGAAATATGTTGTCCCGGCCGCGGTTCGGATCGTAGATGACGCAGTAAAACTACGGAAACTAGACGGTCGAGTCCAGAAGGATTTTGAGGTCGATTCTAGACCGGTTACAATCCCTGCTACCAAAGGTCGGGTGTTACGGCATAGGCCCAGGTTTGACGAATGGCGGGCGGAATTCGAACTCAAGATTTTCGAGAATCTTATTGAACCAAAGACGGTTCATCAACTGCTCAACGAAGCTGGCGAGCAGGTTGGAATAGGAGATTTCCGACCTGAGAAATCTGGTCCATTTGGCTGTTTTCGCGTTGTCGAGTGGAAAGAGCTAGTATAATTAGCAGACGTCTGGAACGGTTATAACAACCGCCGTATCCGCATCGGTTGCCAAGGCCGCCGAAGACTCCCCTCCCCCCGACGCCAGTGTACGTAAAACTCCGGTCGTAGGTTCAAGTGCGACGGTCGATTCGGTCGGCTTCTGTAGACTAACGTTCAAACCCGCGGTTACGGAGATCGCCCTAGAAGCCGGGGCCAGTGGCACCAGGATGGCCGTAGATGCGCTTTGGGGGACCAGGGCGATGCTTGCAGCCGTCCCAACGACAAGCCCCGCGGTGGCGCTTGTAAAGACGCTCGGCGTCCGAACCAGATCGGTAAAGGTGGTCAGGGACCGTTCGGTACCGGCCAGAACGACCAGTTCGGGGTGTATGCAGTCGGCTACAACCTCCGGAGAAAGCCAACCCAGCCATGCCAGATCGTTTAGAATGCTGGAGCTTACGCCCTCGGTCGCGACGCTTAAGGGTACAATTGCCACGTCGCCCTTAGGTGCGGGTAACGGTTACAATCCCGCCGCTCTCGGATATCACTTGGTTAATCGTATTGCCCGTCGCCGGAACCCGTCGGTAAGTAGTTCCGACAACAAGAGGTTTGGCCGGATTTAGGCCGAGCAGTTCGTACATCTCGAGCAACATCAGGTTCTGGGTCGGCGAGAGGGTCCCGGGGAGCGAGTCGATTAAGAGCATAAGATCCGCGTCGTCTCCGATCACAGAAGCGCCGTCGTCGACGTGGTATTCAATTGACAGGAATTGACCCGCGGTCAGGGATGAAACCGCCGAAAGATTGACTGCTCTCTGATAGTGGCCGCGCTCGACCTCCTGCATGGTCTGGTATTTCTCACCCCAACCGCTCGTTTTGAACGTATTGCTGTTGAAGTCTAGGAAACTGTTCAAGGTAGACGCATCGCGAATCGCCACGGTTGGAGATTTTCCCGTAACTCCGCCCACACCCTCTTGTGATATTGTCAGATCGAGCGGAACCGCGGTTGCAGTGCGAAGGGCAAGTAAAAGTCCTGACATTTTAGGCCGTTCGTCTCCACATGTATATCTTAAACCGTTCGTGCTCTAGTCTGATCGGGACAGTTACTGAAAAATCTGATTCTGTGGCCAATCCGACTGGAATTGACCCTATGAAGCGACTTAGTGCAGTATCGGTTTCCTGTGCGACGCCTACTACGGCGAGTTTTGTAATCGCGCGCGCGAAGGCTGCGTCGGTCTCGGTAGAAACTCCGGTCGCCAGTAGTTTTATGGCAGAAAGCGCAAAAGCAGAATCGACTTCGTTCGACCTGCCCACCAACGGCTGAAATCTGCTGTACGCGGAGTCGAGCTCGGTGGAAAACCCAACCCCTATGTTCTTTCTTATGGAAAGCGAGAGAGCTGAGTCGGTTTCGTTCGATTGCCCGACTGTACCAATTTTCAGTCGTGTCAATGCGGAGGCGAGGTCCGTCTCCGCTGCCAGGTTAGTTACGATTAGTTTGACCGCCGCTCGGGCAATCGCAGTATCGCTCTCGGTGGCAATCGCAACTGGAACGAACTTTACGACCGGCCGTGCCAGCGCAGTGTCGGTTTCGACGGCAACACCAATCGGATGTCCCCCGTTAACTACTGGCGCTAGGGCGGTGTTTGTCTCGGTGGCAGTCCCGATCGACACAATCTTTATTATCGCTCTCGCCAGGGCAGCGTCTGTTTCGACCGCAACCCCGACCAAACAAATCTTAACTACCGTTCTGGCTAGGGCGGAGTTGGTTTCGGCTGCAACCCCCGTTGCCGCAATTTTTCGGATTGAAAGGGCAAGGGCGGTATCGGTTTCGGTTGCTATGCCGTAGGACTGGCTAAAGGCACCCGAGTCGGATGCCCCGATCGCGGCGTCGCCGACGAAGCTTACCGACGAACCGATCACCAGCCCGCGCATTAGAGTAGCTCGACGGTTGCGCCCTCAACGACGATTTCGTTCGCTGCGTTGGCAACGTTCATGGTGAATTGAACGCGAAGCGTGCGGTTGGCCGCGTCCGAGTCGACCGCGGCGGAACCGGCGAAGTTCACCGTGCCGAGACGGTTCGATGTGTTCGTGAACGCGAGGTCGCCAGGGCCGCCGGTGGTCGGCGCGGTCTTCGCGACTTCCACGGGTTGTAACCAGAGCACTCCAGACAAGGCCTGATCGCTGTTTCCCTGCGCGACGAGCAAAAAGTCGAGCATCCAAGCGCCGCGATCTGCGTCAGCAACTGCGGCGACGGACGTGTCCGCGAACATCGTCGTTCCTCCGTAGCTCACGGTCAGCGTGAGGGTGGGAGTGCCGCTGTTGAAGAGGTAGTTTCCACCGATGCGGACGCGGAGTATCCGGCCGGCAAGGAATAGCCCGCTGGGGATAACGACCCCCGAGGCGGACTTGTTGAGAATGTCGATGGCCGCGGCGGTGTTGTTCGTCGTTTCGGCGGTCGTAGTTGAGTAAATATTGGTTACAGCGCTACCACCGCGCATGACGCGGCGATCGAAGATTTGACTCGTCGCGATTGCGGTGTCGTTGGCGGGCACATAGACGCTCGCGATCACGACGTCGTTTGCCGTGCGGGCGGGTGGCTTGGGTGCAGCAGCCGCGGTCCCGGCGCGAACCGCGAGAGCGCCCGAGCCGTTGACGACGATTAGATCGATACGCGGATTCGTGGCGTCGGCGGTACCGATCGTAACGTCCGCGGCAGCAACGGCAAATAGGACCCCGTTGCTCAGTACCGCCCCCTTGGCGACGGCCGGCGTCATGTCGGCACCGCCCGTTACGGCGAGACCCGAGAGCACGCAGTCGCTGCCGGAAATGCCGGCGACCAATATCTCCAAGTCCTCTTGGAAGAGGATTGATTGGATATCATTGTCGCCCTCGCCCTTATCGGGGAGAGTCCAGGCCATTATGACGCTCGGAAGAAGACGCCGGTCGTAAGCTGGATGTCGTTGCCGTCTGGGGTAACCACGGCGTCGAACATGGTAAGCGGGATGATGTTTGAATCGGTTCCCGCGCCGGTATCCGCGTCGTAGCAAACCAAGATCTTGCTGATCGCGTTGCCGGTTGCGGCCGTCCAAGTAACGGTCGGAAGCGATACCTCATATCGGTCGTTGGTATCGTCCGGTGCCGGTAGTGCCGCCAATTCCGTTTCCGTCAGAGTCTTGCGACCCATCGTGGTCTGTTCGTTGGTGGTCCCGCTCAGAACGGCAGCCAGATCGTCCTTGTCGATCAGGGTGGCGTCCGACTCGAGCCCTGAAGTTTCAATCGGTACGAGAATCAGAGCCGATGCGGAGGGGTCGTTGCTTTCTACCCTGTTATAAAGCTCGACGACCCGACCTTTCGCTGCGTTAAAAACGATATTTGACATGCTCCTTCCTATTTGCTCGTTAGGTAAAAGTTCCCCGGGATAGCCACCCACGTGCCATAGCCGAGCACTATGTCAGGGGATGTGGGGTTTTCTGAAATATACAAGGACCCGACCGGATATACAAATCCCTGGGTCGCCTCGATGACGACGGCGTCGGCAATCGCCTGGGCCATCGGGGCCCTTTCCGCCGGATGGTTAATCGAGTAATTATCCAGCGCAGACAGAATCGCGGCTCCGAGCCTAGCTGCATCGGCCGGCATTACAAGAGCTCCAATCGCCAGTCGATAAAGGATTCTCCCAAATCCGTGGTACGGATTCGACTTTTCGGCGTATTAAGGTAGGAATTTGAGGTCTGAACTATGAAAGATGCGACAAACAGAAACTCATGTGCGAAGTTTCGTAATGACCCTAAACCATTGAGTTTTAAGTTCTGAAGTTCGACGTTGGCCCCTGATCGAGCCGCGGTTATGGTTGGATAATCGGTCTGTCCTACAACCCAAGCATAGAACGGTGCAGAGATGGAATTGAGAACCACCAGATGCATCAGACAGAACTGGTTGTTGGTGACTTCGGTTAGCTGCCAGGTAGCCCCTGTGAATTGGTTGTAGGCGGCCCTTCCGGAGCCCGTGGTAGTAGCAACGAATCCGGTGCTGGCTACTTTTCTCCAGTCACCGGCCGCCCCCGAGCGATACAAGAATGGTGCCGTAAGTGGTGAGGTTCCGGCTGCAAACGAGTGTTTTATATCCTCGTCCCACATAATCCCGGTGTCGACTCCGATCTGAATATGAGAATTAAGGTCCCCGCTACCATCCGCAGTTACGCCATTGGGCGCGAATCCATCTTGCCATTTGGTATGTTGGGTATTGTGCAAATATACATGCAATGCGCCCTGAATTTCGCGCCCGTGTCTCTCTTCTGCCACCAGTAGCGAAATGTTATTGGTCGCGTCCCAATAGACGGCTCCGGTGTAGGCGTAGGTAGTTAGAATTGCTTCGGAGAAGGTCTGGGTCGTAACCAGATCCCCGGATGTATCGAAATAGAAGAAGTGAATTCCTTCGGCGTCCGGAATGACGACCGAGTCTCCGGTGCTAGTAAAGGGCAATCCGCCCGAATAGAATGTAAAATCCGTCCCAGTCGGGGCAATCGAAAAGGTCCTCGTTCCATCGTCGAATGATATGGTCGAGGTGGTCCGCGTGTCGTATCCGTTTTCGACCCCGGCGGTACCCAGTGGAATGGGGATGTAAAGCGGCAATTAGGTCTCCGTAACCCGCGCCGCGCCCGAGGCCGCGGTCCAAATTCCATCGATGCGCCCGGTGTAAACCGGCTTTGGAAGCTCAAAGTATGCACCCGGGACCATCTTTACCGTGTAGTCAGACGCGGACGCCGTAGTACCCAGTTTAACGTATAAGGTTGCCGTGGCGCTATCGTTCGCCACCGAAGCCATCTTACGGCTAGTGTTCGCAGCCAGAAGCTGTACGCTACTCGCGCTGGCCGACACGCTTGTTACTACCGCGGTCGCAGGGCGAATCTCGTCAACCGAGCCGGATGCCACCCGAACAATCTCGACCGGTTCGTTCGCGTCGATGGGTTGATTCAAGAACCGGGTAAGCCGAATTGCGCTTTCCCGATGGTACACGACTGTCAACCGTAGTTCTGTAAGAGGGGTGGCGCCGTTTATGTACCGAAGACGGAAATAGGGAAGTACTGTGCGCAGGATGACGGGCGGCATTACCGGCCCTGTCAGCGTAATAGGAACCGACACGTCCCAACAAGTGCCATCTGGCGAAAACTCGAAATATAAGGTTGCAGGTGCGACCGACGGTGACCCACCAAGGTTGATATCGACTTCCTGGTAGGACGTAAGAATGTCCGCGTCCCCGACGAAGGAAGCCCCCGCGCCAAGCGGCGTAGTCGTCGAATTGTTCTGGCTTACGAAGATCTGCGACATTAGGAAATCTCCGTAATCCGCGCATTGCCGGTGGCCACGGTCCAGATACCCCGAATCTGACCGGTAAATCCGCCGGGCAACTCCTTTTCGGCGTTAGCCGAGACGATTAGGGTGAAGCTTGACGTCGAAACGGCCGAGACCCCGTAGCCTACGTAGAGGGGAGAGTCTGATTGGTTGTAGATAATAAGCGCCTGTCGCGATGCGTTGGCCGCTACAAGCAGCGTATCGGAAACAGATGCGGCGACCGACGTACGAGCCGCCGTCCCTGCCTGTGAGACGGTGCGGATCGAATCGGTTAGATACGAAAGTACGCGGCCTACCGTAATCGCTGCCATCGGGGTCTTAGTATACGGGCCTTAAGGAAATTGCCCTGTCTTGGTTACGATGCCTAATTCGGGTTGACACGCTTACCCGCCGTGTTTATCCCTAATTTTGCGAAAGGATCGTAAATGACTAAGGAAAGTTCGGTGGTTTTCTCAATCGAGGAGCTGATGCGTATTGAAAAGGAGCGCATCGCCGAGGAGCAGGCGGCGGCAGTCGCCCTGGAACAGGCCGAAATCGAAAGACAAGAAGCCCGCGAGCGCCAGGCCGAGGAAGCCGAGATCGAACGGGATAAAGCCCGACGGCTCGAGAAGTTCCGGCAACTGGGCGAGGAAGCCCGGCTCGAAGGCATCAAGAACGCCCAGATCGAAAAGGTCCGCCGCGAGTTTCAGCACCGCACCCACATGGAAAAGCTTGCCGCCGAGCTAGCCCACGAAGAGCGCATTGCCGAGGTAACCAACGACGGAACCAAGCGAAAGCTTAAGCGTATCGCCGCGTTCGCCGTCGGGTGTTTGTTCGTGTTCGCCGTCGGGGGCGGACTATTGTGGTCCCGGGCGTCGAGCCGTATGACCGCCGAAGCCGCAAATCTTACGTCACAGACGCAGGCGGTTCAGGCCGAGCGCGACCGACTCAAGCGTGAACTCAACGAAAAGAACCGCAAGGTGCGCGATCTTGAGTATCAACTCGAAACAACGCCAAACGCCGCCGACCGTGCCGACATCTCCAACCGGTTGAATCAGGCGAAAAAGGATAGCGACGATACCCGCCGTCAGATTGGGCCGAGGAATTGGGGAGTTAAGCCGTGTACTTGTCCGCCGGGCGACCCGATGTGCCCGTGCCTTTAACCCGGCGAAGCTAGATCTTGTAAACGGGCTGCTTGGCTTCCTGCGCAGAACCAAATTCTGGCAGCCAGCGACGTTCCCACTTACGCTGGCGTAGTTCGTCCTCGATCAGATTCCGACGTTCGACGTCGTCCAGAACTGGCGGCTCGACGAGTACGTCCGCGTTCGGGTCCCGGTACGTGCCGGTCATGCCGGGGTACTCCCGCGTAGGGAAGTATTGGATCGGGTGTTCGCGCAGGGGATCGATGTTGGCGTCGGTCGTATCGGTCGAACGAATGACCATCTCGGGCGCCATCTTGTAAGGCGTCTTACCGACGGGGGCTGCGGCCGGGACTACGCCGCGGCGCTTAAGCTCAAGAAGATACTCCGGTTTTCGCATGCCCTCTGGCATGAACGAGTAATCTTCGTGGGCTTCTTGCGCCCGCTGTTTTTGCCAGTCTTCCGCCGCCTCACGAGCACGTGATTCTTGCCATTTACGGCCTTGCTCGGCGGCTTCTGCGGCGCTTTTGGGTGTTACGGGGGCCGACGTACGGCTGCGGATCGCGTTGAGCAGGGGTGCGTATGCGGCACCGGGTGCGGCACTGGCCGCGGACATCTCGGCCATCTTCTGCGCCTGGAGTGCGTGGAGCTGGGCTAGGAGGGCGGCGTGCTTCTTTTCGGCCGGTTTGCCGGTTTTAGTGTCTGTCATTTCTCCGCCTGGTCCAATTGGTAGGTACCGGTTGGGATGATCTGGCGATTTGAACTCAGAAGGCCAATGTCCGGTTTCATCTGGCTTTGAACCGGCCAACCATGCCGCTCGATAGTCGTAATGGTGTCTTGGATCGTCCGGGTTTGGGTCTAGGTCCCAGCGCTTTGCTTGATCTGCGTAGAAGGCTCTGAACTGTTTCTCTTTCTCGGGGGGTAGAACAGTAGATTTCTTCTTCCGTTCGTCCGCCATTTTAGTTCAGTTTGTGCTTTTCCGCGGCGCGTTTACGGGCGGCTTCGAGCTCTTGGCCCGCGCGGTCTACCGGTGGAACGGTCGACTTTTGAGCCGGTTTCTGGTTCTTTTGAGCAAGAAATTTTGCCAGCTCAACTAGTGCCGACAATAATGCTCCAACTAGTGCCCACATATCGCCTCTAGGCTTCGGACGCATAGGACTTGGCGAGCTTCAAACCAGTCAATATCGCCGTAGGAATTTTTACCCCATGCGACTTGAGCTCGTTGGCAACCAAGATGAGCGCCTCGGCCGCATCCGCGATGTAAGTCTTGAGCGTCGCTTCGCCTTCCTTTTCTCCGGTTACATACGGCTCGGCGAGCTCGAGTGAGGTCTTGGCCCGACGCAGGCGCTGTACCTGCTCGGCGGCCTTTTCAAGATCTTCGGGGGTGGGGTCCGGCATTGACCCAATCCAGGTGGCGGTTTCCTCTTCGAGGTACTCGAGTCCGGCCTTGGCGAATCCAAAGGCAACGTGGGCGGCCTGCTGGGCGCTGGAAGGGTCTTTGGCCCCGCCGAGGACCATACATCCGGGGGTAAGGGCGAGCGAAACGGCGAGTACGAGGGCGGTAAGGGGCTTAAGTTTCATGGGAAGGCGCTACGTGCCCTTATAAGGGCGTTTGGGGTCGGATGGGGTCTGGGGTCGTCCGACGGGTGAAAAGCGATTGTGGGGCAACCT